>Ga0209101_1000862_pt1 | contig 24306 bp, 20 predicted proteins | sample ConPoolayeCmetaG_FD_185481 | JGI IMG/M metagenome (GOLD analysis project Ga0209101, IMG submission 185481) | Hot spring microbial mat communities from California, USA to study Microbial Dark Matter (Phase II) - Cone Pool mat layer C metaG... ...
TTGGTGACAAGAAGCTTATCGAGTTGGGCAGCGGCCCAATGGACGCGCTGCGAAGTGACCTAGGACTTTAATCGAGACGACAGGCAAGGTAGCAAGTTGGCGAACAAGGTAGCAAGTTGGCGAAGTCGATTAAGAGCCTATCCTACAACCTCCCCTCTCCCGCTTGCGGGAGAGGGGTCGGGGGTGAGGGCGGCTGCAATCGTAACGAGTCTTTCAGTCCGATCCTGATGCGCGTTTGCCCTTGCCCTGTTCCGTCCCTGGAGGGAGAAGGAACTTTCGGGATAGGCTCTAAATCAGTCAAGGTTTCCGAGAAACTCTGGGACTTTGCCCGGGTTGTACACGTGTGCGACTTTTTGGTTTCGGCCGCGGGCCGCGTTGTAGAGAACCGGCCAAGGCCAAGGCCCGTTGACGGGCCTTCTCGCTGTGGTGGCATTCGGTCCGATCCCTTCGCAAAGGCCCGTTGACTGGGCTTCTCACCGTGGCCGCGCCGGGGAATCGACCAAAGCGCAGGCCCGTTGACGGGCCTTCGCCGCCGTAGGCGGTCTTCGGCCCGGCGTTTGACGCCGGGTCGGGGTTTCCATCCCGTGGTGAGCTTCAAGCCCCGTTCACGGGGCTTCTCGGCGTGGTCGTGATTTGATTTGCGGGCGAGACGCCCGCGCTCCATGATTTGTGGCAACTGCGATGACGGAGCGCGGGCATCTTGCCCGCTTTTGTTTTTGCGGGCGGGACGCCCGCGCTTTGTAGTTTGCGGGCGAGACACCCGCGCTCCATGATTTGCCCACGTTGCATCGACTGCACTAACTTGCTCGATTTCCTGTTGTCTCGATTAAAGTCAAAAGTTCCCTCCTGTTCACACCATGCCTGCCATGGGAGCCTGGCGTCTAGTGATGATTCAATATTCGGTTGCGGGCGCGGCCCGCGCTAGGTAGTCTTGACCCCTCATTCTTTCCCGCGTGCAGTCGAGAGGCCCGAAAGCGATTCGGTATTCAGGACACGACGCAACTTGACCTTCCGATGGAGTGGCCAGATTGACAGCATCCGAGGTCCTCAAGTTGCGGTAGGTGATTCAGGAACCGCTCGGGCGCCAATCGACCAGATGCAATTCCACCGAACGACGCCCGCGGAAGGTGTTCACCGTTGGCCGGAAGGCGACGTCGAGCGGTCCCTGGGCGGCGGCCAAAGGCTCGGCCCAATCTTCCCGACCAAATGCCACGGCCCGAAGGTCCGTGCCGTGTTGCCGAAGGCGAACCGAGAGGTGCCGACCGGAGGATCCGATCAGCTTGGGGGGGTCGGCCAGGGCCACGCCGCTGGCGCAGAGCACCGGCCGGACGTTGCCGTGGCCGAACGGGGCGAGCTGCTCGATTTGCTCGACAATCTCGACGCTGAACGCGCTGAGCGGGGCCTCGGCGTCGATGCGAAGTTCGGCCGGACTTCCGGCGCCGCCGAGGTGCGCCGCCACGTACTCGCAAAAACTCGCCCGAAAGGCCTCGAATTGCGCCTCTTGGATCGTCAACCCGGCGGCGGCGGCGTGGCCGCCATGGGAAACAAGGTGCTCGGCGCACGCCGCCAAAGCCGCATGGAGATCGAAACCGGGAACGCTTCGGGCGGAGCCAATTCCCGGGCGAATCCCCAGCTTTTCCCAGGCGATCAGCACCACGGGCCGGTGGTACTTTTCCGCCAACCGGCCCGCCACAATCCCCAGCACGCCCGGGTGCCAGCCGTGCTCCGCCAGCACGATCGCTGGCTCGTTCTCGAAATCGGCCCGCTGGACGAACTGCTTGTTCGCCGCCAGGTAGACGCTCCGCTCCAGGGTCTGCCGATCGCGATTCAAGCCGTCGAGATACTGGGCCAGTTCGGCGGCGCGATCCGGTCGGTCGGTCACGAGGAGTTCGACCGCCAATAGGGCCTGACCAAGCCGGCCCGCCGCGTTCAGGCGAGGCGCCACCTGAAAGGCGACGTCTTCAGCGTCCAACCGCGATTTCTCGCCAAGCCCGGACACCTCCAGGAGCGCGCGGACGCCGGGCAGCGTGGTTTGCTTGAGGCTGAGCAGACCGTGGCGGACGAGGATGCGATTTTCCCCGATCAGCGGGACCACGTCGGCCACCGTGCCGAGGGCCGCCAAGCCGACAGCTTGGACCAGGAAATCCCGCATGGCGGGCGAGACCCGCGCGGCCCCACTAGCATTTTGGCAAATCGCCCAGGCCAGTTTCAACGCCACCCCCGACCCGCTTAACATGCCGAAGGCGTCTTGGGAGCCTGGGAGCCGCGGGTGAACGATGGCCGCCGCCGGGGGCAGGCTCGCCGCCGGTTCGTGATGATCGGTCACGATCAATTCCAACCCGCGCTGCCGCGCCACCAGGGCCTCGTCGATGCTCGCAATGCCGCAATCGACCGTGACCAAGACTTCCGCCCCCTCGTCGGCGATGCGGTTAACGGCCTCGGCATTCAGCCCGTAGCCTTCCTCCAACCGGCTGGGCACGTAATAGCCCACGTTGCCGCCAAGGAGCTTCAAACATTGGCGGAGGATTGCCGTGCCGCTCACGCCATCCACGTCGTAATCGCCGTAGATCACGATCCGCCGCCCCTGTCGCACGGCGTGGTGTATCCGTTCGGCGGCGGCGGCGCAACCGGGCGTGGACGTCGGATCGTGGAGATCCGACAGACGCGAATCGAGAAACTGCCGGGCCTGGCGAGGGTCGGAGATGCCGCGGGAAATCAGCAACTGCGCCACTACGGGTGGGATTCCCACCGCCCTCTCCAGGGCTGCAATCCGTTCCGGATCATGGGGATGAATGCGCCAGGGCCTGTTCATCAATCCGTAGCGCCGAGGCCGAGTTGGGAAAAAAGGAGGTGGATGGATCGCGCGCGTTCCGTGGGCGACGCTTCGATCCCGGGCAGTATCGCTGCCCGCCGCCCGAAGGCTTCCACCAAAGCTACTTCTTCTTTTCGCTGTGGAACGTGTGCTTGCGCAGGCTGGGGCAGTACTTCTTCAACCGCAGCTTCTCCCCACCCGGTTTCCGCCGGAGGGCGTAGTTGTACGTCCCGCTCTCTTCGCAAACCAAAAAAACCGTCTCAGCCTTCTTTTTCTTGCTTTTCTGGGCCATGCGGACTTCTCCAGCGTCTTGTCGGAGGAACCTCGGGCGGAAAGAAACCCTATTTTAGCGAATTCGTTCGGACTGAAAACAGGTAACCGCCAACAGGATTTCGGGCGACAAAATAACACTTTATTGTCATATTATTCCACCCTATAGATGTACTACCCATCCTATCCCTTTTTTCCAAAATGCCATATTGACTATCAAGACAAAATGGATACATTGAGCACTTTGTTATTTTCGTGGCAAATAAAAGGATTGGTGCATTTAAGTCGCCTGGGAAGTTTGGGTTTGGGGCTGTTAAATTACCACACTGGTTGGCCTGAAGGAAAAAGGCCACGCGACGTTGCGGGGCACGCTGCCATTTGGCAACACGGCCGCCCAGCGCGCCGTTAAGAGGAGGTGCTCGCCGCTCCATAACTTCTTTTTTTACGGCATCTTATGGAGCAACCCAAGGGATCAGCGCCGCTCATGGCACCTGAAGTGCGTTAACGGCTTCACGTGCTTCGCGGGACGCACAATCGCGCGTAAACATGCTGACTCTCGACGTTGAGGATCTCACCTTGCGGAAAGACATTGCACAGGCCGTTCGACGCAATACCCGGAAGGGGCGCACCAACCGCCCAATCAATGGCAAGCGCAACATCAACGGTCGCTCGTCTGCCAGACCGTTGGACGACGATCATGACGAACTGCCGCTGGACAGCGAGCTAATCGACGATCTGTTGCTCGACGATGAAGACCTCGTGGAGGGCGAGGAGGGCGACACCGGCGGCGATGACCAGATCGACGACCCGGTGCGGATCTATCTGATGCAGATGGGCGAGATTCCGCTGTTGACGCGGCGTGAAGAAATCGCCGCGGCCCGTGAAATCGAACGTTCCCGGACACTCTTCCGATACAGCATGTTGGCCTCGGATTACCTCCTGCAAGGGGCGTATGCGTTGTTGGAGAAGGTTCGGGAGGGCCGCCTGCGATTGGATCGCACCGTGGAGGTTTCGGTGACCAACCTTCGCGGGAAGCGGCATATCCAGAAACTGCTCGAGCCGAACCTGCGCACGTTGCGGCATCTACTCCAACAAAATCGCCGTGATTTCGCGGTGGCCATCAGCAAGAGTCGTCCGATGCGCGAGCGCCGCGAGGCGTGGCGACGGTTGGTCGTCCGCCGCTACAAGGCGGTCCGGCTGGTCGAGGAATTGGGGCTCCGCACCCAGCGGCTCCAGCCGCTTTGGGAGAAACTCCAGGAGATCGCGGCGCGGGTCCAGACGCTTTCCACCGAACTGACTAATCTTCGCCAAGCGCGGGCCAGCGCGGACCGGATCGCCGAAATCCGCAAGGAGCTGCGCTACTTGATGCGGATTACCCTGGAGAGTCCGTCCACGCTGCGTCGCCGCATTGAACGCACGTCGCGCCTGCAACAGCGCTACGATGCCGCCAAGCGGCGTCTGTCGGCCGGAAACCTCCGGTTGGTCGTCTCCATCGCCAAGCGGTATCGAAACCGCGGCCTCAGTTTCCTGGACCTCATTCAGGAAGGCAACACCGGTTTGATGCGGGCCGTCGACAAGTTCGAGTGCGAGCGAGGCTACAAGTTCTCGACCTATGCCACGTGGTGGATTCGCCAGGCGATCACGCGGGCAATCGCTGATCAGAGCCGCACCATCCGCGTGCCGGTCCACATGATCGAAACGATGAGCAAGGTCCGATCCGTCAGCCGCAAGCTGCTTCAGACCCAGGGACGCGAACCATGCGTCGAGGATACAGCCGACGCGGCCGGCTTGACGGTTGACGAGGCGATCTGCATTCTCCAGATGAGCCGACAGCCCCTTTCGCTCGACCAACCGGTGGGAGAGCACGACGACAGCTATTTTGGCGAGTTCGTCGAGGACTATCGCGAAGAAGACCCCCTGTATGAGATGAACCAGGACTTGCTGAAGGCACGCATTGCCGACGTTTTAGGGGCCCTTAACTACCGCGAAAGAGAAATTATTCGTCTGCGTTATGGACTGGCGGACGGCTATACTTACACTTTGGAGGAGGTGGGGAAGATCTTCTCGGTGACGCGCGAACGGGTGCGGCAGATCGAGGCCAAGGCGGTTCGCAAATTGCAGCACCCAGTGCGGTCTCGGCGGCTGATGGGCTTCCTCGACCGGCCGGTTCAGCCGCCCCAGCCAGCTCACGATCCGGAGCCGGCCGACGAAGAATCCGCGGCGGAGGATGAATCGCCAGTCCAGGGGGTTGGGGCCGTCGAGGTGATCTCGTCCGCGGCCAACGTGCCGGCTTGATCCGCCCATTGTCGAGTCCTTCTTTTTGGCGTAGCATGGCGGCAGCGAAAATCCCGCGAAACTCGGCGGAGACGCTGGCCATGATGAATACGACGATCGGGTTGGTTGGGGCGGGCCAAATGGCAACCGCGCTGGCTCAGGGGCTGCTCAAGGCCGGTTTGGTCGGCCAAGACCAGCTCTTGGCCAGCGATCCCTCGGAAGCCGCCCGCGATCGCTTCTCCCGCTCCCTCAACGTCCGCGTTACTCCCGACAATCTCGACGTGGTCGATTGGGCCAAGGTCGTCATTCTCGCGGTCAAGCCGCAGCAGATGGGCGAAGTTTTGGACCAACTTCGGGGCAGGATCGGCCCGGATCGGCTGGTGATTTCGATTGCGGCGGGAGTTCGCTGCGCGGCGATCCTCGAGGCCTTGGGCCCTCAGACCCGACTTGCCCGTGTCATGCCCAACACGCCCTGCCTTGTGGGCCAGGGCGTGAGCGCTTATTGCCTGGCCGGGGCCGCTTCGGCCGCCGACGGCGCGCTCGTGGCGCAAATCCTCGGCGCGGTCGGCCTCGCGATCCAGGTGGAAGAGAAGCTGATGGATGCCGTGACCGGTTTGTCCGGGTCGGGTCCGGCATTCGCTTACGTGATGATCGAGGCCCTCAGCGACGGCGGCGTCCGCATGGGACTGCCGCGCCAGGTAGCCACCATGCTCGCCGCCCAAACGCTTCGCGGCGCGGCCACGATGGTCCTTGGCGGCGGCGAACACCCGGCCGCGTTGAAAGATCGGGTTGCCAGTCCTGGGGGCACGACGATCGCGGGTTTGCAGGCCCTGGAAGCAGGCGGGCTGCGGGCCGCGCTCATCGCCGCCGTCGAGGCCGCCACCCGCCGCGCCGCCGAACTCGCCGCTGGCTCCTAGCGTTGGGAAGTAGATGCCCATGTCGGTCTTCTGCGTGGTCGATGACAAATACGTCCCCCTGTACCGGATCCTTTGGATCTCGGCCCTGCCCCATTTCTGCGGCGACGAGGACTGCCAGCGCGAAGGACAATACGAAATCCGTCTGGAAGATGGCGAGTCGGTCTGGGCGGATCGGAAAGAACGCGACGCGGCGCTTAGGGCCTTGGCCGATTGGGCTGGCGGCGACGCGGCGGACGAAGACCTCCACGACGAAGCGGATTGAAACGCTGGCGGGAGCATTCTCCATGTCCTTGTTTGAAGACCGTCGATACCAGTGGCGCGAGACGTATTTCGTGTTCTTCGATCCGGATCGTCGCCCTAAACTCCAAACGCTGCAAAGCAAGCTCGATGCGACCGCGGGCACGCACTTTTCCATCGCCAACGCCGCCACCGACGCCCGAGGCCGGATCGAGTCCCTGACCATCTTCTCGCCCGACGACTTCGCCGCCATGGACATCAGCTTCCTTGCCGGCGCGGAGGTTCGCGAGGAAGCCCGGGACCTGGCCAACGAGCTTTCCAGGTCCCCCTGCCCACCCGAGAAGCAAAAAGATCTCGAACGCTTGAAGCGGTGCCAGGCCCGATTCGACGTTTTACATTTTGAGCAAACCAGCGACGCGGACGGCGAGGAAGAGGACCTGTTCGATCCCAGCGGGCTGCTGATCGTGCTCGAAGCCCTGACCGAACTGACCGATGGAATCGCCATTGATCCGCAGTCGGGAACGATGTTTTAGAAAGCCACGCGCGAGCATGGCTCGCTTGGAGGCGCCAGACGAGGAAAAGGGGATGTTAGCCAAGGAAATCAAGCCCGGCGCGATCGTCAACTATAACGACGCTCCCTGCCTGATCGAATCGGTGAACGTGCAATCGCCGTCCGCCCGCGGCGCGGCCACGCTCTACAAATACCGCGCGCGAAATTTGATCACCAAGCAGAAGGTCGATATCACGCTCAAGGGGACCGACGCCTTGGACCTGGCCGATTTTGCCCGCCGGCCGGTCAAGTTCATGTATGCCGACGCCTCGCAGTTGTATTTCCTCGACCAGGAGAACTACGAGCAGTACGGTCTTCCGCGGGAGAGCGTGGCCGAAGAGAGCAAGTACCTGACCGAAGAGCTGGAAGGGGTCCTGGTGCTGATCTACAACGACCAGGCCGTGGGGCTCCAGTTGCCGGCGGCGGTGGAACTGACCGTCACCCAATGCGATCCTGGGGTTCGCGGCAACTCGGCCACCGGCCGCACCAAGCCCGCTACCCTCGAAACCGGTCTGGTCATCCAGGTGCCTGAATACCTCGAACAGGGCGAACGGGTAAAGGTGGACACTCGGAGCGGGGAGTTTCTCGGCCGGGTCTGAGCCATTGGGCTTGGCAGAGCGGGCTGGCTCACCCTCGCCGGCCGCGATCCTGAACAGCCCGGTGTGGTTGTCATTATGGCAGGCGGACTCACTCAATGACGCCCCAGCGACCGGCCGGTGTCCCATCGAAATGGGCACCGCCGCGACCGCTGCCAAACATTAACCTATTGTCTACCAACAGGTTGCTTTTTTTGCCCAAAAATGCTTAAATCGACGTGGTTTGGCACGGCATTTGATGCCCATGCAGGCCGCGTAGGCAGTTACAAACCACGGAGCACTTCGCATGGGTTGGTCTTGGCGAATCGGCCGGATCGCCGGCATTGACGTTTACGTTCACCTTACGTTCCTCGTGTTGCTCGCATGGATGGGCCTGGCCAACTATTTGGCCGGGGGAATCGAAGCGGCGATCCGAGGCCTGGGGCTGATCCTGACTTTGTTTGGCATCGTGGTGCTCCACGAGTTGGGGCACTCGTTGGCCGCGCGCCGCTTCGGCATCGAGACCCGCGATATCACCCTCTTGCCCATCGGCGGCGTGGCCCGACTCGAACGCATGCCCGAGGAACCCAGCCAGGAACTGGTCGTGGCGCTGGCTGGGCCGGCCGTCAACGTGGCATTGGCGGGCGGCGTTTTTTTGCTGTCGTTCGGGCGGGATGTGTTGTCGGTGGGCGAATCGTTTAGCGGGCTGGGGAGTTTCATCAGCCAGATTTTTTGGGTCAACATCGGGCTGGCCGTGTTCAACCTCCTGCCCGCCTTTCCCATGGACGGCGGCCGCGTGCTCCGCGCCTTGCTCGCCATGCGGATGGATTACGTGCGGGCGACGCAAATCGCGGCGGGGATTGGGCAGGGCATGGCCTGGTTGTTCGGTTTGTTGGGTCTGCTGTTCAATCCGTTTCTCGTCTTCATCGCGCTATTTGTCTGGATCGGGGCGGCCCAAGAGGCGAGCATGGTGCAGATGCGGGCAGCCCTGGACGGGATTCCGGTCCGCAACGCCATGATCACGGACTTCCGCACCCTGGAGCTTGACGACCCGCTTTCCCGAGCCGTGGAGCACATCCTCGCCGGGTTTCAACAGGATTTTCCCGTCCTCGAGAACGGCCGACCGGTGGGCGTGCTCACGCGCAACGATCTGGCCGCCGGCCTGGCGCAGCGGGGCCCGGACGCCCGCGTCGGCGACGTCATGCACCGCGGCTGCGCGACCACCGATCCCCGCGAAATGCTCCAAGTCGCCTTCGCCCGGCTTCAGGACCAGGACTGCCACGTGCTTCCCGTGGTCCAAGACGGCCGCCTCCTGGGCCTCCTCACCGGCGACAACGTGGCCGAGGTGCTGATGATCAAGGAAGCGCTCCGAACCGCCCAACGCGCCTCGCAGTGGGCAAACCGCGCCGGCTGACGCTTCCGTCGCGCCAAATGGCCACGACTTCGCCGCCGACTGCACGATGGGCAGAAGTCGAACTGAAGGAACGCGACAAAGTATCTCGCCAAGGCCGAAACCTGAGCTTTGCTGGCACAGGCCTCCAGCCTCTGGATTACGAGACGGACTGGAAACCTGGGGAGCGCTGTGCCACCAATTGCCGCTCCTTTGTGGACCGCGGGCATCTTGCCCGCATTGGTCATAGCGGGCGAGACGCCCGCGCTCCCAGATTCGCCGACCGCCCACGCTCCGTGGTTTCGCGGCGGGCGAGACGCCCACGCTCCCAGATTCGCGGACGGCGTTCAGGCCGATTCCTCCGTGGACCGCGGGCATCTTGCCCGCATTCGTTTTTGCGGGCGAGACGCCCGCGCTCCCAGATTCGCCGACCGCCCGCGCTCCGTGGTTTCGCGGCGGGCGAGACGCCCACGCTCCCAGATTCGCGGACGGCGTTCAGGCCGATTCCCCTGTGGACCGCGGGCATCTTGCCCGCATTCGTTTTTGCGGGCAGGACGCCCGCGCTCCGTGTTTTGTTCCAGCGAGAAGGCCCGTTCACGGGCCTCGCGCCGTGGCGTTGGTCCGCGGATACCCGGCATGAATGCCGGGCCGAAGACCACCTGCGGCGGCAAACGCCCGCGGGCGGGCGTCGTCGGACAACCTCTTGCCGGCGATCCTCGCGCTATTGTGCCCGCGGCCGAGAATGAGCCCTTCTCGCCTCAAAAACATGTCATCTCAAGGCGTGCGGAGTATAAACGACGTCTCCCCGTTCCCTTTCGCCCGAGCGGGAAAGGGGGAGTCGTAGGATAGGTTGTAAGCATCTCCATCCACGCGGTGGAGTTTGCCGCGCCCCGCTCAAAGCGAGAGCACGAACTCCACCAGGTCGTTGATCTCCTGCTCGGAGAGTTTCTCCACGGCGCCTTGCTTGCGCCCGTGCTTGCCGTCCTTGATCAACTCCTTGATCGTCACGTAGCGCCCGTCATGCAGGTAGGGGGCCGTCCGCCAGCACTCGATCAGTTGCGGCGTGTCGAACTCGGCCCGCCGGTCGTACTGGCCCTTCGACTCCACGTCGTGCATCAAGCGGTCGGTGTAGTGGGGTTCGGGATGGCAGACCGCGCAGCCGATCTTCTCGCTGAAGAACAGTTCCCGGCCGCGCTGGGCCGCGGGGCTGAGCTGGCCGTTGACCAGGTACGGGCTGGGGACCGGTTTGAGGGCCTTCAGGTATTCGTCGATGGCGGCGGCGTCCTCGTCGGGCCGAACGGCGAATTGGATGTGGGTGATGCCCGAGCGAACCGCCGATTCCGCGTTCGGACGCACGCCCTCCCACATCGACGGCGGCGTCGCGTGCGCCAGCAACATGCTCTTGTTGTTTTTCGGATTGCCCATCCCGTCGTTCATCAAATCCCAATTCAGGGCGTCGGCCCGGGCGTCGGGATGGCAGCTTCCGCAGCTCTGCCAATGCTGGAAGCAGAGGTCCGCGTCGTTGAAGAACATGTAGCCGCGGCGCGTGGCCGTCAGCTTCGGTTCCGGCCCCAGCGGGACGATCGTCACTTGCTTTTCCGGCTTCGGGCTGAAATCGACGATCGCCAGGTTGTCGCTGAAATACAAGGCCGCGTACGCCTTGGAACCGACCACGGCCAGGCCGCGCGGGCCGTTGACCAACGGCCCAGTCGTCTGCGGCGCGAACAGCGGCGAGCTTTGCAGCCGAATCCGCCGCCGCAGGTCGACCAGAAACGCCAGGTCGTTGGGCACGTCCGCTTGCGTGGCCGACGAAAAGCTTCCCCGGTTGTCGTACGGCTTGCCCGGTTCCGCCGGCTTGGCCTCGACGGGAATCTTCGAGAGTTTGTCCAGCACGCCGGGCATGTCGATCACGCTCACCTCGTGCGTGCCCGCGTGCGTGACGCAAACGTACTTGCCGTCGGCCGTGACCGCCACGCCCCAAGGATTGGCGGCCCCAAGGTCCACGTCGTCCAACAGCACGGTGTTGACCAGCTTCTTGGCCCCCACGTCCAGGATCGACAACGCATTCGTGTTCATCCAGCCGCGTTCCAATTGCGTGGTGGGCATCTGGTATCGGGCGAGGATGTGGGTCACGTAGGCGTGCTTTCCGTCCGGCGACACGCACACGCCGTGGAGGTTCGTGCTGCCGTTGGGCAAGCGAATGGCCGCCGCCTGATTGCTCGCCGTGTCGATCACGCTAACCACCGCGGCCACGTCGTAGGAGTCCGACCGATCGGTTGGCAACTGGTTCGCCACCAGGAGCGTCTTGCCGTCGGGCGTGATCGCCATGGCCACAGGCTCGCGGCTGACCGGCACGCGGGCGAGTTCCTTCTTCGCCTCCAGATCGATCACCGACACATTGTTGTTGAACCGATTGGCCACGTAGAGCCGTCTTCCGTCCGGGCTGACCACCGGCGCCATCGGCGTATGGCCGACCGGAATCGTCGCCAACACCTGGCCCGATCCAATTTCGACCACCCCCACCGTCCCTTGCGGCAGCCCGAAAGTGACGTACAGTCGGGCCCCGTCCGGGCTGAGGGCCAGGCCGGTCGGTTCGGACGGCAGCGAAATCGTTCGCGCCACCTTGCCGCTCGCCGTTTCCACGACGGCGATCTGCGCGGCGTCGATGCAAAGGACATAGAGCAAGCCGCCGTCTTTGGCGGCAACCACCTCGGCAGGGCCAAGATACTTGCCCGTCTCGGCATACGGGTATCCGTAGCCCACACCGCCCGCCATCCCCAGGATCGCCAAGACAAAAATGAAGAGCCACGCACGGTGCATCATGGAACGACTCCCACTGACCTCTTAGACCACGAACGCCACTTGGTACTGCTGGCCAATATAAAACCGCCGCTACCCCATGTCGACGCGCCGAAGGCATAATTTCGCGAATTTCCGCGCCCCCCCAAGAAGCGGGGAAACCCTTTGCCGCCGACCGGCGCGGCCCTACTCGACCGGCAACTACGGCAAATCGAACCACTCTTGTGGCGTATTTGCGGATAAGTTTTTTTAGGTACGCATCGGCCAACACAAATTGCTATCTTATTGCCCCCTCCCGAATCAGGTCGAGCAAGGTGGCGAGGCAAGCAATTATGGGCCCTTGGATTTTGGGATCGCTCCGCAAGCTGGTCCAGGTGTTCACAGGTGGTGGATCGGCGGAGGCGGTGGCCCTGGGTTGCGCCCTGGGAATGATGGTGGGCCTGTTGCCCAAGGGAAACCTGACCGCCGCGGCCATTTCGATGTTCATTCTGGCGACGCACGCCAATCTGGCCGCCGCTGCCCTGTCGGGGACCGCGTTTTCGTGGGCGGGAATATGGACCGATCCGTTGGCGCACCGGATCGGGTCGGCCATCTTGACCGAGCCTGCCTGGCAGAAAACGTTCGCCAGGCTCTACGAATTGCCCCTCGTGCCTTGGACAGCCCTCAACAACACCGTGGTCCTTGGCAGCCTGATCTTGGCAATCGTGCTCTTTTATCCCGTCTATCGGATCACCTGGCTCTTGTTCCATCGCCACCAAAACCCGATCGCCGAGAAACTTCGAGAATACCGAGTCGACAAGCTCCTGGCGGGCGCGGAGGCCGTCGCCAATCGAAGGATGAAATCCTAGCGCCCGGCCGGCAAGCAAGGGCCAAGAACCGTCATGCTCCATCCGAAAGCGATTGCCAACTTCGGGCGAAGATTCGTAAAAAATCCCCCAGCGTCGAACGCTGGCTCGTGGGAGTCTCGGGTTTCGCGACTTGGCAGCCAGAGGGCATCTCGGTTCCCGGTGTTCAAGTTTAGGATGGCGCTCCCATGATTCGCTGGTCCTATTTGATCCCGCGATTGATCCTGTTGACGCTCGGCGTGCTGGCGGTTTGGCGTTGGCTCGACCCGTTGCTCCAGTGGACGCTGGTTCGCGTGGGCGAGCGTTTGGCGGGGGCGAAGGTCGAGGTGGCGGAGGTCGTCACGCGGTTGCCGACGACCGAATTCTCGCTCCGCGACGTGCAGGTGGCCGATGCCCGAAATCCCTCCAGAAATCTCTTCGAGGCCGACGAGATCGCCTTGGGCGTCCACTTCAATGCCTTGCTGAAACGCAAGCTGGTGATCCGCGAGGGCCGCGTCAGCGGACTTCGCCTCGGCACGGCGAGGGCCGCTCCCGGCACACTGGACCCCAGAAAACGGTTGCTCGACTGGCTTCCCGACGACCTGGCGGCACAGCTCGACCCCAGCCCGATCGTCGACTTCGGCCGGGCCTGGCTCGACCGCTTCGCGATGCTCTTGAAACGCCGGATCGAGGAAGAAGTCGACCAGCTTGAATCCGTCCGGCTGGCCCGCGAGCTGGCCACCCGCTGGCCTGCCGAAGCCGACCGCATGGAGTCCCGAATCGAACAGATCAAGGTCCGCGCGGACCGGCTGCAAGACCTCGCCAAGGGCGCCAGCGCGAATCCGTTGGAGAACTTCGGGCGCGCCCAACAGATCATCGCCGAAGTGGATGCGATCCAGCGCGAGATTCGTCAGATTCGCGAGGACATCGAGCGTCTCCGCGAGCAGGCCCTCCGCGACCGCGACGCCATCGTGGCCGCCCAGCAGAACGACTTGCGTCGCATCCGGGAACAATGGCGGCTGGACGACCTGGAATCGGGCGGGCTGTCGGAGTACTTGCTTGGCCGGGACTTGCACCGCCGCGTGCATACCGTCGCCCAATGGATCCGCTGGCTCCGCGAATACTGGCCCTCCGATGCCGCAAATACGCCTGGCTTGCCCAGTCCGAGCCGCGCAAGGGGCGTCGACGTCATGTTTGCCGGCGTGACGCCCGAACCCAATTTCCTCATTCGCTCGCTTCAGATCAGCGGCGAAGGACAGGCCCGAGGCGAGCGATTCGAGTTCCACGGCGCGGCCCAGGGACTGACCTCGCAACCGCGTCTTTACGGCCATCCGGCGGTCCTCCACGTCGAGGTCCGCGGCGCCGTCGCCATGCAAATCGACGCCGTGGTGGATCGAACGCAATCGCTCGCCCGCGATTACCTCGCCGTCGAGTGTCCCTCGATCCCCCAACCCGAACGCGTCTTGGGAAAACCGGACCAGATCGCGGTCGCCGTCTCGCCGGCCGACGCGCGGCTCTCGCTCCGGCTGGAGCTGGAGGGAGATCGTTTGTCGGGCCGTCTGTGCGTGCGGCAGGAAGGAGTGCAACTCACCCCCTCGCTCGCACCCGCCTACGGCGGGCAGTCCATGGCCGATCGCCTCCGCGAGGCGTTGCAAGACGTGCGGAACCTGGAGGCCACGGCGCAGCTTTCGGGCACGATCCAACGCCCCGAGATCCAAGTCCAATCCACGCTCGGGCCTCAACTGGCGCAGGCGTTTCAAAACCTTCTCTTCCGCGAACTGGAAGTGCGCCGCGAAGAGCTTTCGCGGCTCGTTCAGGCCAAAGTGCGGGAAGAAATGCTTCGCTTCGAGCAACGGTTTGTCGCCAAGCAGCAGGACCTGCTCGCTCGGCTGCAAAAAAGCGGCCTCGACGTCAATCAGTTGCGCGAGATTGCCGCGCGTCAGGTGCCCTCCGTCGATCGCCTGCTGGACAAGAATCTGCCCAAGGAATTGGAACGCAAGTTGCCGGCCGAACTGCGCCTGCGATTTTGAAAGCCCCCGGCCTGCGTCCGGACGATCACTCATCCTCCCGCTTTACGTGTCGTCGGCTCCGCCCGTAACCTAAAATTGAATGGTACTGGAACACGATATGTCCACGGCGTGCCTCAGTTCCAAGCAGATGGTTCACCTTGTCGTCACGACGGCTGAATTGCCCAGTTGCCCAATTGTCTGAGTTCGGACGTTCGCATTCGGGTGGGTCAGGCGTTCAAGCGTTCGGCCCTTCGGCCGGACGGCCGTCCGGCCGTCCGGCCGTTCAGCCGATTTGCCCTTGACGTTGCTCGCCCGGCCCCCTAAATTGGCAGTAGGCAACACGACAGCCGGAGCTTGAGTGCGAACGTGGGGTGTGTCGAAAATAGAAAAAATAGCAGGTCAAACGAATTGGGGAATAGTGTAACGGCAGCACAACTGACTCTGGATCAGTTAGTCTAGGTTCGAATCCTAGTTCCCCAGCCTTTTGGGGGTGGTAGAGAAGTAAGCGTGACGCAAGTTATTGCAAGGAAATTAATTGCGGAATAGTCCGATTGGTTAATTTCCGTAAAATGCCACCCATTTCCGCCGTTTGCTGCGTCGGATTTTGTGCCCGCCTGGGAGTTCCGTGGAGTTCCGGTGACAGGATACACAATGCCTTCTGCTTTGCGATCGTTGCGTATCTTGTCCCTGGAACCCTGGACGGTTGCGACGGCAGTCCGCGTTGGGGAATCGGCCAAAGCGCAGGCCCGTTGACGGGCCTTCTCGCCAGGGCCGCGTTGGGGAATCGACCAAAGCGGAGGCCCGTTGACGGGCCTTCGCCGCCGCAGGCGGTCTAGAGGCCCGGCGTTTGACGCCGGGTCGCGGTGTCGATCCCGTGGCGAACCTTAAGCCCCGTTCACGGGGCTTCTCGCTGTGGCGGCGTTCAGGCCGATTCCTTTGTGGAGGGCGGGCATCTTGCCCGCATTTGTCCAGGCGGGCGGGACGCCCGCGCTCCCAGATTTGCGGGCGGCGTTCAGGCCGTTTCTTCATCCAGCCCAATCCGTTCAAGCCGCTTTGCCAACGTTCCCCGTAGTCGTTGCGCGACATTTCGCTGTCCCTCGCCGGACCAAACAGGCTGAAAGCCGCTCCACCGAGAAGGCCCGTCAACGGGCCTCGCGCCGTGGCGTTGGCCCAAGGGTACCCGGCATGAATGCCGGGCGGAAGACCGCCCGCGGCGGCCAACGCCCGTAGGCGGGCGTCTTCGCACTACCCTTTGCCGACAACTTTGCGGTATTCGGGGAGATTCTACTTCTGCCTCCCAGTCTTGTCTTGAGACCATATTCGCCGTGCGAGCCTGGTGTCCAGTGGTTGTTCACTATTCGGTTGTGGGCGCGGCCCCCGTGAGGCTCTTAATCTCGATTTCGTATCCACGCCTGGTTGAACGCGGCGTGTTTCATGCTCTTGCCGCCCTCGACGAAGTAGCTGTAAACGACGTGGAGCAGGCCATCTTGGGCCTGAATGACGGCCGGGTAATGATAGGATCCGCTCGGGCCTTGTTCCAGGTGGCGGGTCCATTTCCACGTGCGGCCTTCGTCGTCGGACAGCGACACGGCCAGGCTGTGGCGTCCCCGCGTCGTGTCGTTGTACACGAGAACCCAATGGCCGTCGGTCAGACGCACACCGTCCAGTCCGGAGCCAGGGTTGGGCAGGTCGGATTCGCCGACCGGGCCCCACGTCAAGCCGTCGTCGCGCGACTCCGAGACGCGGATCCGCTGCCGCCGACCGTTCTCCCGCATATAGGCGACGAGCGTGCCGTCGTCGCGGCGCAAGACGGTCGGCTGGATGTTGCCAAAACCGATCAGCGGCCGGCTGGCGTACCAGCTTGTTCCCTGGTCGTCGCTGACGGCCATGATCGACATGTCGAAGGTGTCGGAGTATAGCGGCAAGAGAATCCGGCCACTGGGCAAGACGGTGGGCTTGCAACGCGGCTGCCAGCCGAGTCGCTGGTAAAGCTTGTCGCCCAGGCGCGCGCGGAAAAGCTCCACCTGGGCCGTTTCACGTTCCGTGAGCGGGCGGCCCAGCGAGGCCAACTCGCCGTCGAGCAGTTTGAGCGTTTCCTCACGGAAATCGGCCGGCTTGAGAAGCACGATGCCGCGGCGTGTCCATTTCGGCGGTCCTTCGCCCGTCGGGTCATCGGCGACTTGGTAGTGCGTCAGGCACGACTCCCAACTGTTGGCGAGAACCACGGGCCAGAAGAGCCAGAGTCGGCCGCGGCCATCGACCATCAGGCAGGTGTTGCAGTCGGGAAAGCCCGGCGTGTCGGCCATGAGGAACGCCTCGCTCCATTGCGTCTGGCCGCGTCGGAGGCGGGAGCCGAAGACCGCCACGTCGTCGGCCGACCGTTCGCCCGACCCGCGGTACCACGAGACGATCAGGTCTCCGTTGGGCAATTCCGCGATGCCGGGCGCGTGATTGTGCCGTGGGTGGAGAGGGAAGACCAGCTCGGCGCGGTACAACGGCGTCGCCTCGGCCGCAACCAGCAAACCGCCCCACATCGCCCAGCAGAATGCGGGGTACATGGTTGGCTCCGTGAAGGCTTTTGGATTCCACTACATGCCGGGTGCGGCGGTGCGCCCGGCGGGAGAAAGACCAATTCTACTTGCCGGGCGGGGCAAGGTCGGGCAATTCCAGTTGGATGTCGGGACTGGGGCTGGCCAGCGGGGGCGTCTTGGCGGGTTCGGAGTCGGGTTTCGCGGCGGCGCCCGGCTTCCAAGCGGGGGCGTCGCCCTCGCCGCCCGAGCCCGACGCCGTGTTGACCGAGATGCGTTTCTGATCGACGGTCGTGACCTCCAAGAGCGACAATCCCCACGAGCCGCCGATCCGCCGGGCCTCGGCTCGAACGCTCGCCCGGCCCCGCGGACCCGCGATCCGGAACATCACATTCGCCTTATCGCCGTAGATCGAGCCGCTGGGCAAAAACTCAACGTCCCGAATCGGTTGGCCAAGTTGAGCGATGACCTCCGGGTCCGCCTGGACCCGGACCAGCGCCATTTGGTACGGCTCGGTGGACTTCAATTTTCCGCCCAATTCACGCCACGCAATGAACCCGCCAGCCACCAACACGACCACGATGATCGCCGTGATCAGTGGCCAACGCCGCCGCTTGCGGGCGGCCTCCGGCGCTGAAGGCGTTTTTTCCTGCTCTGCTTGCATGGGACATCCTCCTTCCCTTTAGGGAGCCGTGACACCGTAGCCTCGCCAATTGCGATCACGGATCGCGGGCATCTTGCACGCATTTGTCGTAGCGGGCGGGACGCCCGGGCTCCATTTTGTAGGGACGCTGCGCTAATTGTTGCTAGCGGGCGAGACGCCCGCGCTCCATTTTGTAACGGGCGGGACGCCCGCGCTCCATGATTCACGCAGGTTGTTTTGTCGCGGCTCCTAGCCTCCTGGACTTTCCGTGGTCGGCCCCGCGGTCTGGGCCGCCTTGGGTTTGGCGGCGGGGGCTTTCTTTTCGATGGGCTTGGGGGGCGGCTTGTCGACCATTTTCAAGTGATCCACCGGGATGTCGTACCACCCCCGATCGTTATTGACATCGAACTGGACCAAGGCGCGACCGCTGCAATTAACCGCTTTTACTTGCCCGACCACCCCCTGGAACCGGGCCAGCTCGGGCCGGTCGCTTGCCACCATCACATACTGGTCGGTGTATTGCCGCTTGAGTTGTTCTACCCGTTCGGGGAGCATGTTGCCAACGCTTTCTGGATGAATCCCGCTACCGCCTGGGTGTATAATATACCGCAGGGCCTGCTTGAGACAAAAGGGCGATCCGATTCCCTGCCGGGGCCCCAGCGCCCTTTCACCATTCCTTGAAGCGTCATGACGGCGATCCTTGGCCTGTCGGCTTTTTACCATGATTCGGCGGCGGCGCTGGTGATCGACGGGCAGGTCGTCGCCGCCGCGCAGGAGGAGCGGTTCACGCGGAAGAAGCACGACGCCGATCTACCGGTCCACGCCATCGACTACTGCCTCCGCGAGGCGGGCCTTGCGCCCGGCGATCTGGACTACGTGGGGTTCTATGACAAACCCCTTCTGAAGTTCGACCGCCTTTTGGAAACCTATCTGGCGTTCGCCCCGGCCGGCTTCCCCTCGTTTCTCCAGGCCATTCCCGTGTGGTTGAAGCAGAAACTGTTTCTCCAGCGGGAGTTGAACCGAGGGCTGCGCGGGGCATACAAGAGGCGTTACGTTTTCACCGAGCACCACGAATCGCACGCGGCCAGCGCGTTTTTTCCTTCGCCCTTCGACGAGGCGGCCATCCTCACCCTGGACGGCGTGGGCGAATGGGCCACGGCCAGCTACGGCCACGGCCGCGGCAACCGGATCACGCTCACCCACGAATTGCGATTCCCCCATTCCCTCGGCTTGTTGTATTCGGCGTTCACCTATTACTGCGGTTTCCGGGTGAACTCGGGCGAGTACAAGCTGATGGGCCTGGCGCCTTACGGCGAGCCAAGGTACGCGGAGGTGATTCTCCAGCGGCTGCTGGACCTGAAGCCCGACGGCTCGTTTCGCATGGACATGTCGTACTTCAATTACTGCCAGGGGCTGACCATGACGGCGGAGAAGTTCCACCGGCTTTTCGGAGGGCCGCCCCGCGGGCCCGAGGCCCCGCTCGAACCACGCCACATGGACCTGGCGGCCTCGATCCAGCAAGTCACCGAAGAGATCATGCTCCGCGCGGCCCGGCACGTGCATCGGGAAACAGGGATGAAAAACCTTTGCCTGGCGGGCGGGGTGGCGTTGAACTGCGTCGGCAACGGCCGCATCTTGCGCGAAGGCCCGTTCGAGCGAATCTGGATCCAACCGGCGGCCGGCGACGCGGGCGGCGCGCTGGGCGTGGCCTTGTTCATCTGGCATCAATTGTTGGGCAAGCCGCGTCAGGCCAGCGCGGCCGACAGCCAGCAAGGCTCGCTCCTGGGGCCTCGGTTCGCCGAAACGGAGATTCGGGCCTTTCTCGACGGCGTGGGGGCCCGCTACCGCGAATTTCCCGACGATGCGTCGCTCTGCCGGCATGTGGCCGACCTGATCGCCAGCGAAAAGGTGGTCGGTTGGTTCCAGGGCCGGATGGAGTTTGGTCCACGCGCCTTGGGGGGGCGGAGCATCCTCGGCGACTCGCGAAGCCCACGCATGCAATCCGTGATGAACCTGAAGATCAAGTTCCGCGAGTCGTTCCGGCCCTTCGCTCCGTCGGTGCTGCGGGAATGCGCGGGAGAGTATTTCGAACTGGATGCCCGCGTCGAAAGTCCCTACATGCTCCTTGTCGCGCCGGTGCGTGCGTCCCAACGCCTCCCGCTCGACGGCCAAGAGCAGCGTCTGAAGGGTCTGGACCGCCTGAAAATCGCCCGATCTCGCGTCCCCGCCGTTACCCACGTGGATTACTCGGCTCGGGTCCAAACCGTGGACCAGGCGCGGCACGGGAGGTATTATGAACTCTTGCGGGCGTTTTACGAAAAGACGGGCTGCCCGGTCATCATCAACACGAGCTTCAACGTCCGCGGCGAACCGATCGTCCGTGCCCCAGAGCACGCTTACCGCTGTTTCATGGCAACCAACATGGACGCCTTGGTCCTGGAGCGGTTTGTGTTGCTCAAAGAGGACCAACCGGACGCGAAACCCAATGAATTGAGCGGTTACCTGGCGCAATTCCAACCGGATTGAAACGGCCATGGCAGTGCTCGACATCCCATGGAATCCCAACCCGCGCGAACTCCGGCAGTTCGCCGCGATCTGGTTTCCGGCCGCCTGCGCCGTCGTGGGCGGACTGATTTACGTTCGCGGCGGATCACTTTGGGGCGCGGCGTGTTGTTGGGCGGCCGGGGTGGCCTGTGGCGCGGTGGGATGGTTTCGGCCTCGGGCAGTGCGGCCCCTCTACCTCGCGTTGGTCTGTCTCGCGTACCCGATCGGTTGGACGGTTTCCCACGTCCTTTTGGCATTGATTTATTATGGCATGTTCACCCCATTGGGGCTGCTGATGCGTCTTGGAGGGCGAGATCCGTTGCAACGCCAATTCGATCCAGGGGCCGCCAGCTACTGGACGCCTCGCCCGGCCGCCAAGGACCCGAAGTCTTACTTCCGGCAATTCTAGCCTCGCCATCCCAAGAAACTCCCATGGCCCAGCCCGAACCGCGTCCCGACGACTCCCTGGTCCAAGAATTCGCTTCCGCGGCCGAGCGGAAGCCGCCGAGCCTGTTGCGCGAGTTCGGCGAGTTTTTGCTCGAGAACAAGAAATGGTGGCTGATCCCGATTGTGCTTGTGCTGCTGTTGATGGGGCTTTTGATCGTGCTGGGCGGGAGCGGGGCCGCTCCGTTCATCTACACGTTGTTTTGAGCGGGCGATGTCGAAGCCCTGGGACTACCTGATCCTCACCGCGTCGAACGAGGCGCAGGCCGCGGCCTATCGGAGTCAACTGGCCGTGCGGCGCGACCTGGGATTGCTCGGTCGCGTTGGCCGCGTCCTCGTGGTGGCCGATCCCGAGGGCCAGCGGATCGGCAGCGGCGCCAGCACCCTGCTCTGCCTGATGGAAGTGCTCCAGCGGGAGTTGGAAGGGCGGTTGGGGGCGGCCGATCCTCAGGCTTGGCTGGAGACGCTCCGCCGACGCCGCATCTTCATCCTGCACGCCGGCGGCGACTCGCGGCGCCTGCCCGCCTACGGGCCGTGCGGCAAGGTTTTCATGCCGGCGCCGGGCCGGGCCGACAGCGCCGTCGCACCCGCCTTGTTCGATCATCAATGGCCGATCTACGCCGATCTGCCGCCCACGCCAGGTGATGGCGGCCAGATCGTGATTGCCTCCGGCGACGTCTTCCTCGGTTTCTCGCCCGAGGAAGTCTGTTTTCAGCCCCAAGGATTCACTGGTCTGGGATGCGCGGCGGCGCCGGATCAGGCAAGCCGCCACGGCGTCTACTGCGCGGCGCCCGACGGCGCGGTGCGGCGATTTCTTCAAAAACCATCGGCGGCGGCTCAGGCGGCCGCGGGGGCCATCGACCGGCTCGGCCGAACCATCCTCGACGTAGGCGTGGCGCACTTCGACGCCGCCACGGCAGTGTGCTTGCTCCAAGCCTGCGAAGCCGAACGGGATTCGACGGGCCTGTTCCGTTTCGGCCAGCCCGCGCGGAATGCCGTGTTCGAGCATGGGCTCGATTTCTATCGCGAAATCTGTTGCGGCTTCGGAACCGAGGCGACTTGGGAGGGGTACCTGACCGCCGTGCGCGAGGCAGGCACCACGCTTGACGAGTGGCTTCTGAAGCGAATTTTTACCCAAGTGGCGGCGATCCCCAGCCGAGTCCAGGTCCTCCGCCGTTGCGATTTCCTGCATTTCGGCGCCACGGATCAACTCATTGCCAGCGGCCAACGCCTGCTCCATCGCCAAGACGGCCCGCTCGCCGCCAGGACGTATTTGACGATCAACCACGCTCAGGCCGACGCGGCTGAAATCCGCGCCAAGGGCGCGTGGATCGAGGGCTGCCGCGTCAACGCCGATTTGGTCCTGGAAGAACAAAACGTCGTTGTCGGCGTTGATCTGGACGAACCGTTGCATCTGCCGGCTCGGGCATGTCTGGATCTCCTGCCCGGCAGGAACCGCTCGGGCGAAGCGGTCGTTTTCGTGCGATGCTACCACGCGACCGACCGCTTCAATGCCGTGGGGCTTGCTGACGGCACGTTCTGCGGCGTTGCGCTCGCGGAGTTCCTCCAATGGGCGGAAGCGCGGCCCGAGGAGGTCTGGCAAGCGACCACGCGGACTGAACCGCAAAGCCTCTGGCACGCAAGGCTGTTTCCCGCGGTGCGCGAGCCAAGCGAGTTTCGCCGGTGGCTTTGGCTTTTGGAGCCGCGCCGGGCGTCGGCCCGGCAGTGGCAAGCGTGGCGCGAGGCGGATCGGTACAGTCTCGCGGAAATGAGCGTGCTTGCCGACCGGGAGGCGTTCCTTGCCCGCCGGGCACGGCTGCACGGCGACGCGGTCGTGGCCTCGCTTGACGGCCTTTTTCACCAGGACAGCGGTTTTTCCGCGGCGGACATCGCTTTGCTGCTCGCCGAGCCTGAGACGCGCGGCCCGCGAATGGCGAAGTTCCTCGACGAGGCGTACATCGCATCGCATCGCGCCTCGGGCGAGGACCCGAGCGAGCTGTTTCTCCCCTCGCGCATCCTCCACAGCCTGGCGACGGCCGTGGAAGTCGTTGCCGGGGCGTGCCAGCCTACGCTTCAAGAGCTGTTCGGCGGCGTTGGCCAGTCCCTCCCGCCCAAGCAAGCGGAATGGTGGGCCTCGTTGGGATTGGAATTCTCGGGCGGACGCCCGGCGCGGGATTGGGCGCGACAAGCCAAACGCAAGGCTTTCGCCCATCTTCAGCGGGCGATCGTGGACAGCGGCGAGAAACCTCCAGTCCCACGAAACGCCTTGCGGAGCGACGAGATTGTCTGGGGCCGTTCGCCGGTGCGGCTGGACCTGGCCGGGGGATGGTCCGATACGCCGCCGTATAGCCTCGAATACGGCGGCTGCGTGACCAATGCCGCCGTGATGCTCAACGGCCAGCCTCCGATCCAGGTTTATGCCCGGGTCGCGCCGGAGCCGTTCGTGCGCATCCACTCGATCGACCAGGGGACCGACTGCGAAATCCGCGAGTGGGACGCGCTCTTGGACTACCGTTCGCCGATCAGCGACTTCTCGTTGGTGAAGGCGGCCTTGGTGCTCGCCGGATTCGCCCCGGCCCAAGGCCGATCGCGGGGCCAATCGCTTGAGGCCTTCCTGGAACAATTCGGCGGGGGGCTGGAATTGACCACCTTGGCCGCGGTGCCGAAAGGGAGCGGCCTGGGCACGTCGAGCATCATGAGCGCCGTCGTGCTGGCGGTCATCCACAGGGTGCTTGGACGCGAGCTATCCAGCACCGAACTGTTCCACGCCGTGCTTCGCCTGGAGCAAGCCCTGACCACGGGCGGCGGGTGGCAGGACCAGATCGGCGGAGCGCTCGGCGGCGTTAAACTGATCACGACGCGGCCCGGGTTGATGCCCGATCCCACCGTCCGTTATGTCCCCGCCGATGTGCTCGATCCGAAAACCAACCAAGGCCAGACGCTCTTGTATTACACTGGAATCACCCGATTGGCCAAAAATATCCTGGCTCAGGTTGTCGGCCGGTACCTGGACCGCCATCGCGGGGCGATGGCGACGCTTCGAAGGATTCGAGCCTTGGCCCCGCAAGTCGCCGAGGCCCTTGCCCGCAAGGACCTCCCGGCCTTCGGCGAGGCGATCGACGCGGCCTGGAGGCTGAACAAGGAACTCGACCCGGATTCGACCAACCCCCACATCGAGGCGATCCTCGCCCAAATCCGGCCCCATCTGTTCGGCACGAAGCTGCTTGGCGCCGGCGGGGGCGGATTCCTGCTTTTGGTGTGCAGGTCCGCCGCCGACGCCGAGGCGGTCAAACGCCAGCTCGAAACGCAGCCTCCCAATCCGCGGGCACGCTTTTTCGACTTCCAGGTCAGCGCTGCCGGACTGGCCGTGAGCATTTCTTGATTGTCTTGAATATCTGGACGCGACAAAGCGCGTCCTTCCAGGATTGCAGGCAAGTGTATTGGCCGGTTTCGGGCGGAAAAACGTGCCTGTCGCCTGTCAGCCCGAACG
>Ga0209101_1000863_pt1 | contig 24288 bp, 22 predicted proteins | sample ConPoolayeCmetaG_FD_185481 | JGI IMG/M metagenome (GOLD analysis project Ga0209101, IMG submission 185481) | Hot spring microbial mat communities from California, USA to study Microbial Dark Matter (Phase II) - Cone Pool mat layer C metaG... ...
GGCTGCTGAAAAAGTCCCGGCCTGCACCGCAGAGGCCGCAGAGACCGCAGAGTTTTTGTGATTCCTCTGCGTTCTCTGCGTTCTCGGCGGTGAAAAAGGAGGTTGTTCAGCATTCTCTGTGGGGGAGGTGGCGGAGCGGCGCTACAAAGCCTGGGGGGAGACCCGCTACACCTGGGGGACGACGCCGACGACCTATCGCTACACCGGCCAGCGGCAGGAGGAGGGCCTGGGGCTGTACCACATGGGGGCGCGGTGGTACGACCCGGCGCTTTCCCGCTGGCTGAGCGCCGATACGCTGGTGCCGGAGGCGGGGGAGCCGCAATCGTTCAACAGGTACTCTTATGTTCTGGGGAATCCTCTGCGATACATCGACCCAACGGGACACAAATCGAGAGAGCAGTGGGAGCAAGAATTCAGGGATGCTCATGGCGGTCAAGACCCGACAGACCAGGATTGGTGGGACTATCAGTTTTCCCTCCAAATTGCAGGATGGTCCGCCGGCAACTGGGTGACTACTTGCGCACTACGGGCCTTACTGTATATAGCAGGTGTGACGATAAAAAGTGGAGATGCGCAATGGACCCTAGAGGAAATTGCAACAGTCGGGCAAGTGGTCAGCAACATCGCTCAAGCTTTCGGTGCTCCGGTTTCGCGGATAATTGGTGGCGTTACCCTCAAAAGGATGCACAAGAGCCTGTGGCCACTGGGATTTGGATGGAAGCCTGGCGGCGCATGGGAAGCTCTTGGCACAGTCAGAGTTAACGATAGTGCTTTTGCTGTACCGGGGAACGCCGAGCACGCTCTTACCCACGAACTGGGACACTATTTCCAGGAATCACAGGGCTTGATAGATGATTTCAGAAAAGCTACCGGCGGGTCTCAATTCAACTTGTTCGGAATGGCGTCGCTCAATTTGACTCCCTACAAATGGGGTGGAACCCCACCTAATGAGTGGGTGAAAAAGAACGGTCTCTATGAAGACTTTGCTGCATCCTTTGAGATTTTTGTTTACCAACAGATAGGAGACCCGTGCCCGGGTGCTGTGATGGATACCAGCAGATTCCGGTTTTTCCATCAATTTGTGCAAATCCCCTGGGTTTGGGGGCCACGATAGACACATCTCGGTGGATTCCCCCGGAGATGACTATGCGTAAGGGGTGTTGTCTTCTCTGGTTGTTGATTGTGTTGGCCGGTTGTGGCTGTGCCGGTGAGCGAATTGTCTTCCAGGATGTCCTCAAGTCGAATTGTGCTCCACCATGCTGGCGGGGAGTTATCCCTGGCAAGACAAATCGTCAGGAAATAGTGGACCTTCTGAAGAAACCACCTGATACCGAGCCAGGATTGCAACGAATGGATTGGGGCTGGCGCTGTTTCAAGCACGATGGCATGACTCAAGTTACGATTTTCCTCGATGTAAACAATGTAGCCGAGTCTATCATACTTGTTGAGCCTGATAGACAATACACGTTTCAGACTGCTGTCGATGAATTTGGGCCACCCACCGCTGTGCTGATGACCCCATGTGCTCCTGACACTGACCAGGGGTTTATATACCTGGTCTACCCTGAGCAAGGCCTGGCTTTGGGTTCAGGCTTTGTAGCGACACTTGGCCGTCCGTGGCAGCGGCCATCGTCTGAGACCCATGTCTATCAATGGGTCTACTTTAACCCAATTCGATCTGATCTTTTTTCGCAAAAGGGATATCCGATCTATGGCTGTGGGATGAGTTCTGGGAATGAGACTGCTGAATGGCAGGGGTTTGGGCCAGACTGACCGGTGGTGGGAATCTGTCATTCTCATAGTCCCACTGGTCCGGCTTCGTGCCGTCCACTTTCTGGCGATTTCAATGGCTTATGGGCAGATGCGACGGACTTCCCAAGTGCGTTGCACCCGCTTGACGGTGACGGCGCATTGGTCAAGAAGGTGAATGCCGCCAGGACCAGCATCTACCCTTCGGCAAGCTCAGGGCAGGGCTGAGCAGGACGGTCAGGGTCCTGAACAGCGGTGGGACCCCCTGCCCCCCATGTCGGAGGCTGCTGAAAAAGTCCCGGCCTGCACCGCAGAGGCCGCAGAGTTTTTGTGATTCCTCTGCGTTCTCGGCGGTGAAAAGTGACCGGCACCTTTTGACTGTTTTGCCGGCCTGTGGTACAATTGGGTTGCTGAAATCGGGCGATGAGGCTCGCCCGGGGGGCTGATGCCCCTGATCTGTCTTCAGTGACTGATAGCCTCTACCACCGCGACGCGGGTGCGTCCGGCCGGTAGAGGCTTTTTGGTAGGCTGAGGTGCGATGAGCCGGACGATGAGTTTTTATGATCTGCGCGATGCCCTGGCCCAACCAGACTGCCCTCTCTGCCGCCTGAAGGCCAGAGCGGCCGGGCGGTATCTGGATGGTCTGCTGTGGGAGAGTGTGAACGACCCGGCGGTGCGCGATCAGGTCCGCCGGGCACAAGGCTTCTGCCATGAGCATGGCTGGGGCCTGGTGCGGCCAGGAGCCTCATTGGGGGTGGCGATCCTGATGCATGATGCCTTGCGGGGAGTGCTTGGCGCCATGGCCGATGCCCACTTTGAGGCTCTGCCGGCCCTGTCGCTGCGGCGTGCCCAGGAGAACCTGGACCGCAGCCGACCGTCGGCGGCGACGGCCGGGCTGATTGACCGTCTGACCCCCAGAGGCCGGTGTCCGGCCTGCGTTCAGGCCGAAAAGATGGAAAAGGTCTATTTGACCACCCTGGTCGGGCATCTTCTGGAAGAGGATGGGTTGCTGGCTGCCTATGAGGCTTCGGATGGTCTATGCCTGGCCCATTTCCGCCAGGCACTGCGCCATGTGCGCGACGAAGCCACCTTTCGATCCCTGGTCAACGCCCAACAGATCATCTGGCAGCGGCTGGCCGACCGCCTGGCCGAAGCGATTCGCAAGAGTGATGTGCGCTTTCGGGATGAGCCGGTGGGCGACGAGGGGAGTGCCTGGCTGCGGGGCATCGCGGCCTTGAGCGGAGCGCAGGCCGGAGGCCAGCCATGACATGAGAATGACAATGTCAGACGAATCGCTGGTCATCAGCGCATCCGACTATGAACGGCAATTCTTTGCCGACGCCTTCGGCGGGACCGAAATTGTCACAGTAGAGGTCCGCCTGCTCCAGGAGACCTATCAAGACATCCTGGCTGTGGCGGAGCAGGAGGGGTGGCTGCCAGAAGAGGCCCTGCGTATCTTGCTGACCCGGGGATTGGGATATACCAAAGGGAAACTCCTCTTGCGCGACGGGGAGGAGACGCAGGATGTCTTGCTCAACCGGCTGCTGGAGATGGAATCGGTCACGGCTGTGATGCGGTTCTACGCCTTTGATTTTATGCGGGACAACAAGATCCTGGAAATGCAGAACATGGCTTTGAGAGCCCAGTGCAAAGAACTGGAAGCCTCCATCTCAAGACTGCGATCCGAGAATGAGGCGCTCAAGGCCAGAGGAGACCCTCAACCTGCAAACGGCAAGTGCGCCGGGGTCGAGGCCGACTCCAGGTCGGCGGGGCCATCTCGTGCGAGATCGTTGTTGAGCCACAGATTTCGGGTTCGCCGCAAAGGCCAGGAGTCTGGCGGAGAGGGCAGACCTCTGGAGGGCGGTGGCTCTGGAGTGGGCGATGGGCCGGAGAGAGAATTCAAAGAGTGAGACAGAAGGGCTGGTCAGGCTGGAGATCCTGGTTGAGGCCGAGACCATGCGTGAGATCGAGCAGGTGATCCAGGAACGTGGTTGGGAACTTGCCGAGGGGCTGCGTCTGCTGTTGGGCAGCGGCCTGGCCTATGCCAGGGGGGAACAGGTCTTGCGGGCTGTCGAGTCGGGTGCGCTGAGTCAGGATGACCTGCAACGATTGCTGTCGCGGATGGTAGAAACCGAGACGCGTCTGGCTGCCTTACGCTTTCGCACCTGGGAGGCTCAACAGGCCAATGAGGCCTGGGAGCTTTCAACCGGTGCGATCCGAAACGAAAACCAGGGGTTGCGCACTCTGGTGCAGCGGCTGCGCAGCGAAAATGTGACCCTCCAGGCCGAAAATGCACGGCTCCGTGCCCTGCTGCCGGTCTCTCCGGCTGATGCCCCCCTCCAACCGCCACCTGCTACTCCGCCATCGGTGCGGCGCCCCTTCTGGCACAACTGGCGCCGCGCTCTGAAAAAGAGATCGCGAGTCTGAAGTGGCGGCTTATTCTCCCTGCCACATCCGTTGCCATCCGGTCACCGGTGGCAGCTCGTCGGTCTCACAGGCCGACAGGATGTCTACAAAGGTCGGGCCATCGGTTGCCAGGGCCTGGCGCAGCGCCGGTTCGACCTGGTCGGGATGCTCCACCCGGACCCCCTGCCAGCCAAAGCCACGGGCCACGGCCGCATAGTCGGTCGTCGCTCCAAAGTCAACGCCGAAATAACGCCCGCCATAGCATAACTTCTGACCGACCTTGATCCAGCCGAAACAGCCGTTGTTGAACTGGAGGATGATCACCGGCAGGCCCAGGCGGGCCACGGTCTCCAGTTCGCCGGCACTCATGCCAAAGCTGCCGTCGCCCATCAGGCCCACCACTGTGGCCTGGGGCCGGGCCAGCCTGGCCCCCACCACGCCGGGGAGGGCATAACCCAGCCCGCCGTGGCCGCGCGGGATGATCACCTGGCGGCCCGCCTGGCTGCACAGGTAGGCGGCGGTAAAGGGAGTAGGCGTGCCGGCGTCGGCGACGATCAGGCTGCCGGCCGGCAAGAGCCGGGTCAGGGCCTGGATCACCCGCTGGGGTTTGATCGGGGTGGTGGAAGCGGCAGCCCTGGCCTCAAAATCGGCCCAGAAGGCATCCACCTCCTCAGCCCAGGGGGCCAGCGGGTCGGAATGCGGCTGTCCGCCGAGGGCGCTGACGGCTGTCACCAGATCGGCCAGGCCCAATCGGGCATCGCCCACCAGGCCGACCGCCGTGGGATAGTTGCGCCCTATCTCATTGGGGTCTATGTCGAGGTGGAGAATGGCCTGATCGGTCGTCCGGGGTGGCAGGGTCCAGCCGTCGGTGGTTACTGAATCGGTCTTGCAGCCGACATACAGGATCAGGTCGGCGGCCCGAAGCACCGCATTGGCATAGGGGCGGGCCCCGTTGCCGCCCACGACGCCCAGGCTGAGGGGATGGAACTCGGAGATGGCCCCCTTGCCACAGATGGAGGTGCCCACCGGGGCCCCCAGCAGTTCAGCCAGGGCGGCCAGCTCAGCCCAGGCACCGGAGAGAAGGACTCCCCCACCGGCGACGATCACCGGCCGGCGGGCCTGTCGGAGCAGCCCGGCAGCCTGAGTGACCGCCGCCGGGTCAGGGCGGGTGCGATAAGCCGGGTAGTGCCGACAGGCAGCTTCGGCGTGGAGCGAGGGAGCCTCCACCTCCTCGGCCAGGACATCCATGGGCAATGTGACCTGGGTGACACCAGGCCGGCCAGTGGTAGCCACCCGGAAGGCCTGACGCAGGGCGTCAGGGATCATCCCGGCACATTTGACCAGGGTGCGCCATTTGGTGATCGGGGCAAAAAGGGCGGGCTGATCGAGGGCGGTCAGGACGTTGCGGTCTTCCTGCCGCAGCGGGGTGTCGGAGGTCAAAGCAACCACCGGGACCGAGGAGGCATGGGCCTCGGCCAGGCCGCTGGCCAGATAGGTGGCACCTGCGCCACTTGGAGCTTCACACACGCCGGGACGGGAGCTCACCCGGGCATAGACATCCGCCATGAAGGCGGCTGAACGCTCGTCGCGGGCCAGGATGTGGGTGATCTCCCCCTGTGCCTGGGCCTGATACAGCGCATCATACAAGGCCAGGCCGGTATCGCCAGGAACTCCAAACAGGTACCGTACCCCATAGGCCCGGAGCATCTGGACCACGAGCTGTCCACCACTGAGCCTCATCCTCTTCTTTCCCTCCCATACCGGTAGCTTCTCCCCCTGACTCCTCCCTTCAGAGGCTGCTGAAAAAGTCCTGGTTTGCACCGCAGAGGCGCAGAGGCCGGTTTTTTTTATGATTCCTCCCGTTCTCTGCGCCTCTGCGGTGAGAGGGGATATTTTTTAAGCACCCTCCTTCAGGATCGTTCAAGGGCAGGGTCATTCCCCCCGTGCAAAAGCTTCCACCAACTGGCGGGCCTGGTCATCGGTGTACTGCACCGGTGGCGATTTCATAAAATAGGCCGATGGCCCTTCGATGGCCCCGCTCAAGCCCCGGTCCAGCGCCAGCTTGCAGCAGCGCACCGCATCAATCACCACCCCGGCCGAGTTGGGCGAATCCCACACCTCCAGCTTGAGTTCCACGTTGAGCGGGGCGTTGCCGAAGGTGGTGCCCTCCATGCGGATGTAGGCCCATTTGCGGTCGGCCAGCCAGGGCACATAATCGCTGGGGCCGATGTGGATCTGGTCCCTCTCTAACGAATAGTCGAGCTGGCTGGTGACGGCGTCGGTCTTGCTGATCTTTTTCGACTGCAACCGGTCCCGGTCGAGCATGTTGAAAAAGTCCATGTTGCCGCCAAAGTTGAGCTGATAGGTGCGGTCCAGGCGCACCCCCCGGTCGTGGAAGAGGCGGGTCAACACGCGGTGGATGATGGTGGACCCCACCTGGCTTTTGATGTCGTCGCCGATGACCGGCAGGCCCCGGCTTTTGAACCGTCCCTGCCAGTAGGCTTCGCGGGCGATGAACACCGGGATACAGTTGACAAAACCGCAGCCGGCGTCCAACACCTGCTCCACATACCACTTGGTGGCCATTTCACTGCCCACCGGCAGAAAATTGACCACCACGTCGGTCCGTGTCTCTTTGAGAATGCGCACGATGTCGGCTGTGGCACCGGGTGCCTTTTGGATCTTTTTCTGCAACTGGGAGCCCAAGCCGTCATGGGTCATGCCCCGCGATACCGGTACACCCAGGTGGGGCACCTGGGCGAAGCGGAGGGTATTGTTGGGCGCAACCCAGATCGCCTCCGACAGGTCCCGGCCCACCTTGTTGGCATCCACGTCAAAGGCGGCGGTGAACTCGATATCGCGGATGCGATAGCCACCCAGCACCGGATGCATCAGGCCCGGCACGAACTCGTCGTCGGCCACATCCCGATAAAAGTGCACCCCCTGCACCAGCGCCGAAGCGCAATTGCCCACGCCGATGATGGCTACTCGAACTTGACTCACCTTTGTTCCTCCTGGCAGCAGAAATCGGCGGCAAGTGTATCACGGGCGGGCGGCTTTGTCAATCGCATCGGTAGCACAGGCCTGTGCCCCAGAGAGGCATGAATTCAATCGCCATCTTGACTATCTGGCCATAACAGGGTATAATCTGCCAGGCGGAGCGCCACTCCGGCCGTACAACCTGGCGGTAACGGCTGTATATAGCATCCCTTCTAACCTCTTCAAGGAGCGGATGATGGAAGACAGTTTTGCCGTGGAGGTCTGTGACGTCACCAAGGTGTTCCCCGGCCCGGCGGGACGACCTGGCAGCGAGGTGACCGCCGTGGACCACGTCACGCTGCAGATCCGCGATGGGGAGTTTTTCTCGATGCTAGGCCCCAGCGGTTGTGGCAAAACGACCACCCTGCGCATGATCGCCGGCTTTGAACACCCGACCGAGGGGGAGATCTATATCCACGGCCGGCCAATGGGCCTGACCCCTCCCTATCAACGCAACACCAATATGGTGTTCCAAAACTATGCCCTCTTTCCGCACATGACCATTGCCCGCAACATCGCCTTTGGCCTGGAGATGAAAAAGGTCCCCAGAGGAGAGATCGAGCGTCGGGTGCAGGAGGCGCTGGAGATGGTCCGCCTGGCCGGTTACGGCCCCCGGCGGCCCAACCAACTGTCGGGGGGCCAGCAACAGCGCATCGCGCTGGCCCGCGCTCTGGTCAACCGACCGGAGGTGCTGCTGCTGGATGAGCCGCTGGGGGCGTTGGACCTCAAGTTGCGCAAAGAGATGCAGCTTGAGCTCAAAACGCTGCAAAAAGAGGTGGGCATCACCTTCGTGTATGTGACTCACGATCAGGAAGAAGCGCTGACCATGTCCGACCGGATCGCGGTCATGCATCAGGGCAAGGTGTTGCAGGTGGGCACCCCCACCGAGATTTACGAGCGGCCCAACTGCCGTTTCGTGGCCGATTTCATCGGCGAGACCAACTTTTTGGACGGCATCGTCCGGGAGCAGGATGGAGACCGGGTCACAGTGGTGGTGGATGAGGCGCTTCCTCTCATGGTTCAGACCGACCGGCCGCTGGAGCGGGGAAGACAGGTCACGGTGGCGGTCCGCCCGGAAAAGATCCGCCTGCTGCCCCAACCGGCCCGGGGCGAACACAACTCCTTCCCCTGCCGGGTGGAACAGATGGTCTATGTCGGCACCGATACCCGCTTTCGGGTTCGTCTGTCGGACAGGGTGGTGCTATCGGTGCGGGAGCAGAATGTGGTCTCGGCGCCGTCGGCGACGGCCTACTATTCGGAGGGCAGTGGGCCGGTGTATGCGGCTTGGCTGATTGAAGCCGGCCGGCTGCTGCTGGACTGAAGGGAGGCCCCATGACCGCCGCCACGGCCACGCCGAAGAAACGGACGCTGTTGGATGCCATCCGCCGCTGGCCGGGCCTCCAGACCCTGGTGCTGATCTCCCCCAGCCTCTTCTGGTTGACCCTCTTTTTCGCCCTGCCCCTGCTGATCGTCTTTGTCTGTAGCTTTCTCAAGCGGGGCCCTTACGGCCAGATCCTTTGGGAGTTGGACTTTACCCGTCTGTTCGACCCGCTCTACCTGAAGGTCTTTGTCCGGCAATTCAGCCTGAACAACTATGCCCGCTTTTTCGACCCGCTCTACCTCAAGATCTTTGTCCGCTCTTTCAAGATCGCCGGGATCACGACCCTGCTGTGCTTCCTGCTGGGCTATCCCATGGCCTACTGGATTGCCACCCGTCCGGCCCGGTGGCGCAATACGCTGTTGTTGCTGATCATGATCCCCTTCTGGACCAATTTCCTGGTGCGCACCTATGCCTGGATCCTGATCTTGCGCGACACCGGCCTGATCAACAACCTGCTGTTGAGCCTGGGCCTGATCCATCACCCCCTGCCGCTGTTCGGCAACGATCTGGCCATCGTCATCGGCCTGGTCTACGGCTGGTTCCCCGACATGGTGCTGCCCTGCTACGCTGCCATCGAGCGGCTGGACTTTTCGCTGGTGGAAGCGGCCCAGGACCTGTATGCCAATGAGGTGCGTTCCTTCTGGCGGGTGATCTTTCCTCTCACCCTGCCGGGCGTGATCGCCGGTTCGATGCTGGTCTTTATCCCCTCGCTGGGGGCCTACGTGACCCCCGACCTGTTGGGCGGGGCCAAATCGGTGATGATCGGCAATGTCATCCAGAGCCAGTTCCTCACCGTGCGGGACTATCCCTTCGGCTCGGCCTTTTCTTTCGTCTTGATGGCCCTGATGTTGCTGGCCACGCTGATCTATTTCCGCACGGCGCGGCGGACTCTGTAGAGGAGGAGGAACAGCATGGAGGCCAACGCCAGCACCCCGGTCGCCCGGACACTGCCGCTCAGCCGGGTAGCCCGCCGTGGCAGCCGCCTGGGGCAGATGATCCGGGCCGGGATCACCCTCAGCGGCCTGTGGGGCTACCTCTTTCTCTACGCCCCCATCATTGTTTTGGTCGTTTTCTCGTTCAATGCCTCGCGCTTTGTCACCGCCTGGGGAGGGGTGAGCCTGCGCTGGTACCGCGAACTGTTCAAAGATGCCGCCATGATGGCGGCCCTGAAGAACAGTCTGATCGTGGCCGTCGTTTCCACAGCCATCTCGACCCTGTTCGGCACTATGGTTTCGCTGGCCATGGAGCGCCGGCAGTTCCCCGGCAAGCTGGCCTTCGACGCCTTGCTCTACCTGCCCATCATCATCCCAGACATCGCCATGGCGGTGATGCTGCTCCTCTTTTTCGTCATGGTCCACATAGACCTGAGCCTGGTGACGATTATCATCTCCCACGTCGCCTTTAATATCTCGTTTGTGTCGGTGGTGGTCCGCGCCCGGCTGGTGGGTTTTGATCGCAGCCTGGAGGAGGCTGCCCAGGACCTGGGGGCCAATGAGCTCCAGACCTTCTGGTATGTGACGCTGCCGCTGCTGATGCCGGGCATCCTGGGGGGGGCGCTGCTGGCCTTTACCCTGTCACTGGATGACTTTGTCATCACCTTTTTCACCGCCGGCGTCGGTTCGACCACGCTGCCGCTGCGCATCTACTCGATGGTCAAACTGGGCATCACGCCCGAAATCAACGCCATCTCGACCCTGTTGGTGCTGGCTTCGATGACCCTGCTGTTGCTGTCGCTGTTGATTCAGCGCCGGGGAGGGGGATCGGTGGTGGAGATCGGCTGACAATGGACAGAACCAATGATAAGGAGGAGAATGATGAAAAAGCTGTTTGCCTGGGGGCTGGTTTGGGTCCTGGTTGTCGCCCTGGCCGGTTGCGGTCCGGCCCAAGGGGGAGGCAGGCAGGAACTGGCCAAAGAGCTGCATGTCTATAACTGGTCGGAGTATATTGACCCCACGATCTATGCCGACTTTGAAAAAGAGTTCGGCGTCAAGGTGATCGAGGACACCTTTGCCAGCAACGAGGATCTGCTGGCCAAAATTCAGGCGGGAGCCAGCGGCTATGACCTGATCGTGCCCTCCGACTATATGGTCGCCATCATGATCGAGCTGGACCTGCTGGCCCCGTTGAATTACGACAATATCCCCAACTTTCAGAATATCGGCGCCAAGTTCCGGGACCCCCCCTACGATCCCGGCAACAAATATTCGGTCCCCTATCTGTGGGGCACCACCGGCATCGGCTACGACAAGAACGTGATCGCCGAGCCGCCCGATAGCTGGGCCTACCTCTTTGACCCGCAGAAGGCTGCCCCCTACGCCGGCCGGATGAGCATGTTGAACGACAGCCGCGAGGCCCTCGGTGCGGCGCTCAAGTACCTGGGCTATTCTCTGAACAGCACCGACCCGAAGCAGTTGGAAGAGGCCAAACAGCTCCTCATCCGGCAGAAACAGTGGGTGTCCACCTACGACAGCGAGGGGTTCGAAGACCTGCTGGCGGCAGGGGAGACGGTGATCGCCCACGGCTGGAGCGGCGACTTTTTCCAGGCAGCCGTGGAGGCGGAACAGATCGGCTACGCGATCCCCAGGGAGGGGGGCACCATCTGGGCCGATAACCTGTGCATCCCCAAGACAGCTCCCAGCCAGTATACGGCCGAGGTGTTCATCAACTACCTGCTGCGGCCAGAGGTGGGAGCCAAAGTCACCAACTTTACCTGGTATGCCAGTCCCAACCAGGCGGCCGAAAAGTTCATCAACCCCGAAATCCTGGGGGACCCGGCCATCTATCCGCCGCCTGAGATCATGGACAGGCTGGAATTTATCTACGATGTGGGTGAGGCGACGGCCCTCTACGACCGTATCTGGACCGAGATCAAGACCAAATAGCAACAGCCTGAAAACCACAAGGGCATGAACCTCGCTCGCCGGTCGGGGCAGAGCGCCGCTGCGCCCCGATAGACCCATCGGCGGTGAGGTCACAGCCCCGCTTCTGTCATTGGACCGGTGCCTGGAACGGCTGGTGGAACAACATGGATCGCGACAGTTTTGAGCGCCTGGTCGCTGAGGTGTTGGACAGCCTGCCGCCGGAGATCCAGGGCTGGCTGGACAATGTGGCCGTCGTCGTCGCCCGGCGGCCGACGCCGGAGCAGCTGGCCCAGGCAGGTTTGGGCCGTGGCGACCTGCTGTTCGGCCTGTACAGCGGTGTGCCCAAAACCCGGCGTGGCTTTACCTATGGTGAAACCCTCCCCGACCGGATTGTGATCTTCCAGGAGCCGATCGAGCTGATGTGCCGCACCCCGGCCCAGATCCGCGATCAGGTGCGCCGGACCGTGCTGCACGAAATCGGCCATCACTTCGGCCTGGACGAGGAGCAGCTGCACCGGGCAGGGGTGTGAAAGATGGAGGGGAACTGCCTCCCGTTGCTGACTGAAGTCGCCCGCTTTGGGCCGCAGGCCTTCGGCCAGCCTGCGCCGACCGCTGTTTCCGCGTCGGCGCAGGCCGACGCCCGGCGCCCCAGGCGCCCAGAAAGGCCGATTTCCGATCGGTACACGGCGGCAGGCAGCCGGGGGTAGGTAATTACGATGGAGATGGAGGATTGAAATTATGCCCCAGGCGATGTGGATCAACGGCCAGTTTGTCAGCGGTTCGTCGGATGCGACGCTGGAGGTGTTGAACCCCTACACAGAAGAGGTGCTCGATAGGGTACCGGCCGGCACACCCGCCGATGTGGAGCGGGCGGTGCAGGCCGCCCTGGCCGCCTTTGCCGAATGGCGCCGCGTGCCGGCTGTGGAGCGGGCCGGCTTTTTGCACGAGATCGCCCGCCGGATCCGGGAAAATGGGGAAGCACTGGCCCGGCAGATGACTCTGGAGGGGGGCAAGCCGCTGGTGGAAAACCGGGATGAGGTGGGGTGGACGGCAGCCTGCTTTGATTATTACGCCGAAATCGGCCGCCACAGCCGGGGGCGGGTGATCCCCAGCATCGAAAGCAGCCAGCTCAGCCTGGTGCTCAAAGAACCTTATGGGGTAGTCGGCTGCATCGTGCCCTGGAACTATCCGCTGCTGCTCATGGCCTGGAAGGTGGCCCCGGCGTTGGCTGCCGGCAACACGGTGGTCCTCAAACCCTCCTCGGTGACCCCCCTTTCGACCCTGATGCTGGCCGGCTGTTTCGAGCACCTGCCGCCTGGCACGGTCAACATCATCACCGGCGCGGGCGAATCGGTGGGCGATTTCCTGGTGACGCACCCCCAGGTGCCGGTGATCGCCTTCACCGGCAGCACGGAGGTGGGCCAGCGGATCGCCCGCCTGGCCGCCCCGCTGATGAAAAAGTTGCACCTGGAGTTGGGCGGTAAGGATGCCTTTCTGGTGGCCGAGGATGCCGACCTGGAGGTGGCCGTGCCGGGGGTGGCCTGGGCAGCACTGTTGAACAACGGCCAGGTGTGCACCAGCACCGAGCGCATCTACGTCCACGAGAGCCTGTACACCGAGTTCACGGCGCTCCTGGCCGAATATGTGGAGGGTCTGGTGCTGGGCGATCCGCTGGACCCGGCCACCGATCTGGGACCGATGGCCCGTGAGACCTATCGGGCCCGGGTGGAGCGCCAGGTGGCCGACGCCGTCCAGCGCGGTGCCCGGGTGTTGACCGGGGGCCGTCGTCCCCCCGGCCTGCCCCACGGCTATTTCTACGAACCGACGGTCCTGGTCGAGGTGGAGCGCGAGATGCTGGTCATGCGCGAGGAGACTTTTGGCCCGCTGCTACCTGTCGCCACCTTCCAGACCTTTGATCAGGCCATCGCTCTGGCCAACGATTCAGTGTACGGCCTGGGAGCCAACCTCTATACCCACAACGCCCGCTACGTCAAGCGGTTTTATGAAGAGGTGCGGGCGGGAACCCTGTGGATCAACGACCCGCTGACCGACAATGATGCCGGCCCCTTTGGCGGTCTGGGGATGAGCGGCATTGGCCGCGAATTGGGCGAGGAGGGCCTGGACGAGTTCCGGGTGACCAAACATGTCCACTGGGATTTCGCCATGGAACCCAAGCCGTGGTGGTATCCCTACCTGGAGTACAACCGGCTGATGAGCCACCAAGAATAACCTGCACTTCGTGCCCTTTGCGTCCTTAGAGCCAGTCTGAAAAGCTTACCACAAAGATACAAAGGTCACAAAGGAACACGAAGGAAACGAATAAAAAAACTGCATGGTGCCCTTGGTGTCCTTTGTGTCCTTGGTGGTTTTCAGACGCAATGAAAAATTTTCTTTTTGTTCTTTTGGCCTCGCCGGAGGCGGGTTTTGGAGATTTTCCCGCCCCGTTCTGAAAAAGGCCAAACTTCAGGGAAGGGGGTTGGAGGATGGGGTGAGGTCCACCTTTGTTGCCATTGGTGGCTGCTCCTGATCTAACCCTGCCGCCCGGCGCCGATCCAGCAACTTCCCGGCTGGCCCTCTTCTCCCTCCACCTGCACGCGACCGGGGAAGAACTGGTTGACCACCCAGGCGTTGGTCAACAGGTGGGAGGTGACCTTTTCGGTCGTGAACCGGGAGGGGCCGGCGGCCAGGGCCAGCGGCAACACCAGTTGATCGGCCAGGTAGCGGTCCAGAGCGGCGCTGCTGTGGAGAAAGTCCAACAGGTCGCGGGCGGCCTCCTCGGCCACCTGCTCGGCCGGCTTGCCCCGTTCCCCCAGCGAGGTAAAGCCGGCGACCGCGTTTGCGAATTCGGCCCACAAAAAGACCACCGTCCCCTGCCCCTTGGACGGTGCATCCAGGAGGTCAATCCGGGCGTTCACGCCTCCGGAGCGCAACATCTGAAGCGCCGCCCGTTCCTGCCGTTCCTGGATGTGCCTGGGCAGGTTGCTGCTGGCCGACAGGCCTCGCACCCGCAGCAATTCTCCCCGCTCCCACAGGTCCAGCCCCACCAGCTCCCCTGCCTTCTGGCCCTGAATCGTCGCCTTGATCAGCCCGCCGCCGAGGGGATACCAGCCCCATTTTTCGAGGTTGACCTTGGCGCCGATCCCCATTCGCGCCAGGGTGGGCAGGTAGACCCGCTTGAGGTAGTCAAAAGGCGGGCTCCAGGCCACATGGGTGCCGCCGACCAGGGTCAGGTGCGACGTTCCCCCTGCCAGCGCCAGAGGCAGCAACACCGTTTGAAAGATGAGGCTCACCGCCCCGGCGCTGCCCCCCCTGGCCGCCTGCCCCACGTCGAAGGTATAGTCGCCGGCCTTCGGGGCCGAGCGGGGCACAAAGGTCAGTGTTTGGGAATCGAGCCGGTCCCCTTCCACCCCGGCATCGCATATCCTGGCGATGGCCCGCACGCCGGTCAGATGCTGCGGCATCAGCCCTGGCTTACGCCGTCCGGCGCGGATCCGCTCGATGCGCACCGGCTGACCGGTGATGGCTGCCAGGGCCAGGCTGGTGCGCAATACCTGACCGCCTCCTTCGCCGTATGAGCCGTCAATGGTGATCATGACTCCCCTCCCCTGCTCGCAGGTCACCCACATTATACTACGCTCACCAGGTCCCTGCAACCAGGTTGCCCCACACGTAAAAGCCCAAGACCCTCCAGGGCCTGACCTGTTTGACGCAGACCGGCTTTTCTGCTATACTGAACCCGGTTTGTGGGCCAGGTCCGGTGGATGGCAGATATTGGCTTCAGGCGACTGGCATTGTAGGGCTGGCCATTCTGCTGGCCGGCTGTGCCCTGCTGCCTGCCACTCCGCCGGCCCCTCTGCCCACCGGCGAACCGACGACGGTCGCCAGCCCGCAGCCGACAGAGACGCTGCCTCCCGGCGTCACCCCCCTGCTCTTCTGGGAGCCATTTGCCCTGGACCGGCCCCAGGGGCTGCTCCTGGGCGAAATGGTCCGCGACTTTGAAGCCGAGAACCCCGATCTCCTGGTCGAGATTGTGCCCAAGGCCGGCTATCTGGGCATTCACAGTGCGCTGCTGGCCGAGCTGCCCGACGGCGACCTGCCTGACCTGGCGGTAGCCTTTCCCGGCATGATCGCCCAATATGCTGCCGCCGGGGTGGTGGAGCCGCTGGACCTGTTTCTCAACGACCCGGAGCTGGGGCTGACCGACGAAGACCTGGCCGATCTCTTTCCCGGATTCCTGGAGGCAGGACGGTTTCCCGGCTTTGGGCGACAGACGCTGGCCTTCCCCTTTGCCCAGAACGCCGTGGGGATGTGGGTCAACGACAGCCTGCTGGCCAGGGCCGGTTGGGACCATCCGCCGGCCACCTGGGACGAGTTCGAACAGGCCTGTTTCGACGTGGTGCTCAACACCGGCGTGGGCTGTTACCCCTTTGTGGAAAGCGTATCCATTTTCAACGCCTGGCTCTACAGCCGGGGTGGCCGGCAACTGGACGACACCGGCCGATGGGCCCTCTTTCATGCCCCGCCTGGCGTGGAGAGCCTCTCTTTCCTCCGCCGTCTGATGGACGAGGGACTGGCCTGGCGGCCTGTGGAGGAATATGGGGACTATGTGGCCTTTGCCAATGGACAGGCGGCCTTTACCTTCTCCTCGACCGGCAATAGCCTACTTTATGCCGAGGCATACCAGGCGGCGCTGAAAAACGGTGTGCCCCCCTTTCACTGGCGGCAGGTGATGATCCCCCAGGCTGACCCGGCCCAGCCGGCCACCGTCCTGTACGGCGCCAGCTTCTTCATCCTGCGCGGCGATCCGGCGCAGCAGCGGGCAGCGTGGCGCTTCATCCGCTGGTTCACCGCCACGCCGCAGACGGCGCGCTGGGCCGGAGGATTAGAGGCGATGCCGGTGCGGGCCTCGGCCCTGACGGTGATGACCGATACCCTGGCAGCCTATCCCTTCCTCCAGACTCAGGTCGAGCAGATCCTGCCCTATGCCCGGCCGGAACCGGCCGTGCCCGCCGGGCTGGAAGTGCGGGACCTCCTGTACACGGCCATCCTGTCGGTAACCCAGGGCTATGCCGATCCGCAGACCGCCCTCGACCAGGCGGCGCAGAAGGCCAACAGGCTTCTGGCCGGACAACCCTGACAGGCCCCCGGTTCGCGCCACACGGCGGTTGCCCCGGCCACCATCAGCCGGCAAACCCCATTTGACAAGGACCGTCCTCTGTGCTACCATTAAAAGAGTATAGACTTAGCCCAATATGGTTCAGTTACGGGACTTACGGATGGCCTTTTCGCCACAAAGACACGAAGGCAAATTCTTCGTGTCTTGGTGCCTTTGTGGTAAGCCTGCCGGTCAACTACGTAACTCCTGTCAGTTAAAGACCGGAGTCGAGGCTTCAGCCGGCCTTTTCCGCCTGAAGCCTCCACGCCTGTGGCTTATCGGAGGCTCAGGCACAGGCTGGCGGCGAGCATAAGGCTGAGCCATCACAAAGCGGAGCAGAGATGACGACCACCATCGCCGTTGCCGGCAAGGGCGGTACGGGCAAAACCACCGTCGCGGCGCTGATCATTGACTATCTGGTGAAAAAGCAAAAAGGCTCGGTGTTGGCCATTGACGCCGACCCCAGCACCAATCTGAACCTGGCCCTGGGTGTGCCGCTGTACGACACGGTGGGGGATGTGCGCGAGGAGACAGCCTCAGCCGTCGGCGGGGCGCGGGCCATGGGGGGCATGAGCAAGTGGGACTATCTCGACCTGCGCATCAACCAGGCGCTGGTGGAGGAGCAGGGCTTTGACCTACTGGCCATGGGCCGGCCGGAAGGCCCCGGCTGTTACTGCGCCGCCAATAACATCCTGCGCTCCTCCATAGACCGCCTGTCGGCGGCCTACGATTATGTGGTGATTGACAACGAGGCCGGATTGGAGCACCTCAGCCGGCGCACCACCCGGGACGTGGACCTGCTGCTGATCGTCTCCGATCCGACGCTGCGTGGCATCCTCGCCGCCAGCCGGGTGGTCCAGGTGGTGGATGAACTCAAGACGATGGTCGGGGCGGCCTATCTCATCGTCAACCGCGTGGAAGGCCAGACCCTGCCCCCGTCGCTGCTGGAGGCCATTGCCGAACACAAACTGACGCTGGCCGGCCTCATCCCCGCCGATCCGGCCATCGCCCGGCTGGATGCCCAGGGGGAGCCGATCGTCCGCCTGCCGCCCGAAGCCCCCAGCCGCCGCTCGTTGGAGGCTATCCTGGCAGCGGTCGGGGGCGGGCTGTGAGGGAGGGATGGCCGTGAAAGAGGCCTTGCTCTACGAGAAGCTGGATGGTCGGCGGGTACGGTGTCACCTGTGCGCCCATCGCTGCACCATCGCCGAGGGGCACAAGGGGGTGTGCCTGGTGCGGGAAAACCGGCAGGGGACCCTCTACACCCTGGTCTATGGCATCCCCCTTTCCCAGGCCGTGGACCCGGTCGAGAAAAAGCCGCTCTTTCACTTTTATCCGGGCAGCACCGCCTTTTCCATCGCCACCGCCGGCTGCAACTTTCGCTGCCAGTTCTGCCAGAACTGGGACATCTCGCAGATGCCCCGTGAGCGGGGCGAGATCTGGGGCCGCCAGACCTCGCCCGAAGAGATCGTCCGCGCGGCCAGGCACTACGGCTCCCAATCAATCGCCTACACCTACACCGAGCCGACCATCTTTTTCGAGTACAGCTACGACATCGCCCGGCTGGCCCACGCCGCGGGGATCGCCAGCGTGTATGTGACCAACGGCTACATGACAGCCGAGATGCTGGAGATGTTTCAGGGCCTGACCGACGGCCATGAACCGTGGCTCGACGCAGCCAACGTGGACCTGAAAGCGTTCCGCGACGAAACCTACAAGACGGTGTGTGGCGCCCGGCTCCAGCCGGTGCTCGACGCCCTCAAAAAGATGAAGGAATTGGGGGTGTGGGTGGAGGTGACCACCCTGGTTGTGCCGGAGATGAATGATTCGGAGGCGGAGTTGCGCGACATCGCCCACTTTCTCGTCACCGAACTGGGGGTCGAGACGCCGTGGCACGTCAGCCGCTTCCACCCCGACTACAAGATGCACGACCGGGGGCCGACCCCGCCGGCCACCCTGCGCCGCGCCTACGACCTGGGCCGCGAGGCCGGATTGCGCTATGTGTATGTCGGCAACCTGCCCGGCGCTCACCTGGAGGATACCTTCTGTCCCCACTGTGGCCAGATGGTCATCGGCCGGTGGGGCTTCCAGGTCACACAACGCCACCTCCGCAATGGCCGATGTGCCCATTGCGGCACGGTGATTGATGGAGTAGGAATGTAGAGGTGACGAATGACGGGTGATGGGTCTTTCGCCCTTTGTCTTTCATCCTTTGTCCTTGTGCCCTGACCTATGCGTGTCCTGTTCGTCATCAAGCAGATTGACTACGAACCGCTGGGCCTGCTCTATCTGTCCAGCACCTTGCGGCAGGCCGGGCATCAGGTGCGCCTGGCCGTCGCCGCCGAAGAAGACCCGGTGGCCGTTGCCCGCGAGTGGCAGCCGGGGGTGGTAGGGTACAGCGTCTACACCGGTTCCCAGACCTTCTATCGGGACCTGAACCTGCGGATCAAGGCCATGGTGCCCGGCGTGGTCTCTGTCTTTGGGGGGCCGCACCCCACCTACTTTCCTGAGTTTATCCACGAGCCGGGGGTGGATGCGGTCTGCCTGGGCGAGGGGGAGGAAGCCCTCCTCGACTTGGTGAACGCCGTGGAGGCCGGCCGGCCGCTGAGCGGCATCGAGAACTGGTGGCTCAAGCGGGATGGGGAGGTGGAGCGCAATCCACTTCGCCCTCTGGAACCTGACCTGGACCGCCTGCCTTTCCCCGACCGGGAACTGATCTACAGCTACGACCCTTTTACCCGGCAGAGCGGCATCAAGCATTTCATCACCAGCCGGGGATGCCCGTACAACTGCACCTACTGCTTCAACCACGCTCTGGCCGCCCTGTACCGGGGCAAGGGCAGGCGCCTGCGTCAGATGAGCGTGGACCGGGTCATCGAAGAGGTCAAAGGGGTGCAGGAGCGATACCCGTTGCAGTTCGTCGTCTTTCTCGACGACCTGTTCATCGTCTCCACCGAGTGGCTGCGTGAGCTGGCCACCCGCTTCCCGCGGGAGATCGGCCTGCCTTTCTTCTGCAATGTGCGGGCCAACCTGGTCAACGAGGACAAGATCGCCCTGCTTCGGCAGGCCGGCTGTGTCAGCGTGGGCATGGGCCTGGAGACCGGCAACGCCCGATTGCGCAACGAGCTCCTCGACCGCAACCTCTCCGATGAGCAGATCGTCGGGGCCGCCCGCCTCATCCGTGAGGCGGGCATCCAGTTGATCACGACCAACATGTTGGGCCTGCCGGGCGGCACGCTGGAAAACGATTTTGAGACCCTGGCTCTCAACCATGCCTGCCGGCCGGCCTATGCCAACGCCTTCCTGTACCAGCCTTATCCCCGCACCGAGTTGGGCGAATATGCCCGTCAGCACGGCTATGTCGAGGGTTCGTTGGACGAGATTGACGATTCGGCCTGGGAACGGTCGGTGTTGCGCTTCTCCAGCCCGCAGGAAAAGCGCCAGATCGAAAACTTTAACAAGCTCTTTGCCCTGGCAGTGGAGTGGCCGTGGCTCACCGGGCTGGTGCGGCGGCTGATCAAATTGCCTCCCAACCCGCTCTTCCGCCTGGCCTTCAAGCTGTGGAAGGGCTATGCCATCAAAAACCGCATCCACCCCTACCGCCCGTCGTTCCGGGAGTTTGTGCAGACGGTGAGGCGGTTCATGAGGTTCGATTAGACCTGGATCGTCTTCCAGCGGCCGCCGCGGAAGCGCAGGAAATTGAGGGTACCCCGCACCGTAAAATCGAAGGCCATCGCCCCCCAGGCCCCTACCAGCCCCCAGCCCAGGACCAGGGCAAACAGGCCGGCCAGCGGCAACCGCACCAGCCAGATGCCGGCGGCGGTGACGATCATCGGCCAGCGCGTGTCACCCGCGCCGCGCAACCCGCCGGCAAAGATCATGCTGGCCGCCAGGACCGGCTGGAAAAGGCCCACCACCCGCAGCGGCATCGTGCCCAGGGCGATCACCTCGGCATCCTCGGTGAAAAAGCCCATGATCTGGGCCGGGAACAGGACAAAGGTCAGGCCGATGGCCGCCATGAGCGCAGCTCCCATCCTGTAAGCCGTATAGCCGCGCTGCTGAGCGGCGTCCGGGTCCTGTGCCCCCAATGCCTGGCCCACCAGCGTGGTGGCGGCAATGGCAAAGCCAAAGCCAGGCATAAAGGACAACGACCAGCCGTTGATCGCCACCTGATTGGCTGCATAGGCCGCAATGCCCAACGAGGCCAGGATGCGCACATAGGCCATGTTGCCGGTGCGGAACAGGACCTGTTCCACGCCGGAGGGCAGCCCGATCCGCAGGACGCGGCGGATGGTCACCCATTCAGGGCGAAAGCGGGCCAGCCGCAAATGAAGGCCGGAGCGCCCTTTGAGCAACAGGGCCGTGACCAGCACCCCCCCCGTCACCTGCCCCGATACTGCGCCCAGGGCCGAGCCGGCCACTCCCATCCTGGGCAGGCCGAACAGGCCGTTGATCAGCGTCCAGGCCACGGCGATGTTGACCATGTTGACCACCAGCATCACCCCCAGCGGCGTCCGGGTGTTGCCGGCGCCGCGCAGGCAGGCGTTGCCGATATACATCAGCGTGGCAAAAAAGAGCGAAGCGGACACCAGGCGCAGGTAGAGGGTGCTCAGGCCCACCACTTCCGCCTGGGCTCCCAGCAACAACACCGCCGGCCGGGCCAGGCTCACGCCCAGGGCACTGCACCCCAGGCCGATCAGCACCCCCAACACGACCGATTGGCGCACGACGCGGTTCGCCTGCTCCGGCTGCCGGGCGCCGGTGAAGCGGGCGATGAGCGCCGTCGAACCGGTCGCCACAGCTCCCAACAGCGTCTGAGCCAAAAAGATCCACTGGGTCGCCAGGCCGACGGCAGCCAACGACGCCGCTCCCAGGTGACCAACCAAAAAGGTATCCACCAGGCCGACGGCCATGCTCAACATCTGCTCGACAGTGGCCGGCAGCGCCAGGCGCAGCACATCGCGGTGCAGGGCCGTGAGGGGTGACCTGCGCCGAACCGGTCGGCTGATTTTGCGCCACATTGCGGCTGTTTTGGGACCCATCCAGACACCACAAGAGAGAACCCGGCGGCGGACCGGAGTCTGGCAAAGATCGGTCCGCCTGGGGCGGGTTGCTTATGCAATCCGTTGCCGGCTGCGCAGAAAAGCGACGATCTTCTGGTCAGCCACAGGGAAAGCAAAGGCGTCGAGTTCTTCCAGAGTGACCCAGCGCAGATCGCTGCAACCCAGGCAGCAGGGGTTGCCGCCCAGCCAGCGGCAGTCGAACACAAACAGGGTCATGGCAAAGTGGGTAAAGGTGTGCTCCACCACATACAGCAGCTCCCCTACCTCGATCTCCATGTTGAGCTCTTCGGCAATTTCCCGGCGCAGACAATCGGGCAATGTCTCGCCGGGGCGCCGCTTGCCGCCGGGGAATTCCCACAGCCCCCCCAGCATCGCATCCGGTGGGCGTTGGGTGATGAGCAGACGACCGTTGCCATCCCAGATGACGCCGGCCGTCACATCCCGGTGGGGTTGGTGGGTGCGGGTGGCGCGGATGGGCAGATCGTTCTGGATCCCCTCACGGCAGGCCAGGCAGTCGTCTGCGGCGGGGCAGAGGAGGCAACGGGGGTTGGTTGGGGTGCAGATGGTCGCCCCCAGGTCCATCAACGCCTGGTTGAAATCGCCGGCCTGGCCGGTGGGCAGCATGGCCTGGGCCAGCTTTTCCAGGCGGCGTCGGGTGCTGGGCCGGCCGGGATCGTCGTCAATGCCAAAGAGGCGGCACAACACCCGGTGCAGGTTGCCGTCGAGGGCCACGGTATCCTGGCCGAAGGCGATGCTGGCGATGGCAGCGGCGGTGTAGCGGCCCACACCGGGCAGGAGGAGCAGGGCTTCGGGCGTGGGAGGCATGTGCCCGCCCAGTTCCTGCACCACCTGCTGCGCGGCCCGATGGAGGTTGCGGGCCCGGGCATAGTACCCCAGCCCCTCCCAGGCTTTCAATACCTCGTCCAATGAGGCGGCAGCCAGGGACTCCAGGGTGGGAAAGCGAGCCAGAAAGCGCTCATAGTGGGGGATCATGGTCTCCACCCTCGTTTGCTGGAGCATAATCTCGGCCACCCAGATGGCGTAGGGGTCGCGGGTGTGGCGCCAGGGCAGGTCACGGTGGTGGCGCTCGTACCAGGCCAGCAGACGCCGCCCCAGGGCACTCAGCTTTTCGGGCTCGCGGACGCCGTCGAACGCTGTCATGGTTGTAACTATACCGTGGAATCTGCCCGGCGTCAAGAACAGGTCTCTGTCTGGCTATGAATGACCAAAGACCAGGCTGCTGACCGATCCCATTGCTCGGCGGGCGACTCAAGTCGCACCTCAGGGGCCTGCGGCCGGGCATCCACGCAGGTGGATGCCTCCGTCCGCGCAGGCGGACGGCCGGGTAGCCGAAGGCAATGCCTTCGGCTACCCGGTGCGATTTCCAATCGCCCGCGTAACTGCCTACCCACACCGAAAGTCGCCCGCCTGGGGCCTTCGGCCAGCGGCCGGCGCAGGCCGACCAGTTTCCGCGTCGGCGCAGGCCGACGCCCGGCGCTCCAGGCGCCCAGAAAGGCCGATTTCCAATCGGCGCAGGCAGCCGGCCAGGTAATTACTCGCCCGTGCCTTCACTTGATGCCAATGGGGTCTGTGACCACTACCTGCAGAAAAAAGAAGCGCGGGCCGGTGTGAAACCGGCCCGCGCGGCGCCGTGGAGCGCCAACCCTTACCAGCGAGGCCGACGCCGGTCGCCCGGCCGCCGGTCACGGTCAGGTCGTGGTTTGGCCTCGTCTACCCTGATCTCGCGGTCGCCGACCATTTTGCCGTTCAAGGCGCCGATGGCCGCCCGGGCTGCCTGCTCGGTCGCCATTTCGACAAAGGCAAAGCCCTTGGGCCGGCCTGTGTCCCGGTCGGTGATCAGATTGACCGATTGGACGTTGCCGAACGGGGCGAACATGGTTCGCAATGCATCCTCGGTCGTATCATAGCTCAGGTTGCCGACGTATACCTTCTTACTCATCTGGCTTCCTTTCAGCTCAGCACAGTCACGTTGACTGCGCGCGCTCCCTTGCGGTCCTGTTCGACGTCGAATTCGACCCTCTGCCCTTCTTCCAGGTTGCGAAAGCCCTGGCCCTGAATGGCCGAGTAGTGAACAAAGACGTCGTCACCTGCCTCCCGCGCGATAAAGCCATAGCCCTTCGCGCCGTTGAACCATTTGACGGTTCCGGTCACTCGTTCAGACATGTTTCACCTCTTTACAAATTTTGCCAGGAGGAGGGTAAGTCGGCCATCCCATATAGAAAACCGCCCAGGCGCGTAAGCCTGGGCGGTCGTCATCTTGAGATCGATCCAGATTCACGTCTCATCCTGCAACTATAGAATACCACACATGCCACACAATGTCAAATCGGCAGGGGGGTGTGTCGCCCCATTGGCATCAAGGCGCGGGCGATTGGAAATCGCACCGGGTAGCCGAAGGCAATGCCTTCGGCTACCCGGCCGTCCGCCTGCGCGGACGGAGGGGTCCACGCCGGTGGATGCCTGGCCGCAGGCCCCTGAGTAGGGGCCAGGCGCCGCTCTGCCCCATATGCATCAAGTTAAGGATGACAAGAGGGAGATTTTGTGGTATGATTGCAGGTAGCAAACCAAATCAGGCCGGAGGTCTCCCTCATGAGTACTATACCACAGGTAGCCCAG
>Ga0209101_1000864_pt1 | contig 24257 bp, 17 predicted proteins | sample ConPoolayeCmetaG_FD_185481 | JGI IMG/M metagenome (GOLD analysis project Ga0209101, IMG submission 185481) | Hot spring microbial mat communities from California, USA to study Microbial Dark Matter (Phase II) - Cone Pool mat layer C metaG... ...
GCGATTAGCGAAGCAATCGCCGCATGCGCGGCGGCTACCATTTTCTGGGCCGGCTGCGCCACGGCGCCCCGCTATACGCGCTGTACGCATACGGCGCCGGCGGCCCCGAAAACCCGCGTATATCCCGATCGCGGCACCGGACAAGGGGAATCGGGGTTCACCGGCACCGCGTCGTATTACGGCACGGCGTTTCACGGTAAGAAGACGGCAAGCGGCGAGCGTTTTAATATGCATGCGCTTACCGCGGCCCACCCAACCCTTCCGTTCGGCGTCCGGGTGCGCGTCACCAACCTCGATAACGGCAAGTCGGTGGTGGTGCGGATAAATGATCGCGGGCCGTTCAAGAAAGGCCGTATCATCGATTTGTCGCACGGCGCCGCACGGGAGATCGGCATGATAGGGACGGGGACGGCGCGGGTAAGGCTGGAGGTATTGCGGTAGGCTGACGGCGGAAGGGGCTGCGAGTCAGATGAACAGAACTGCAGCGAATAAAAACGGCAGAGCGTGCAGAACGGCAGCATGCGGAGAATTTCTACGATGCGGCTATTGCCATTAAAAAGCTACATTCCGACAGTCAGGGGGCTTATTGCCAATCGAATGGCGGGCGAGGCTGTGTATCCCTTTTATGCCTCGTTCAAGATTACATCGCGCTGCCATTTCGGCTGCCCGTTTTGCAATGTACGCCGCGATCGCAGTGCCGATCGCTCCACCGCCGATATCAAGGCCGTCCTCGACAACCTTTCGCGATCATCGGTTCTGATGACGAGTTTTGAGGGCGGCGAACCGCTCCTTCGCGACGATATCGGCGAGCTGCTGCAATACGCCCGCACATGCGGTTTCTACCTTTTATTTACCACCAGCGCGCGCGACCTCATGGATCAGCCGCTTCGCGAGTATGCGCCCTACATCGATTTTCTGCACGTGTCCATTGACGAAGGACATGACAATCTCTGCATGTTCGAGGCGCTTCCGCGGCTGTGCGAGCTGCCTGTCCAGGTGTCGGTGCAGACTGTGGTGACACGGGATACGGTGGGCTGTCTGGCCGACAAGGTGCGGCGCTGCCGTGAAGCAGGCGCCAATATTGTGATTATTCCTGCGTCGCCGATGGAGGGCGCGCAGAATTGTTTCCCCGACATGGACGCGCTGCGGCGCACCGTCGAGGACCTTCGGCGGAACTATCCCGGCACTATCCATACACCGCGGAAGTTTTTCGACGCATACGCCGGCCGGCGCTGCTCGCCGGCGTCGGTCATTATCGCATCCGACTGCCGGCTATATTATCCCTGCCATATTCTTGGAACAAAAGGGCCGGATTTGACCGTGACCGATCTCAATACATGGCTTGCCGGCGACGAGGCCCGGGCGATGCGGCGCCGCATGCGCGCGTGCACGCGAAACTGCGGATGGTACCAGTATTACTCCATCGATTCATACGTGTCGCCGATCACGGTTTGGGAGTCTCTGATGCCCATGCTGATTCAAGCCATACGCCGCCGGGGCGGCAGGCGCTCGGCGCGGCGTTCAACGCAGCGATTAATGTCCCGTGCGCGTCGCATTTTTGTACGACAACGGCAATGAAGCAGAGCCGCGCGCGGCGGCTACTATCGCTTAACCGCTTCGGTAATTTACTATATTATGTACCTCGCTGCAGGCACTGATATGCGCGTACGGCGAGTGCGCGCCGTATATATGAAAGACCCGGCGGGCGGACACTTACCTATATGGAACCCACATTCGATTTCGTACAATATACGGTCATACTGCTGCGGCGGAAAAAAATTCTTTTCGTCAATTTTGTTCTCGTCAGTATCGCGGCTTTTATCTATGCCTTCTTTATCGCGAAGAAGCAGTTTGAGGCGACGGTGACTTTCCTGCCTCCGGTGAGCGAAACACGCAGCATATCGACGCTGTTGTCGGGCTTTGATCTCACCGGAGTATTCGGTTCCGATATCATGCCCGAACAGATTATGACCATCTTTTACAGCCAGGCGCTGCGGCGCCGGGTCATCGACGAATTCAACCTCTACGAGAAGTATAAATTGAAGAACAGGCCGGGAAGATTTCGGATAGCGCTGAAACGGCTCGAAAAAGACCTTGAATTGGAGTGCGATGAGGTAGGAAAGATGGGTATCAGCAGGTTCGTTTCCTACACCATTCGCGCATATCATACGTCACCCGATACGAGCTTCCTGATGGTCAACTATGTTTTCGGCTGCATCGATTCCGCGGTGCGGGAGGTCAGCATCGACCGCGGCCGGCGCGACCGCATATTCGCACAGCAGCAGCTCGCCCAGAACAAGGCGGCGCTTGACAGCATACAGGACGCGTTCAGAAGATTTCAGCTCGCCAATAAAGCGTATAATATTCCCGAACAAGTCGGCGCGGCCTTGAAAAATTACAGCCAAATCCGCGCCTCAATCATCGCCAATGAAATCCAGATCCGCCGTATGCAGGATGATTTCCGCAATAATTATCCTTCCATCGTGGCGCTTAAGAAAAGCAATGCGGTGATGAACCGGATGCTTGATTCGCTGGAGAAACAGGCCTCGCCTGATATACTGGTAGGGCTGGAAATATCCACCGAGCTGGCGCCGCAATACGCCAACTTCATACGTGATATCGAGGTGCAGAATGAGCTTATCCTGCTCATGTCGCAGGAACTGGAGCAGGCGAAGCTCAAGGAGGCGCGAGACGTTTCGCCGCTCAAGATTATCGACCCGCCATACGTGCCGGAATATAAAGCGCGTCCGAAGCGCATACTGCTCATTGCCGTCATCGTGATCGTGTATATGACTGTACTGTGCTTCGCGGTCATTTTGCAGCACCTCTATGTCACCCGATTCAGAGGTTCCAGGACATTTCATGAAATCGCCGGCGCCATTGGTTCCGGGCGGTGATACCGTCCTTACACCCTCCCATGACCGCTCTGCGGCACACGCGTAATAGGCGGCACGCATGGCAGCCAGTGCTGGGAAAGGAAGTATGATGCAAAGGTTTTGTCATTGTAGGAAGCGTTGCGTTTTAACCGCAGGCGTTCGTCTTCTTGTGCTGTGTGCGGTTCTTGCCGTGCCGCCGGCGCCGCAAGGCGCGAATATCGATATCTCGAAAATTCGCGCACTTCGCAGGGGCGGCATTGGACAAGGCCCGGATATGACAGAGGATATGGGCATGGGCTACGTCGGAATGCTGGCGTCGATGGGGGAGCGCGTCTCTTTCTCCGAAATCGACCGTACCATCGATGAAAATTCATATGTGCTGGGCTCCAACGACGAGTTGATGATTTATATCTGGGGAAGCGTAAGCGAAGTGCTGACGGCGACGGTGGATCACGAGGGCAAGCTCATCATCCCCGCCGTCGGCATTGTTCCGGTCTCCGGCATGACGCTTGCCGATACGAAGAAGAAGGTAATGGAAAAGGTACTGACGACGTATCGTGACGTCGACATTACCGTGGTGCTCAGCCGGATACGCAAGTTCAGGGCGTATATCCTCGGAGAAGTGCAGAAGCCGGGGGCATACACGGTCAACGGCGCTACGCGCGTGTCCGACCTCATCGAGCTGGCGGGCGGTTTTATCAAGGGCGACAGCTGCCGCCAGCGGGCCATTGAAATTGAAAATGAGGCTCGGGGAAAGCGGTTCGCCGACATGCAGTTGTTCTATCATAACAACGACCTGCGGCTTAATCCGTACCTCAGCGAGGGCGACCGCGTATTCGTCCGCAAACGCACGGATATCGTTTCGGTATCAGGTGAAGTCATGTATCCGGGCACGTATGATTTTATGGAGGGCGATCGGGTTGCTACGCTTATTGAAGCGGCGGGAGGATTCACGCGCAACGGCGATTCGACCCGTATTCTTCTGACTCGTTTCGCCAATGACCGCGATTCACTTGTCAGTTTTACCATGAACATGCGGGAAGCTGCCGATTTTTCGCTGTGTAAGGACGATCGCATCGTCGTGAGCCGGCTTTCCGACTACCGGATCCATCGCAATGTCTGGGTGACCGGCGAGGTGAAATATCCCGGACGGTATCCTGTCCGCAAGGATAAAACACGGCTCCGTGACGCGATCGAAATGGCGGGAGGTTTCACCGACGATGCGCTTTTGGCCCAGAGCGTGTTGTTTCGCAAACGGCGGTTTTTACAAAAGGACGATGAGTTCGAAGTGCTTGAGAACGTGCCTTTTTCGTCTCTGACCCCGCTTGAAAAAGGGTATATCAGGGCGAAATTCATTGGAAAGGAAAACGTGTTCAGCATTGATTTCAAGCGTCTCTATAAAAATAACGGCGACATTTTTAATGTCGTATTAATGGACGGCGACAGTATCGTCATCAACCGGCGTACTCAGGCGGTTGAAGTGACCGGTGCGGTTGTGATGCCGGGGCTTGTGTCGTATAAAGAAGGCGCCGATGTCCGCTACTATATTAGCGAAGCGGGCGGATATAATGCGCGCGCAAAAAAAACACAGACCATACTGATCAGGGGCAGCACCGGGGTGTGGCTGCGGCCCCGCGACGCCGACGAAGTGAATGAGGGGGATATCATACTTGTGCCCGAGCGTGAATACAAGGAATTTTTCATGGTCGCCCGCGACATTCTTGTCGTTCTTAGCTCGATTGCGGCCGTGATTACGGCGTATATAGCGGTGAGCAACGCGATGAAATAAAAAGCGGCTGCAGGCCGTTGAAAACTCCCATGAGCGCGCGCGCGCTCTTTTCCCACGAATAGTGGGCGAGTATGCGGCGCCTGTTCGTGAGCAGGGCCGCCGTATCGATTTCACCGCAGAGAACCGCTCGAATCTTTGCCGCAATATCCTCGGGACTGCGCGGGTCAAAGTATACGGCGCATTCGCCGAGTGTTTCCTGCATGACCGTTCCCCGTGAGGTTACGACGATGCATCCGGAGGCAAGCGCCTCGAGTACGGGCAGGCCGAATCCTTCGTAGAGCGACGGAAACACAAACATCCTGCAGGCACGATAGAGCTGCCGTACGCTCTCGGCGGATTGATATCCGGCAAAGTGTATCCGGTCCCGGATGGCGCTGTGCGCGATATGCCTAAATAAACGCCTGCTTTTCCATCCGGCCGGTCCGGCAATCTTCAGTGTTGTATCCATTCGGTGGGATCGCGAGAGTATTTCCAGGGCTTTGACAAGGTTGAGAAGGTTCTTTCGCGGTTCGACGGTGCCGACATATAAAAGAAAATCGGCTCGCGGCGCCGTTTCGGCCGCGGTGTCGACGTCCCACGCGCAGCCATTGGGGATCGCGGTGGTTTTTTCGCTTACCGCGGGATACATTCTGACCAACTCGTTTTTCACAAACGATGAAACAGTTACGATACGATCAGCGCACGCCACGCTTTTGTCGAAATACAGCGTATGCATCAGCCGGTTGAATGCATTGAGCGCCCATGGGTAATGCTTGCATGTCAGATCATGGATGGTGATGACGCGCTTGACGCCCGCCGGCACCTTGAGCGGCGCAAGCTGCTCCGGTTCCCAAAATACCTCGACGCCGTGGCGCGCAAGGCGCGGCGCAAGGACATAGTGTGTCCATAATGTGCCGGGAATGCGCGCGCCGGGAATACGAACAGTCTTCCAGCGGGGATTATGAAGAGGGTAGCCGGAACAAACGGGCTCAAACAGGATGTAGCTGTTCGCAGTATCGATGCGCTGCAGCCAATCAAGGGAATTGCGCAGGTAGACGGCAACCCCAGTGCGCCCCTTTGCCAGGCATTTTATATCAACACCGATATTCACGTTTCGTTGTTCTGACCGGGATTATCAGGATAAAGACACAGGATTGCCATTATTTTGACTGGGAAGAAAAATAGTATCAAACGCTACGCGGTGCCTGATGTATCCCGCAGGCGCTGCATACGGTCGAGAAGCTGGTCGATAATGTGCTGCCAGCGGAACCGTTCCTCGATAAAGCGCCGTCCGGCCTCGTTGACGACCATTCCCTGCGCCAAAAGCGTCAATAGTCGCTTTTCCATCATCGCGATGTTCTCTTCGATGTAGATATGGTCTCTGAAAAGATAGGCGTCCCCCGTGTTGTTACACACCACCTGGAGGCCCACGCCGAGGTATTCGCGGATCTTGAGGATTGCCCTGCACTTGTTGGTGAATGTCGGCCGCATGTATGCAAGGCCTATCCAGTTGGCGGCCATGACCTGGGGGATGCTCTGGTGCTCGATCCAGCCGAGAAACTGCACATTGCTTTTCATCCCGAGCTGTTCAACCCTGTTGGCGAAGAACGCCTTGCGCACCCCGTCGCCGATTATCTTGATGTGCAGGTCGGGATGCGCGCGGCATAGGCCGGCGAACATCGGCAGGATATCGCCGAAATCCGACGTGATTCCCAGCGTGGCTAAGTATACGATTGACTTTGGAATATGCGATGGCCGGTCGGAGAGCCTGAACGGCAAAAACACATCCGACAGCCCCTGGGTCAGAAAGTAAATCTTTTCAGGGGGGACACGGGAATTGCGGGTAATGTATTCCTGCAGCGACGGCGTGTGGCAGGTGATGAGCTTGAAGTAGCGCGGAAAAAAATTGAAGAAAAACCGGGATACCTCGCGTTTGAAACCCGGCTCGATGTAGCCGAAATCAAGGTCGTCGATATCCAGTATCACCGTCTTTCCCATCGCCTTGGCCAGCAGCGCGGGTATACAGTTGTTGGGCGCGGGCTTGAGCGCGTAGAACACCGAGCAATTGATGTGGCGCACCAGGACGCCGATATTAAAGACGGTTGAAAGAAGGATGTCGAGGAATAGGTTCTTCAGCTTCGGCGAGCTGAGATGACGAATATGAGTGAGCGCCGGCGCCGGCGCATCTTTCGGCTTTCGCTCCACGTACACGACGTCACAGCCGCGGTTTTGAAGGTTTTGCGCGATATTCCAGAACCGAACGGCGCTGCCGCTCACGCTGGTAAACGGCGATACCAGGATGAATTTCGCCTTCGCCGTTTTCTTCCTGCCGCGCGCCGCTTTTTTTTTCGGGACTTCCGGCGCCGGCTGTGCACACTGCGCCGACCGTATCTGTATCGCATTACCGCCGCTCTTGCCCGACAGCATTGCTTCGATGGACTCTTGAACGCGATCGACGGTGAGTGTCTTGAAATATTTCGATTTCAGACAATCGTCAATCACCCGCGTCCCGTATACCCGCACGCGGTGGCAGTAGACGGCCGAGTCGTCCCACAGGTAGCGGGCGTTTTCAACTTTCGGCAGGACGGTAACCGGCGACGTCGGGCCGAAAAGGCAGAGAAGATTGCTGTTGAAACAGGCGGCAAGATGCATGATGCCTGAATCGTTGGTGATCACCAGCCGCGTTCTGCCCATGGCAAGGCCGCTCTGCACGATACTGCATTGCGCGGTCAGATCGCATACGCGGTCGCGTTGGCTGCGGCCGATTCCGTTGAGTATGATGTTGTTGATATACCGGTCGCTGGGACCGCCGACCAGCAGGATGTTAAAGCCGCGGTCAATAAGGCGCGCGGCAAGCGATGCGTAGTGACGGGCCGGCCATCGCCTGAACCAGTCATCGCCGATACTCTGGTTTGCCGCTCCTCCCGCGGCTAAGCATATCCATTCGCGGCTGTCAGTCCTGGGGAAGAGACGGTTTACCGTCTCAACGTCATTCTTTGTCGGATATATCTTTGGAATATAGCGGTGTGGATCGCAGAAAGCATCGGGCTCATCGAGCAGCTGCAGATAAAACGACGTCTCGTGACGGTTGCCTGTATACTCGATGGCCTCTGTGAGCGGCAGCGCTTCCCACTCACGGCGTTTGAATCCGCGGTATTCCCGCGCCCGAATGCCGAACCTGACCGGATAGATGGACTTCCAGGTTTTATCAAGAATAAAGCATTGGTCGAAAACAGTGCCGTGCAGCCGAAGAAAGACGGCCGACAACTCCTTCGCCGATGTATAGGTAATCAACTCGTCAATCCGGGGATTATTCTCAAGCGTTTCGCACGTGTTTTTATGCACCAGCACCGTCAGGCGGCATGAGGGATGCAGTTCCTTTATCGCCTCGTAGAACGGCGTCTGAAGGATAACTTCGCCGATACCACCCGGATTGAGAAAGCAGACGAGTACTTTTTCCCAGGCACGGGTTTTCTGAACGGTGATATGGTTCGCTGACGGATTCATAGGTGAATGATGAGGCGTCTATCGTAAACAGCCGTCGATCAGTATCGATCGGACGGATATGCATTCAGGGAGCACACGGGACGATTGTTCACCGCGGCGAACATACCGAAGGATGCTCATGCCCTCGGCACCGCACTCGTTACCGCACGTTTCATCTCCCTCCATTACCTTTAATTTATATTAAGTTATTGACAAAACGCCAGAACAATGTGCAAATAATGCATTCGTGGTTTTAAACAGTATTAAACACACGGAACATTGTGTTGAAAGGCAACGGGTTACCGGTAAACGTTCTGCAGGTCATCGGCCGCCTTGCCCGGGGCGGCGCTGAGCACGTCATCCTCACAAAATGTTCGGGAATTCGCTCACGCGACCCATCATTTCATTTCCGCGTCCTGGCACTATATACAAAAGACAATTTCGCCGATCAATTTACCTCTGCCGGCATACCGGTCGATTGCCTTCATGCAAGCGAAAATCGGCAGGTGCGGGCCCTGCTGCGGACCATACGGTACCTGATAATCCATAAGCCCGATATCGTACATACGCATCTGTCCGGCGATCGTATCGGACAGCTTGCGTCGGCACTCACCGGCATCGGACGCAGAATATCCACTCTCCATAATATTAAGCAGGATCGTTCCGTATATGAGCGGCTGACGAACAGGATGACCGGCATACTGGCGCACGCCATCGTTGCGGTTTCTGAAAGCCTGCGCGACGTCTGGGTGCGTGAGCGCGGCATGCCCGCGAAAAAAATGCATGTCATTTATAACGCCCCCTCTTTCGAGCCGCCGCAACAGCCGCCGATACGGCGGCGCCGGGGTGCCGCCGGCGTGAAATGCGTTTGTATCGGCAACCTGCGGCCGGTCAAAGGCCATATATTCGCCATCGAAGCCATGAGAGATGTGTGCCGCGTGCTTCCGGAAAGCGTGTTGGAGATATACGGAGCCGATCCCGACGGATACGGGGCGGAGTTGGAACAGGCAATCATGCGTTGGTCCCTGGCGGGCAAAGTGAAATTACAAGGGCCGACCGCGGATCCGAAGCAGATTCTGTGCGGCGCCGATATTGTGCTGATGCCGTCGGTGTCCGAAGGATTTCCGCTGGTGCCGGTCGAGGCGCTGTCACTCGGCGTGCCTGTCGTGGCGTCGGGACTTCCGATACACCGTGAAATTCTCGGCCGCGACGAATACGGGCTGGTAGTGCCGCCGCAAAATCCGGCCGCGCTGGCATCCGCCGTTATCCGGCTCGCATCCGATCCTGATCTGTTTTCGGCATTATCGCGCAAGGGTATTGAGCGGGCCCGGGTTTTCAGCAGGGAGAATATGGCGGCAGGTTACCTGCGGCTGTATGACAAGCTGCTTGGACGGGACGGGGGATGATAAACAGGAAACGATCGATACTGCAGATTATTGCCACGGCCCAGCGCGGCGGCGCGGAGAAACACACGCGTTTGATTTCAAAGGCGTTTCGCCGCCGGGGATTCGAGGTCATGCTTGTTTTCCCGCAGGGTCCGTATGCCGAAGAGTTCAGGGGTCTGGAACGGATGGGGATCGCCTGCATTGAGTTTCCGGTAAGGCGCAGGCCGCTGAGGGCAATCGGTTTCATCCGCGGCCTTGTCAGGAAGTATGGCGTGGGCTACGTTCATTCTCATATGCACTGGGCGGATTTTATCGCGGCCTGCGCGGTGAGGCCGCTGTCCGGCGTATGCCACTTCTCCACTATACACTTTCTCGCCTCGGACTACACCAATCCTTTTGTCCGGCTCCGCGCTGTGGCAATGACGCGCTATGCATTTGCCGGAATGGACAGGATATTTGCCCTGTCGGCTGCTACGGCGCGCCGGGCCCGGGAAACGTTGGGGGTTGACGGCGCCAGGCTGACGGTCATGCTCAACAGTATCGATTTCGACGAAATTCGTCCTGACAATGGCGCCGTTCACCGCCTGAAAAGGGAGCTGAAGGCCGATGGCACACCGCTTGTACTTTGCGCCGGCCTGTTGCATCGCATCAAGGGTCAGCGGTATCTTATCGAAGCCGTCAGCCTGCTCAGGCAGCGCTATCCGTCGCTCAAACTTGTCCTGCTTGGCGAAGGCAATGCGCGGCCTGAACTTGAGGACTGCATCCGGACGCATCACTGCACGGCACAGGTACTCATGCCGGGGTACCGTTCCGATATCGCCGACTGGATGGCGGCGGCCGATATCTACGTACAGCCGTCGCTGGTCGATACAATGCCGCGCGCGCTTCTGGAGGCGATGTATCTGGGGGTACCTGTGGTGGCGTCGAGGATTGAAAGCCTTGCTGAGGTTGTGCGGCATGGGCAGACGGGGATGTGCGCCGAACCTGCATCGGCCGATTCTCTTGCCGCCGCAATCGCATACCTGCTCGATCATCCCGATGAAGCGCGGCGGATGGGTGAGGAGGCGAAGCGGTTTGTCGAGCAAAATTGTTCGATGGATGTGATGGCTGAGCGGATGTTGAAAGCCGTGGGCGGCGATGGCAGGGATGTGTAAATGCCTGTCGAATACTATATTTTGATTACGACGGCCGGGAAACAATTGCTGTGGATAGAACAGATATGAAAACCAGAGCTTTGTGTTGTATTATACTATTAATCCCGCTGATATGGCATGAGGCCGACGCCGATATCCTTAATCAGGTCCGCCAGTCGCTTCAAAGCGGCAGGGGTTCTTCCCTTGACCGCGCCGCCGACAGCCTCCTGCGGCTCCCCGGTCTCCAGCCGCGGTTGAAAGCTTCACAACTCATGAAGAGCGAGGGCGCAAAGGATGTTGAAACGCTTCTCGACAAGGCCATTGATCCGGAAAAATACACGGTAGGTCCGGGCGACCGCTTCCTTATTTATATGTGGGGAAAGCTGGAGGAATACTTCGATGTGGTCATCAACAGCGAGGGGGTTGTGCTGCTTCCCCTTATCGGCGTTGTCGACCTGCGGGGGAAGACGCTTGCGGAGGCAAAGGCGCTTCTTGAGGCTGAAGCGCTCAAAGCGTATCGCGGCGTAAAGGTAGCGGTGTCGCTCGCGGGCGTGAGGAAGTTCAGGTGCTATGTCGTCGGTGAAGTGGCGCGGCCGGGGGCGTATATCGTCACCGGTGTGACGCGAGTATCCGACGTTATCGGTATGGCGGGCGGTATTAGCGACAGCGGGGCGGTTCGCGGTATCATTATCGCCAATGAGCGCCTGGGACAGCGCACAGCGGACATGGCCGCGTTTTTCAACAGCATCTCCATTGACGATAATCCGTATCTGCGCGAGGGCGACCGTGTGTTCGTATCGAAAAGAAAAGAGTATGTGGCTATCAGCGGGTTCGTGAATTATCCGGGTGAATATGATTTCTGCGAGGGTGATAAGCTGGGCGATCTTATTGAAGCGGCCGGCGGGCTGTCGCGCGGCGCCGACACCACGAGGATTGTGGTGACGCGGTTCACCGATGATCGCGGCGGGATGTCACGGCAGACGGTGACCATGGCCGGCGCCGCAGGGTTTCCGCTTGAAAAAGACGACCGGGTGCTGGTGTCGGGAGTGGCCGATTACCGGAAGCATTACAGCGTGGTGATACAGGGTGAAGTGCGTTTCCCCGGTACCTATCCAATCAGCGAAAACACAACGCGACTTCTTGACGTTATAGAGATGGCGGGCGGTCTGACCGACCGTGCCTGGATTGCCGGCAGCCAGATTATCCGCGACACCATATCGTTTGCCGACCCCCTGGAATACGAGCGCCTGCGTCCCTTTGCCGAAGCGGGGCTCGATCCGATACAGACGTCGTATGTCAAATCGCGCGTGATGCAGGAAGAGGGGCTCGTGAATGTCGATTTCTCACGGCTCGGAAACGGCGCGTCATCCGCCGCAAATATCGTTATGCGCAACGGCGATCGTATTATCATTGCGCGCAGGGAACCGACCGTGCGGGTGAGCGGCGCGGTTGCCTCCCCGGGTCATGTGTCTTTCCGCGAAGGCGCAGGCTATACGTACTACGTCGGCCAGGCCGGCGGCTACAGTCGAACGGCCAAACGTACGTGGGTCCGAATAAGACGGCAGGGAAGCAGATTGTGGCAGGATCCGCGCAGCGCCGGAGGAATTCAGCCCGGTGACGAGATTCTCATTGCCGAGAAGCCCTATCGCGAGTCCTTTTTCACGGTGCGGGACGTCATCGTGATTCTCAGCTCGGCGGCAACGGTGATTCTCATGATTGTGACCATCCAGGAGCGTTTAAGCAGCTAGCACGGTGCTTTGCGCCTCCTCAGACATCCTCTTGTCGCGAAGCGCAATGATGGCGCAGGCGATGATAATCCAGTAGATTCCTTCATAATCCATGGTGTGGTAAAAGATTCCGTGCACCAGAAGCACCGAAAGAGAGATATAGCAAAACAACAGAACCTTTTTGCGCACAAACGGCACGCCGATGCAGGCGGCGCGCAGTGCGAAGAGGATGCTGAGGTTGAACAGCAAAAAGGCGGCAAGGCCGACAATTCCCTGCTCCGCAAAGACATTGATATAAATATTATGGATTGTCTGCAGGTTTCTAAGCCCCCGGAAGTGCTTGTCCTGGAATTCACTGAAGCGGGTATTGGCCATGCTGTAGCCCACGCCGAATACCGGGGAAGCCTTTATCATGTTAAAACCGGCTTTTAGAGTGCCGACACGGCCGATATCGCTGGCCGGATTCACGTCCATCGCCTCTGATTTGAATCGCATATAAAACATGACAACGAAGAGAACAGCGATCGCGCTGAAGGCGAACGGCATGAGGCGCTTGACGGTCTTGTTGCCCAGCTGCAGCAGAACCATGGCGTTTACTTGCAGGTAGAGCAGATAGCCGGCGCGAGACATCAAGAATGTTACACAGACGAAAATAGCCGCCATAAGCGCCGCCGATGCCGAGAGCAGGCGCTTGCGCGGAGAGGCGAGAAACTCGATAAGCAGCCAGCAGTGCACGATGGTCAAAAACCGGCAAAAGAGGTTGCGGTCGCTGAAGACGCCGGAGATGTGACTGACGGCGAGAGCCGCTCTGTTGGCGTTCATTTCCACGAATGAAATACACATGTTTAAAACGGCGAAGACGGTCAGAATTATGCAGATGGTCCTGATGTCACGCGCATGCATATATTGTACGTACATCAGGGTGAAGACCATGGGGATGATCATTTTTACGACACAATAGATTGGCTCGGCGCCGGATATGTGCGTCCGGTTGACAATAAGCGACAGAACGGCCGTCCCACCGTATATCCACATGAGGCACAGGTACCGGTCTAAATATAGCCTCCCCTGGCGGTAGACGATGATGTCGGTGAGAAAAAGGGCGAACGCGATTATTGAAGAGATCATGTATGTATACCATGTCGGTATGGCAAGGTCGGGAAACCATCGATAGGTGTATTGAATGCCGGTAAATATCGAGTTGGTCAGTATCGTTGACGCGAATGTCCAGATGAGCAGGAGACCGGAAACAACGGCTTTCGAACTTAGGTATGCGCAATATGCCCGTCGCGGGTGCGCCAAGGGAACGGATGGCTCGGCGGAAGACATCAGCGGCCCTTGAGCGAGGTGAGATTCCTGATGAGCGCGTCGTATTTTTCGAGTTTCGCCGGCTGGTGCGCGCGAAGGTATGCGAAGTGTTCTTTAAAAAGAAGCAGGAGTATGAGCGCGGACATGTACAGGCCGACGATGACAATGACGACGATGGCGCGCTTGGGCTTGAATTTGTATTGCGGCGGCCGCGCCCTGTCGACGACATAAATGCCGGAATAGTCCTTTGCACGCCTCAGCCGTGCCTGCTCAAGCTGCTGAACAAGCAGGAAACGCAGCTGAACATACGTTTCGACGTCCTTAAGCATATCGATATATTCATCGGCCAGATCAACCGACTGCACAAGGCCGGGAAAAATGTCGCCGCGTTCGTTGTTTTCCATCTCTGCAATTTTTGCGTTCAAAGAAGAAATCTTTTGGTTAATCACCTTCAGTCCATCATAGCCGGCGTCATGGATGCTCTGCATATACATTTTCTGGCTTTCCAGCGCCAATACCTCGGCTTTCTGCGCGGCAATAGCCTGCAATACCATTGAGACCTGCTGCGGGACCTGGTAGGCGTGGTTGGCAAGCTGGAACTGCTTTTTCCGCTCCCGCGCCGCGGCCAGCTTTTCGTCGCATATCAAAATCTGCTTTTCGAGGAACGTGATCACCGATTCATGTTCCCTGCTGTTGATCTCGCGTATCTTTTGCTCGAGCATGTCGAAGGTATAGTTGGCCATGTCTGCCGCGACCAAAGGGTCCTTATCGATGGCATTAATGGTAATGGAGAGCACATTGGTGAGCCCCAGCCCGCCCTCCTCTTCGACACCTACTGTCAGGGTCTTTTTCAGGTCGATAAGGGTTTTATCCATCGGATTGGGCATGTTCGTGTTTTTATATCGTTCAATCAGGTCAAATTTGCGGATGACCTGTTCGCGAAGCTCGCGGGAATCGAGAAGAACGACATATTGCCGTTTCGAAAGCTTTGAAGCCCCGAGAAAATCGCCGCCGAGGTTCATATCCAGAAGCGGCGATATCGAACCGCTTGAGGGTCCTTGCGGAATGAAGACCACCTGCGCCCGGTAATATTTGGTAAGCATGCAGGAAAACACCACCGCGGCGATACAGACAAGGATAAAATTGATGAGCAACGTAATTTTATGCTTGGCGATGACTATAAGAATGTCAAGTACATTCAGCTCATCGGTCATATGTATGAATCCTTACCGCGCACCGGCGGCTCTGAAGGAACATGCATATTGATAAAATAATACAAAGAACTGGGGTATAGCGCCCCGAAAAGAAATACTTTCCCCGCGCTGACGGTACTGTATTGAATTGTTTTTATCCTACATTCCGCAGTTGGGGTGGATGCGAGGCCTTTACGGACTTGTAACCTACGGGGTGAAGGCGGCGCAGGGCATATCAACAAAGTGATATGTCCAAGCCGCCTGAAGCGCCAGAGCGCTCAACAGATACGGCCGCAGCGCCGCATCCAACTGCGGAATGTAGGTTGAAGCATGCTCACGGTGGGAACGTCCGGTTGGGGACACCACTTACACATCATTTCGTCCTTGAGGTATTGGCCGATTTTTTTTGCCACATTTACGCGTGCACACGAAAATGAAGTTACATGCGGAACATCTTCCCCATTTGCTTTCCCATAAGCGCCGATGCGGCAAGGATTCCTGCGGCGAGAAACGCCATGCACAGCACCCCGAGCGCGCTTGCCACGTAGTCGCCGTCGGGTATCATGCCGAGCATTGCGTAAATCTGGCGGGTGATGGGGAAAAATTCCTTCTTGACGGCAAGCACAAGGCTCTCCGATACTTCAAGCACCGCAAACATGAATGACAATATCCCGCCGGCAATGATATTGGCGGCGATGAGAGGGAGGGTAATGGTGGCCACTGTTTTCATCGGCCCTGCGCCGCATACCCGGCCCGCTTCTTCATATTCCACGCCGACCTGCTGAAGACCGGCATACGCGGCGCGGAACGTATAGGGCAGCCGCCTGACCGCATAACCGATAATGAGCAGCGGTACCGGATTTTTCAGCGGATCGAGAACCGTACCTGAAAAGGCGGCGACATATCCGAACGCGAGAATGAGCCCGGGCAATGCGAGCGGCAACATGACGACGGCGTCGACAAGCCAGCCGGCGCGGATTTTGCGGCGGAGCACAAACCATGCGACCGCGACGCCGATGACAATATCAAGCGCCGTGCTCACCAGGCTGTACAGCACAGAATTTCTAACCGAAACACCGACCCCTTCGGCGGCAAGCGCCTTGCCGAAAAAACCGAGCGTCAACCTGGCGGGAAACGCGCTCACAAACCAGTCCTGCGCCACCGAGGTCAAGATAAGCCCGATGTGGGGCAGAAGCGAAAGCGCAAGAATAAGCCCTGTTGAGGAATATATAAGCGCCAGCATGGGCGCCGACGGCCGCTTGAGCTGCCGGCTGCGGTATCCTTTTGAACCCATTGCATAGTCATCCTGCGCAAACAGTTTCTTGAACGCAAGCATGGTACCGACGGTCAGAAGCATCACCAGCACAACCATGGCCGGGCCGGTCGGATCGTTATTGATGGCCGTGGTCCGATCGAAAATTTCCACGGCAAGAAGCCGGCGATACCCCAGCACCAGCGGCGTACCCAGGTCGGTCAGACTCCATAAAAAAACGATTATTGCGCCGGAGAGATACCCCGGCATCATCAGCGGCAGTGTGATGTCGGTGAAAACGCGGCGCGCCGGGGCGCCGCTCACCCGCGCCGCTTCCCGAAGCTGAGGGTCGATGTTGGACAGGGCCGCGGTAACGTTCAGGTAGAGAACAGGGAACAGATGGAGCGCCTGGAGAAAGGCCACTCCTGCAATGCCGGTATGTTCGAACCAGTCGAAGGGGGCGGTGCCGGTGAGCATGTTCAGCGTGCCGTAGCGGCCGAAAATCCGCTGTATGCCGATGGCGCCCACAAACGGCGGCATGATCATCGGCACAAGTACCAGTCCGGCGGCAAGGGTCTTGAATCTGAATTCATAGGTCGAAACAAAGAGCGCGAGCGGCACAGCGATAAGCGACGTCAGCGCAATGGTAATAAGCGCCAGGAGCACACTGCGGCCAAGCGCTCCATACACCACAGGCCCGGCAATGGTGTGCAGAAAAATCTCCGGAGAGAACCTGCCGTTAAAAAAAAACGTCTTGAAAAATACGCCCGCGGTCGGATACAGAAGAAATACGCCGAGAAACGAACCGATCAGGACATAAAAGGCGATATCCGCTCCTCGCGTTTTCATATCTGTCCGTTTTCCGAGATAAGGTGAACGCTTGAAGGATCAAACGAAACCATGACGTGCTCACCGTTCGAACATCCCGCGGCTTGCCCCACCGTCATAAGCGCAAGCCGCATGCCGCCAATATCAACGGTATAGTTTTGCACGGCGCCGTTGAATTCATGCGCTACGCAGCGGCCTGCAAGCACGTTGCTCCCACCGCTGCCTGAAGCAAAGGAAATATTTTCGGGGCGAATGACGGCCGCAACAGCCGTTCCCACGGCGGGAGGTGCGGCCGCGGAAACCCCCGCGGTTATTGTATGGCCGCCGATTGCTATTTCCGCTGTCGTGCCGGTTATCTTGCGCACAATGCCTGAAAGAATATTTGCCCTGCCGAAAAAATCAGCCGCAAACCTGCAGGCCGGGGCATGATAAATCTGCCGCGGGGTTCCTGTCTGCACGATACGTCCCCGGTGCATGAGCGCTATGCGGTCGGCCATTGACGCCGCCTCTTCCTGATCGTGGGTGACATAGACCATGGTAATCCCAAGTCGTTTGTGCAGCGAGCGAATTTCGGAGCGCATATCCTTGCGAAGCTTAGCGTCGAGGTTGCTCAGCGGCTCGTCGAGCAGGAGCAGGCGCGGCTCATAGACCAGGGCGCGCGCCAGCGCCACACGCTGCTGCTGGCCGCCTGAAAGCGCGGCCGGCTTGCGCGCCTCGAGGCCGGTTAAGTCGACCATCGCAAGCGCGTCGCCGACCCGTCTGCGGATTTCATCCCTGCCCGCATGGCGCATTTTCAAGCCGTATGCCACGTTATCGAAAACGGTCATGTGGGGCCAGAGCGAGTAGTTCTGAAACACCATGCCGATGCTGCGTTTTTCAACTGGCACGGCAAGAAGGTCGGCCCCGTCAAAACGGATGCCGCCGCTGTCGGGCGCGGTGAAACCGGCAATCATGCGCAGAAGCGTTGTCTTGCCGCATCCCGATGGCCCGAGCAGAAAGAAAAGCTCGCCGGCGGCAATATCCAGCGTGACTGCGTCGACCGCGACGGTGTCGCCGAATTTTTTTGTGACGTCTTTGATTTCAAGGCCGCTCATTGGAATGCTCCATAGGGTTCACTGTCTTCATGCGCATTCGTACTGACCTCATCCCCCGGCATCTTCTCCGAATCGGAGAAAGGGTGGGAATGCTTTTTGGGGAAAGTCCTTGCAATACTCCATGCAATTGCAGGCAAAATCTCCTGCCGGTCGCTGCCATTTTCTTCTCAATCAAAGTAAAGGCGGCGGTACCGCCGTGAGGCTGCACGCGCCCATGCGTTCACCATCCGTATCCGTTCGAGCGCAAAATCCTTGCGGTCCCACTTTTCCGCAAGCCGCATCGCCTCCTCTTCGGTCACGCCGATATCAAACAGCGGCCGCATGTGTTCGTTTGTCATCCCGGCGCGGATGGCGGCGGCATACCAGCGTTTCAATTCATCGTGGGGCGTTATGCAATTGGCCGCGAGCAGGTCGCTCAGAACCGACCATCGTCTGCCCCCAAGCGCGGAATTGTAGCGAAGCACGGATGCGAGTGTGAACGGATTGCCCTCAACGGCTATTTCAGCGGGATTACGATTGTAAAGATGCGGATTGACAGGGAAGCGGCACAGGGCGTTTTCGGCCGGCCCGCCTTCAACGCCTTTTTTCAGTATCCACAGCTTCTGGCCGTCGCCAAGCACGTATTCCATGAACATCCGGGCAACATCCGGCGACGGAGCGTTTTTAAGGATCGCAATGCCGTCGGCGCTTACCACTGTTTCGCCTTCGGGCATCACGAATCCCAGCCGATTGGCGCCATAGCGCTCGATTTCGATGAATGCGTAGAAATCGATGGCAAGACCGAACGCGGCCTGGCCAATGGACACAGCCTTTGCCGCCGAGGCCGCTCCTTTGGAGAACGTTTGTGCATTGGCGGCCATGCGGCAGATCACCTCCCAGCCCTTTTCCCATCCGTATGCCTGCAGCAGTATTTCATACATCATGTGTATACTGCCGCTGTAACGCGGATCGCCCGTGGCAACCCAGCCCCGGCACTCGGGCCGGGCAAGGTCTTCCCACCGCGACGGTATCGGGAGGCGGTTGCGGCGGCAGATTTCCTTGTTGTAGATAATGCCGAATCCTGAGACTGCCGCGCCATACCACAGCGAACCTTGGCCGCGTATCGGCGCGCCGTTGATATCCGCGGGGATAACGGCCAGGATGGAGTCGGGCGGCTCGTATGGAATAAGCAACCCGTCGCCGGCAAGTTTGATATAGGGGAAATCGCCGCCGCCGAAAAATATATCGACGCCGCCGGCCTGGCGTTTCTCTGCGTTTCGCGACCGAATATAGGCAATCACCTCTCCGGTGCCGCCGATATCAAGCCATTTGAGCGACACTGTCCTGCCGGTGCGGCCGGCATACCAGACCGAAAAGCCGCGGGAGAATTCGTTTCTGATTTCAGGAGAATGAGGAGAAATAATTACCAGCTCTTCATCGGCGCTTTTCCGGCATCCGGTGAAGACCGCGCATATACATACCGTCGCAAGAAATGATGGAAACAGACGATTCATGCCCATTGCCATGCATGGTTCCCAAAAGCCGCGAGGATTGACGACATTATAAAATACATCAACCGATTGCGCGTTTTTGCCGGCAAACCGTAAATTATAGAGTGATGGATTCAACCTCCTTTTAGTAATATCCTGCCATTATGGAAAGCGCACATGATTAGAAATATACGCATGACGGTTTATTCCGCCGCAATTATGGCAATGATGCGCGCGGCGGCGCACGGCCAACCCGCGTGTATCGTTCGTGACACTGCGGCGTATACAAACGACATCTACGCGGGCCGTCTGGCATGCCTGTATTGCGCAGATACGCTTGTCGACAGCATCGAGACGGCATTCGGATTGCCCGCGGTGGGCGCGGACTCGGTTGTATATCTCAAAGTGGAGACGCTCAACAGGGGAATGCTTCGGGGAACCTATTTCACCAAACTCATTCTGTTTTGCCGCGGTCAGGTATCAGTTCTCAGCGACTCCCTTCCATTATATAATGAGCATTTTTCAAGCCCTGCCGTTGTCGATTCGTCATTGTACTACTGGGGACTGGGAGCCGAGAATATATATGCCATGCGGTTCAATGTGCGAAAGGCGCGGCTGGACTCAATCAGGTTGAATATACAGGGGAGCGTGATCACCGATGCCCCGGATTATTTCGGCCGTCCAAAGGAGCATAGCGGCGGCATCCTCTTTGCCGTCAAGGACGGACAGAAGTTTGTGGTAAGCCGGGATTGGCGGAAGGTGAGGGAGATCGGTGGAACGGTTGATCGGTGAATCGGTGAATCGGTGGATCGGTGAATCGGTGGATCGGTTGAGCGGTTGAGCGGTATTCCCTGAACCCTTATGAAAAAGTGGATACTCATTATTGCCGTGATTGCGGCGGCGGCCGCGCTCGTCCGCCTGCTCATGCCCGGCGATCGCGCGCGCATCATGACGGCGGTTACAAAGGGGAAAACAGCCATAGAGCGCGAAAACATCGATAAGGTGATGTCGGTCGTATCGATCGGGTACCGCGATGAATATGGATTTACCTATGCTGCACTGCGCAAAACCTTTGCCGATATGTTCGGCAGGCTCGACAACATTTCGCTCGGCTGTGATATCGGCGACGCGACAATACGCGGCGATACGGCCGATGTGGCACTCGATGTTTCGTTGAGCGGCACGATTAACGGAGAACGATATCGCATTATTGGCGACGGCACTCCTGAGCCGATCACGGTGCGGTTTGCGCGCGATGGATTGGCGTGGAAGGCCGTGGGTTCGCGCTGGGAAAACTTCCCCTCGGTGGAGGCGCTTCTTGGGGAGGGGGCGAAATATTTCGATCGATTAGGAAATCATCTGCAGCGGGCGGTAGAATCCGTGATAACGCCCTGAGCCTGCCGCAATATCCTGTGTAAAAAATTTTGATATATTGGCCCAACCGCGGACATAGGCGTTGTTGCGGATCAGGTCAAAATCATCGCGAATATACTGGCCACGCAGGGATGGCCAATATGCGATACAACCGATTCCGGCGATAAGGAGCAGGCCTGCAAGGCGCAGGCGATTGGAGGATATGATAAAGGCTGGAAAGGCGCCGCTCATGCACGTAATATAGTATTCGATCCCCATGCGCCGGACGCATGCTCATGAACGCAGGCAATTCATAACAACAAAATGAGCAGCATCGGTTAAGCCGGCCGTTTTTTCTTGCATTATCGCATTTGACTGATTATTTCCGGAAATTCAATACTACACGAAGGTGGACACGACCGTATCGTGTCGTACCCTGCCTGTGATTTTGTTGTATCTTCTGAATAAATAGTAATATTTCCCTATTCATTTACAATAATAAATAAATACTTTTGTAAGCCATTCTATTCCAGCCTATACTATTGATGATTTTTTGGCGGGCGGCTATGCGTATGCCCACAAACTCCAAGCGACGTCTGGAATGCCAAAGGCTACCATTGCGGCACTGACATGCCGCCTTTCAGAATCGTCCTGATGAAAATATCAGACATCTTCTGAAAGCCACTAGATTTGTGGATGGTTACTCCCGCCACTGACTTCATTCATGGAGGCTGTCACCATGCTTACACGCCTTTTTTCCCCGGCGTTGCTCTTCGCTCTGATTGTGGTTGCCGATATCTCCGGCGCCTGCCCGGACGGTTTCGCTGTGTACAGCAAGGGCGACAATATCAACCGCACACTTTACAAAGTCAGCCTGTCGTCAATAACCGGTGTTGGGCAGGAAGTGAAAATCTGCGAGAAAGGTGCTGCCGGCGGCGATATCCAGGGACAGATATCATTTGACGGAACAATGGTCGCATTTGCCCGCAGCCTTGGCGGCAATCCCGGCGATTACGGCGGCGACGATTACCATGCATTCGGCGGATGGGACATCTATGTCGTCAAAATTGACGGCGCGCTTCCCGCAACTCCGGTGCGCGTCGCTCACGGCTATTATCCCAGTTGGGGCGCCAATTCATCGGAAGATGTCAAAACCCTCTATTATTCCGTTCACGAGATGGGTCAGATATGGAAAGCGACAATCAACAGCAACGGGTCGGTGAGCGATACATCGTTTCATGCGACTGCGGGCGGCTCGTTTATGATGTGCTCGCCGGATGGTCAAAACTACGCTTTTCGCTCGGGAACGAACATGTATATAAAAAATTTCCAGACCGGCAACTCGTTCCTTGCCGGCGGCGGCTGTCACCCGCACTGGACTGCCGACGGCAAATGGATGGTGCACGCAAGCGGGCATGCGGTCAGAAACGACGGCTCGCGGGACGTGTGGATCCACACCATTGTCGGACCCTACCACTACGGCTCGTCGCAGGACATGGCATGGTTTATCAACACCACCAATGCGACCGCGGGAACACAGAATAACGGCGGGACGCTTTACCTCTACACCCTCGACGCCGCGGATGACCGTTTCAACCTTTCCCGGCAGAACGAACTGATTACCGCCGATGGCTCATGGCCGGATATACATGCCGGCAGAGTGGATCAGACGCCGGTCAACACGAGCCGCGCGGCAGACGGTTCCCCATCCTGCAACCATCGCGCCTACCGCACACCGTTTGTGAATGTGCGCGGCAATTCAGTCGTGCTCACCCCGCCATTCGCGGGGGCATATAGGGCAGAGGTGCTCAACCTCCGTGGACAGGTTATGGCGCGGCTTGCGGGCAGCGCTTCGTCACCATAACGGTATGGATCGCAGGGACACATTCGGACATGGTTGCGCTTGAAATGACCGCCGGCATCCAAAAAACCTTTTTGTATTCATAACGATTGGCGTACACTCCATATCAAGGGGAGCGCAAAAAAAATCGGGCATGCCCCACCGTCCCGCATCATTTCCCAACCCCTTCGGGGGAGAAACGCCCTCTGTGTACAGAATAAAAATTACCGGTTGATCTCGATCAACCGGGCGGCTCCTTATCCACCGCACACCAGGTATTTTACTTAAGCGGCGTGATTCGCGCAGTCTGTATCCGGCCATCCACGCTCTTAAACACCACGGCCAGAACGCCTTTCGTTAAAAATGAGCCGCTGAGGACTTTGGGGGAGCCTGCACGCAGGCTGACACTGTGAAGAATTCTGCCGGAGAGGTTATATACCGTGACAACTCCATCAACCTGGGCTGAGAATATGAGATTGCCATCCGCAGCCTTTTCGCCGCAGAATGGTTCGTTGATAAAATACCGTCGAGTGGAGGTTGTCAAAACACCGACGTGAATGGGCGAACTGCCGCCGAATTCAAGCCAGTCGACACGGCACAATTCAGCAGTTTCAGACCCGCCCCGGAAAACCAGCGCAATACCTCGTATTCCCTCCAATCCGCCAATCGAAGAAGCGGTATGGTCGGCAAAGGCGCTCAGACCGCCGGTCGGCGAGAGAGGAATTGTCCCGACAAGCCAGCCGGACGGCCCATCCAGCCGTACGTCCACGCGTACCCCACCGGTCGGAACCGAAGCGCGGATTGTGATTGCGTTCTTGCCGGCGCCGAAATCGATGTTGGGGTAGACCAGATACGCCCCGTCGGTGATGTCGGTCATGACATAATCACCTTCACCCTGCCGATACGATACGCCGGAACTTTTTTCAAAGTAGTTCTCCGCCGGTATGCGTTCGTTTCCATAATACTTGCCAACCCCCAAGGCAGTTGGATACACCTGTGGAATCGTCCCATCGTCATTAAAGTGGATATATTCAAAACACGTCTGACGATACTTGTCCGACTGCTCAAAGGCATGATAGGCCACATACCATTGCCCCTTGTAGGTAAAGACGGAGCCGTGTTCGTTTCCCTGCTTTCCGTGTCCAATAATGGCGCCGTGATATTGGTAGGGCCCATAAATATTCTTCGACATGGCATAGTCAATGTGATCAAAACCGGCCGATCCCAGCCGGGAATACGTCATGTAGTAGTATTCGCCCCGTTTGAAGAGAAATGGCCCTTCAAATATGCCGATATTTCCTTGTATCTCAACAACTGTCGGCGCGCTCGCAAACGAAATCATGTCGGTGTTGAGTTGAGCGATGGCCATTCCCTGCTGTCCCCATATAAGATAAGGCGTTCCATCGTCGTCGATAAAGGCGGCGGGATCGATGCCGACCACCGTTGAAAGCCCCCGTGGAACGAGCGGCCTGTCGAGGGGCAGGGTATAGGGACCGGTCGGATGATCGGCAACCGCAACACCGATCTGGGCATCCCATCCAATAG
>Ga0209101_1000866_pt1 | contig 24248 bp, 20 predicted proteins | sample ConPoolayeCmetaG_FD_185481 | JGI IMG/M metagenome (GOLD analysis project Ga0209101, IMG submission 185481) | Hot spring microbial mat communities from California, USA to study Microbial Dark Matter (Phase II) - Cone Pool mat layer C metaG... ...
GCCCTGGCCGTCGGGGGGGCCGGGGAACGCTGGCCGACCGGCGGCGGCGTGACCGGCGCCGCCTCCTGCTGGGGCGGCGTGACCGGGACTTCAACGACGGCGTCCTGCACCGCCGCGCCGTCGCCGAGACGGCGCAAGCGCTCGTCGAAATTGATGAGCAGCTCCATCTCCGACTCGGAGATGGGACGGGCGTAGGCAACTCGGTTGAAGATGGCGTCAATTTCGAGAAAGCGAAGGCGGAGCATTTCCTCGTCGCGGGCGACCGGGGCGAAGTACTCCAACAGTCGGCGATCCGCCGCCACGAACTCGTAAAGGTCGGAGAAGTTCCCGTACTGCAGGAGATCGTCGGCCGCGGCGCGCCGCCAGTTGATACTGATCTCGCGCTCACGGCGCTGCACGAGAAAGGTGCGGCGGTCCACGGGCTCGATCACCGCCTCCCAGCCCGGACCGTGCAACTGCTGCAGCGCGTCGCGCAGCACGGCGCGAATTCTCGTGAGGTTGTCGCTGATGATGCGGTACGCTTCGAGCCTGAAGTCGGTTTGTCCCATGTGCTAATTCCAGTCCGCGCCGCTGCGCAGGTGAGCCCATCCGCGCAAAAACCGCTCGCGTCGTTCCAAATCCCGCACCACCACCAGCAGGAGGCGCCCACGGGTGACCGGCCCCGGGACGTTGAGGAAGCCCTGCTGCTGCTCGGGGTGCAGGCCGCTGTCGGCGAGGACGCGCCAGGTGAGGCTGCTGAGACCCCCGCTGCCGGGGGGGCGGGCAGGCCGACCGAGGTTTGCGCACAGCCGCAGGTACCGGCGCCGCAGCAAGCTCTCCACCCCCCTGGCGCGGCCCGTATCTTCGCGGGCCTCCGGGTAATCTTCGACCCTGACCAGGGGAACGCCAGCGTCCTCCAGGGCGATTAGACGGCAGCGCGCCAGGCCACGCAGGGCAATGCCCTGTTCACTGCTCTCCAGCACCTGGGCGCGCACGCCGATTTCGTGCACGCTGTCGCCATCGAGAAGCGAGGTGACGAGGGTGCCGCCACGCCGCTGCGCGTGCTCCAGGGCACGGCATGGGGTTGCCGGCGGCGCCAGCTGCCGCTCCTCCCCGGGGAGAAGCACCGCTTCGGTGAGCGGGAAGAGGGGTAGGACGGTAATCCCCGACATCCTGACAAAGAGTATACCTGGTTCGTCCAGGTTCGAAAGGGTGGCGAAGCTCGGGCGCTACGCAGCGGGCTCGGGTGCGCCGCCGAACTCGCCCCCCCGTCGGACCGCCGCCATGAAGCTGCCAATCAGGAGTACGATCAGGCCCACCCACACCAGAGCGATCATCGGCTTGATGCTGATGTCGGCGGAAAACTGCGGCGGTTTGCCCGCCTCGGCCGGGACCGCAGGGTCCAGGACGGCCACCTCGACGGTGCGCGCCTCGGCGTCCACCCGCGCCAGCCGCAGCAGGACGCCGTCCAGCCCCGGCACAGGCACGTCCTGGTTCTGCCGCTGCCCTCCCAGGTCGTAGATGGCCGGCGCGATGCGGGTCGGTTCGGCGTCTTCGCGGGTTACCTGGAACACCGCTGTGATATCAACGGGACCGCCTTCGTGGGCGTGACCGGCGAGATCGAGATCGACGAAGGTCATGGCGCTCCCCCGAAAGGTGAAGGTCTCGCCGGCGCGCAGGGAGGCGCGGGCGGCAACGCCGCCCCCGGCGCCGTGGACCGCCAGGCGCACCCTGCCGGCGGCGGCGTTGACGCCAGTGAGCGCCACGGTGACCCCCGGGGCTCCAGGCACGGTGACCGGTGGTCCTTCGAACCCCGCAGCGGTGGATCGCAGGACTGGCCTGAGCTCACTCTCCCCCGCCGCGGTGGCCACGGCGAGCACGGCGCCGACGACGATCTGGCCGCTCTCCCCGTGGTCAACGCCACGGTCGAAACCGCGGAAGGTGAGCCGCAACGGTCCGACGCCGGCCGACTCGCCCTTGGCAAGTTCCACCGTCGCTCCGTACTCGGCCGGCCGTCCGGGGTCGTACTCCACGGGAGCTACGTAGACGTCATGGGTGAGGCGGACATGCACGTCGGGGTTGGCCACCAGCTGGTTGGACTTGGCGTTGCGGAACATGCGGGGGCGGGAGAGGAACGTTGAGCCGTTCTCTCGCTCCACCTCCACCAGCATGGCCGGGCGGGCTCCCGGTCTGTCCTGCTCGACCCCCTTGAAGGTCAGGGAGTACCCCAGCGCCGCGCGGCTCTCACCGAGGGGCAGGGTGACCTTCTCGGTGCGGTCCCAGGCGGACGAGGTGATGACGCCGGCAAGCATCAGCGCCAGCCCGACGTGGGCGAGGTGGCCGCCAGCTCTGGCGATCCCTCCCTCGCGGATCTTCTCCCAAGTCTTTACCGAGTTGGCCAGCAGGGCCAAGGTCGAGGAGAAGAGGAAGGCGAGGAACAGCGCGCCCGAAGCCCCCAGCAGCGCGGCCAGCGCGGTGATGACGGTGGCGCCTCCTACCGCCAGAGCGAGACGGCGCTTGAGGCTGGGTGCCGCGCCACGCCAGTGCAGGTACGGCACCACCGCCAGCAGCAAGGACAGGGCGATGCCCACCGGCAGGGTCACACGGTTGTAGAAGTCGGGCTTCACCTGCGCCGGCTCACCCCACAGGCGGGTGATGAGCGGTGAGGAGGTGCCCACGCTGACCACCAGCGCGGCCCCCAACAGCGCCGCGACGGCCATGATGGAAAAGACCGTCCGCGACAAAAACGGCTCGTCCCCCGGCTGCGACGGGATTTCCCGCCACCGCCACAGAAGTGCTCCCAGGCCGATGAGCAGTCCGACAGCCAGGATGCCCACCAGCCAGCCGGTGATCCCCAGGTCCACGAAGGAGTGTACGGAGAAGTCGGCCAGCACCCCCGAGCGGGTGAGGAAGGTGGCGTAGACCACCAGCACGTAGGACAGCGACGCCAGGACGAAGTTCAACTTGCGGAAGCGCCCGCGCGCCTTCTGCAGCAGCATGCCGTGCACCAGGGCGACGGAGGTGAGCCAGGGCACCAGGGAGGCGTTTTCCACCGGGTCCCACCCCCAGTAGCCGCCCCAACCCAGGGTAACGTAGGCCCAGTAGCCGCCCAGGAAGATGCCGGCGCCCAGGGCCACCACCGACACCAGCGCCCACGGCAGCGCCACGCGAATCCACTCATCGTAGCGCCGCTCCCACAGGGCGGCCACGGCCAGGGCAAAGGGCACCGCGGTGGCCGCATAGCCGATGAACATCACCGGCGGGTGGATGGTCATCCAGGGGTTCTGCAGCAGCGGGTTGAGCCCCTGGCCGTCGAAGGGCATCTGGCCCGGTGGGAGACCCTCGAGGAACCGGAACGGCGAGGAGATGAGCAGCAGCAGCAGCAGGCCAAACAGGGTGAGGTTGTAGATCAGGAGAGCGCGATCCTCGTAGTGGCGGGCAAATTTGGCCAGCGGCAGACCGATCAGCGCGCCCCACAGCAGCCACAGCAGGAACGACCCCTCCTGACCTGCCCAGAAGGTGGAGATGAGGTACGACAACGGCAGTTCGCGGTCGGAGTAGGAGAAGACGTAGTGCAGCCGGAAATCGTGAGTCAGGATCAAGTACATGAGCACGGCGGCCGCCACCGCGACGGCAAACACCATGAGCCCGTACAGTTGCCGCGCCCACACCCGCGCCTCGGCATCGCCGCGGATGCTGCGCGCGTAGAAGAACGAAGACGCCAGCAAGGCCCCGGCGGCGACCCACAGGGCGACAACCCCTGGAATGAACATGCTCCCCCCTCCAGAAAAACGCTCGGCGCCAGGCGCCGAGTTACGAGGAGCTGGAGCCGTACTCCTTCTCCTCGACCCCTTGATACTTGGATGGACACTTGACGAGGAGGCGCTCCGCCTCCAGCGCCGAACCGTTGAACCGGCCGATGGCGACGATTTGCGTCGCCTCCTCGAAGTTCCCAGGTTTCATTCCCTTGTAGGTGACCGCCAGGGTGTCGCCAGCATCGTTAACGAGAGTGAAGGCGAGGACGCCCCGCTGTTGGTCGAAACGAGTGCTGTCGGGCAGCAGGCGGCCGGCGACTTGGACGGCGTTGCCAGAGCTGCGGGCCACCTCGAAACTCACGTAGGGGGTCAAGGACGACTTGAAGGCGCCGGCGCCGAAGGCGATAAACGCCACGATCAGACCGGCGCCGGCCAGCGTCCAGACGGTGCGACGGTTCACCTGTCCTCCTCCAGCCGGCGGACGCGGCGGGTCAGCGCCACACAGTAGGCGAACAGCCCCACCCAGATGATGGTGGTGACCGCTGCTACCCATAGAAGGCTTTCGGCCGCAGGCATCACGACTCTCCTCGCCGCCGGCGCTCGATGAGGACGCGCGCCAGCTTCACCTCGAGAGTATAAAGCCACACGAAGATCCCGGTAAAGCCCACTAACGAGGCGAGCAGCACCCGCAGCATGCGGGGGTCCATGTCAATGCTGCCGCGCACGTTGATCAGCGTGTCGGGGTGGAGCGAGAAGTAGATGCGCGGCACCACGAAGACTAAAAACGGCATGGTGACGAAGGCCAGGGTGGCGTAGGCGGCGGCAAGGCCCCCGCGGCGCTCCTCGTCGGTAACGGCCTCGCGCAGGGCGAAGTAGGCAGCGTAAACGAGCAGCAGAATGACGATGGAGATCTGCCTGGGGTCCCAGTTCCAGAACTCGCCCCACATCACCTTGGCGAACAGCGAACCGGTCACCGTGGCGAGGGCGCAGAACATCAGGCCGAGCCGCGCCGCGGCCGCGGCACGGGCATCGTCCAGGGGGTCGCGGCGCGCCAGGTAGCGCAGCGATGCCCACAGGTTGACGCAAAACGCCAATACCGAGACCCACGCCTGGGGCACGTGGAAGAAGACGATGCGTGCCGACTCACCCACGAACCCCTGGGCGGTGGGGGCGTAGAAGAAGGCGCCGTAGATGACCAATACCATCCACGCGCCGAGCAACCAGTGCCAGATTCCAACTGCCGCCTTGTCAGTCATGCCAGATCACCGGGAAGAGGTACACGGACGCGATCAGGGTCACGCCGGCCAGGGCTCCCACGCCCTGCAGGGCGGGGAGGATATCGCTCCAACGGGGGCTGGTCATCGCCATGCGGGTGCCCGCAATCAGCATCACCAGCAAGGGTAACATCAACGGCACCGCCAGGATGGCAAACAGCGTGCCGGATCTTGAAGCGCGCGCGATGATGGCGGCCACGATGGTGGCCGTGGCCGCCATGGCCCCGCACCCCGCCGCCAGCAGGACGATAAAAGGCAGCACGCTGGCCACCTGCATGCCCATCAGCACGCTGTAGAGGGGCACGAGAAAGGTCTTGAGGGCGGCCAGGAGGACGACGTTGAAGAGGAGCTTGCCGCCCCACACGGCCAGGGGACGGGCGGCCAGGCGCAGCGTCTTGGCGGTGTGCGCATCTTCCTCCTTGACGAACACGCGCTGCAGCCCCGACAGCGCGGCGAAGAACACGATGATCCACAACAAGGCGGCCAACAGGTGGGGTCGGTCCTGCTGGTGGATCTGGTACGGCCCGATCTGGTAGGCCACCGCCACCAGGGTGGTGAGTCCGAACAGGCCGATGGCGTTGATGGCCACGCGAGAGCGCAGCTCTGAGCGCACCTCCTTGGCGAACACCGCCAGTGCCTCAGTGACCAAGGTGGATGCGCTCATCACCCCAGACCATCTCGCGGGGGTCGTTGGTGGCGATCGCCAGCGCGGCCCGCCCCCGCAAGCGCTCGACGAGGGCGGAGATGGTGGCGTGGCCCTCTTCGTCCAGGTTGGAGGAAGGCTCGTCCAGCAGCAACACCGCCGGCTCGTGCACCAGCGCCTGTGCCAGCTTGACCCGTTGCTTCATCCCCGAGGAGAACGTCGCCACCGGGCGGCGCACGTCGCGGGCCGCCAGGCCCAGTTCGACCAGTAGCCGTTCCAGCTCGCCGTCGCTGCGTCCCAGGCCGCGCAGCCGCGCAAAAAAGCGCAGGTTTTCCAGCGCCGAGAGCTCTTCGTACACCGCCATGTCGGGCGCGGCCACGCCCAGCAGCGCGTGCCAGCGCTGGCGCGGCACCGGTGAGTCGGCGCAGAGGTACGAAACGCTCCCCGAGGAGGGCCGCATCACGCCAGCCAACAGGTTGAGCAGCGTGGACTTTCCCGAACCGTTGGGGCCCGTGATGGCGACGGCGCGGCGGGGCCGCAGCTCGCCCGACAGCCCCTTGAGGACGGTGCGAGATCCGAAGCGCTTGCCCAGCCCCGAAAAGGTGACCACGATCGGCGTCACGGCCGCCAAGCATAGCACCTGCGTTGATCTCAGGAGCCGTGGCAGGCGGCCGGCAAAGGCGGGGTGGCCGCTGGGGGGAAACCGACCGTACAATGCCACGATGAAGCTCGACGAGATCGACCGCGGAATCCTGGCGGCGCTCCAGGAGAACGGCCGCATGTCGCTGACCGCCATCGCGCGGCGCGTCAACGCCGCGCCCGCCACCGTGCACGAGCGCCTGGCCAAGCTGCGGCGCAGCGGCATCTTGGTCGCCTTTTCAGTGCGTCTGGACGCGGCGAAGTTGGGCTATTCGGTGACGGCCCTGGTGCACCTCACCATTGAGTTGGCCAATGATCTTGAGAAGACCCTCGAAGAGCTCAAGTCCATCCCGGAGGTGGAGGAGATCCACGTGGTCACCGGTGAGTACGACCTGGTGGTGAAGCTGCGCGCCCAAGACTCCGCCCACCTGCAGGAGCTGCTGGTGAGCAAGGTGCACCGGGTCACCGGGTTCAAGCGCTCCGCCACCGAGATCTGCTTGACCACCCCCCTGGAGCGTTCCGGCCCCCGCCTGGTGTGAGCACGGCTCGGGGACGCGCGGGGGTCAGCCCGCCAGTGCTGGGTCCCCCTGTTACGGGGGAGGCAGCCGTGGCATAGTGTGCGGCGATGAGAGGTGTTCATGCTCCACGGTCGCAAGGGAACTCGGATTTTTCTCGCGGCGTGTACGGTGCTCGCCGCACTGGCGTGTGGATCCCCCGGTCCCAGCGGCGCCGCCTCCTCGGCGCCCGCCTGGGAGGGCTCGCTGGATCGAGGCTTGCAGCGCGCTGCGGCGGAGAAGAAGCTGGTCATGGTGTTCTTCTACACCGACTGGTGCGGCTGGTGCCGCCGGATGGATGAGAGCACCTTTGCCGACGCGCAAGTCCAGGAGGCGTTGGCGCGGCTCGTCGTCGTGCGCCTCAACGCCGAAAAGAACGGCCGAGCCGAGGCGGCACGCTTTCGGGTCAACTCCTACCCCAACATCGCGTTCCTCGACGCCTCCGGGCGCCAGGTGGCGCGCATTCCGGGCTTTCTGCCGGCGCCGGCGTTTCTGGAAGAGTTGCGCGACGTCCTAAACGCCGCCGCCAATCGGTGACCCTGGCCGTCCCGCCGGCCGCCGGGGCGGCACCTTGAGGTGATCGTCGCCGACCTCTACCGTGTGGAGCCCGGCCGGTAGGGTACGAAGTTGGGCTGCCACTGGGCGTTGCGCAGCAGCCGCTCGTACTCCTCGTCGCTGGCCAGCCGCCCGATACCCGCCTCTCGGGCTTCCAGCGCCACCGATCTCGCCACCTGCAGGGAGGCTTCCCGGATGTCCTGCATCTCGGGCAACAGCAACCCCTCCGCCTCCTGCGCCGCCGTCACCATGCCCGACAGCCGTTTGGCCGCCGCCACGAACATGCGGTCGGTGATGCGCGCGGCCCGCGACACCAAGGCGCCCAGGCCGACCCCAGGGAACATGTAGAGGTTGTTGCACTGGGAGGTGCGCACCCTCCGCCCGCGCACGTGTACCACCGGGAAGGGGCTGCCCGTGGCCACCAGGGCGCGGCCGCCGGTGAAGCGCAGCGCCTCCTCGGGGGTGCACTCGGAGTTGGAGGTGGGGTTGGACAGGGGCATGATCACCGGGCGTGGGTCGTTGTCGCCCATCTGGGTCAAGATGGTGCGGTCGAACAGGCCGGTTTGCGCGGTGACGCCAATGAGCACGGTGGCGCGCGTGTTGCGCACCACGTCGGCGAGGGTGATGCGGTTGGGGTCCTCCAGCGTCCACCCGGCCACCGCGGCGCGGGGCTGTGCCCACGGGCGCTGCCACTCGTCCAGGGTGGGGTCGTCGTCGAACAGCAGCCCCTGGTAGTCGAGGGCGAAGATGCGCTGCCGGATCTCGGCGGGTGACAGCCCCTCCTCCTCCAGGATGGTGCGGATGTGCTGGACGGTGCCGAAGCCGGCCTGCCCCAGCCCGGCGACCACGAAGCGCTGGTCGGCGAAGCGGCTGCCCTTGATGCGCATGGCGGTAAGCAGGGCAGCGCAGGCGGTGGCGCCGGTGCCTTGAATGTCGTCGTTGAACGATGGCACTCGTTCGCGGTAGCGCTCCAGCAGGGTGAACGCCTTGTGCTTGGCGAAGTCCTCCCACTGGATGACCGCATCGGGAAACGAGCGTTTGACGCCCAAAACGAATCGCTCCAAGAAGTTCCAGTAGGCATCGCCCTCCAGCCGGGGATGGCGGTAGCCTAGGTAGAGGGGATCTTCCAGCAGGCGCGGGTTGTTGGTCCCCACGTCCAAACACACGGGCAGGCAGCACGCCGGGTGCAGGCCGCCGGCCGCCACATAAAGGCTCACCTTGCCCACCGGAATCCCCATGCCGTCGGCGCCCAAATCGCCGAGGCCCAGGATGCGCTCGCCGTCGGTGACCACCAGCAAGCGCACCTTGGGCAGCGGCACGTTGGCAAAGATCTGGTCGATGGCGCCGATGTTGTCCGGGTGCACATAGACGCCGCGGGCGCGGCGCATGATCTTGGAGAGCAGCTGGCACGCCAGGCCCACCGTGGGGGTGTAGACGATGGGCAGCATCTCCTTGAGGTTCTCCATGAGCAGCCGGTAGAAGAGCGTCTCGTTGCGGTTCAAAAGCCCCAGGAGGAACAGGTAGCGCTCCAGATCGTCGGGCTTGCGCCGGTACGACTCCAGCGAGCGCGATACCTCCTCCTCCAGCGTCGACACGCCGTGGGGGAGCAGCCCGACGAGCCCCAGGGTGGCACGCTCCTCGATGGTGAAGTGGGAGCCCTTGTTGAGCAGGGGATCGGTGAGCAGCTGCTGGCCGCGCAGGTACACCTCGTAGTACTGCTCTCCGGTCAGCGGGTCGATCTTGAAGTCGAACGTCTTCATGGCAAGCTCCTCCCTCGTGGCGAGAGGGTCGGGAGAGCATAGCAAGGTCGGCCCAGCCGGACTCCCGGGCGGCGCGTGCTACCGTTTCCGGTGAGGAGGGTTGAGGGCATGATCTCACTCCCTGTTCGCTGCCTCATCTGGACGTGGGCTGCCGTGGTGGGCCTGGCCAACGCGGTGGCGGGGGCCGAGCCGGGCATGACCATCGCCGATGCCGTGCGCGTTCAGACCTGCAGCTCGGTCCAGGTGAGCCCCGACGGCCGCCGCGTCGCCTACCTGGTGAGTGTGCCGCGAGGGGTCGACGAAGAGGCTGGACGGGCGTACTCGGAGCTGCACGTGGCCGAGGTGGCCTCCGGCAGGAGCCTGCCGTTCGTGACCGGCAAGGTGAACGTGACCAGCCCGCGCTGGAGCCCCGACGGGCGCAGCGTGGCATTTTTGGCCAAGCGGGGCGAGGACGCGCACACCCAGGTGTGGCTCATTCCCGTCGACGGCGGCGAGGCGCGGCGCCTCACCAACGCCGCCACGGGCGTGCTGGCGTTTCGCTTCCACCCGGACGGGAAGCGGCTGCTGTTCGTCGCCGAGGAAGCGGAATCCGCGCGCGCCAAGGAGCTGGCCAAAAAGGGATACGGTTTCATCTTTTACGAGGAGAACCTGCGCCACCGCCACCTCTACGTGCAGCCGGTGGAGGGCGGCGAGGCGGTGCAGCTTACCCAGGAGCTCTCCGTTTGGGGGCTCGAGCCCACCCCCGACGGCCGCGGCGTGGTCTTCGCCGCCTCGTCTCAAAACCTCTTGGACCACCAGTACATGTTCCAACAGCTCTACCACGTGGATTTGGCGTCGCGAAAGGTGCGGCAACTCACCAGCCACCAGGGGAAGTTGGGAGACTTTGCGGTCTCACCGGATGGCCGCCACGTGGCGTACACGGGTGCCTTGCACGTCAACGATCACGCCCCCAGCCAGGCGTGGGTGATCCCCCTCGCCGACGGGCCGGCGCGCAACCTGACCCCCGCCGGGTTTCGCGGCCACGCCCAACAGGTTTTGTGGCGCGACGCTGCCACGCTGCTGGTGCTCACCGCCGAGGGGGTGTGGAATCACCTGCGGTTGGCGCCGCTGGCGGGGGGCGAGTGGGGAGTGCTGCTGGACGGTCGCGCCGCCGGCGCCGTGCTGGATGCGCCGTCGGCCAGCGGTGACGGCAGCGTGATGGCCTTCGTGGGCAGCAGCCCCAGCGTACCCGGCGAGGTGTACCTGTGGCAGCCCCGGGGACGGGGGGCGCCGCGGCGGCTCACCGAGCGCAACCCGTGGCTGGCGCAGCGGCAGTTGGGTCGCCAGGAGGTGATCCGCTACACGGCCCGGGACGGCCAGGAGATTGAGGGGATCCTGGTCTACCCGTTGCAGTACGAGAAGGGGCAGCGCTACCCCCTGATCGTTTCGGTGCACGGCGGCCCGGAGGCGCACCACAGCAACGGCTGGCTCACCCGCTACCTGGACCCCGCCCAGGTGCTGGCCGCCAAAGGGTACCTGGTCTTTTACCCCAACTACCGCGCTTCCACCGGCTACGGGGTGGAGTTTGCCATGGCCGGCTTTGGCGATCCGGCGGGCAAGGAGTTCGACGACATTGCGGATGGCATCGCCCATCTTGTGAGGCTAGGGCTGGCCGACGGTGAGCGGGTGGGGCTTGGGGGCGGCTCCTACGGCGGGTACGCGGCGGCCTGGTTCGCGACCTACTATACCCAGCTGGTGCGGGCGGTGGCCATGTTCGTGGGGATTTCCGACCTGGTGGCCAAGGTGGGCACCACCGATATCCCCTGGGAGGACCAGCTGGTGCACATCGGCCGGCCGCTGGAGGAGGTGTGGGATCTCATGCGGCAGCGCAGCCCCATCTTTTGGGCGAAGCAGAGCCGTACGGCGGTGCTGCTCATGCACGGCACCGACGACACCCGCGTGCACCCCAGCCAGAGTCTGGCGATGTATCGCCGGCTCAAGATGAACGGCCACCCCGCCACGCGCCTGGTGCTCTACCCTGGGGAAGGCCACGGCAACGCCAAACAAACCGGGCGGCTGGATGTGCTCTGCCGACACCTGGCCTGGTACGACCACTACGTGCGCGACGCCAAGCCCCTGGACGGCCCCATGCCCCCCCTGGACGTCAGCGATTGCTACGGCTTTTCCCTTCCCTCGGAATGACCACCCCGCGTGGAAGTCGGACGGTCGGGAGTACACTCCGATGAGCAGGCCGAAGGGTTTGGGCGTTGCGGAGCGGCTTACCAGCCGGTGGCTGCCGGAGTACCTGGCGGCGCTGGTGGTGGAGCGGGGCCTGGCGGCCAACACCGTGGCGTCGTACCGGTCCGATCTGCTGCGCTTCGGCCAGTGGCTGGAGCGCCACAACCTGGACGTGCTGGCCTGCGATCGGGCCGACCTGCGCCGCTACCTGTCCGAGCTGCGCGGCCAAGGGCTTGCGGCGCGCTCGGCGGCGCGGGCGCTGGCGGCGCTGCGCTCGCTGTTTCGTTTTCTGGTGGCGGTGGAGGCGAGATCGAGCGACCCCACCGAGGAGCTGGAGAGCCCCAAACTCCTGCGTGCCCTACCCCACTTTCTCACATTCGAACAGGTGGAGAGTCTACTGGCGGCACCGGACGTGTCGCGCCCCTTGGGGTTGCGCGACCGCGCCATGCTGGAGACCCTCTACGCCACCGGGGTGCGGGTGTCGGAACTGGTCAGCTTGACCATCGCCAACGTGCGTCTGGACCCGGGCTTTGTGCGCGTGCTCGGCAAGGGCTCCAAGGAGCGGGTGGTGCCGCTGGGGTCGTCGGCGCGGGGGTGGATCGCCCGCTACCTGGAGGAGGTCCGCCCCCGTCACGACCGCCGCCGGGCGGCCGAGCTGTTCCTCACGACCCGCGGGGAGCCCATGACCCGCCAGGCGTTCTGGTACGCCCTCAAGAAGTACGGGCGGCAGGCGGGGATCGAGGTGCCGCTGTCCCCCCACGTGGTGCGCCACTCCTTTGCCACCCACCTGCTGGAGCACGGCGCCGACCTGCGCGCCGTGCAGGCCATGCTTGGGCATGCCGACATTTCCACCACCGAGATCTACACCCACGTCACCCGGGAGCGGTTGCGGCAGCTGTACGACCGCGCCCATCCACGGGCGTGAGAGAGGCAACGGTGAGCAGCTGGCCGGCACCGGAGAGACGCGCGAGCCGGGCGACCCGGGGGGGAGCATGCAGGGGCCAGCGTGCCCGGGGCGCGCGCCGCCGGCTTGCGGCGGCAACCCTGGCGCTGGCCGCCTGGCTGGGGGCAAACGCCGCTGCGGCTCAGTACCTGGCGGTGTTCGTGGATGGCCGGGTACTGCCGGTGGCGGGAGCCAGCCTCATCGACCAGCGCACCGTGCGGTTGGAGTTGGCCAGCGGTGGGTGGCTGGACGTCTCAGCCAGTCGTTTGGAGGCGGTGGTGGAGGCCTACGTGGAGCCGGAGCCTGAAGCCCTGCCCCAGCCGGCCTGTACCCCCGGTTGGGAGGATCACCCCCTGCCCGAGGGGACGCCCTTTGCCGCCGAGATCCAGGCGGCGGCGCGCGCCGCCGGGTTGCACCCGTGGTTGGTGGCGGCGGTGGTGGAGGCGGAGTCGCGCTTCGACCCCCGGGCGGTGTCGCGGGTGGGGGCGCGGGGGCTGATGCAGCTCATGCCCTCGGTGTGGATTCCCGCCGGGCTCGCTGACCCCCACGAGGTACAGGGGAACCTGCGCGTGGGCAGCAGCTACCTCAAGCGCCTGCATGAGCACTTCGGCGATTTGGCGCTGGCGTTGGCCGCCTACAACGCCGGGCCCACCACGGTGGAGCGCCACGGCGGCGTGCCCCCGTACCGCGAAACGCGCGCCTTCCTGCGGCGCATCCTCTCCCGTTTTTGCCCCGGCGTGGAGCGCCAAGGCTTGTGAAAGTCCGTATAATGTGCGAGTCCGTGCGGGGAAGATGAGCCGGTGCTGGCCGCGTTGGACTTGAGGGAGGAAACGAGCATGGGTGACGCACACGTTGGTCAACCGACGCTGCCGGTGGTGGGGCAGCGGTCCGCGGGCCCGCGCCTGAGCGACGGCAGCAACATCTTCCTCACCACCAAACTCGACCATTTGATCGACCAGGCGCGCAAGAACAGCCTGTGGCCCTTTCCCTTCGGCACCGCCTGCTGCGCCATCGAGTTCATGTCGACGATCATGTCCCACTACGACATGTCGCGTTTTGGCGCCGAGGTGGTGCGCTTTTCGCCGCGCCAATCGGACGTGCTCATCGTGGCGGGCACGGTGACCGACAAGATGGCGCCGGTGATGGTGCGCATTTACGAGCAGATGGCCGAGCCCAAGTACGTCATTTCCATGGGTGCGTGCGCCTGCACCGGCGGGTTTTACCGCGCCTACCACGTGGTCCAGGGGATCGACGAATTCATCCCCGTGGACGTGTACGTGCCCGGCTGCCCCCCCACCCCGGAGGCGCTCCTGCAAGGTCTTGTGAAGTTGCAAGAGATGATTGCCGCGGGGCAGACCCACTACCAGCGCATGGCCGCCGCCGCCAAGGTGGCCGGCCAGGGAGCCGCGTCATGAGTCTCAGCGAGGAAAAGCGGGAGCTGTTGCGCCGCGAGTTTCCGCCTGCCCGGGGCGTGGAGGAAATCCCAAGCCAAGATATCCCTACCTTCAGAGTGGACCGCGAAGTGTTGCCAGAGCTGGCGCGGCGGCTCAAGGACGACCCCCAGTTCGACTTCAAGATGCTCTCGGACGTTTGCGGCGTGGACTGGCCGCAGCGGCAGGCCCGCTTTGACGTGGTCTACCACCTCTACTCCCTCACCCACAACCATCGGTTGCGGCTCAAGGTTCCCGTGGCCGAGCACGACCCCGTGGTGCCTTCACTGTACGGGGTGTGGAAGGCGGCAGACTGGTTCGAGCGGGAGGTGTTCGACATGTTCGGGGTGCGCTTTGCTGGCCACCCGAACCTCAAGCGCATCCTCTGTCACCCGTCGTTTAAGGGGCACGCCCTGCGCAAGGACTACGATCCGGGGCAGCGCTGGCTGTTGCGCGAGGGAGAGCAGGACGAACCCGCCTGGGCGCGGGAGGTGCAGGAGGACGAGGACCACTTCGAGACCCAGGTGCTCAACCTGGGACCTTCCCACCCCGCCACCCACGGCACCCTGCGCACCGTGGTGCGTCTGGACGGCGAGGTGATCACCCGGGCCGAGTGCGAAATTGGCTACCTCCACCGCTGCTTCGAGAAGATGTCCGAGCAGCACACCTGGAACCAGATCGTCCCGTACACCGATCGCCTCAACTACTGCTCGGCGATGATGAACGGGGTGGGGTACGTGCTGGCGGTGGAGAGGCTTTTGGGCGTCGAAGCCCCCCCGCGGGCGCAAGTCATCCGGGTCATCCTCTCCGAGCTTTCCCGGATCATGGACCACATCGTGTGCATCGGCGCCAATCTCAACGATGTCGGCGCTATGACCCCGTTTTTGTACGTTTACCAGGCGCGGGAGGAGATCTACTCGCTGCTGGAGGCGTGCGCCGGCGGCCGCCTGACGATTTCCTACGTGCGCGTGGGTGGCCTCGCCAACGATGTACCCGCCGGCTTCGAAGAGGCCGTGCGCTACCTGCTGCGCCGCATCCCGCCGCTGGTGGACGACATGGAGCGGCTGATCACGGAGAACCGCATCTTCCGGCAGCGCACCGAGGGGATCGGCGTGGTGTCGGCCGAAGACGCCGTCGACTGGGGGTGGACCGGCCCCTGCCTGCGCGCCTCGGGGGTGCCCTACGACGTACGCAAGGTGGCCCCGTACCTGGGCTACGAGACCTACGACTTCAAGGTGCCGGTGGCCACCACCGGCGATACCTACGCCCGCTACCTGGTGCGGGTGGAGGAGATCCGCCAGTCGCTCAAGATCGTCGAACAGGCGCTCCAGCGGCTGGCACCGGGTCCGATCATCACCGACAACCACCACGTCGCCCTTCCCCCCAAGGACAAGGTTTACACCGAGATGGAGGCGCTGATCTGGCACTTCAAGCTGATTATGGAGGGGATCAAAGTGCCCAAGGGGGAGGTGTACGGGTTCACGGAAGGCGCCAACGGAGAGTTGGGTTTCTACACCATCTCCGACGGCGGCGGCTCTCCCTACCGGCTGCACTGCCGGCCGCCGTGCTTCGCCGTTTTCCAGGCGTACCCGCACATGCTCCCCGGCCACATGATCGCCGACGCCATCGCCATTCTTGGGAGCCTTAACATCATCGCGGGGGAGCTGGACCGATGAAAACCACCGACGTTATCGTGTGCGATCCCAAGCCGTTGCGGTTTTGGCAGCGGTTTTACCTCATCGAAGTGCTCAAAGGGCTGGGCGTGACGTTGCGCCACTTTTTGGGCAACCTCTTCGGCCGCAAGTACACGGTCACCGTGGAGTGGCCCGAGGTGAAGCGGGAGTACTCCGACCGCATGCGCGGCCGGCACGTTCTCTTGACCCGGGAGGACGGCTCGCCCCGCTGCGTGGCGTGCTACATGTGCGAAACCGCCTGCCCGGCCGACTGTATCCACATTGAGGCCGAGGAAGACCCCAACGCCACGGTGGAGTGGGAGAAGCGCCCCAAGGTCTTCAACATCGATCTGCTGCGCTGCGTCTTCTGCGGGTTGTGCGTGGACGCCTGCCCCAAGGAGGCGATCATCATGACTCGCCACCACGAGATGGCGTTCGCCGGTCGCGAGGAGGCGGTGGCCACCATCGACACGCTGCTGCAGAAGGGGCCTATCGAAGCCATCGATCTGGGGTACCGGCCGTACTATGGGCGGGAGAGCCGGCCCATTACCCTGCCCATCCCGGTGCGCACCGAACCCGCCCCCAAGGCACCTCGCCCGGAGCTCGCCGCCAACCCGTAGGGTCCTCGGCGAAAGAGAGGTCCCACCGCTGCGCAGGGCGGCGCCGGGAGGGCGCAGGCGGGCGCCCCGACCCTTCGCGGGCGGCACCACCGCGCTGCGGCGTGTGCGCGGTCAGCGGTTGCGGCCGTACTTCTCGTGGGCGGACACCCACTCCAGCGAGGAAATCGCTCCGGCCAGCGACACCTCCCCGGCCAGGGCGACGCCGGCCATGATCTCGGCGAGCTTGTTGACCTTGCCCTTGCCCCAGCACCCCAGCAGCTCCAGGCACTCCCGCTGGGTGGCCAACCCCGTGCCGCCGCCGTAGGTGGCGACGATGAGCGATGGGATGGTGAGGGAGAGGTAAAGGTCGCCCTCCGGGGTGAGCTCGGTGTAAATGATCCCGGCGGAGGATTCGGAGACGTTGGCGACGTCTTGGCCCGTGGCGATGAACATGGCGGTGATGCCGTTGATGGAGTGGCAGCCGTTGTTGTTGGCGCCCGAAAGGAAAGCCCCCACCGACGCCACTCCCCAGTGGTAGGCCAGGCTCTCCGGCTCCACCCGCAGGTTTTCCTGCAATACCTGCCGCGGGATCACCGCTTCAGCGGTGACGCGCTTGCCGCGGGTGCGCATGATGTTGATCTGCGAGTGCTTCTTGTCGGTGGCCAGGTTCGACTCGAGGTAGAACTTGCGCACCGTTGGGACCTGCTCCAAAATCCACGAGCAGGCGGCAAAGGTGGCGCGCCCCACCATGTTTTGGCCGGCGGCGTCGCCGGTGGAGAAGTTGAAGCGCAGGTAGGCGAATTTGTTGGACAAGAAAGTATCGATATAGAGCAGCTTGGCCACGGAGGAGGTGGCCTCGGCGGCGTCCCGGATTTCCTGCAAGTGCTCATCCACCCACGCCTTGAACGCCCTCGCCTCGCGCGCCGAGTCGAACACGAACACCGGCGCCCGCTGCATGCAGTCGGCCAGCACCGTACAGGTGACGCCGCCGGACATGTTGAGCACCTTGATGCCGCGGTTGTAGGACGCCACCAGCGTGCCCTCGGTGGTGGCCAGGGGGATGATGAACTCGCCCTTGGCGTGCTCGCCGTGGACGAGCAGGGGGCCGGCAAAGCCAATGGGAACCTGCGCCACCCCGGCGAAGTTCTCGATGTTGCCGGAGGTGATGCCGGGGTCGAAAGAGTAGTGAGGGAGGTGCTTCAACTCCACGCCGGTGAACTCCCGGGCAAACTCCTGGCGCGCCCTGATGATCTCCGGGGTGTAATTGTTTTCTTTGTCGTAGGGGATGGCCACGCGCTTCGGTTTGCGCTCTTCGATGGAGTCCTTGACGGTGAACGACAGTCTGCCGAAGGGCTTGGCCTCGAACGAGATAGTGATTTCGTGGGGTCCGGGCTTGAGCCGCCCGTTCTGCGCTTCGATATGCACGGTCTTGCGTAGCGGGAAGGGGATGGCGTTATCGGGGGTGACCACCGGGCCGGGTAGGCGCTGGCCGTCGCCCAAATCCAGGGTAATTCGCTCGGGCCCGATCTCCTCGTCATCGATGCGGATCTTGAGCAGGCGGGTGAGAGTAGCGTCTGAAAGCCGGTTCTTGAGGGCAAACTTCACCCCGCCAGGGATGTTGTCCAGGCTGCCGAAGGTGTAAAGCTGCTTAAGAATCAACGATGGAATGCGCATCGTTTACCCCCCTTGTCCCGCGCCGAACCGCGCCGGCCCCCCAGGCGGCGTCCCACGCTCGCGCGAGGGGATGCTGTCCCTCTGCCCCCCCTGCGCCGCCGAAGAAGACGTGATGCGATGATAATCGATTCGGTTAACCTGCGGCAAGGTGGCGCTGTGGTAGCCTCTCTCCATGCCGCAACACCCAAAAACCGCATCGGTTGTCGCAAGATCGTTCGAGGAGTCAGCAAAGGTGCGCCAGCGGCGGGCGGCCGGAGTGCTGGAGGGGTGGGTCAGCATCGCGGTCAACGCGGTGGTGGGTGGGATCAAGCTGGCTGCGGGGCTGGTGATCGGCTCGATCTCGCTCGTTGCCGATGCCGTGCACTCGTTTTCCGACATGGTGACCTCGGCGGTGGTGATCTGGGGGTTTTCCGCTGCGGCCCGCCCCTCCGACCGCAAGCACCCCTTTGGCCACGGCCGCATCGAGAGCATTGCCGCGCTGGTCATCGCCGTGCTGCTCCTGGTGGCGGCGTTGGAGTTTGCCATCGCCTCGCTGCGGCGCCTGGTGGCTCCGCAGGAGGTCACCGCCTCGTGGGTGCTGCTGGGGGTGCTCGCCGTCACCTTGGTGGCCAAGGAGTGGCTGGCGCGCTTTGCCCTCCAACTGGGCCGCCGCATCGATTCCACCGCCCTCAAAGCCGATGCCTGGCACCACCGCTCCGACGTGCTGGCCACCGCGGCGGTGATCGTCGCGTTGCTGGGCGCGCGTTTTGGTTTGTGGTGGTTGGACGGCGCAGCGGGGCTGGTGGTCGCTGCGGCGCTGGGGTGGACCGGGGTAATGCTCGTCAAAGAGTCCGCCGATCCCTTGATCGGCGCGGCGCCGCCGCCGGAGCTGGTGGAGGGGATCCGCAGCGTCGCCCTGACCATACCTGGGGTGGACGCCGTCCACGACGTCATCGTGCATCGCTACGGGGGGCTACTCATCACCTCCTTGCATATCGAGGTGGCGGCGGCGCACGACGCCATGGCCTGCCACGAGCTGGCCGAGCGCGTGGAGGAGGCGTTGATGGCGCGCTTCGGCGGGTGGGCGGTGGTGCACGTGGACCCGGTGGACCGGGCGCACCCGCTGTTTGGGGAAATCCAGGGGTTTCTCACCGAACGCTTGGGCAGCGGCGAGGTGGCTGCCACGTTTCACGATCTCCGCATCGTCGGTCGCGAGGCGCCCTGTTACGTCATCTTCGACCTCAAGGCAGTCCCCGAAGAAGGCGCGCAGCTGCAGGAGGAGCTGGTCCGCGAGCTCAAGGCACGCTTCCCCCAGGTGGCCAAGGTGATGGTCAACCTGGAACCGCGCTGGGTGTACTGAAACCCAAGCCAGTATCTTTTGCCCGTCTCCGTGGCAGCATCCTCGGGGCCCCGGCTGGAACCTGCGGTCTGCCGCGGGCGGGCCGGGGCGCAAGGGCGCGGTGTCCGTGGCCGCTGCCCCTGACCGTGACCGGGGCGCGGGTGATCGTCTACCCCGGCTGCGGCGCTGCTGGCCCCGGCGGCCACTCCCCAGCTCGGCTGCGCGTGTGCTACCGTAAGTTCAGCGGAGCAATCAGACTCGGTCCGGTGGGAAGACGTGATGGAGGCCGGGCCGCCGGACTCCCCGGCCGGGGAAGGGAGGCCTCACGATAATGCGGGTAGGCGAGGGCGAAGTGGAGGTGTTGCGGGTGGACGGCCGCATCAACGCCGAGCCGGTGATCGCCGCGCTGCGCGCCAACGGCATCCCGGCCCGCCTGGTGGGCGAGGCGTTGGGTTCGGTGTACGGCCTCACCCTCGATGGCCTGGGCGAGGTGGCCGTGGTGGTGCCGGCGCCCTACGCCCAGGCGGCGCGGGAGCTAATCGCCGACGCGGCTGGGGGTCAGCTCGCCCTGAGCGAGGGCGAAAAACCCCGCTAGGTGCGCCGTGGTTACCTGGACAGCACGACCGGCAGCACGGTGCGGGCGTCCTGGGCGGAGCGGTCCACCACCGAGCCGAGGGCGGCTACCGGCTGGTCGGTACGGAAGAACAGGTCAAAAAGCCCGGGCTTGCCGCAGGCTGCCGGCATCGCCTCCGGCGCCGGGGCGACGAGGAACTGAGCGAGGCGCTCGCCCGGCACCGTGAGGTCGTGGGGCAGCGTGACCACCTGGCGGTTGAGGGAGAGGCGCTGGATCCGGCCGCTGGGGTCGAACAGGGTCACGGTGACCGGCGCCGTCCGCGGGTTGGCGAGGTACAGGTAGGTGTCCAGCTGCGCCCGGCCGGTGCACGGCTGGGGGTGCCAGCCCAAGGCGGGGAGCATGTACTCCTCCCCCGGTTGCGGCAGCGCGGTCAGCGGCAGTCCGGGTATCTCCTGACTGAGACCTTGCAGTAGCTCCTCTTCGGGCACCTCGCCCAACGCCTTGTGGTTGGTCATGCGCGTGCCCACCACCACCCCCGGCGGCGCGTCGAGCACCAGCCCGCCCACATACTGGCCGGGACACCCCAGGTAGCGGTTCAGTTCAGCGGCGGTGACCACCCGCGTCGAATAGCCAGGCACCACGAACGGCGCCACCGGCGGCAGGCAGGGAACCTGCTGCACCACCCGCAGGGGCAGCGCCGCCGCCACGGCCACCAGCGCCTGCTGGGATGCCGTGTTGGACAGGTACAGTTCGGTGGACCAGCGGTTGGTGCCGACGCCGTGGGCGTCCCACGCCACCACCGGGATCACCACCTCCCCCGCCGTGGCGGACAGCACCGCCCCCAGAAGCGCGACGACAACAGCAAAAACCCTCACGGTACGCCTCCCTTCGCGTTTCAGCGTTGCCACCATAAGACTAACATAGGCACCGGGGAGTGAAAGTGCAACCCGCCAACGTGTGGCAGATCACCAGCCAGGCCTGCGCCGCCGCCGTCGTGGGGTAAAGCGGGTGAGCCTGTCCGAAGTCTCTTGGCTTGAAGCAGGCGCCAGCTTTCCTGCTCACCACACCGGGGAGGTGCGCTCGCTCTCGCGTGGCCGGGGCGTCCTTGAAGCCTTTGACCATCAGAAGCGACTGGAAGCGTCAGGGGTGAGGGGCGCTCGGCTGGGGTGCAGCGATGGGAGGGGGGTCGCGCGGATCAACCCGCGCGTTCGGTGCGACGAGCTCACGCCATCTGGCGCTTGGCGAGGGCGTAGAACTTTCCGCCCAGGGCCATGAGTTCCTCGAAGGTGCCCTCTTCGACGATGCGCCCCCCCTCCAGGTAACAAATGCGGTCGGCGTTGACGATGGTGGAGAGGCGGTGGGCGATGACGATGCGGGTGGCCTGCAGGCGCTCCATGCTCTCGGTGACCGTCGCCTGGGAGCGGTTGTCCAGCGCCGAGGTGGCCTCGTCGAAGATCAGGATGCGGGGCTTGCGTACCAGTGCCCGGGCGATGAGGATCTTCTGCTGCTGCCCGCCGGAAAAGCCGCCGCCCCCCTCGGAGATGTAGGTGTGCATCCCCATGGGGAGCGCCTGGATGTCCTCGGCGAGGCCAGCCAGGGCGGCAGCCTCCCAGGCGTCGGGCAGGCCGAGACCCGTGGAACCCAGGATGTTGCGGCCCACGTCGGTGGGCAGCAGTTGCGAGGTCTGCAGCACCACGCCGATCTGCTGGCGCACCTCGCGCAGGTCCAACGAGGCGAGGTCCTGGCCGTCGAAGTACACCGAACCCTTCTGCGGCGTCTCGAAGCCGAGCAGCAGGCGCATGAGGGTGGACTTGCCGCAGCCGGAGCCGCCCACAAAAGCCACCATCTCGCCGGGCCGGATTTTCACCGAGAGGTCATCGAGCACCCACGGGCCGTCCTCGGAGTAGCGGAAGGAGACGTGGGAGACCTCGATCTCCCCACGCAGCCGCCCCGGGTAGGCGCGGGTTTCGTCCAGCTCGGCCGGGGTGGTGATGATCGGCCTCATGCGTTCGTAGATGGGCACCACGCGCAGCAGGTCCAGGGAGGCGTCGCCCAGCGCCTGGGTGGCCGCCAGGAAGGCGCCGAAGGCGGCGGCAAAGGCGATGAAGTCGCCGGTGCTCATAAAGGCCGCCCTACCCGCCGCCAGCGCCTTTTCCTGTTGCTGCACCAGGGTGTAGAAGATCGCCGCCGAGGCGAGCACCGGGAAGCCCGCGGAGAACACCTGGGCGGCGTTCTTGATCTTGCCGATGGTAAAGCCCAGCCGCCGCTGCCGGGCATACATGGTGGCCCACACCCGGAAGGCGTGGTTCTCGGCACCAGCGACGCGCAGCTTGCCCACCCCGGAGATGAACTGCAGCACCAGACCGGTGATGGCACCGCTCACCTGCATCTCTTGGCGCTGCTGGCGCAACTGCAGGTAATTAAAGGTGGTGGTGCACGCCACGTAGAACAGGGTGAGCCCGATGGCCAGCAACGCGAGGGCGAAGCTGTACTTGAACATGAGTACGACGTAGAACACCGAGGACAGTGATCCCAGCACCGCGCCGATCCCGGCGCCAGCCACCAGCCGGCGGATTTCGTTGACGCCGGCGGCGCGATCGGCGAGATCACCGGAGGAGTACTCCCGGAAGGCGTTCGACGGCAGGTTGAGCAGGCGATCCCACAGCGCCGCCTGAATGGAGTAGTCCATGCGCCCCTGGATGCGCAGCACGGCGATGGACTGGGTGAGCTTGAAGGCGGCGGCCGCGAAGGCGGCGATGAACAGGGCGCCGGTGAACTGGACCAGGAGATTGCGGTCGGCCTGGGGGATGGCGGAGTCAAACAGGCGGCCGGTGAAGTAGGGGGTGAGCGCCCCTAGCACGCCCAGAGCAACGCCCATCCCGATGAGCATCCAGAGGTCGCCCGCCAGCCCGCGGGCGCCGAAGCGGATGAGGTCTTTGACGGACAGGGGGCCGTCGGGGAAGGGGCGGTAGAAGACCACCGCCTGAGGGGAGATCTTGGCGGCCAACTGCTCGGTGACCACTGTCCGCTCGCCGGTGCGCGGGTCGGCGGCCACCATGCGGCGGGGTCCGTCGGGGAGCAGCGCCACCGGGGCGCCGCCGTCCTCGAAGCGACCCAGAGCGGGGCCCTGGTCGGCGCGCCACCAGTCGTCGCGCAGCATCACCGCCCGGGTGCGGCAGCGGGATGCCTTGGCAATGGCGTTGACGCGGTCCTCGAAGGAGGCGCCCTTGGCCGCTTCTGGATGGTCGTGTATCGCGATGCCCATCGCCTCGCCCACCAGGGAGCAGGCGGCGAGGATGGGATCGGCCCCGGGTGCGGCGGCCGGGGCGGCGGCGGAGGTCTCCTCCATGACCGAGGCAATCTCGCGGTAGCCGGCTTGGCGGGCGGCGTCGGAGTACTCGGCCTTGCTCCTCAAGCGCTGATACTCATCCACCGTGGCCAGCTTCTTGTTGATGAACTCGCACTGGCACAGGACCTGGTGGAACAGGTCCAGTCCGCGCCATGCCGCCGGCTCGGCCAGCACGGAGGTGGAGAGGGCGCAGCGCACCCGGGTGGCTACCTCCCGGGCGTTGGACGCCTCGACCCAGGTGAAGCCGGTGAGAGGAAAGAGCGCCCGGCGACGCTGCGCCCGCTCGATGAGGTCGCCCAGCTTGATGGCCATGGAGTGGGCACCGGCGCGCTCACCGGCGGTGGGCTGGTCAAAGATGAGTTGCTCCAGACCGACGAACAGCAAGTTGCCCTCGAGCACTTCGACCCACACCACCCCCCGGCCCGGGCGGGCGGCTTTTCGGTTCTCGATGACCGCCTCGCCGGCCTCGCTTAGGGGAACGTCGGCCACCGGGCCCGGGGCAATTTCCCGGGTGAGGTTCTCCGACAGGTTGACGATCCAGCGGTCCAGCAGGGCGGCGAGCTCGCCGGCCAGCTCGCTCTGACGGGCGAGCTGCTGCAGGCGGCTGGTGGCCAGGCGGCGCAGGCGGGTGCCCATGCGGCCCACGGCCAAAAAGCCTGAGTTCAGACCCCAGGCGGCGAAGTCCATCCCCAGCATCACTTCACCCTCCTCCACGGTGGCGAAGTGGGTGCGGGGACCGTGGGGCTCGCCGGAGGCATCGAGGGCGACGGTGAAGACCTCCACCTTGCCGGTTTCCACGTACCACGCCGTACCTGGGGAGGCGAGCAGGAACGGACGGTTGCCACTCGCCTCGAGGGCCTCACCCTCGCGCACCAGCACCTCGTGCAGGGAAAAGGCGTGGGGCTGCGGCGTGTCGGCTGGCGCTTTCTCGTCCCCCAGTGCGCTGGATGGGGCGGGTGCGGTCGCCGCAGCGGCCGCTCCCGGTACGGCTGACACCGCCGACGGCACCGTCGAAGGTGGCGGTGTAGGGGCCGGAGCGACGGGCCGGGTGGCGGGCGCGGGCGGCTGTTCGGGTTGGGCGGTGGCCGGCATCGTTGTGGTCGGCCGCTGCGGCGCCACCACAGCGTCAGCTTTGACGGATGGCGGCGCCGGGGTGGTGGCAGGAGGAGCCGGCGCCGGGAGGGGAAGCGCTTCAAAGCGCAGCACGGTGCCGCCAATGCGGAACTCGTCGCCGTCGTGCAGGCGGTGCTCGCTGATGCGCTGCTCCCCCATCCACACGCCGTTGGCGCTGCCCAAATCGCGCAGCGTCCAG
>Ga0209101_1000867_pt1 | contig 24235 bp, 18 predicted proteins | sample ConPoolayeCmetaG_FD_185481 | JGI IMG/M metagenome (GOLD analysis project Ga0209101, IMG submission 185481) | Hot spring microbial mat communities from California, USA to study Microbial Dark Matter (Phase II) - Cone Pool mat layer C metaG... ...
CGGGCGTCTCGCCTGCGAAAACAAATGCGGGCAAGATGCCCGCACTCCACAGGGGAATCAGCCTAAACGCCGTCCGCGAATCTGGGAGCGCGGGCGTCCCGCCCGCAAATCAAATCACCAACGCAGCGAGAAGCCCCGTGAACGGGGCTTGAGGTTCGCCATGGGATCGACACCGCGACCCGGCGTCAAACGCCGGGCCTAACACCACTTACGGCGGCGAAGGCCCGTCAACGGGCCTTTATGCTCCGCAGGCGTTGAAATGAGACGTTTCTCGAATAAGAAGGACTCATATTCGGCCGCGCGGAGTATAGCTACCTGCCCTCACCATAACCCTCTCCCGGGAGGAGGGGGAACTATGACAATTGCGCTCTTAAAAAAGTTTCTCGGTTGCGACAGGTCGGGGGGGATTCGGCTTATTGTGGAAGTCTAGGTGGTTTATTCCGGCGGGGATGGCAGGCGTCAAGGGCCCCAATCCGCATAACCGATTCTACCACGGTGTTAAGCCGCAGATGCGGTAGCGATATTCCCGTGTCGCCATCCGAGGCCTGGTCAAGCCCGAAAATGGCTCCCGTGAATCGCGATCGGAAGCCGTTTCGCTTTAACTCCCAGATTGGGGGAGCCAGGTGCCTTGGGCCGACGCGGCCGTCAGGCAGCCCTGCAACCCGCTTCTTAAGACATCCCATGGCCGACCGACCTGCCCGCTCCGTGTCGCATCCGCGTTGGGCCTTCGTAAGTTTCGTTCTTATTGGAAGTTTTGCTGCTTGGTGTCAACCATCGACTGGGTCCGAATCGCGCAACTCGCCCATCGTCCAGGCCGTGCAGAGCGTTCGGGCCTCGGTGGTCAACATTCGTGGCGAGAAGACGCTGACCGCGCCGGGGAACACGGCTGGAACCATGGACGCGGGGCGTCGCGTCAACGGGATGGGCACGGGGGTGATCATCGACCCGCGCGGTTACATCGTCACCAACCATCACGTGGTCGACGGCGTGAGGGAAATCCAGGTGACCTTGGCCGACGGGAGTCGATATGCCGGAAGGCTCATCAAACGCCACGCCGAAACCGACTTGGCCATCATCAAGATCGATCCGGCCGAAAGCCTGCCGGTCATCAAGGTCGGCACTTCGTCCGACCTCATGCCGGGCGAATCGGTGATTGCGGTGGGGAACGCCTTTGGTTACGAGCATACGGTCACGCGGGGAATCGTCAGCGCCTTGCACCGTTCCGTGCAGGTAAGCGACGCCCAACACTATGACGACCTGATCCAGACCGACGCCAGCATCAATCCGGGCAATTCGGGCGGGCCGTTGTTGAATATCGACGGCGAGATGATTGGCATCAACGTGGCGGTTCGGGCGGGGGCGCAAGGCATTGGGTTCGCCATTCCCGTCGATAAAGTGATCGCGGTGGTCACGGAACTGATGGCCTCGCAGGCGAGTGAGCGGGCATGGACCGGCTTGCGTCTCCAACCGGCGACGGCGGCGACTGGCCAAGGAGTGGTGGTGGCCGAGGTGGAAGAAAAAAGCCCTGCCGAAGCGGCCGGATTGAAACCTGGCGACGTGGTCACGCAAATTGGAACCAGCCGAGCCGAGCGACCCTTGGACGTCCATCGCGCGCTGGTGGAAATGAGCGCTGGCGACCGTGTGGAGCTGGCCGTCCAGCGCGGCGAGCAGCAGCTCCGGCTTCAATTGACGCTGGCCAGTCCTCAGGCGGTGGCACGACGGTCGGGCAACCCGATCTGGGACACCTTGGGCCTCGACCTGCGTCCCATCCCGCCCGAGGAATTCCAACAACTCTACCGCTCCCATTACCGCGGCGGACTGGTGATCACCGCCGTGCGCCCGCAAAGCGTCGCCGCCGAACAAGGACTCCGCCGCGGGGACATCCTTGTCGGATTGCATGTTTGGGAGACGGTGGCGCCGGAACACGTCGCCTACGTGCTGGCACGCCCCGATTTTTCCTCCTTCAATCCGGTCAAGTTCATCATCATTCGCGGCAAGGACTCGTTCTTCGGCTACTTGCCGATCAGCATGGGCCCGACGACAAAACGCGAGTAAGCGCCGGGTGGAACGGTCCAGGGGCCGCCGGGGCGGGGCTGGGCAGGTCTGGCGGAAGTGGCCGCCGCGGCCGAGGATCGCTTTCTTTTCCGCCCTCGCCGGGTATGATGGTCCAGAGAAAGCGGCGCGTGCCGCCCGAGTTGCAGACCTTCCCCGACCACGTTCCATGGAATCCGAATGGATCTCGCAATTGCGCCGGCGCATCGGCCCTCACCCGGCCGTGCCGCTGGGCATCGGCGACGATGCGGCCTTGGTCCAGATTGGGGCCGCCTCGGGGTGCGTGGTGACGGTGGACATGCTGACCGAGGGGGTCGATTTCCTGCTTGCCGCGGCGGACCCCCGGGCCGTGGGCCGCAAGGCCCTGGCGGTCAACCTGAGCGACTTGGCGGCCATGGCGGCGCAACCGGTGGCGGGCGTGGTGGCGCTGGCGCTTCCTCGCAAGGGCGGGATGGCGCTGGCCGAGGCCCTTTACGACGGCTTGCTCCCCTTGGCGGATCGCTATGACCTGGCCATCGCCGGCGGCGACACCAACACTTGGGAAGGCCCCTTGGTCATCAGCGTCACGCTGTTGGGCAAGGTCGGACCAGGCGGACCGCTGCTCCGCGGGGGGGCAAGGCCGGGCGATCGCATCGTGGTCACCGGGGCGTTCGGCGGCAGCATCCTCGGACGCCACTTCGACTTTGAACCCCGGGTAAGAGAGGCGTTGTTGTTGGCCGAGCGCTACCGGCTTCACGCGGGAATCGATGTGAGCGATGGTTTGTCGATCGATCTGGCCCGCCTCGCCTCGGAAAGCCGCTGCGGCGCGGTGCTGTGGCCGCACGCCGTGCCGATTGCCGACGACGCGCGACGCCTGGCCGCCCAATTGGGCGACGGATCCACGGCCCTGGACCACGCCTTGGCCGATGGCGAGGATTTCGAACTGATACTCGCCGTCGAGCCTCACGAGGCGGAACGCATGCTCGCTGAACAGCCGCTGACCGCGCCGCTGACCGCGATTGGCGAGTTCGTGCCTGAGCGCGGCCTGTGGCAGGTGGACGCCGCTGGTCGGAAATCGCCTCTTGCCCCTCAAGGCTATGAGCATGAAATGACGTGAACTGGCTTCCGTGGAAAAGCCTGCTTGCGCCTTCATGGATTCATTCGTTTACTTAAGCGCCGACGAATCACGGACCGACGCGCTGGGCGCCGCGCTAGCCAAGGCGCTGCCCAACAACACGGTCGTGGCTCTTTATGGAACCTTGGGCGCCGGCAAGACGCGCCTTGTGCAAGCGATCGCCGAGGCCTGCGGCGTGGATCGGCGCGATGTGACCAGCCCGACCTTCGTGCTCGCCCAGGAATATCACGCCCAGCGCGCGATTTACCACCTCGATGCGTACCGGCTGAACACTCCTGGGGAATTCCTCGACCTCGGGGCGGAGGAATACTTTCGCTCCGGCGGCCTCGTTTTGATCGAGTGGGCCGATCGCGTCGAGTCTTGCCTGCCGCCTGACCGTATCGAAATCCGCATCGAAGTGGAAGGCGACACGGTCCGTCGCTTCGGGATCGTCGGCCGTGGCCCCCGGTGCTCCGCCGCCATCGAATTGCTGGCAGAAATCCTCCCTCGCTAGACGGCGAGACGAGGCGATCGGCGGCTTCCCGCAGCCGGGTCTGCTTGCGTCGGGAATGGCGGCATTCGAAGCCTTGCGGTTGCGGGGTTGCGGGTGACGGCGTTGACGAGGGGCTTTAACGGAGTTAAAATCGCCGTGGCGATGGAGTTCGCCATGAAGCGCAGCGCCGGGCCGCTGCTGATGACTCCTACCAGGAGAGATTCTCCGCGGGTAGGGCGAAGACGAGACGAATGGCCAGGCCCGCCAGGAGCGACTTTTCTCCTGGCCGGGCCGTTTTTTTTGATCCCGGGAAGGCGGGAATCGCCCGTGCATGGCGGGCGCCGGGGCTGATTCTGGTTTCGTCGATGCCGTTTATCGTGCGTTTGGAGGAGTTCCGCATGAAAGCAATCACCATTGCCCGCGATTACGGCGCCGGCGGCCGCGAGTTGGCGCATCGGCTTGCCGAGGTCTTGGGTTGGGAAGTGCTCGACCGCGAATGGCTTCACCGCGCTGCCCAAATCGCGCAGATGCCGGACGCCGAATTGGAGCGGTTCGATGAAAAAGCGGTCAGCATGGCGGATCGCTTTCGCCTGCGGCCGCCGCACGAGAAGTATCTTCAGGGGCTGACCGAGGCCGCGCGGAGCGCTGCTTCGCAAGGCAAGGTGGTGCTGGTGGGGCGTGGGGCGCGGCACTTGTTGGGAGAGATGCCCGAGGTGTTCCATTTGCGGCTGGTTGCCCCACGGAGATGGCGAGTCCAACGGATGGCGAGAATCGAGGGACGCTCGGAGGAGGTGGCCCTGGCCAGGTGCGTGGAAATCGATCGTGCTCGCGCGCTCTTCGCCCGCTACTATTTTGGCGAGACGGCGACCCGAGCTGAGCACTATGACTTGGTGGTCAATACGGCCCGTGTTCCTCTCGAGGATTTGGCGAGCGTGGTGGCGGCGGTGGTGTCGCCCGCCTCTTGTAAGCCACGCGAACCAAGCGCTGGTCGAGAGGCTTCGCCCGAGGGATCGGATTTTTCCGCGGCCGACCTTCCCGCCGAGCGCGGCTTCACCTCGACCCCGCGCGGAGAATCAGCCGCCGCGGACCGACGCCGCGTGCTGACGCTTTCGCGGGAACTGGGGGCCGGCGAGACGGGGCTGGCGCGGACGTTGGCCGAGCGTTTGGGGATGCGTCTTTATGATCGCGAATTGTTGGAGCACCAGGCGCATCGGCTGGGAGTGTCGGAGACGGAACTGGAGAAAATCGACGAGCAACGGGCCAGCATCTTCGAGCGTTTTCGCCCTGGCAGCATCCACCAGCGTTACTTTGAGGCCCTGGAAAAGATCATCCGCGAACTTGCCGAGCGGGGCGACGTGATCTTGGTGGGGCGTGGGGGGAACTGCTTTTTGAGGGAGGATTGCCGGGCTTTCCACGTTCGGCTCGTGGCCCCGATGCCCGTCCGTTTGCGGCGAGTGATGGAGTATCGCTGGGTAAACGAAAGCGTTGCCCGGAACCTCGTCGCCGAAAGCGATTTGCAACGCCGCCGCTATTACGAGACCTACTTCGAGGTCGACTGGACGGACCCTCTGGAATATCACCTGACCGTCAACAGCGGCCGGCTGGGGGCGACCGCGGTGGACCTGATTTCATTCGCCGCAACGCGTCATTGGGAGCGCGGCCAATAGGCCCGGCGCCTCCCGCACTCTTGGGGAACTGCCGATGGAGACAAGCTGGACCTGGGGAATCGCCGCCGTTTGGCTGGGCTTGGCGCTGGTGGCCAGCCTGTTGTCGATCCGTTTCAAAATGAGCGTGGCCTTGGTCGAGATTCTCACCGGGATCGTTGCCGGGAACCTCTCCCTCGCGCTGGCCCGTTTGGAATTCCTCGGCTTCCAGCACTGGAAGCTGGAACCCAACGAATGGATCAAGTTTCTGGCCGGGTTTGGCAGCATTTTGCTGACCTTCATGGCGGGCGCGGAAATCGAGCCGTCGCTGCTGCGCAAATCGCTCAAGGCGACCTTTTCCATAGGATTCGCCAGTTTCCTCGCCCCGTTTCTCGCCGCCACCGCCTATGCCTATTACGTGAGCGGTTGGGAATGGAATGCGTCGCTGATCTGTGGGATCGCGTTATCGACCACCTCCGTGGCCGTGGTTTACGCGGTGATGGTCGAAACGGGGTTGAATGAAACGGAATTGGGCAAGCTGATTTTGGCCGCGTGTTTCATCACCGATCTGGGCACCGTGGTCGCTTTGGGGGCGTGTTTCGCCAACTACAACTGGACGCTGGCCCTGTTCGCCGTGGTGGCCGTGATCGTCCTTTGGCTGGCGCCGGGCTTCGTCAATTGGTTCTTCAGCCGTTACGCGACCCATATGAGCGAACCAGGCGTCAAGTTCGTCTTCTTCGTGCTCTTCGCCCTCGGTTCGCTGGCGGCCCTGGCCAACAGCGAGGCGGTGCTGCCGGCGTATCTCGTGGGCTTGGGGTTGGCGGGCGTTTTCGCTCGCCAGCGGGAAACGGTGCGCCGGCTGCGCACCACGGTCTTCGCGTTTTTGACGCCCTTCTATTTTCTCAATGCCGGCATGAAGGTCTATCTTCCCGCCCTGTGGGCCGGCCTGGGATTGATCGTCATTCTGCTAGCGGTGAAAATCATGGCCAAGGCGATCGGCGTCTGGCCGCTGGCACGGATGTTCGGCATGGGGGCGAGAGAGAGCCATTACACCACGCTGTTGATGTCCACGGGCCTGACTTTCGGCACGATCAGCGCCTTGTTCGGCCTGAACAACCACTACATCGACGAGGCCCAGTACTCGATCCTGGTGACGGTCGTCATCGCCAGCGCCGTGGCGCCGACGGTGATTGCCCAAACCTGGTTCAAGCCGCGCATGGAACCGGCCGACCTGTTGGAGCGCGCCACGGAGGCGGCGTTGCGTCCGCCGTCCGATTCGTCTTCTGAGCGTCCGTGGGCCACGTCCTGATTGACTCAAGCGAGGTCACCATGTTCAACAAAATCCTGGCGGCCATCGATGGTTCGCCGACCAGCGAGAAGGTCCTGGCCGTCGCCGTCGACATCGCCGCGCGTTACGGGGCGGAACTGATCGCCTTGAGCGTCGCCGAACTGCCGGAAGTGGTGGCGATGGTCGATGAGGTGGATGAACTGCGCCAAAGCGCCGACGAATACTTCCGCAAGATCGGCGAGGCGGCCGTCGAATACGCAAGAAGTCGCGGCGTGAAACCGCGGAGCTTTGTCGTCCGCGGCCATGCCGCGAGCGAGATCATCCGTTTCGCCGAGGCCGAAAGCGTCGACCTCATCGTGCTGGGACGCCAAGGACACTCGCGGATCGCGAGGTTCTTCCTCGGCAGCACCACCGACCGCGTGAGCGAACATTGCCACTGCACCGTGATGATCGTCAAATAGGGAAAAGGGCAAGGTTTTGAAAGAAGCGGGGTTGTACTGGGGATCGTGGATCTACGGCTTCTTGACCAGCAAGGCGATGCTGCTCTCGCTCGGCGGAGCGGCGGGGACCAACGCCCGCTATTGGCTGAGCCGCTGGCTGAATGAATTGGCGTGGGGCCGGGGCTTTCCCCTCGGCACCTTCGCGATCAATGTGAGCGGGAGCTTCCTGTTGGGCCTGGCGGCCGTCGTCTTCCTCGAGCGTTTGCCCCCCTCCCAACAGAACGGATACTTGCTCTTCGGCGCCGGCTTCTGCGGCGGCTACACGACCTTTTCCACGTTCGAGTGGGAGACTTTCCGCTTGGTCCGGGACGGAAGTTGGCGGCTGGCCTCGCTGAACGCCGTCGGCAGCGTCCTGGCCGGGTTCCTCGGGGTGTGGTGCGCGGTAACGCTGATGAGCACGCTTTTCCCCAAACGATAGGATCGCGCCGTGAAGATCGAAGCCGACGCCAAACTCGTGACGATCTACGTCAACAGCACGGACCAATGGCGCGGACAACCTTTGTATTCCGCCATCGTCCAGCTCTGCAAGGACCGGGGGATTGCCGGGGCGACCGTCAGCCGATGCGCGGAAGGCTACGGCGGCAGTCGCCATGTGCATACGTCGCGACTCTTGGAGTTGAGTGAAAACCTGCCCGTGCGGATCGACGTGATCGACATCGCCGAGCGGATCGAGCCTTTGCTGACGGTCTTGGACTCGATGATCGGCGAAGGACTGATCGCGATCGCCGACGTGCGCATCCGCCGCTTTCTGCCTGATCCAGGCAAGGCATCCGGCTGACGTCGCCTTCCGCGGACGGCCCTCCGGGTCCATTCCTGGACGCTCGCCCTGTTGGCGGTCGATCGGGCTTCGGGCGATTCGCCGCGGAGGCCGCGGTTGGCGGTTGCGGAGTCCTAGGGCCGCTTGGGCTTGGGAACGCGGCCGCGGCCGCCCGAGGAGCGCTGCCGCCGCTTTCCCCGTTCGGCGCGGGTGGCGTGGTGGACTTCCGCTTCGTCGAGCCGCTTGCCGATTTGCGACCGCATTTGCTGGATGCGGTCGCGCAGCGCCGCGGCCCGCTCGAATTCCAGCGCCTCCGCGGCGGCGAGCATCTCGGCCTGAAGTTCGGCGAGGTATTCCTCGGTGATGTATCGCGTCTCCTGGGCGCGGCCGATCATCGCGTTGGCCCGGGCGTGGGCGGCGGCTTCGGCCTCGATCCCGGCGCGGATCCCCTTGCGGATCGTCTCCGGCGTGATGCCGTGTTTGGCGTTGTACTCTTGCTGCATCTTGCGCCTTCGCCGGGTTTCTTCGATCGCCCGCTGCATCGAGTCGGTGATCGTGTCGGCATAAAGGATGACCTTGGCGTTGACGTTGCGGGCCGACCGGCCGATGGTCTGCATGAGCGAGGTTTCGCTGCGGAGGAAGCCTTCCTTGTCGGCGTCGAGGATGGCCACCAGGGAGACCTCGGGCAAGTCGAGGCCTTCGCGGAGGAGATTGACGCCGACCAAGACGTCGAAATCGCCCTGGCGCAGGTCGCGAAGCAACTCGACCCGCTCGAAGGCGTCGAGTTCGCTGTGCAGCCACTTGCAGCGGACGTCTTGCTTGCTGAAGTAGTCGGCCAGGTCCTCGGCCAGGCGTTTGGTCAACGTGGTGACCAGGACCCTCTCGCCCGCCGCCGCCCGCTGGCGAATCTGGCTCAAGAGATGCGGCACCTGGCCCCGGGCGGGAGCGACTTCGATTTCGGGATCCAAAAGCCCGGTGGGCCGAATCACCTGCTCGACCACCCGCCCGCCGGCTTTTTCCAGCTCATACGGTCCGGGCGTGGCCGAAACGAAGATCACTTGCCGAATCTTCTTTTCCCATTCCTCGAACGTGAGCGGCCGGTTGTCCAGCGCGCTGGGGAGGCGGAATCCGTGCTCGACCAACGTCACCTTGCGGTTGTGATCGCCGTGGTACATCCCGCGAATCTGCGGCACGGTGACGTGCGATTCATCGACGAAGAGCAAGAAATCGTCGGGAAAGAAGCTGAAGAGGGTATCGGGCGGGCTGCCCGGCGGGCGGCCCGACAGCGGCCGGCTGTAGTTTTCGATTCCCGGGCAATAGCCCACTTCCTGAAGCATCTCGATGTCGAATCGGGTGCGGGCGCTGAGGCGCTGGGCCTCCAGCAGTTTGCCCTGCCGCTTGAACTCTTCCAGCCGCTCCTGAAGCTCGCGGCGGATTTCGTCCACCGCGCGCTGGATTCGCTCCTCGGGCATCACGAAGTGTTTCGCGGGGTAGATGAACAACTCGGATTGGCGGCGGATCGCCTCGCCGCTGGTCGGATCGATGATCGAAAGCTGTTCCACCTCGTCGCCCCATAGTTCGATCCGCGCCGCGGTTTGCTCGTAGGACGGAAAGACCTCGACGCAATCGCCCCGGACGCGGAATTTGCCCGGCGCGAAGTCGATGTCGTTGCGCTCGTATTGGATGTCGACCAGCCGGGCGAGGAGCTCATCGCGATCCACCTGTTGGCCGACGGCGAGCGCGACCATCATCGCGCGGTAATCCTCGGGCGACCCCAAGCCGTAGATGCACGAGACGCTGGCCACGATGATCACGTCGCGGCGGCTCACCAGGGCGCTGGTCGCGGCCAGGCGCAGGCGATCGATCTCCTGATTGATCGAGGCGTCCTTCTCGATGTAGATGTCGCGTTGGGGGATGTAGGCTTCGGGCTGGTAGTAGTCGTAGTAGCTGACGAAATAGTGGACCGCGTTGTGGGGGAAGAATTCCTTGAACTCGGCGTAGAGCTGGGCCGCCAGCGTCTTGTTGTGCGACATGACGAGCGTGGGGCGCTGCGCGGCCTGGATGACGTGGGCCATCGTGAAGGTCTTGCCCGATCCCGTCACCCCCATCAACACCTGGCAACGCTCCCCGCGGCGCAATCCCTCGCACAACGCGGCAATCGCCTGGGGTTGGTCGCCCGCGGGCTTAAACGGACTGACAAGCTGGAACATGGCAGTGGGCGACAGGGTTGCCCTTTTGTGTCGCCTGGGACCAGGGCCGGCCGGAGACCGTCGTCGAACCTGGCGTGGCCGCGAGGTCCGCTCCGCGCCGGTCGGTCGGCGGAGTGAGAAATGGGGCGCCTTTCGCCGCGAGGCCCTGGCTTGGCTCACTCATTTTGCTCGCCCAACACGTCGTTGAGCACCTCTTCGTTGACGTAGATCGGCAGCGTGGGCCGGCACGTGACGGCCACGGCGATGGCGTCGGAGGGTCGGGCGTCAATCTCGATCAACTCCCCGTCGTGCCGCACGCGGAGCTTGGCGTAATAGGTGTGGTCGCGCAGCTCGCTGATCACCACGTCCTGGAACTCCCCGCCGAGATTCTCGACCACGCTGACGATCAAGTCGTGGGTCAAGGGCCTGGGCGAGGTCTCGCCCCGCACGCGACGGTGGATGCTCGTGGCCTCGAAGATGCCGATGAGGATTGGAAACTGGCGATCCCCGTCCGTCTCCTTCAAGTAAATGACCTGGTTCTCGTTGATCTCGCTGATGATGATTCTCGACAACTCCATCAACACGGGCATGGTCGAGTCCTCGTGTCATGAAACCTCGGGTTGCGTGCGGGCGTTCCCTCAACACGATTATAGAGCGCGGTCCAGTGCCGCAGGAGGGGGGCATCATCGCGGCCCGAACAAATTCATCACCGCACGGCAGCCCTCCACATAGGGCAGCTCCAGAGGTCGAGACGGGCCGCCGCGTGATGGAAACCCAAGTCCGCCAAGAGAAAACGGGCGCCAAACAGCGTCCGCCGCCAAAGCCGCTAGGCCAATGGCGGCATCGGGCAACCGAGCGTGCTGGCGATGGCTCGCAGCAATTCCGCCTCGCGAACGGTCACCGTGCCGTCGGCGGCGACGCAGGCGGCGCAGGCGGCGACGATCGGCCGCTTGACCTTCGGCGCCGCCTTGGCCAGTTCCTGCAAGGCCGCGTCGAATTGGGAAAGCGAGCACTCCTGCCGGGGCAGCAAGGCGGCCTCCAGTCCCAGTTGCTTCATCCCCAAACGAAAGGCCCGCTGGGCGTCTTCCTCGCGCGATTGACCGGCGTGGGCGAGCGTGGACACGACCGCGACCACGGGCCCGGTCACGCCGCGGATCGCGTAGTAGCGGATGCGCGGCGGTTTGGCAAGGCCGAAATGCACGTCGAGCGTGCTCAAGAGCATGGCCCGGATCGCGTACTCCGTCAGGCTGATCTTGTTGTCCGCCTTGACCAAATCCTCCACGATTTGGCGGAATTCCGTGTACTGGGACGGCGAAAGCCCCTTAAGGGAAGGGATGGCGCGCTCCACGAGCGGCAGGCGGACCTCCTCGCCCAGTCCATCCACGAGCGGGATCAGGGGCAATAGCTCGCGATAGACGGCGTCTTGGAGGCGGGCCTGGAGCAAAGCAAGCTGCCGGGCACGCACGGTTTCCTCGCGGTTGAGCAGGACCGCGCAAATCACGGCCCGGGCCGAGAACGGGTCCAGGGCCGCCTGAACCAAACGCGGCGGCATCTGGTCGATGAGGGCCGCGGCGCGGGTCAACTGCTCGGGAACCACCAGGCCGATGCGGTCCATTACCCCGGCCAAATCCGTCACGAGTCGTCCCGGAGTCATCGATTCGCTTGCCGGCCCGACGGCGGGAAGGATGCCCTCGGCGGGACGGCGGAGCGGTTTCCGTTCAGGGCTGGGCGCCAGGGCAGCTTCCGTCTCCACGAGCGGCCGGGTCTTCGGAAATGTGCCGTCGAAGGTGGGATCGAGGCGGGCGATCCGCTTTTCAAGCGGCGGGTGCGTGGCGAACAAGTTGAAAAACGCCCCGTGGAACGCGTCGCCAAAGAACAGGTGGCTGCATTCGTCGGCATGGGCATCCCGAATCCGCGAGCCTTGCGCCAGTCCGCCGATCTTTTTCAGCGCTCCGGCGATTCCGGCGGGATAGCGGGTAAACTGGACGGCCGCGGCGTCGGCCAGATACTCGCGTTGTCGTGAGACGCTGCTGCGGATCATCTTGGCGAAGACCAGGCCGACCGAACCCACCACCAAAAGCCCCAGTCCAACCAACAGGACCGCCCCACCCCCGTCCTTCTTGCTCGACCGGCCCGACGACCGCGGCCCGTACCGAAGGATGTAATAACCGATCAGCGCCAACAAGAGGATGCCGTGAAGAATCCCGATCAGCCGCAGATTCAGCCGCATGTCGCCATTGAGGATGTGGCTGAATTCGTGGCCCATCACGCCCTGAAGCTCATCGCGGGTGAGGTACGCCAGCGAGCCTTGCGAGACGCCGATGACCGCGTCTTGCGGGGTGAGTCCGGCGGCGAAGGCGTTGATGCTGGGTTCGTTGTCGAGGACGAAAACGGGAGGGACGGGCGTGCCGGCGGCCAGGGCCATTTCCTCGACCACGTTGAGCAGTCGGCGTTCGGCCAGGTCGGTCGTATTGGGATCCACGCGGCGACCGCCGAGCATCAACGCCACCGTTTCCCCGCCCGACGCGAGCTGCGCGGTCTTGTACAGGCTGCCGACGGCGATCACCGTGACCGTCCCAAGGCTCACCGCGGCGAACAGTCTCGGATCCCAAACCTCGCCCGCCACGAAGGCAAACACGGCGTACACGGCCAGCACCACCGCCGCCACGGCGAGCACGAAGAGGACCACCAGCCAGGCCGTGCGGCGGCGGGCTGCATCCTGGTGTTCGAAAAAGTCCATGGCGTGTCAGTTGAACGAAACCTTGGGGGCTTCGCGCTCCTGCGGCTGCTCGATCTCGAAAAGCTGGGCCTCCACGAATCCCATCGCGTTGGCGACGAGCACATTGGGAAACACTTCCCGCTGGTTGTTGTAAGTCATCACCGCGTCGTTATAGGCTTGCCGGGCGAAGGCGATCTTGTTCTCGGTCGAGCTGAGTTCTTCCTGCAAGGCGAGCATGTTCTGGTTGGCCTTCAGGTCGGGATAGGCCTCCATCACGGCGAACAGCCGTCCCAACGCCCCCACCAACGCCCCCTCGGCGCCAGCCAGGGCGCTCATGGCGGATGGATCGCCGGGTCGTTGGGCCGCTTTCTGCCCGGCCGAAGCGGCCAGGTTGCGGGCCTGGACCACGGCCTCCAGCGTCTCCCGCTCGTGCTTCATGTACCCCTTGGCCACTTCGACCAGGTTGGGAATCAGGTCGTAGCGGCGCTTCAACTGCACGTCGATCTGCGCAAAGGCGTTGCGATACCGATTGCGCAGCGTCACCAGCTTGTTGTAAATGCCCACCACCACGATCAACAACAGGAAAACGACGACCGCGATCACCACGACGACGATCCAGTTGGCCATTGCATGGACTCCTCAGTGCCAGGTGCGGAGAGCACTCTTCGATGTGTATTCGCTCAAAGCGGGCACATCTTGCCGACGTGGCTTCGCCCGCCTGTCCCCCCACGCTGTTATAAGCCACCCAACGAGGCTGAACAATCCCCGTCTTCCGGGTGGGGTGGTTCGCTCGCGGCCGAGTCGCCTTCAGGCCCATAGTTCGCAACATCCGCGCGCCATGCGCGCATGTTGTCCAGTAGTGCACGAAATCAGCCATGGTTTTTCCAGAAAAGCGGGTGCTTTGCGTTGTACACGTGTACGAATTTTTGGCTGCGACGGCAGACCGCAGTAGGGAATCGGCCAAAGCATAGACTCGTTGCCGGGGCTTCTCGCTGCCTTCGCGATTTGCGGGCGGGACGCCCGCGCTCCCAGATTCGCGGACGGCGTTGAGGCCGCTTCCCCTGTGGAGCACGGGCATCTTGCCCGCATTGGTCGTGGCGGGCGGGACGCCCGCGCTCCGAAATTTGCGGGCGGGACGCCCGCGCTCCGAAATTTGCGGCCGAGATGCCCGGACTCCGCGATTTGCCCGCGTTGCATCGACTGCGCCAACTTGCCAGATTTTCTATTCTCTCGATTCGGGTCAAACGTCCCCTTCGAGCTCCCAGTCTTCAGTTGAGACCATGCCTGCGGTGCGAGCCTGGTGTCCCGTGATTGCTCACTATTCGGTTACGGCCGCGGCCCGTGCCAGGGCTTATCGCTCCACCACCCCTCTGCTGGCTCCGGAAAGGGCATTTTTGCGACAAGCTCTTACTGTTTCAACTCGCGGAGGTAGTCCTGGTAGCGTTCGAGGGCTTGTTGTTCGGTCAACTTGGCGATCACCAAACGGCACCTTGCCAGGGCGGTCTGGCCGGCGCGGAGGTCGCGGCCAATCAGGGACAAATAGATGGAGCGGTACCCCGCCGCGTCGGGCGTGGCCGGGTTCCAGGGGGTGGCGACGGCGAAGCAGTCGCCGGGCGGGCACATCATGACGGCCGCCAAGCCTTGCCTCGCGTCGCGGCGGACGATCAGCGGCTCGGCCAGCCATCGCTCGATCGCCCAATCGACCGGATTCGAGCCGATCTTCCAGCGGCCGTCCTGAATCCGCCGCACGGCCTCCTCGTCGCGGGGGAACATCACGTACGCCCCGGTGGATCGAGCGCCTCGGTCCACCGGCGCCCAACGCGGTCGCTCGTCGTCGGCCGCTTTCCTGTAGACCGACGCGCGGAACGCCTTGGTGAAATACGAGGACATGAACAGCTCGCACTGGGCGATGTCGCGCCCCGGCGTGAGGGTGATTTCCAGGTCCAGCGTGTCCGGGCGTTTCCAACGGTAGAGGCCGGTGATTTCCACGGGATGGTCGGCCGCGGCGGGCCAGACGACCTCGACGGCGCCGTTTTCCAGAAGCCGCGTTCGCGTCGGCCAATCGCGAACGCTTTCGCCGAGACGCTCGCTGCGTCCAAGCAGCCGATAGAAGCTGAAAACGCCGGGAGCATGCACTAGTTCCGTTTTCGATTCCAGATGGACCATGGGGTAGATCCCCTGGTATTTGCCATCCACCTTCAACCGGCCTTGAAGCACGCCCGTGTTGAAATCGTACAACCCCTCGCCCGCCGGCTTGAAACCGAGTCCCGGCGCATCCGCGAAAACGAGACCTGACGCACTGGCGACGAGCGCGAGAACCAACAATCGGCCCATGGCGGAAACCTCCGAGAAAGCTCAACGAAGTTTTTGTCGGTTGGCGACCAGCGATCGGCATGGCGTCGCGAGGCGCCTGCCGCCCAGGCTCCACTCCCGGCCGCGCCGCTTTCGCATTCGCGCCGCGGTTGGACTGCCCGGGGATTGTCTCCCGAGGGTCACGGCGGCAAATATCGTCAATCCTCGGGCGAACCGCTGAAGGCCGCGGCGAGGTTGGCGGGCGGGACGCCGTTGTGGTCCCAACCGCGCTTTTGGTAATAGAGGTCCAACAGCTTCTCGAACGCCGCGCGGTCGATGACCTTGCCCGCCGTCGCGCCCGTGCGGATCGGGTTGGCATGGACTTTGTAGGGCAGCGCGTCGTCCTTGCGGGTCATGCCCAGCCGGGTGTTGATCAGGCGGGTCAAGTCGTACACGGCGCGGGATTTCTCCAAGAGCTGGTCCAGGGTGACCTGATAGCCCGTCACGCGAGAATAGAACGCCGCATAGTGCCGCTCGTTCAAACCGAGTTCGATCCAAGGCAGCCGGCAAACGCCGAGCATGTCGAACAGCGGGCGGAGCGATTGATGGTAGATCACCAGGTCGGCCCGATCTTCGTCGGTCCAATTCTTGCCCTGTTCGACTTCCTTGGCGATGGTCCAAGCGCGGGTGTGGTGGGCGCCGATGTCGCTGGTGGCGTAGGCCAAGGCCATGCTGGAGGCGGCCCGGCTGTCGTAGGCGCTTTGTTCGAGCCCCTTGACCTGGATCAGAACTTGCTCCATCTCCGGCCAGCGGCGGATCACGGCCAGGGAGCCGTCGGCCAGCGTGTTGCCGATTCCCTCGCGGCGGGCGATCTTGCGGAGCAGCTCGTGGATTCGCTCCTCGTCTCCCCAGGTGATCGGTTGGCCGTCGAGGTCCTCGAGCGAGAGGATTCCTTTCTCATAGCCCTCGATCACCGCGCCGATCAGGCTGCCGGCGGAGATCGTGTCCATGCCGAGTTCGTCGCACAAACTCGCCGATCGCAAGACGGCGGCGTAATTGTCCACGCCGTGGTTCGAGCCTAGCATGGCGCAGGTCTCGTACTCGGGGCCTTCGGTCACCGTGCCCACGTAACGGCCTTGCTTGACCAGGCAGATGTTGCCGCAGGCCATGGCGCAGGCGAAGCACGCGCTGTCGCCGATCTTGTAGCCGCCGAGCATCGTGTCGCCGTTGATGTGGCCGACCCGCGGAAACGTCCCGTCCTTGAAGTTGTACGTCGGCAAGATTCCCGCGGCGCTGGCGTACTCCATGACCATCATCAGGCCTTCGCGCTGCCACATCTTGAAGTATTTGTGGTTGCGCATGTAGGCGAAGGCCTTTTCGGCTTCGTCCATCAGGCCGCGGATGTCGGCGACGGGGAGGTCCTTGCTGCCGCGGACGGCGATCGCCTTGAGGTTTTTCGAGCCGAGGATGGCGCCCATGCCCGTGCGCCCGGCGTTCCGCGACCAGTCGGCGTTGACCGAGGCGAAGCGGACCAGGTTTTCGCCCGCCGGACCGATCACGGCCACTTTGATTTCATGCGTGCCGAGGCGTTCCTTGATCATCCCCTCGGCCTCCAGGCAGGACTTGCCGGCCAGCTCGGGCATGGGAAGGATCTGGGTTTGCTCCTCGTCGAGGAAAAGCACCGACAACTGGGGGGCGCGGCCGAGGATGCTTAGCGCGTCGATGCCCGTCTGCCGCAGTTCGATCCCCAACGTGCCTCCGATCGACGAATCGCCATAGATTCCCGTCTGCGGCGAAAGGGCCACGAAAGAGGTCTTGCCCGACGAAGGACAATACGTGCCCGTCAGCGGTCCCGGGGCGATCACCAGCAGGTTGTCCGGCCCCAGGGGGTCGATGCGGAAATCGTGCTTGACCAGATGGTCCCAGAGCAGCTTGGCTCCGAAACCCCGGCCGCCGATGTAACGCCTGATGAACTCTTCGCTGATCGGCAACCGGCGCGACGTCCCCTCGGTCAGATCGACGTGCAATCTCTTCTTGAAGTAGCCAGAGCGAATATCCATGGAGAAACCTCTACGAGCGGATCGCCATTTCGGCGGGATCAACCACGACCGCAACTACCCCTTTCCCACAAGCGGGTGAGGGGACTTTTGGTATAAACGCTTCGTCCTTGGTCATTCATCATTCATCATTCATCATTCATCATTCATCATTCATCATTCATCATTCATCATTCATCGTTCATCCTTCATCGTTCATCATTCATCATTCATCGTTCATCGTTCATCGTTCATCGTTCCCACCCACCGCCGAGAACGCCGAATCCCTCGCACTGCCAACTACAACTCCTCTTTGCCGATCTCGGCGTAACGGATGGTCTTCTTCTCGCCCTTTTCGGTGAACTCGATTTCCTTCATGTGGGCGTAACTCAAGATGTTGTTCATGCGTTTGGCCTCGCCGAGCGAATGCTCGGGCACGAGGCGGATCGCGCCCTTGGGGCATTTTCGCACGCACTGGGGATCGCCGCCGCACAGGTCGCACTTGATCGGGTGGTCGAGGTCGCCGTGAGCGAACATCGCCCCGAAGGGACAGGCCTCGACGCATTTCATGCACGAGATGCAACCCGAGGCGTCCAGCTTCACCACGCCATTGGACCTTTTCAAGGCCCCGACCGGGCAGGAATCCGCGCAAATCGGCACCTTGCACTGGCCGCAAACGACGGGCAGCCGCATGACGGGATGAGGGTAGGTCACCAGGACGCGCACGGCGCTCTTCTTAGGGTTGTTGGACCCGAAATGCGTCACCGCGCAAACCAGCTCGCAGATACGGCAGCCGGAGCACAATTCCGGCACCACCGCCAGTTTTTTGGCCATCGATCGATCTCCCGTTCGGCGCAATTGCCAACTTGAACCCTCGGCGTGCCAGGATACTTCAATTTGCGGTCGGGGGAAACACCATTGCTGATCATCCCGATCGCCCGCGGCACGGGAACTCCGCCGCCCGGCAACCCAAGCGCCATCCGCTTACGGATTCAGCCCGAGTTCATTCTTCCGCAAGCGGCGGGTCGCCGGTAGTTGACGGGGCCGAGCGTCGCCGGCTCCTTTGTCTTGCCTTTTCCTCCAGCGGGGCGGCCGCTTCGTCCAAGGGCTGGCAAATCGGAAGCCCGTCGGCATCGACGCCCGTCAACAGTTCGATCCGTCGTTCCGCGCGTTGCAGTTGCTCGTGACACTGCCGCAACAGCTTCGCGCCTCGCTCGTAGCGCGACAGGCTTTCCTCCAGCCCGAGTTGGCCCTCTTCCAGTTCGTGGACGATCGACTCGATGGCGGCTAGGGCCTGCTCGAAGGTCATCCGTTCGGCTTCTTCGTTTTCAAGGCTCGAACCCGACACCTCGCACTCCTTCCCCTTCATGGCGGTCGGCTAGCGCGCCTTCCCCTTTTCAAGAAGTGGCAAGCCCTCGGCTTTCATTCCCATTCGATCGTGGCGGGCGGCTTCGAGCTGATATCATACACCACGCGGTTCACGCCCGCCACCTCGTTGATGATCCGCGTCGAGATCCTGGCCAGCACGTCGTAGGGCAAATGGCTCCAGTCGGCGGTCATGAAGTCCTCGCTGTCGATCGAGCGGACGGCGACCACGTCGGCATAGGTCCGTGCATCGCCCATCACCCCGACGCTTTGCACGGGCAGGAGCACGGCGAACGCTTGCGAGACCTGCCGGTAGAGTCCCGCCGCGCGAATCTCCTCGACCACGATCGCGTCGGCCTGGCGCAAGGTCTCCAATCGCGGTTTGCTCACCTCGCCGACGCAGCGCACGGCGAGTCCCGGTCCGGGGAAGGGGTGTCGCCAGACGATGTCCTCGGGCAGGCCGAGTTGCAACCCCAGCTTGCGCACCTCGTCTTTGAACAGGTCCCGGAGCGGCTCGATCAACTCGAACTCCAGGTTCTCCGGCAATCCGCCGACATTGTGATGGAGCTTGATGGTGGCGGCCGGGCCGTCCACCGAGCCGCCGCTTTCGATGACGTCGGGATAGAGCGTTCCCTGGGCGAGGAAGCGGGCTTGTTGGATCCGCTGAGCCTCGGCGCTGAAACAGTCGATAAAGGCATGACCGATCCGCCGTCGCTTCTCTTGGGGATTCACCACGCCGGCCAGCGCGGCCAGAAACTTCTCCTCGGCGCGAACCACGTGCAGATCGGTCTTGAAATGGTGCGTGAACTCCTCGATGACCCGTTCCGCTTCCCCCTTGCGCAACAGCCCATTGTCCACCAGGATACAGGAGACGCGGGGCCCAATCGCCTCTGACAACAGCGCCGCGACGACCGACGAATCCACGCCGCCCGAAAGCCCGCAAATCACGCGCCCGTCCCCCACCCGCCGACGAATCGCCTCGATCGTCTCGGCCGCAAAATCGCTCAACCTCCAGGTCCGCGAGCAGCCGCACACGCGGGTCAAGAAGTTGCCAAGGATCTCGCTCCCTTGGGGCGTGTGGGTCACCTCGGGATGGAACTGGAGGCCATAGACGGGAAGTTGGCAATGTTTGACGGCGGCGACGGGGCACGTCGGGGTCGAGGCCAGCGGCTTGAAATCCTTGGAAACCTCGGTGACCTGGTCCCCGTGACTCATCCAGACGCGGATTTCGCCGGGCAACCCGTGGAATAGCTCGTCCGCCTCGAGCACCCGGCAATAGGCCCGGCCATACTCGCGCGCGGGCGAACTCTCGACTTTCCCTCCAAGGGCCTGGCAAACCAACTGCATCCCATAGCAGATTCCCAGGATGGGGATGCCCAGTTGAAAGATTTCCGGGTCGCAGTCGGGAGCGCCGGCTTCGTAAACACTGGCTGGTCCGCCGGAGAGAATGAGTCCGCGCGGGGCCAATTGCCGCACACGATCGGCCCGGAGGTCGTGGCGGACAATTTCGCAATAGACTTGCTGTTCGCGGACCCGGCGGGCAATCAATTGCGCGTACTGCGAACCGAAATCAAGGACGAGAATTTTCTCTTCCGCCACCCGCGACATTGCAATCCTCGGGCGAAACTGTCATGGCTCCAAACCAACTGCAAAAGCCCGCTTGCTTCCCGGGGAATGACCACTTTCGGTGGATAACATCCACCCATCTATGAGGATTCCTCGACGGAAGGAATTGACCCCGAGGCCAAGTCCAAAAACGACGCACGCCCTTGGGATCCAAGGGCGTGACTGACTGTTAGGAGCTTTACCGATGCTATTAGCACCCCCAGGGGGAGTCGAATTAATCGCCATAACATGTTGTCCCTTAAGGATTTGCGTAAATCCGTGAAACCCACCCGACGCAAAATCCGACGCAATTTCGACGGGGCGAAGTTGCAACGTTGGCGAACAAGCCGTCCGGTTGCTGGACGGCCCGGGGTTGGAGTGAATCGGATGGCGGATGGGCGACGTTTGAGCCATGCTAGCATTCTGACCAAGCCATGCGGTGCTCGCAAGGCCCGCAAGACGTTTTCCAGTGAAGCGTCACTACGTCGATTGCCTTGGTAGTGCTTCAATGGGTCCTTCCAAAAGCGTGCCCTTCTTATGGGGCCACGGGAGGAGCCGAAAACCCCTGTAGAGAGGAGATAGGTTTATGCTGGGGGTATTCGTGCCCTTGCCCCTCGACGGCTGGCTTCGACGGCGGGGATTCGGCGGGTCCTTCCAAGCGTGCCCCTCTTACAGGGGCCACGGGAGCGGTCGCAATAACGGAGAGAGTTTCTTTCGTGGTGTTTGAGCCAGACCTGAAGCCCCTCGTGGGCTAGCTTCGCCACGGCTTGACGAGGTGTTCGCCCAGCAAGCCGTGGTGCCCCTCGAGGCCGCCTGGCCCCGGCTTGCCGTGGCGATCGTGGTGTTTGAGCCAGACCTGAAGCCCCTCGTGGGCTAGCTTCGCCACGGCTGGCCTGCCAAGCCCCTCGCCCGACCCTGGCCGGGATTCCGACCGGGGTTTTTTCGTGCCCACGGGGAGCTGGCTTCGTCGGCTCGAAGCCGTGCCGGGTGATGCCGTTCCAGAATGCCCATCATTGAGTAAAGTTGCACCCCGCCGTAGTGGGCGTTAAGAGCCAGCACTGGACCCACAATTTCGGGTGGGGATTACTATATGTAGCATGATTTTCGAAAATCCGTCATTTTTCGGGCCCAACGCGCCGCGATTTCCCGTATTATAACAGTAGGGGAGCATGATATGGCACGGAAATTGCTGCACAACGAACCCACCGGCAGGGTGGGCGATGCGGCGGGCGAATCGGCGGGATTGTGGCGTTACGTTTTCACTCGGGTTTTTTGAGTGTGTCGTAACTGTCGGCTGGGAAATAGGTTGCGACGAGTTTTTCCCACCATGCCTAGCTAGCATGATTGTGAAATTCGTGCTAACCTGACCAAGCGGATGAAGTGTGGCGCAAGACGCGCCGAACAATTAACCCCCATGCAAGGAGGAACTGCGATGAGTGAAATGACGAGACTACTGACCATTGCGGAAACTGCGAAGGCCCTACGGCTTTCCGTCCGGACGGTTCACGCAATCACTGCGCCGCGCGGGGAGTTACCCTGCATCCGGCTCGGACGGAGGAAGTTGTATAACCCGGCCGACGTTGAGGCGTTTGTGGCGTCATGCCGAGTTGGCAAAGCAACGCCCGTGGCTTGAAAACTGAACCAAAAATGCGCGAGCCGGGCGGTGACGCGCCCGGCCCGCGCAAAAGCAAAAAGGATACCGCATGACCATTCTAACGCCCACCAAGCAAAAAATCTACCAGCATTTTCCACTTGAAACAACCGAAGACGAACAAGCCGCCGCGCTGGAGGCGTTGGCGACGTTGCCGTCCGACTGGCTCGTCATTCCGGTGCGTGGAAAAAAGCCCGTGGCGGGGCCTGACTGGCCGAGCCACGCCGTCCCCGCCGGGCAGGTTTCGCAACCCGTGCCGGGGAGCAACGGATTCGGTCTCGTTCTAGGCCCGCGATCAGGCGTGATTGATGTTGAGGCCGATTCGGCCGAGGCCGAGCTGGAGTACACTCGGCTGGTTGGCAGTGATGCCCCGATCACGCCAACATGGCAATCGTCCCGTGGAAAACATCGCCTATTCCGATGGGACGAGCGGCTGCGCGACCTGCCAGCGAGCGTTAAGTTGGATGGCGGGTTGGAGTTGCGATTCGGGCACGACCGCGCGCAATCCGTGCTCCCGCCAAGCGGCGGCCGTCGATGGCTTGTTTCGCCCGACGAGGTGCCGCTAGCCGCGCTACCGGCCAACATACTTCAAGCCGCCCTGGCCCACGCGAAGCCAGTGGCGGCCGCGACGTCGTCTGGCCAGACGTTTGGTGATGAAGAAGCGCGGCTCCAAGACTGCCTTGACGTGTGCCTTGGCTTGCCGGTTCGCGCGGACGAGCACGACGGTTCTAGACGGCTGTTCACCATCGCCTGCCGTTGTGTTGAGTACGATCTGTCCGACCAATCCGCTTTGCATTTGATTCGCGAGTACGAGCGACATCGACCGTTTCCCCAGGCGTGGAGCGATGCCGAGATTCTGTGCCGCGTCCGCGATGCTGAAAAGCGTGTTGCGCGCGGCGCGGCCGTTGCGGCCGATCTGACTGACCTGCTCGAAAGTCTGCGCGGCGCGCCGGATTGGCCGGAGTTGCGACCGTTTGATCACGCGGAGTTGCCGGCGTTTCCGATTAGCTCCTTGCCCACCGCGATTCGGGAATGGGTTGAGGCCGAATCCGTGGCGACGCAAACACCAGGCGACCTGCCCGGGATGTTGGCCTTGGCTGTCTGTTCGGCAACGTTGGCCAAGCGCGTCGAAATTGAGGCTAAGCCGGGTTGGCGGGAGCCGTTGAATTTGTTTGTGGCGGTCCTACTCGAACCCGGCAATCGCAAGACGAAGGCGTTTGAAGACGCCACGCAACCTTTGCGGGAGCTGGAGACGGAGTTGATCGAGGCTTCCCGATCAGCAATCGCGGGGGCGTTGTCGGAGCGGCGCATATTGGAAGCCCGCCAGAAAAAGCTTGAAAAGCAAGCCGCCGAGAAGGGTGACGTTGACGCGGAGCGGGAGGCTCGCCGACTGGCCGAGGAATTGGCTTTGACGCCGGAGCCCGTCGCGCCGCGATTGCTTGTTGATGATTGTACGGCTGAAAAGCTGGCCGTTATGTTGTCGCAGCAAGGCGGGCGGCTCGCAAGCATGAGTGCCGAGGGAAGCGTGTTCGATCTGATGGCTGGCCTGTACTCGAAGAACGGGACGCCAAACTTTGGCGTTTACTTGATGGGCCATGCCGGGGACTACCTTGTGGTGGACAGGCTGGGGCGCGATTCGATTCGAGTGAAGAAACCCGCGTTGGTTTGCGCCTATGCGGTCCAACCCATGGTTTTGGCCAAAATCGCGGCGAACCCCGTGTTTCGCGGAAGGGGCTTGCTGGCGCGATTCCTGTACGCCGTGCCGTCGAGTTGGATCGGGGAACGCGACGTGCTGGCGCGGCCCGTGCCTGAGGCCGTGGCGGTGGCGTACCAGCAAACCGTGCGGCGGCTGGCGGGACTCTTTGGTGGCTTGGAGGCGACCGAACCCGCGACGCTGTTTTTGACACCCGACGCGACAACCGTGTTTTTCGATTGGGCGCGGGAGGCCGAGGCCATGCTGGCCGACGGGGGCGCGATGGAAAACATTCGTGATTGGGGGGCCAAGTTGCCCGGGGCCGTGCTGCGAATCGCCGGGGTGCTGCATTGCATCGAGCGCGGGCCCTCCGCCCGCGTTGAGCCGTCCACCATCGCGGCGGCCGTAAGGATCGGCAATTACCTGATCCCCCACGCGGAAAAGGCTTTGGCCTTGGCCAATCCGGCAAACGGCGCGATGGATGATGCGTGCTATTTGCTGCGCTGGATTCAACGCCACGGCAAACGGGAGTTTTCGCGGTCCGAAGCCCAGCAACATGGCAAGCGGCGGTTCCGGCACGCGAACGCAATCGTCCCGGCCCTGGAGGAGCTAATCGAACGTGGCTACATCCGCGAGAGGGCGACGGCGAATAACGGCCCTGGTCGCCCCGCTTCGCCAGTGTTCGAGGTAAACCCCTTAGTGTTTAGCAAAAGGGGGGATAGCCAACGTGATTTTCAAAGTATCAAAGAGCGCTCTAAATATTCTATAAATTCGCCCTCAAATGAGGGCGACCTACCCGGCAGAGGGAATTTACAGAATATACAGAGCGCGCAACAAGGGTTTGAGATTCAAGCGTGCC
>Ga0209101_1000868_pt1 | contig 24212 bp, 19 predicted proteins | sample ConPoolayeCmetaG_FD_185481 | JGI IMG/M metagenome (GOLD analysis project Ga0209101, IMG submission 185481) | Hot spring microbial mat communities from California, USA to study Microbial Dark Matter (Phase II) - Cone Pool mat layer C metaG... ...
AGAATTGCGCCAGCGCATCCTGGCCTTCATTGAGTACTTCAATCGCGTGCTGGCAAGGCCCTTCCGATGGACCTACGCCGGCAAGCCCCTGGCAATCTAACTGATGAGGGATTTATGCCAGGATGTAGTAGTCGCTCGCGGCGGGTCTGCCAGGCCCAGGCCTGACTGGGTGACCCGCCGCCAACGCGGGGTGGCACACCCCGCGCGAGCACGGTCGCGCAGCATATTTTCATCCTAGGGGGTGCGCCCCGCGCGTGAAGGTCTCCTCTACGATGTAGGTCGCATATCGTCCACGATGCGGCCATCCTGGACGCGCAGCACGCGCCCGGCCAGAGCCGCGATGTACGGCTCGTGCGTGACCATGACCACGGTCTTGCCCCGGCGGTGCAGTTCGGCCAGGATGGCGATGATGCGCTCGCCGGTGGCAGTGTCCAGGTTGCCGGTCGGCTCGTCGGCGATGAGGATGGGCGGGTCGTTGGCCAGCGCCCGGGCGATGGCGACGCGCTGTTGCTCGCCGCCGGATAGTTCGCTGGGCAGGTGGCCGGCGTGGTCCTCCAGCCCCACCAGACGCAGGTGCTCCAGCGCTCGCTCCCGGCGGTGCCCGCGTTGGGTGCCGCGCAGGTCCATGGGCAGGAGCACGTTCTCCAGAGCCGTCAGGGTGGGCAGCAGTTGGAAGAACTGGAAGACGATGCCGATGTTCTGCCCCCGCCAGCGGGCCAGGGCATTCTCCCCCAGACGGTCCACGCGCACGCCGTTCACCGTCACCGTGCCGGAGGTCGGCTTGTCTATGCCGGTGATCATGTTCAGGATGGTGGACTTGCCGCTGCCGCTGGGACCCACCAGGGCCACGAACTCGCCGCGTTCCACCGTCAGGTCCACGCCGCGCAGGGCCGTGTAGACACGCGGCCCCATGGGGTAGACCTTGGTGACGTTTTCCAGGCGGATCAGCGGCTCAGGCATGGGCAGATTGCAGGTTGCAGATTGCAAATTGCAGATTGCAAATTGCAAATTGCAGGTGGCAGGTTATGGGCTGATGTGGCCGGGGGTCGCCGGATAGCGCGGGACAAAATCCACCGCACAGTCGTTGGTATCATAATGCGGCGGACGCCGCTCCAGGGACCAACTTTCTTCCACGCCGCCGGGATGGGGGTTCACATCGGGGTAGGCGGCTGCGCCATACACCACCACGTCCACGTCCACGCCGTTGGCGTCGCGCAGGATGACCTTATCGCCGCCGTCGCCCAGCTTGAACCCGAAACCGCTCCAGGTGCCGGCCGGGACCATGTTGGGCACAGTCAGATCATCGCGGCCGGGATCGATCAGGAACTCGTAGTGCGGCCTGGTGAACCCGCCCACCGGCTGAAAGTCCGCCGCCTGCTGGGCGATGACGATCACGCCGCCGGCCGGCAAGACGGCGCCGGCCGGGAAGCGGTATAGCCCGGCGCCGTACTCGCCCGACGCGGCCGCGTCGCCCAGATACCAGTCGGCGAGGTTGACGGCCTGGCCGGTGGGGTTGTATAGCTCCACCCACTCGCGGTTGCCGGTGGTCTGCCCGCTGGGTCGGTAGAGCACCTCGCTGATCACCACGTGGTCCGGCGCACGGTAGCCCCGCATGACCAGCGGCAGGTAGATGGGGTTCGCCAGGTTCCAGTCCAGGTCAAACATCCCCTTTAGATAGCCATAAACCTCATCTGACCGCACCTGGATCGCGATCTCCCGGTTGACCTTGTTGGAGGATTCGCTGCCGTTGATGGAACCGACGTGGGCGTAGCCGCCATCGTCGTGCAGCCAGACCAGCACCATCTTGTTGTGGATGCCGTATTGGGTGGGGTCGCCCAGGGCGGCGCGCAGGTCCAATCCCTCGCGCTGGGCGATGCCGTTCACGTAAGCTACGGCCGCCTGGTTCTGGCCGAGGTCCACGTACTCGGCCTCGAAGGAGCCGCCGTTGAGCAGGAGGCGTACCTGCGCGCCCCGGCGAGCGGCGGCGATGTAGGCTTCCAGGCGCAAATTGGGCGAGACGGGCAGCGTGCCCCAGGTGGGGTACTCGTACATCTGCTCGACGTAGACGGCGTCGCCGGGACCGGCCCGGTGGACCAGCCCCAGCAGCGCGTCGGACTGGCGCAGGGCGGCCTCTGGCGCGGTGAACAGCTCAAATCCAAAGGAGCCGTGCGCGGTCAACGGGGCCGGAAAGCGCACGGTGTAGGTGGTATAGTCGGTGGTGGTGAGCACCGGGGTATAGGCCGCGTCCGGTGGGCCGTACTTGTCGGTGTAGGCCGTGTTCCAGCGCAGGATGTCGTTGTGGTGGGCCGGGTCCAGGTCCCGGGCCAAGACCTGGCGGGCGCGGGCCACCACGGCGGGGGCGTTCGTCACCAGCACCACGCCCCGGGAACCGTAGGTCCCGTTGGACTTGTCGTCGGCGGGCATACTGCTGGCGGTGAGGTTTTGGGAGGTGATGAGCACCCATTCGTCGTCCACGACCAGAAACTTGGCGTGGAGGTAGTCGTAGCGATTAAAGATGTTGTCGTCCGTTTCGTGGATCATGAACCAGCAGCGGCCACCGGCGGCCTCGATCTCCCGGCAGGCCCAGAGTTCCTGTTGCCAGCGGGGATCGGAGACGCTCAGGCCGGCCTGCTGGCCTTCCAGCAACACGTCCACCTGCACCCCGGCGCGGGCCTGCTGCACCAGGGCGGTGATGACCTCCGGGTGACGCAGGGCATAGACCTCCACGGTGATGGAGCGTTGCGCCCCCAGGATGGTCTGGGCCACCACCGGGAAGGCGTTGTCTGGCGCGATGCCGACGGTGACGGTGGCGGCTTCGGTGACGGTGAGGGGCCAGAAGAAGGGGTCCAGGTCCCAGCCGGGGTAGAGCACGCGCCGGCCCTGGGTGTAGTTGTCGGTATGTTGGATCCAGTCGGCAGCGGTGTTCGTGTCGGTGATGGGGAGGCCGGTGGTCTCGTCGGGGATGCGGTAGAGGATCTGGCCCTCCTCGCGGCCCACGGAGTAAGGCTGCACCGCCGGGCCGGTCCACCCGGTCACGCTCGCCCCGGCCTTGTAGACCAGGGCATCCCGGGTGGCGTGGCTGCTGTCGCGCAGCACCACCTCGTCGCCGGTGTTGGTCAGACCCAGCCAACTGCTCATCTGGTAGTCCGGCGCGAACCCGAACGAGGAGGTGAAGCTGGTCGCGTCGCGGGCCAGCCAGAGGCGGCTCGCCGGGGCGAGCATCGTGGCCGGCAGGGTCCGGCAACTGAGGCTGCCGCCGACATCTTTGCAGAGTTCCCAGCCGGTCAGGTCGGCTGACGCCGTGCCGACGTTGATCAACTGGATCGCCTCGTCCGTGTCGTTGGTCTGGTAGCCGTCGTAGAGCACGGCGGAGATGAGCACCTGGGGCTGTCCCACGCTCCCCACGGTCGTGACCCAGGCGGCGTGGTTGTTGGCCGTGACGGTCTCGGTGGTGGACGCGGTGACGGTGACGGCGTTGGTCAGCGTGCCGGCTGCGCCGCCGCTCACCTGTCCCACCACCTGGAAGGAGAGCGTGCCGCTGGTCACGCCCACCGCGCCCACGGTCCAGACCCGGGTGCCGGGCGTCGGCTCGCTGACTGGGTAGCCGCTGTCGTCGCTCTGGTAGGTCACAAAGCCCGGCAGCACGTCGGTGATGACCACCCCGGCGGCGTCCAGCGTGCCCACGTTGCTGAAGGCGATGGTGTAGGTGATGGCCTGGCCGGGGAGGACGGTGGCCGGGCCGGTCTTGCGGATAGACAGGTCGGCGGCCGGGATCGGGGTGGCCGAGTTGCGGGACTTGGGCGTGCCGTTGAGGGGGTTGTTGTTGGCGTCCCGGCCGTTGCGGGTGATGCCGTCGTTGCTGGCCCAGTTCGCGTCTGTGTCTGGGGCGGCCGGGTTGATGCGCTCCATGCTCTTGTACGTGGGGGAGGCCGTGCCGGCCGGCCAGGCCCCGCCGTTACCGTTGGCGGAGTCAATGACTGTGGCGCCCTCTTTCAGTTGCAATGCCTCGCCGCCGTTGCCCAGGTCGCCGGTATAAATCTGATCGGCCGGGATGTCGCTGACCGTGTTGTCGTCGGTGCGCTCCAGCAGAAAGTAACCGTGGGCCGGGATCGTGCCGTTCAAGGTGATGCTGGGCGTGCCATCGGCGGCGGCCAACGTCCAGCCGGTCAGGTTGATGGCGGCATCCGTGTTGTTGTACAGCTCGATCCACTCGTCGGCCGAGCTGGCGGCGGTGCCGCCCCAGGCCACCTCGTTGATCACCACGTCGCCGGGGTTGGCGGCCCGGTGGGGCGCAGCGACCACCGGCCCTATGGCTGCCTGAGAGCCGATGAGCACGCCCAGCCCCAGCAGCACGCCCAACGCCAGGGCCAGGGCCGTTGCCCGCCTGCGAATCAATTCGCAGTCTGATAGCCCCAGTCGGCTCAAGCCGACCGATATAGAGCGGGCTTTATCCTGCCTCCTGCCTCCTGCCTCCTGCCTCCTGCATCCTGCATCCTTCATGCCACCTCCACCTCCTCGCTAAAGGCCACGGCCTCGGCGGCCACCAGCGCGCCGGCCGGGCGTTTGCGGATCTGCACCTTCGGCCATCGTTTGGCGATGAAATTGCCGGCGAGCAGCAGCGCGGCCGGGACGACCAGCGCCGTCGCAAAGTAAGAGATCGGCTCTAAAATCGGGGCTGCGCTGAAGCGGTCCAGGTTGAACAGGATGATCACCAGGCTGGCCCACACCGTGAGGAAATTGGGGATGGCGTCGCCGGAGCGCAGGAGCTTGAGGCCGGCCATGCGCTTCCTGGTGAACGGGTAGAACAGGTTGGAACCCATGTGGCCGAGCTGATCCTCGATCACGTGGGTCGCCGCGGCCAGGCCGGCGATGAGGCCGCACAGCCCGCCCAGGCCCAGGGCCGCTGCGGGGTCGCCGGGGTTGCCCAGCCAGCCCAGGGCCGTTCCTACCAGGAACAGGGCCGCGCCGAACAGGGCCGCCAGAGTGAGACTATGGCTCCAGCGGCGGTGCCAGGGCAGGAAGATGATCTCCACCGCGTCACCCTGGGGCGTGAACTCGAACGAGGGGCCGGAGAAGATGTCAACTTTGGTCTCGGCGTCGTAGGTCTGGATCATCCTGGCCCGCGTCCTGGCCCGGCCCACGGGCACGTCCAGCTCGCTCTCCGGGAACGGCACCTGCGAGGTCGTGACCACCGGCCCGATACGCACCACGACCTCATTATCCTGGGTGTCGAAGAAGATGCTGTACTGCCGCCACAGGTCCGCGCCCAGCTTCATGGTGTGAAACTGGACGGAGGTGGTCTGGCCGGTCTCATGGGCGCGGTCAATCGCCGCCGCCACCGTCTCAGCCATGGCCTGCGGGTCCGGCCTGTCCGGGTGCGGATCGATCTCCACATCCGCGCCCTCGAAGAAGCGCGCGAGCTTAAAGTCCAGCGTGTCCGGCAGGAGGCCAAAGATGCCGCCCAGGACCAGGATCAGGGACGTGTTCTCCTGGGCCATCTGGACGGCCGCCGGGAAGAACGAGGCCACGGCGACGCCGGAGATGAAATGCGCGATACCTTTCATGGGTGAAAACCTCCCAAAGCCAGGTTATGGGGTCTTTTTTCTACCGTCTCAGTAGCCCGTTCCAGTATCTCATTTCCGATTCGCAGAGCCTCAGTGGCATCAATAGAACTAACTTTTGCCTGGCTTATCATTACAGCCAGTGGATCAATATCCACTCCAAGGCCATATCGCCCGGCCAGCAGTGCTTCCAAGACCGTGGTTCCGGATCCCATCATCGGATCGAGAACCACATCGCCGGGTGCGGTCAGAGTTGACATCCGTGCGTAAATTAAACGCACGACGGCACCGCCCCCCCGCCCCGCTTCGCGTCTCTTCGGGGAGGGGAAAGACTGCCTTATAGGGGGTTTTTGCGGCGGCTTCGCCGCCGCAAAAACCCCAGAAAGGCTTTCTTCCCCTTGTTCCCCCCTGACATGAGCTATGCACGGATGTCGGTCAGAGCAGTATTATATCAAGTCCATAACCGACAAAACGCACACAACCCCCCGGCCGTGGTCGGCTGGCCGCAACGCGCGCACGGGGCCATGTGCGGATGTGCTGGCTCTTGAAACCGGATCGCTCCCTGCTCCCGGGCCTTGAGGAACTCCAGGTAGAAGCTCTGCCGGGCCGCCGGGCTGCGCTCCTCCAGCTCGTTCAACAGCCGCTTGTAGAACAGCGATGGGGCGTGTTCCGCATAGGGGCACTCGTCGCGGATATAGTCAATGCCTTGCAGCAGGGCATAGGCGGCCGTCTCCCGCTCAGCCAGGCGGCAGAAGGGCTTGACCTTGCGGATGAAACCATCATCGGAGGAGAGCACCGGGGCCTGTCGGGCCAGGTAACCGGTCTGCCAGCGTAGCGTGTTCCCCAGCAGAGTGGCGGCCTCGTCGTCCAGGTTGTGGCCGGTGGCGAGCACTGTGAAACCGCCATTCTGCGCCACCCGGTTCATCTCGTGGCGCTTCACCAGGCCGCACAGGGAGCACGGGCTACGCCCCCTGGCGCGTTGCGCATCCCGCACCCTCTCCGGCACTGTGGCCCCGTACTCGGCGGCCAAATCCACCACGTGCAGGGTCAGCCCGCGCGCCCCGGCGAACGCCTGCGCCTTCTCCCGCGAACGAGCCGAATAGTCGTTGTGGGCGATGCCCAGGTCAATGTAGACCCCTTCGGCCTGGTAGCCCAGGCTCGCCAGCACGTCCCACAGACCCAGGCTGTCCTTGCCGCCCGACACGGCCACCAGCACCTTGTCTCCCGGCCCGAACATCCCATACCGCTCGATGGTGCGTTGGGTGTACTGGCGCAACCAGGCCGGGAAACAGTCTGCGCACAGGGCCAGCTTGTGCTGGCGCATCTTGATGACGGCGTTGTCGCCGCCGCAGCCCTTACACTTCATTGCTCAGGTGGTTTCCCCTGCCGGATGGTAACACAGGGCGTGGTCGCTGTCAAGCGCCGCCGTGCATGACAAAGGCCGGCAGGTGTGCCCTGCCGGCCAGGTGTTCCACGTCTGGGAGGGTTCAAACCACCAGGCGCACCAGGGTATACCCACCCAGCAGCGTGGTGAGGCTGCCGATGGCCCATGTCAGCTGCCCGGTGGAGAGCCGGCTGACCAGGAACGCGGCAAAGGGCACCGACAGAACCGCACCCAGCACCAGCGATGGGGCCAGCCCCCAGGGAAACGGCGCGCCGCTGACCAGGTAGGCCACGATGCCCACCGTGCTGGTGATCCCCTCGGCCAGGGAGACGATGCCGATGGCGCTGGCGCCGCTGATGCCAGCCAGCACCTGCCCGCCGGTGACCACCGGGCCATAGCCGCCGCCGCTGATCCCCTTGTTGAACGAGGCCAAAAGTCCCAGCCCGGCTATCCGTCGCCAGGAAAAGGCCACCTCTTTGCGTCGGAACGCGAACGCGAGGATCGCCACGCCCAGGCCCAGCACCAGGACCCCAATGTAGAGCTTGACCAGCCAGGTCGGCACGTTGACGGCAACCACCACCGCGACCAGTGCACCCATCACGCTGAGCGCGCTCATCACCACCATGACCTTAAAGTCGCGGGTGCCGGGGCGAAAATTGACATTGCCGAACTCGTGGTGCAGCACGCCGGCCAGAAACCCGGTGATGCACTCGGAGATCAGCACCGCCGGCACGATCTCGACCGGCTCATAGCCCATGATGAGCAGGAGCGGCGTTAGCGTGGTGCCATAGCCCATACCCAGCGACGAGTCTACCAACTCGCAGACGAACGCCAGGATGACGATTGGCAGGAACAGTTGGATGTCCATTCTCTCACCTCCATGATCTGAGTTCAGTGAACTCCCGGCGGGAGGTACCCACATCATGATCATAGTTGATGAGAGTGACAGGAACCGTGATGGAGTTGTGATAACGGCGTGACAATGTGGGGAGGTCAGCCTTACGAGGGAGAGATGGTGAGGCCATAGCCCAGGCCGGGCACGGTCTGGATATAGTCTGGGGGGTGGGGTACGCCGGCAGCCTGGGCGAGCTTGCGCCGCAGGCGGCGTACCAACTGGCGTAGCATGTCACGGTCGCCGCCCTCTGGGCCCCAGATGTGGGCGATGAGGGCGTCGGTGGTGAGGATCTGCCCGGCGTTGAGCATGAGGTAATCCAGGAGGCAGGTCTCCAGGGGGGTCAGTGCCACGGCCTGGCCCTGATTGATGCGCAACTCGCGTCGGCTGGGGTCCAGGGTTAACGCGCCGACCCGGCGGATGGCAGGGGCCGGCGCCTTGCCCGCCCGGCGCAGCACGGCCAGGGCGCGGGCCACGAGCTGGCGTGGGCTGAAGGGCTTGGCGATGTAATCGTCAGCGCCCAGTCCCAGACCCCGCACCAGGTCATCCTCGTCGCCGCGCACGGTCAGCAGGAGGATGGGGACGTCGGACTGCTCGCGGATGCGCCGGCAAACCGCAAAACCATCCAGGTGGGGCAGGTTGACGTCCAGCACGATGAGGTCCGGCTGCTCCTCAGCCCATCGCACCAGGGCTGTCCGGCCATCGTAGACCTGGATCGCCTCAAAACCGGCGCGCCGCAGGGTAAAGGCGACCACGTCGGACAGCACCCGGTCATCGTCTACGATCAGCGCTTTCATATCTCGTCTGCCGTCGGTATGGTGAACCAGAAGACAGAGCCGCCGCCGGGCCGGTCTTCCAGCCCTACCTGACCACCTTGCGCCTCGACGATGGCCTTGACAACGGTGAGACCCAGGCCGGTCCGCAGTGGCCCTTTTTCGTTGTCTGGCCCCAGGTATACAAAGCGATGAAACAGCATGTCTCGATGCGTTAGCGGGATGCCTGGCCCCCGGTCGGCCACCATGACCCGCACCTGGTCAGCAGCGGCGGCTGCACTGACGGTGATGTCGGCGTGGTCCGGGCCGTATTTGCTGGCGTTAGATAGCAGGTTGACCAGGACCTGCACCGTGCGCCGGGGATCGGCCCGCACCGGGGGCAAATCGGCCGGCAACTGGACCACCAGTCGTTGGCCGTGTTTGTCCAGCAGCGGCTTGATCAGTCGGACCGCCTCGGCGAGGATGCTGCTCAGGGCAGAGGGACGAGGGTTGACGTGAAAATGCCCGGCCTCGATGCTGGCTCCCTCCAACAGGTTGTCCACCAGGGTCTGCAAGCTCAGGATGCCCAGATGGAGGGATTGGAGCAGCATCTGCAACTCGGCGGTGGTGAGGTCTGGGCTTTGCTCCAGCAACAGTTCGATGGAGGCAGCCAGGGCGGAGAGCGGTGTGCGGAACTCGTGGGCCAGATTGGCCATAAAATGGCCCAGAAGCTGGTGCACGGCCTCTTCCTCGCTGACGTCACGAAAGACCAGAGCCACCCGGGCCTCGCCACTCTCTGGGGGCATGAGCCGGGCGCCGGTGATGGCCAGCACAGCCTGGCGGCCATAGCGCAGCCTGACGGGGATCCGCCGCCGCTGGTCGGGTGGGGGGATCAACTCGGAGAAGGACTGGCGCGATTCGGCTGGCTGGAACACCTGGTCGCAGGTGCGCCCCAGTACCTCCTGCCGGCGCCAGCCGGTGATGCGTTCAGCCCCCTGGCTGAAGAAGGTGATCCGGCCGTAACGGTCCAGGGTCACGATGCCTTCGACGATGGATTCCAGCAGGTGTGCGGCCCAGGCCCTTTCCCGGCGCAACTCCTCCAGCGTGCGTTCCAGGTCGGCCCGGGCATCCTCCAGAGCCTGGGCTACAGGTCCTTGAGGACTGGCCTGGTCTTGACTGTCGAGGTCCGCTGGCCTCACCGGGACAACCTCAGCTATCACCTTCTTCGCCAGAGGATATAGTCCACCAGGATGCGCCCGCCCCGGGCCAGGGCTGCCAGCCCGGCGCCGGCGCAGAGCAGCGCGGCCAGCCAGCCCCAGGTCGGCTCACCGCCCAGCCGGTCCCACAGCCAGATGAGGAACGGCCCGCCGAGGAGGAGCACCACGCCGAAGGCTATCGAGCTACTCACGGCCAGCAGTACCTCCCGGGTCGTTTGGGAATCGAACCCGGCCGGTGAGCCGGCGCGACCGTGGCCGCAACGCGGGCAGGGTGCGTCTGGAGCCGGCAAGAGGCCGCCGCAAGAGGGACAGGTCAGCCGGGGCATCGCTCAGTCCTCCGGGTCCGATTCGTTTGGCGGTGAGGCCGGGCCAGGTTCGTCGTGGGGTTCAGACCCGGCCGGGAACGGTGGCATGGTCAGGTCGGCCGAGTCGTGCTCGTCGGGGGGAACAGGTGTTGGCGGGGGGATGATCGGTGGTCCGTCGCTGAGCGGGAGTATCGGTTGCCCGGCGTCCGGCGCGGTCGCTGGCCGCCCCGGGGCTTCTTCTTTGAGGACATCGGTGAAGGTGCGACTGAACTCGCCGCTGATCTGGCGGAACTCGCGCAGGGCCTTGCCGGCGGTGCGCGCCAGTTCCAACATGCGTTGCGGACCAAAGACCAGCAGGGCCACAGCCAGGATCACCAGCAGCTCCGGCCAGCCCACGTCAAACATCTTCTGCTCCCGTTACGGCGTGCTCGATGTGATTGGCGTGCAGCACCCGGCCATCAGCCGTCATGGCCAGGGCTACCACATCTATGCGCCAGTCGGCGTCTTCCAGGCCCTGGTCTTGCAGATAAGCCCAGGCCAGGGCTACCAACTGCCGGGCCTTGCGCGGGGTGATGGATTCCTCCGGTGTTCCGTAAGCCCGGCTCCGGCGCGCCCGCACCTCCACAAAGACCCAGGTTGCGCCATCACGGGCCACGATGTCCAGCTCGCCCCGCACATCCCGGGTTGCGCGCCTGCCCGGACGCCAGTTGCGGGCGATGATGTGATAGCCCTTGCTGGTCAGCAGGGCGACGGCGGCCTCCTCGCCGCGCTGACCCAGGGACCGGCGCCCCGGCCCGGTCATGGTCGGGACTCCAGTCGCTGGCGGATCGGCCCGTAGGTGCGGCGATGGGCCGGGCAGAGGCCCCGCTCAGCCAGGGCCTGGCGATGGGCCGGCGTGCCGTAACCCTTGTGCCGGGCAAAGCCATAGCCCGGGTATTCGGCATCCAATGCGATCATCAGCCGGTCCCGCGTCACCTTGGCGATGATAGAGGCAGCGGCGATGGAGAGACACCGGCTATCGCCGTGGACGATGGCTCGTTGGGGCACATCCACATCCGGCAGCCCCATGAAATCTATGAGCAGATGGTCCGGGGATGGTATTAACCGGGCGATGGCTTCCCCCATCGCCTGGCGCGTGGCTGGGACGATGCCCACCTCATCAATGACGGCCGGGGGCACGATGCCCACGCCCACGGCTTCTGCGGCCTGACAGATGATCTCGTATAGCTGGCTGCGTTGCGCCGGGGTGAGTTGCTTGGAGTCGCGGACGCCGGCCCGCAGCAGGAATGGGGCGGTCGCGGGCGGCACTATGACCGCCGCAGCTACCACCGGCCCGGCCCAGGCTCCCCGGCCGGCCTCATCCACGCCGGCCACCCGCCCATACCCGGCCTGGAACAGGGCTGCTTCCTCCTGCCAGGTGGGTTCGGTCTCCCCATCCCCAGCGGGTGAGTCTGGGCGATGGTTGCGCCGTCGCCCAGACCATACAACTCTTGGGAGCACAAAAGTCGCCACACTCTAGTCGCGTTTCTCCTTGAGCCGGGCTTTCTTGCCGGTGCGGCCCCGCAGGTAGTAGAGCCTGGCGCGCCGCACCTGAGCATGGCGTGTCACCTCCACCTTCTCAACCCGGGGCGAATTCAGCAGGAACGTGCGTTCCACGCCTACGCCATGGGCGGCGATACGCCGCACCGTGAACGTGGCATTCTGCCCGCCGCCTTTAAGCCCAATGATCGTGCCCTCAAAGACCTGAGTCCGTTCGCGATCACCCTCTACGATGCGCACATGAACGCGGACCGTATCACCAGGGCGCAACCTGGGTAGCTCTGGCCGTAGAACCTGAGCCTCCACCGACTGCATCAAATCCACCATTGGTTCACCTCACATAAAACGCCTGTAACTGTTCAGCCTCAAACCGACAGGTAGGGGCGTAAGATGCTACGCCCCTACCGCACCGCAGAGCACGCAGAGGGCGCAGAGATTTCTTTACGCGCTCAGTGGCCTCTGCGGTGGGATGATGAAATCGTGGCGCGGGCAAGCCGCGCCAGGCATGGGGAATTATAGCCCAAAAGCTTGCAAATGGCAAGCGGGGATCAATCTCAAGGCGGCGGGTATCGCGCCGGTCAGTCCCGCACGATGCGGATCCGTCCCAGGAGCAGGTGGTCTCCCCAGGGCGTGTCGCCGGGACCCCAGACGGGCAGACGCACACCGGTAGCCGGGTCGTAGAGGCCCACAGCCAGGGTGTCCTCCCCGGCCGGCGCATCCAGCCACACCGGGATGACCCAGTGGTCCACGATCACCTGGCCCATTGCCCAACTCGACGTGGGCACCCAGCCCCGGCCCGTCGTGCCATCCTCCTGGCCGTGTATCCCCGGCCGGCCATCGGCCGCGATCAGGTGATTAAAAACGTGGAGTTCCTGGCTGATGGGTTGCAGACAACGCCAGTAGAGCGTCAGGTGCAGCTTATCGCCCGGCCGGACCACCAGGGGCGTGTCCGGAGTCACCGGCGACCCGGTCTCCGTCGCCAGGTCGTAGCCCAGGAAAGCGACCCGGTCGCCCAGGCGTGCCACCAGGGGGACGAATGGCCCACCCACCGGCTCCATCTGGCCCCGGGGCACGTAGAGGTAGAGCGTGCCGCAGGCCTGGCCGTAGCGGTCGAACTCGCGGATGGGATAGTAGCTGGCGCGCAGCGCCTCGAGGATCTGATCGCGCCCCTCGCCCACCCGCGTGAAATCCTCGTCGGTGAGGGCGACTAGGCCCGCCTGCTGATGGCGCAGCATCTCCACCAGGATTTCGTTGTTCACCACGCGGAACCGCCGGCACCAGGCCGTCTCGCCGTAGCGGAAATAGGCTGGGGGGCCAGACTCCAGGCCGGGCAGCACGTCGCGCCGGGCATCCACCACCAGGTCTGTGCTGAAGGCCAGCCAGGGCGTGCCTGGCGTGCTGTGCGCATCGGCATAGGCCGCCGCCTGCGCGATGCGGTCCAGGGAGACGTTCAATCGTCCATCCCGGAGCGGCCGCAGGAGGAGCCGGTCGTAACACGTCGTGAGCTGAAAGACGAAACCCAACCCCCACAGCGCGGTCACCAGGGCGATGGCAACCTGCCGCCAGCGCACCGACCAGGTGGCCGGCCACAGGCGAACGATCCCGTAGCCGCCCAGGACACAGGCCAGGGGGATCACAACATTATGATAATACGAACTTGTGGGGCGAGGGACGACGTGCGCCAGGCCCACGGCCAGCACGATGGCCCCGCTGGTCAGCGGCAGTGCCTCGCGTCGCCAGGCCGCGCGCCGGTCTGGCGCTCGCCAGAGCCGCACCAGGCCGGCCCCGGCCAGGACGACCAGCAGCGCCACGACGGTGGGGAACTCGGCCAGGGTGCCCATGACCACGCCCCCGGCCATCTCCAGCCGCGCGGCGAGATCCATCTCCGTGGTGTGAAAACCCCAGTTGTTAAAGCTGGTGGCCTGCGGGTCTATGAGGAAAAACGGCCCCCAGACCACGGCCAGCCCCACAAACGTCCCGGCGAGGATGGCCAGGAGGACGCGCCCCCGGCTACGAGCCGTCGCCACCAGGTAGATGGGCAGGATGACGATGGCCGGGGCCAGGGAGAGGCGCGTCCCGGCTGCGGCGATGGCTGCTACCATCGCCACGGCTCCCCAGAGAGCCTGGCGCCGGCGGGCCGACGCGGCCAGCAACGCGCCCAGAAGCAAAAGTGAGGCCAGGGCATACGTGGCCGTGCTGGTATAGTGGGCGATGGTATAAGGCAAGAAGGTCAGGAGGGCCAGGGCCAGAAGCCCGGCTCGCGCGTCCCCCCTGGTTATGCCATCGGCTGGCAAACGGGCCGCCAACCAGGCCGCAAGGCCGGCGCCCACCAGGCCCAGGAGGGCCGTGAGGATACGCCCGGTCAACAATTGGTAGCCAAAGGGCATCAGCAGCAGGCCGTAGGCATAGGGCAGGAGCGGCCCCTGGGGATAGGCGAAATCGGCATACAGCACGCGGCCCCGGGCCACCTCCCGGGCGGCCAGCAGATACCAGCCCTCGTCCACGTTGATCTCGCGGTAAACGACGAAAAATGCCGCGCTCACGGCGTAGACAAGCAGCAACCCGAGCAGCACCAGCGCCGCCCGGCGAGAGAATCCGGCCATCCTTATCTTATCCATACCTCCCGCAGGGTCCAGGCTGCCGGAGGATTCGGGGTCTGCCAACACATGGAGTATAGTCCAACCCCGGCGGTTTGTCAAACCACCGCCCCTGGGATCCGCGCATAAAAGCATAGAAGCCCGGCCCCAACATCTGACGGCCCGTTGGCCGGACTTTACAGATCGCCTCCTAGCGTGTACAATAAGGGCGCACGAAACCCTCACAACCTGTAGGGTGCAATGAACATACCCCCACCATATCTTGTGGGGACATGACCCTGACATCCGTGCGTAACTAAATGCATGAGGGCACTGCCTCACTCCCCACTTCGTCGCCGCTACGCGAGGCGGGGAGGGGAAAGAATGCCTGGTAGGGGGTTTTTGCGGCGGCTTCGCCGCCGCAAAAACCCCCAGAAAGGCTTTCTCTCCCCCTGTTCCTTCCCTGACAGGAGTTATGCACGGATGTCAGACATGCCCCCATTGCCAGATTAGAACATTTGTGCTATAATTAGACTCAGTACGTCGGCGGTCCGCCGTCGGGAGGAAAGCCATGTCCACCCCCACTTACGATACCAGGGACATCCAGGTTCTGGAGTATCCTGAAAACATCCAGCGGCGCCCCGGCATGTACGTCGGGGGTACGGGGCTGGACGCCCTGCATCACCTGGCCCATGAGCTGATCGACAACTCCGTGGACGAAGCCCTGGCCGGCGCCTGCCAGCATATCCGCGTGGAGCTGCACCCAGATGGCTCCCTCACGGTGGACGACGACGGGCGCGGCATCCCGGTGGGGATGCACCCGGAGAAGAACCGTCCTACCCTGGAGCTGGTCTTTACCGAATTGCACACCGGCGGCAAGTTCAAGGAGGGCAGCTACTCCACCTCCGGCGGTCTCCACGGCGTGGGCATCAAGGCCACCAATGCCCTGTCCGAATGGCTGGAGGTGCGCGTGCGCCGCGATGGGGTGGTCTACTTCCAACGCCACGAGAACGGGCGGCCGGTCACGCCAGTCCAGATCCTGGACCCGACCAGCGGCCAACCGGTGGGGCAGGTGGGTGCCCCAGACGAGGCCCAGGTTATCAAAAAGCACGCCGTCAGGCGGCTGGGCACTGGCTCCACCATAACCTTCAAGCCCAGCCCCCGGTTCATGGACGTCACTGATTTTGACTTTGACACGCTGGCCCGGCGCTTGCAGGTCATCGCCTTTCTCTTACCCGGCGTGACCGTGGAGCTAAAGGATGCCCGCAAGAAAAAAGTGCGTGAAAAGACCTTTCGCTATGACGGTGGCCTGGTGGAGTACGTCCGCTGGCTCAATGAAGATCGCAAAACCATCCACCGCACCCCTGTCGAGGTCAGCGGGCAGCAAAATGGGGTGCGCGTCGAGGCGGTGTTGCAGTGGCACACCAGCGTGGATGACAGCGAGATCGTCTCCTTTGTGAACACCATCCCCACGCCGGACGGCGGCAAGCACGTGGCCGGGTTCAAGAGCGCGGTCACCAAGGCCATCAACCAGTTCGCGGCTGAGAAAAAACTGGGCAAGGAAAAGGGCGAGGCCGGCATCAAGGGCAGCGATGCCCTGGCCGGGCTGACGGCCGTGCTCAAGATCTCCATGCCGGACCCCCACTTTACCAGCCAGACCAAGACCTGCCTGGCGAGCGACCACGTGCAGGGCATCGTCCATTCTATCGTCTATGAAGGGTTGCTGGAGACGTTGCGCAAGAAGGTGCCCCTGGGTCGGACCATCGTCCAACAGGCGCAGGCGGCGGCCCAGGCCCGGGTGGCCGCCAGCAAGGCGCGCTCTCTGGTCATCCGGCGCAGCGTGCTGGATGCCGCCGAGTCCGGCCTGCCCGGCAAGCTCGCCGATGTGAGCAAGGGCACGCCCATAGACCAGACGATCCTCTACATCGTGGAGGGCGATAGCGCCGGCGGTTCGTGCAAGATGGCCCGTGACCGGCGTTACCATGCCATCCTGCCCCTGCGCGGCAAGCCCCTCAACGTGGAGGGGGTCAAGCTCACCCGCCTGTTGAGCAACAACGAGATCAAGGCCATCGTCGCCGCCGTGGGCGGGGGTGTGGGGGCTGATTTCAGCGTGGACGACGTGCGCTACGGGGGAGTGAGCATCCTCGTTGACGCGGATGTGGACGGCGACCACATCCGCACCCTGCTCTATACCCTATTCTGGCGGCACATGCGCCCGCTGGTGGAGGCAGGCCGGCTCTACGTGGCCGTGGCCCCTCTCTACCTGATCCGCAAGGGCAAAAAGAGCCGCTATGCCTACTCTGACCGCGAGCGGGATGCCATCCTCGAGGAATGGGGCAAGGACGGCGTGATCATCCAACGCTACAAGGGCCTGGGCGAGATGAACCCGGAACAACTGCGCGAGACGGTCTTTCGGGTGGAAGACAACGGCCCGTTCAACGATAGCCTGCGCCGGGTCACCGTAGATGATGTCCACCACGCCAACCAGGTGATCAGCACCCTGATGGGCAAATCGGCCCGCGACCGCCGCAACTGGCTGCTGGAACGCTGGCGTGAGGAAGAGACCGCCGAGGACGGCGACGAGAACGGCGATGAGAATGGCAACGGAGATGAGGAATAAATGCTCACAGAAACCATCGCCCTGACGACGGACCTGGAACAGGCCTATTTTCAATACGCTGTGGAGACCATCACCGACCGGGCCTTGCCCCGGGTGGAGGATGGCCTCAAGCCGGTCCAACGCCGTATCCTCTACACCATGCACGAGATGGGGCTGACTCACGACAAGCCCTATCGCAAATCGGCCCGCGTGGTGGGAGACTGCCTGGGGAAGTATCACCCGCACGGTGACCAGTCGGTCTACCTGGCGCTGGTGCGTCTGGGTCAGGATTTCGCCATGCGCGTGCCCCTCATTGACGGGCAGGGTAACTTTGGCAGCATTGACGGCGACGCGCCGGCCGCCATGCGCTACACCGAATGCCGCCTGGCCGAAGTCGCCGGGTTTATGCTCCAGGACATCGAGCAGGATACGGTGGACATGGCCGACAACTTTGACGGGTCCTTGCAAGAACCGGTCATCCTGCCGGCCGCTCTCCCCAACCTGCTCGTCAACGGGGCCACCGGCATCGCCGTGGGCATGGCCACCAATATCCCCCCCCATAATCTGGGTGAGGTCTGTGAGGCTATCATCTATGTGGCCCAGAACTGGCAGCGTCATGCCACCATCACGGTGGACGAGTTGCTGCGGTTCATTCCTGGCCCGGATTTTCCCACCGGCGGGGTGGTCTATCGCTACCGGCCCGGCCCGGATGGCGAGCCGATGGATACCATCCGCGCGGCCTATGAGACCGGCCGCGGCGGCATCGTCACTCAGGCCCGGCTGGACATGGAAGACATCGGCGGGGGCAAGGTCAATATCGTCGCCACCGAATTGCCTTACGCCGTGCTCAAGTCCACCGTACTGGAACGCATCGCCCGTGAGGTGCGGGAGGGCAAGATCGCCGGGGTCACGGACCTGCGCGACGAGTCGGATCACGAAGGGATGCGCATCGTCATCGAGGTCAGTCGGGTGGCCGAGGCCCGGGAGGTGCTGGAAAGCGTCTTGAGTCATTCCCAACTGCGCGAGACCTTTGGCGTCAACGCCCTGGCCCTGGTGGCGGAGCGGACCGATGGGGACACCATCGTGCGTCCGCAACGGCTTTCCCTGCTGGATATGCTGGTCTATTTTATCGAGCACCGGTTGAACGTCATCACCCGGCGCAGCCGCTACGAGCTGGCCCGGCGCGAGGCCCGGCTCCACATCGTTCAGGGCCTGCTCAAGGCCCTGGATGTCATTGATCAGGTGATTGATACCATTCGTCGCTCCCGCACCGCCGAGACTGCCGAGGAGAATCTGATCAAGAAGTTCAAGTTCACCCCGGCCCAGGCCCAGGCTATCCTGGCGATGCAGTTGCGCCGCTTGGCTGCTCTGGAGCGGCGCAAGCTGGCCGACGAGGAAAAGGAGCTGGAAGCCCGCATTAAATATCTCAAGGATCTGTTGCGGTCGGAGAAACGCCGGCTGGAGGTGGTGATCGAGGAGACGCAGGCGATCAAGGCCCGGTTCGCTACCCCACGCCGGACAGTGATCCTCAGTGGGGAAAAGCCAGGTGCTGCCATCGTCACCGAGGCGGAGCTGACCACGCCGGCCGGGACACAGGTGATCGTCGTGTCCACGCAGGGGGTGCAGCGCTATGAGGCCCGCCAGTTCAGCTACCGGGTCAGGCCGGGCCTGACGAGCCGGGCCGTGGAGGCCCATCGGCGGCATATCCGGGCCGAGCCGACCGACACGGTCATCCTGGTCTCCGACCAGGGCCGGGCCTGGTGGGGGCGCGTGGGCCGGCTGCCCCGTGCTGCCACCTTCGGCGAGCTGGGACTGGGCAAGGGCGAACAGGTGGTGGGCGGCGGTGTGTTGGCTCCCGACAGCCTGTTAGTCATTGGCACGCGCCAGGGCCGGGTCAAGCGTGTCAAGGCCGAGGAGGCCCGGATCGGCGCGGAAGCCACGTGGTCCGCCATCATTGGCCTGGATAGCCAGGGAGATGGGGTGCTATTTGCCGGCGTTGGCGGGGAGGAGGCCCAGGTGATGTTCTTCACCAGCGAGCGCGTCAACCGTTTCCTCGCCAGCGAGGTCAACCCGCAGGCCACGCCCTCAGCCCGGGGTGTGGTCGGGATCAGGGTGGCTGAGAAAGACCGGTTGTTGGGCGGGGCTGTCATCCTGGACCCTCAGCGTGAGGGAGTGGTGGTGGTGAGTCAGGCCGGCTTTGTGAAACGTATCCCCCTGGCCGAGTTCCCACCCCAGGGGCGGGGCGGTCAGGGGGTGCAGGTAACCCAGGGCCGGACGGCCGGTCCCACTATCGCCGTCGGGGCCGGACCTCTGGATGGCGCGGTGGACGTGCTATCCCGGGACGGCAAACGCCAGCGCCTGGAGGATGTGCCGGTGCTCAACCGGACCCGCACGGGGAAAAAGCTGGTGGAACTGGACGACGTGGCTGAGGTGGTGGTGCTGTGACGATCACGGCTGTGAGGAACGCCGGTATTCCACCGAATCCGGGTAGAACAACGGCTGGCCGAACCTGTCCACACCGTAGGAGCCAATCTTCCTCTGCGTCTCCACCGAGAGCAGCCAGGTCACAAACTTGTTCGCCAGGGCCGAGTTGACGCGGGGATGCTTCTCCGGGTTGACCGCCAGCACGCCGTAGTGGTTGAGCAGCGCCGGGTCCTTGTTCTCAGCCGGGTTGCTGCCCCCCACAACGATGATCAGGTCAGGCAGCTTATCCCGCATGACCAGGTAAGTGCCCCGGTCGGCGATGGTGTATGCCTTCTGCTCGTTGGCGAAGAGCAGCGTATCGCCCATCCCCTGGCCGATGGATTTGTACCAGGGCATCTCCCTGGTCGGCGTGACAGCCAGGGCAGCCCAGATGCTCAGCTCTTTGCTGTGCGTGCCGGACCCGTCGCCCCGGCTGACGAACGTAGCCTGGGCATCCATGATGGTCTTGAAGGCGTCCTTGCCGGTCGCTTTGCCGAGCACCTTGGCCGGGTCGTCCGGCGGACCGACGATGATAAAGTCGTTGTACATCACCTCAAAGCGTTCCCTGGCGTGGCCCTCCGCCACGAACTGATCCTCGGCCTGGCGAGAGTGGACGAGTAACACGTCGGCATCGCCCCGCTGCCCCAGGGCCAGGGCCTGGCCGGTGCCGACGGCCACCACGTCCACCCGGCAATTGTGGGCTTGTTCGAAATCCGGCAGGATGAAATCCAGCAGACCGGAGTCGGCGGTGCTGGTGGTAGTCGCCAGGATCAGCTTCTGGGCTGTGGGATACGGCCCCGGCATAACATCGCAGGCCGTCAGCATGATCAACGCAGCCAGTAAGGCGAAAGTCCCTCCGCGCATTGATTCCCCTTGTGACTATGCCGGGTCAAAACGTCAAGCGTCAAACGTCACCTTCACGCCTGACGCCTGACGGATGACGCATGACGCATGACTTTTAGCAGACCATCTCGCCCCGCACGAACGCCGCTGTCCGGGGGTCTTGCGGCGATTGGAAGAACTTGTCCGTGTCGGCAATCTCGACCAGGCAACCTTCCAGCAGTAAGCCCACCCGCTGCGCCAGCCGGCGGGCCTGGAAGACGTTGTGCGTGACCAGGACCACGGTGGTCCCCTGCTCCCGGTTCAATTGCCGCACGATGTCTTCAATGAGGCCAACGTTGTACGGATCCAGGTTAGCTGTCGGCTCGTCCAGCAGGAGCACGTCCGGCTGCAAGATCATGGCCCGGGCCAGGGCTACCCGCTGCGCCTCCCCGCTGGAGAGGGTCCGCGCCGGTCGCCGGGCCAGGTCAGCCAGCCCCACCTGTTCCAGCGTGGCCTGCACCGGCCCGGCCGCATCGCGCTGGCCGCGCAGCCGCAGCCCATAGGCCACGTTGGCCCGCACGTCCCGGTTCAACAGGATCGGCTGCTGAAACACCGTGGTCACGCGCCGGCGCAGGGGCAGTGGCAGCGCCGTCTCCCGGCTGAACTCCGCGTCCAGAAACCAGATGCGGCCGCTGGTCGGCTCCTCCAGGAAGTTGAGCAACCGCAGCAGGGTACTCTTGCCCGCGCCACTGGGACCGACCAGGGCCAGGACCTCGCCCTGGTGGATCTCCAGCCAGTCCACGTGCAACACGCGCCGGCCGTTGTACTCCTTGATAACGTTCTCGATCTGGTAGATCGGCTTCGTCATTCGTCTAACGTCTTCCCCTGCAGGCGCAGCATGAGCAGGTTGATGGCGAAAGACAGCCCCAGCAGGATCATCCCCAGGGCCAAAGCCCGGTCAAAGTTCCCCTGGCGCGTCTCCAGCACGATGGCGGTGGTGAGCACCCGCGTGCTGTGTTCGATGTTGCCGCCCACCAGCATCACCGCGCCCACCTCGGAGATGATGCTGCCCAGGCCGGCGATGATGGATACGATGACCCCGGTGCGCGCCTCGGCGAGCACGGTCAGCGTGGTCTGCCAGCGGGTGGCTCCCAACGCTCGCACCTGCTGGCGCAGCCGTTTGTCCACGCCCAGCACGGCGGCCATGGTGAACCCGGCCACCAGCGGAAACGAGATGATGCTCTGGGCGATCACCATGGCCCCAGGCGTGAACAGGGCCGGGGTGAACGGCCAGTTCAGGCTGCCCAACGGCCCGCTGCGGGACAACACCAGATAAACGAACAGCCCTACCACCACCGGCGGGAAGCCCATGCCGGTGTAGAGCAGGGCGATGACCAGCCGTCGCCCGGCGAAACGGCTCAGCCCCAATGCTGCCCCCACCGGGATGCCGATGATCGCGCTGAACAGCAAGGCCACGCCGGACACCTGCAAGGATAGCGTGACAATCTCCAGCACGTCTGGGTCCAGGCTGATGATCAGGCGGATGGCCTCGATCAGGCCGCGCAGTGTCTCCTCGATAGCTCGCTCTCCTGGCCAGCCAGGCCGGAACCGAACAGGGTTAGCCGCTTTTCCTGCTCGAAAAGCAAGGTTTCTACTCCTCACCCATTCGAGCCATGCCGGTGGTGAGTGCCGCCGGGTAGAACCTCCAGATCACCGTGCCGGCCGGGAACGTCTTGGTGCCGGAGGCCGGATAATAGCCAGAAGCCGTGGCAGACCAGGAATACGTCCCGGCAGGGAACTTGCCCCAGTGATACAAACCCGTGGGCACGTCCCGCGACCCCACACCGTAGATGGTCAGGTGCAGGATGGTCCCCAGGTCATTTTGCACGTACAGGTCCGTCTGCGGGGGAGTTACCGTCGTCCACTGGACATTGCTCCAGCCAGAGCAGCCATAGACCCCGCAGGCCCGCACGCGGTAGTAGTACGTGCCCACGCCGTTGCCCACTACCTGATACCAGGTATTGCTGCCGGCATAACGAGTCGCCGGGCTGGAGAACGAGGCGTTGTCGTCCTCCTCCAGGATGTAACTGGTGGCCCCACAGGCCGTGCTCCATTCCACCATGTACGTGCCGCTGCCAGAGCTGTTGCTGATGGGATAGAGGGTGGGCGTGCCGACGGGATAGCACTGGAAGATGATGGGCAGGTAGACCTCTTTCGGTCCCCCGGAGTCCAGCACGGTAAAGCCGTTCGCCAACATCCCGCTCTGGGCATCGGGGTTGGTGACCACCACGTTCCACAGCCCGGCGGCGGCCCCCACCAGGTCAAAGTCGCAGGTGATCTGGGACGCGCTGACCACGGTGACGTTGGTGGCCGGGATGTCCGACTGACCGGCGCGGGTCAGCCGGACGGAGGCTCCGGCTTGAAAGTTGGTGCCGGCCAGGTCAGTGATATGCACCGTGCCGGTGCAGACGCCGCTGGATGGGGTGATGCTCGTCACCGTGGGGGCCGTGGGCGAGGTGGTCACGGTAAAGCCGTTGGGCAACGAGCCGCTCTGAGTATCCGGGTTGGTGACCACCACGTTCCACTGCCCGGCGGCGGCCCCCACCAGGTCAAAGTCGCAGGTGATCTGAGATGAGCTGACCACGTTGACGTTGGTGGCCGGGATGTCCGGCTGGCCGGTGCGGGTCAGCCTGACGGTGGCCCCGGCCTGAAAGTTGGTGCCGGCCAGGTTGGTGATGTGCACCGTGCCCGTGTTTTGGCCCGTGTTGGGGGTGACGCTCGTCACCGTGGGGGCCGGCGCGGTCGTTGTGCTTGTGCGCAGGCGGATGGCGACGTCATAGTATTGTCCCCCATAATACACCTCGTTCCACGAGCCGGAGGCGCCGGTGGAGCTATAATACGTGTTTCGGGCAGATGGACCATACCAATCTATGGGGAGCGGGTAGGTATAGCTCTGATTGGTGAACTTGACCACGACGATGACGTCGTTGCCGGCCGTCACCGGCAGGGGCGAACTCAAGGCCACCGAATGATACCCGGCCTCGCTGAAGGAGTGATTCAGACTCTGGCGCAGCAGGTTGGATAGTGCGCCACCGCTGAAGGTGTCGTAGATGTAGATGTCCACGTCGGTCGTGGCATCGGTGGTCCAGAACTCCACCCGCGTGGCGTTGGTGTTGCTGGCTGGCACGAACCGGGCCAGCCCCCACATGGTCGTGCCGCCGCCGCCCCAACTGGCCGACCAGCCCCCGTCATCATAATACAAAAGCCCACCGTTGCTGTCATAATTTTGCCAGGCGGACATGAAGGATGACCACTTGCCGATGCTGGCCGAGCCGTAGGCGATGGTAAAGTAGCCGCGTTGGGAGCCATAGCCGCAGGTGCCGCCCCAGTTCGTGCCCCAACTGTTCTTGGCGATCCAGCCGCCGGTGCCCCCGGCATGAGAGAGGTTATCGTCCCAGCCGACGATGAGCACCGCGTGGTTGGGGGTCTGCGTGCCGGCGTAGTAGAGCGTGTAGGAGCCGTCGTAGTTGCCGAACTCCCAATCCCAGGCGTCGCCGTTGCCGGCGTATATGGCGGTGTAGACCGGGCCGTAGTCGTAGATGTATTGTTTGAGCACGGCCGGGTTGGGTATGACATCGCCGGAGATGATCCGCCACTCCAGGAGAGTCTTCTGGTAGGGACAGGTGGTATTGCAATTCACGTCACTGGCGACGTAGGGGTCGCACGATTCCAGGACCACGCCCTGCCTGGAGAACAGGTCGGCCAGCAGGTCATAGTTGCCGCCAGCGCAACTGGTGCCGCCCCCGGTGTCGGTGACCTCGTACCAGTTGCACTCTTTGGCGTTGTTCTCCGAAAAGTCATAGGAGCCGGCGCCGTCAATCAGCAGCCTGGACTCGATGTTGCCGATGGCGGCGAAGGCATAGCAGGAGCCGCACGCGCCCTGGTTCTTCACCGTGGTCACCTTGCCCTGGGTGCGCCAGTCCCACCTGGTGGGCAGCGTCTTCTGGGGCATGTCGGCGGGCAATTGTTGCCCGGTCAGGTGGGAGAGGTCCAGCAGCGGGGGGCGAAAGCCTTTATTATGGGGTGGCGGTGCTGGCTGGGT
>Ga0209101_1000869_pt1 | contig 24195 bp, 21 predicted proteins | sample ConPoolayeCmetaG_FD_185481 | JGI IMG/M metagenome (GOLD analysis project Ga0209101, IMG submission 185481) | Hot spring microbial mat communities from California, USA to study Microbial Dark Matter (Phase II) - Cone Pool mat layer C metaG... ...
GCCCGACACCCGAACCGACGGCCACACCCGGCCCAACCTGGACCGCCAGCCCAACCGTTGTTCCGCCGACCGCCACCCCGACCCAGACGCCCAGGCCGACCGCCACCCCGACCGCCACGCCGACCCAGACGCCCAGGCCGACCGCCACAGCGTCGCCGACGGCCAGAGCAGGAGAGGGGGCTGTCCGCCGGCCGACAGCGACGGCGACCCCCTGGACTCTCACCACCCTGCGGGGTTGGATCCTTTTCCTGTCCGATCGGGCGGGAGGGGAGGCGGTCTTTGCCATGAAGCCCGAAGGGACCGACGTGATCCGCCTGCCCGACCGGAGCCTGTACGACCAGGCAGCCGCCGCGGAGAGGGTGCATCCCAACGGCCTGTGGCGGCTGGTGGTGCGCAATCATGAGGGCAATTTCGAGGTCTGGCGGCTGGGGGAGGGAGAGGATCTGCAACTGACGAGCAACGGGGCAGCCGACTATGATCCGGCCTGGTCCCCTGAGGGCTGGCTTATTGCCTTTGTGTCCGGCCGCTTTGGCAGTGATGATATTTTTGTTATGGATGCAAACGGTCAGAACGACTACCGCCTGACCTATTACGACGGATACGACAAGCATCCTACCTGGTCACCCGATGGCAGGCGCATTGCCTTCTGGTCGGATCGCCAGGGAGGGCGCCGCCAGATCTGGGTCATCAATCTGGATGGTACAAAGGTGGCCAACCTGAGCAACAGCCCCTATAACGACTGGGATCCGGTGTGGGTCAAATGAGCGACCGGCTACGGCTGACTGCCGAAGAACAGGCCATGCTGGCCGGCGAGGCCGGGCCAGGGGTGCAAAAGGCGATGGAGATTGTCACCGCCCTGGGCCGCATCTACGGCGCTGCCGACCTGGTGCCGGTCGCCAGCGTCCAGGTCAGCGGCGTGAGCTACAAGAACCTGGGCGATGCCGGATTGGAATTCCTGGAAAGGTGGGCGGTTCAGGGGGCCCGGGCGCGGGTGCCGACCACCCTCAACCCGGCGGGGATGGACCTGCTGGCCTGGCGAGAACTGGGCTTTGCCGAGCCATTTGCCCGACAACAGCAGCGAGTCATCGCTGCCTATGCTGCCCTGGGCGTCACCCCGACCTGCACCTGTACCCCTTACCTGGTGGGCCATGCCCCGGCCCTGGGCCAGCATCTGGCCTGGGCCGAGTCCTCGGCGGTGAGCTATGCCAATTCGGTGCTGGGGGCCTATACCAATCGGGAGGGGGGCCCCGGTGCTCTGGCAGCGGCCATCACCGGCCGCACAGCGCGCTATGGCCTGCACCTGGAGGAGAACCGGCTGGCAACGGTGATCGTCGAGGTCCGCTGCCCGGTGCGTTCAGAAGCAGACCTGGGGGTGCTGGGCTACCTGGTGGGCCGCCAGGTCAGGAACGGCATCCCCTACCTCCGCTTCGCTCATCGGCCACCGGTCATCAGCCATTGGTCCTTGAAAATGTTGGGCGCAGCCATGGCCGCCGGCGGTGCGGTGGCGCTCTATCATATCGAAGGGGTGACGCCCGAGGCACTGGCCGGGAAGGTGATCCGGCCCGATGCCGGGCGGCTGGCGGTGGAGGACCTGTCGCCCGGTTATGCGGCCCTCAACGGCCCGGCGGAGGAGATTGACCTGGTGAGCATCGGCTGCCCCCATGCCTCGCTGGCGGAGATCGAGGCGGCAGCCGATTATCTGGACGGACGGCGTGTGCGGACGGCGCTGTGGATCACCACGGCGCGGACCACACGGCAGGCCGCCGAGAAGGCAGGTCTGGTTGCCCGCCTTGAGGCAGCCGGAGGCCGGGTGGTCGCCGACACCTGCCTGGTTGTGGCCCCGGTGGCAGAGCTGGGTTTTCATTCTCTGGCCACCAACTCGGCCAAAATGGCCTTCTATGCCCCGTCGCACAGCGGACTGTCGGTGCGGCTGGGGACGATGGAGCAATGTCTCGAGGCAGCCCTCAGCGGCAGGTGGTGAGCGGGTCACAAAGCTCCGGTTTCTTGCCAGAATCGAACAGGTGTGCTATCATCAGGTCATGGAAACCGAGAGCACGATCCGGGTGCGGTTCGAGCTGCCGCTGCCGCCGGGCATCAACCAGCAGTATGCCACGGTGCATGGCCGACGGGTGTTGAGCCAGGCCAGCCGGAGCTACAAACGGGCGGCGGTCAAGGCCATCCGCCGCCTGCGGGCCACCGGGACCATCTCCGATGCCCTGGTGGCAGCTCTGCGGCAGGGATTTATAGGGCTGTTCATTGACTTTTACTTCGAAACGCCTCACCGGCGCGACCTGGACGGCGGCCTGAAGATCGCCCTGGATGCCATCTGCAGCGCCCTTGGAGTTAACGATAACCGGGTGGTGGATGTGCATCTGGTCAAGCGCATTGACCCGCTGCGGCCGCGCATCGAGGTTGAACTGGAGGCCATCCCCAACTGGCAGTTTGACCTCCGGTACGTCTACCTGGGGGGGAAGGATGGAGGAGACGTGGAACCTGACGCTACGACCCATCGGCCGGGTGGTGAGAGGCCGCCCCTGGCCGCCCGGCGATGATCGCTGGGAGGAGGAGGAAGCCGAGATCGAGCTCGAACCGGCCTGGGCCGGGGCGTTGGATGGCCTGGAAGGCTTTTCGCATATCTGGGTGATATGGTGGCTGGACCGGTCCGAGGGGCCGCTCGATACGCTGCACGTCCGCCCCGAACGGCGCGCCGAGATGCCTCTGGTGGGAGTCCTGGCCACCCGCTCTCCCCGGCGGCCCAACCCGATCGCCCTGACCGCCGTCCGCCTGCTGGCAAGACAGGGGGCGCGGCTGCGGGTGAGGGGGCTGGATGCCTGCCAGGGGACGCCGGTTCTGGACATCAAACCTTATCTGCGCCGGGGCGACCTGATCGCCGAGGCGACAGCGCCCGACTGGCTGGAACGGCTATGGACCATTCACGATCAGGAGAGAGGTTGAGAGTCCGCCTGCTGCTGATAGGGATCGGCCAGGTCGGCCGCCGCTTCCTGGAGCTGATCGCCCATAAACGAGAGCTTCTCCGCCACCGCCTGGGGCTGGAGCTGATACTGGTCGGTGTGGCCGACCGCTCCGGCGTGGCCGTCTGCCCGGACGGCCTGGACCTGCACCAGGTGGTGAGCATCAAGGCGGCCGGCCAGGGGGTGGCCGGGCTTCGACCGTGGGGACAGGCCGGAATCCCGGCTCTGGAGATGGTGCAGGCTGTCCAGGCCGACCTGTTGCTGGAAGCCTCGCCGGCCAACCTGACGGACGGCCAGCCGGGGTTGGGTTGTATCGAGGCGGCGCTCGCCCGCCGGATGCACGTCGTCACGGCCAACAAGGCGCCGCTGGTGCTGGCCTTCCCCCGCCTGCTGGCCCTGGCCAGAGCCCACGGCGTGGAGTTGCGCTTCGATGCCACAGTCGCCGGCGGCCTGCCGGCGATCAATCTGGGCCAGCGCGACCTGGCCTTCGCCGACATCTACCGCCTGGAGGGGGTGCTCAACCTGACGGCCAACTATATCCTCATCCGCATGGCCGACGACGGTCTGAGCTATGCCCAGGCGCTGGCCGAGGCTCAGGCAGCCGGCCACGCCGAAGCCGACGCCAGCCTGGATGTGGAGGGTTGGGATGCAGCCAACAAGCTGGTCATCCTGGCCCATAGCGTGCTGCACTATCCGGCCACCCTGGCCGACGTGGCTGTCGAGGGCATCCTGGGGGTCACGCCCGCGATGCTGGCTCAGGCGGCGGCCGAAGGCAAACGGGTCAGGCTGGTGGCGACCGCCGGGCGGCAGGGTGACGGCTATCATCTCAGCGTGCGGCCTGTGTGGCTGGAGGCCGACCATCCGCTGGCCCGGCTGGGGGCCAAACAGATGGGCATCGTCTACTATACCGATGTCTGCGGCGTGTTGTCGGCGGCCATTGTCGAAGAGACACCCCTGCCTACGGCGGCGGCCATGCTCCGCGACGTGGTGGGCATCTACCTCGACCACAGGGATCTACCGCAGGGATCTACCGCATATGCGTCAAGTTGAACGACAAGTCGCACCTCAGGGGCCTGCGGCCAGGCGTCCACCGGCGTGGATGCCTCCATCCGCGCAGGCGGACGGCCGGGTAGCCGAAGGCATTGCCTTCGGCTACCCGGTGCGATTTCCAATCACCCGCCACGAACGGAGAGGGTGCTGCAATGATGAAAGGGAACGGTTCAGGTGCATGATGCGTCACATATCGTTGATGGTGCTGCTTCTCCTGTTACCCGTCTTATCCCTGGGGGCCATCGCCGCCGCCGGGGAGACTCCCTTCCCGCCTCGTAAAGGAGTCTCCAGCGTTGCCTACGTCGAATCCTCCTCCGGCCTGATTCCCCCGACCATGGAAGGCGGCCGCACCGAACTTGAGATGGGCGACGTGAACGGCGACGGCCACCCCGACCTGGTTTCCATCGGCGACCACGGCTCACCTTACGTCAACACCGACGAGCACGGCATCATGGTCTGGTTCGGCGACGGCGCCGGCCACTGGAGCGTCCACCAGAACGGCAACTTTGGCTACGGCGGCGTGGCTCTGGGCGATGTCAACGGCGACGGCCTGATGGATGTCGGCTACGGCATGCACCACAACTACTCCGGCAACGACTTTGGCAACCAGCTCCTGGAGGTGGCCCTCGGCAACGGCAGTGGCCAAAACTGGACCCCCTGGGACGACGGCCTGGCCACGAACGGCGAAACCTGGGGCATGTTCAGTTGCGACCTGGCCGACGTGGATGCCGACGGCGACCTGGACATCGCCTCCATCTCCTTTGGCTGCTGCGCCGGGGTGCACGTCTATCTCAACCAGGGCGACGGCACGTGGGCCCAGTCGTTCGGCTTCCTGGGCGGCAACTCGGGCATGCACCTGGTCTTTGGCGACGTGAACGGCGACGGCAACGCAGACCTCGCCGTCTCCCACCAGTACGGCACCGTCTATCTGGGCGACGGCAACGGCGGCTTTGCCCTGGGCGACGGCAACCTGCCGCCGCCTGGGTCGCTCGGTCATGCCGGCGTCTCGCTGGGCGATGTGAACGAGGACGGCCGCGCCGACCTGGCCTTTTGCACCACGGGCGGCGGCATCCAGGTCTGGAGTTGGGTTGGGCCGAATACGTGGCAGAACCTCTCCGGCAGCCTTCCCGGCAGCGGCCCCTACGAGGCGACGCAACTGGCCGACATGGATATGGACGGCCACCTGGACGTGATCGCCTTTGGCGGCGGTCAGGTGCGCATCTGGGGCGGCGATGGGACCGGCCAGTGGAACGAGATCGCCTCCTTCACCACCCCCGCCCCGGGCTCCCTCTCCGCCTTCCGCGTCGGCGGCGACGCCGACCACAACGGCTACCCCGACATCGCCCTGGTGGCCGAAGAGGGTTCCTGGCCCAACTACCAAAACCACACCCGCTTTTACAAAGAGTCCTCGACGCCGGGGCAATTGCAGGTCAAGCCGGTCTTTCCACGCGGCCACGAGACCTTTCGCGCCGGAGCCATCCTCTTTATTGACTGGATCGGCGCCGTGCCGGCCGGCGGGCCGGGCGCTGTCTCCCTGGAACTCTCCCTCCATGGGCCGGCCGGCCCCTGGACGACCATCGCCACCGACGTACCCAACAACGGCCGCTACCAGTGGTCCATCCCGCCCGGCACGCCTTCGACGGATACGGCCTATATCCGCTATACCCTGGTCGTATCCCCGGACGTGGCCGTAGCGATGACACCTGCCGCCTTCAACATCCTGGGCTCTCAGGAGGAACCGATCTACGGCCTGCAGGCGGCCAACAGCAGCCCCACTCCGCTGGGAGAGTCCACCACCTTCACCGCCACCGTCATCTCAGGGACCAACATCGTCTACACCTGGGCCTTTGGCGATGGGGATGCCGGGAGCGGAGCCATCACCTCCCACGTCTACCCTGAGGTGGGCCTTTACACCGCCACCGTCACCGCCACCAACAGCATCAGCACCGCCACGGCCACGACGCCGGTGACCATCACCGACGCCCCCATCGCCGGCCTGACCCTCCAGAGCGACAGCCCCACCCCTCTGGGCCGGCCCACCACCTTCACCGCCACCGTCGCCGCCGGCAGCCATCTCTCCTACACCTGGGCCTTTGGGGATGGCTCCCCGCCGCTTGTCGGCCCCTCGCCCCTGGTCATCCACATCTACCCGGCCGTGGGCGACTATAGCGCCACCGTCACCGCCCGTAACAGCGTCAGCATGGTGACGGCCACGGCCGCCGTCCAGGTGGAGGAGGCTGTCGCCGGCCTGACCCTCCAGAGCGACAGTCCCACCCCTCTGGGCCGGCCTACCACCTTCACCGCCACCGTCGTCGCCGGAAGCCATCTCTCCTACACCTGGGCCTTTGGGGATGGCTCCCCGCCGCTTTGGGGCCCCTCGCCCCTGGTCACCCACACCTACCCGGCCGTGGGCGACTATACCGCCGCCGTCACCGCCCGTAACAGCGTCAGCATGATGACGGCCACGGCTGCCGTCCAGGTGGAGGAGGCTGTCGCCGGCCTGACCCTCCAGAGCGACAGTCCCACCCCCCTGGGCCGGCCTACCACCTTCACCGCCACCGTCGCCGCCGGCAGCCATCTCTCCTACACCTGGGCCTTTGGGGATGGCTCGCCGCCGCTTGTCGGCCCCTCGCCCGTAGTCACGCACACCTACCCGGCCGTGGGTGATTATACCGCCGCCGTCACCGCCAGCAATGCCCTCGGTGCCATGAGCACGACGACGGTGGTCTGGGTGCTGCGCTCAACCTGGGCTGTCTATCTGCCCCTGGTGTTGCGACGGTAGTGATTGGCCTCCGTGTCCCTCCTGGCCGCTGAGTTTTCTTGTGATTCCTCCACGTTCTCTGCGTGCCCGGCGGTGAAATCAACGTGTCAGGTCACATCCAGCCCGATCTCACCCCAGGGTGGAGCCGGGCCGGTCTCTTGACCCCCCGGGCCGGCTGTGTTATACTCACGTCGTCGAGCTGGATGGGAGGGGGAGATTGCCGAAACAGGACGACCGACGGGGACTGGGGCGGCGCGGCGAGGAGCTGGCCGCCCGTCACCTGACAGCCAGGGGCTACCAGATTGTGGCCCGCAACTGGCGTTGCGAGGCCGGCGAGCTGGACCTGGTGGCCCTCGACGGCGATTGCCTGGCCTTCGTCGAGGTGCGGGCACGCCGGGGCGGGGCGCTGGGCTCGCCTGAAGAATCGGTCACTCCGGCCAAACAGTCGCGCCTGATCGCCCTGGCAGAAGCCTACGTCCAGGCCCATGACTGGCCGGGCCAGTGGCGCATTGATGTTGTCGCCGTCGAGATGGATGGCCGGGGGCGGGTGCTGCGGGTGGATCACTATGAGAATGCCGTCACCGGCTGAAGCCGCCCGCCGGCCCCCGGATCGGCAGGAAGACAGGCCGCTGATCGCCATCGTCGGGCCGACGGCGGTGGGCAAAACAGCCCTGGCCGTGCGCCTGGCCGAGGCGGTCGGGGGAGAGATCGTTTCGGCCGATTCACGCCAGGTGTACCGGGGCATGGACATCGGCACGGCCAAGGCTACCCCCCAGGATCGGGCACGGGTGCGCCACCACCTGTTGGATGTGGTGGACCCCGATCAGGCCCTCGGTCTGGCCCAATTTCAGGCGCTGGCCTATGCCGCCCTGGATGACATCCTGGCCCGGGGACTGGTGCCCTTCCTGGTGGGGGGGACAGGGCAGTATGTGCTGGCCGTGGTTGAGGGCTGGCAGGTGCCCCATGTCCCGCCCGACGAGGGGTTGCGCGCCGATCTCTACCGCCAGGCAGAGCAAGGGGGAGCCGGGGTGCTCCACGCCCGACTCCGCACCCTGGACCCGGTTGCTGCGGAACGGATTGACCCGCGCAATGTGCGCCGTCTGGTCCGTGCCCTGGAGGTGTGTCTGATCACCGGCCGGCCCATCTCGGCGCAGCAGCGCAAGGCGCCGCCGCCTTATCGGACCTTGATGCTCGGCCTGACCCTGCCCCGGGCTGAGCTTTACCGTCGCATTGACCGCCGTGTCGAGGAGATGATCGCCGCCGGTCTGGAAGGGGAGGTGCGTCGGCTGGTGGCGGCCGGTTATGGCTTTGAACGACCGGCCATGTCCGGCGTGGGCTATGGCCAGTTCGCCCCCTACCTGGCCGGGGAAACCGGCCTGGAGGAAGTGGTGCGGCAGATCAAACGTGCCTCCCGGCGCTTTGTGCGCCATCAGTTCAACTGGTTCCGGCCCGATGACCCCCGCATCCACTGGTTGGCCGCCGAGCCTGATCCCTTCCCGGCCGCCCTGGACCTGGTGCGCGACTTCCTGGCCCAGACGACCAACAGCTCAGGAAGGTGACTTCCAGTCCCCGTGGAGGAATCACTATGCACGTTGAAATCATCGGTTTGACCCGGTTTCTGTCAGAAGGGGGCGATCCACAGGCCCTGCTGGAGCACGCCGGGCGGGTCTGCTACCGCAGCGAATCAAAGGGGGATGCGGGCCGTTTTCTCCAGGCCCGCATCCGCGAGGGCCACGAGTCGCTCATCGAGCACGCCAGTGTGACATTCGAGATCAGTGGCATTTCACGGGCGTGCAGCCATCAGCTCGTCAGGCACAGGATTGCCAGCTATTCACAGGAATCGCAGAGATACGTGGATATGTCGGCCCCGCAGTTTGTCGTTCCCCCCTCCGTGGCCGGGAATCCCCAGGCGATGGCCATCTGGGATGAGTTTATGGGGCAGGTGGCCGAGACCTACCGTCGTCTGCGCGAGTCGGGTGTGCGAAAGGAAGATGCTCGCTTTGTGCTGCCCAATGCCACCGCCACGCGCCTTGTTGTGACCATGAACTTTCGGGCCTTGCGGCACTTTTTCTCGGTGCGCTGTGACCAGGCGGCCCAGTGGGAGATCCGCAACCTGGCGTTGGAGATGTTGCGCCAGGTCCATGCCCTGGCTCCCGACGTGTTCGACGACCTGTATGACCGTTTTCTGGGGGAAAAAGCCTGAAGGCCCCTTCGCGGCAGGCCCGGGACTTTGCCATGTCTGCCTGTTTCGTGTATAATGGAGCGGACAGACAGGGTTGGTCAGAGGCACACACAGCCGGGGGACCGACGGTTTTGGCCTGTCTGCCAGTCTATGACAGATGAGGGCAACCGGTGGGGGCAGCGCAGACGATACAACGACTCTCTCTGCATGGGCGCATCCTGGCCGAGGGTGTGCGGTGTGCCTCGGCTTGTTCTGACGAGCCGATCCTGTGCATTGCCAGCGGGCAGATGTTGGCCTTTGCCGTGTCAAGTGAAGCGCGGCTGCTCTTTTCCTGGCAATTCCGCCTACCGACCGCGATCCAGCCGCCCATCGCCTTTGTCATCCCCAAGGTCATCGTCCGGCATCTGATCGCCTCTCCTGTCGGGGGCGAGGCCGATGTTGACCTGACTCTCAGGGGCAATGAGGTGACATTCACCTCGCGGGATGCCAGGGGGCCTTTCGAGTTGCGTTGGCAGTCTGACCTGCGCCGGTTTCCTGCGCCGATGGAGATGAACCGGCTGCTGGCGGTGCCACTCAACCTGATCCGGGTGGACTACTTGCAACTGTCCGACTCTATCCACCGGGCTGTGGCCAGGCTCATCGCCCTTGAGTCGCAGCAGCACATCCACCGGACCAGGCTGGCCCTCCTGCTCAGTCTGTCTGATGGCCGCCTGAGGGTAGATGGGCGGGAGATCTCCGATCAGGGTGCAGGCCAATACTACTTTGACCCACGCCTGATGCTCCGGGCACTGGAACATGTCCGGGCAGAGAGGGTGGAGATCGGGTTGACCAGTCTGAGCCTGCGGCGGGCCATCCTGTCCATTGTGGAGCGACGGCCAGAGTACATTTTGCATTGCGCCCTGATGTCCATCGGCCTGGACACCCAGCTTCTGCTCCCCCTCTCTCCGCGGCGGGGTCAGCAGGCTGTTCAGGTGTGACAGGCGTCGTGATTTCCCCTCCTGGCCGGCAAGGCCCATGGGGTCTGATGATGAGGTCAAGGGAGATGGACAGGCTATTGGCGCCGACTACCCTGTTGGACAACCGTTTCCGCGTGGCCGATCTGCTTGGCCACGGGGCCCAGAATGCTGCGTATTTGGCGGCCGATCTGGATCAAGGTGGTGCCTGGACTCTGGTGTGGGAATCGCTGAACCTCTTCCGTATGAGGCAACGCCCGGCGGGGGTGGTACACTACCTGGCACAGGGGGAGCGCCATTACCTGATGTTGCGCCTGGAAGGGCAGGACCTGGGTCTGGTGCTTACGGCGGCTGAGGCGGTGGAGGAAAGCTGGGCAGCACTGTGGATGATGCAGGTGTGTGATGGCATCGGGCAGTGGCATACCCGCGCCGAGGAGCGGCTGATCTGCCTGAAATCAGGTGATATCCGCCTGGCCGATCTGAAATTGACCGCCAATGGACGGGCCATCCTGCCGGGCTGTGATCTGCTCTCCCAGCCGGTGCAGGCCCTGGTCCCCGGCCAGAGCCTGGCTTTTTCTGCGCCGGAAAAGGCCCTGGGCCAGCCTTTGACCGTCCGCTCCGATGTGTATGCTCTGGGGGCAGCGCTTTACTGCCTGGTGACCGGGACGCCACCGCCTGACCCCCGCGCCCATAAGGAGGGCCAGGCCGAACTGGTGCCTCCGCGCCGGATCCGGCATCAGATCTCAGGGCGGCTGGAAAAGACGATCCTGAAAGCCATGAGCCCCGATCCCGCCCTGCGCCATGAATCGGCCATGCAGCTCAGCTTTGAGCTGGACCGCTGCGTGCCCCGCCGACTCCGCCATCAGATCGGGGCCTTCTGAGAGCAGAGGCATCCTATACCGGAGGAAGAGGATGAAGCACTTTTTGAGCATGGCCGGGCTGACGACTGAGGAATTGTGGAGCCTGCTGCACCTGGCCCGTGACCTCAAAGCGGAATGGCAGGCCGGTGGCAACCGGCCGATCCTCAAGGGCAAGGTGCTGGGCATGATCTTTCAGAAGCCCAGCCTGCGCACCCGCGTCTCGTTTGAGATGGCCATGATCCACCTGGGGGGCGCAGCCATCTACCTGTCGCCCGGCGAGATCCAGTTGGGCCAGCGAGAAAGCGTGGCCGACGTGGCACGGGTGCTCTCCCGCTATGTCCAGGGCATCATGGCCCGCGTCTTTGCCCACCGCGATGTCGAACAGCTGGCTGCCTATGCCACTGTGCCGGTCATCAACGGCCTGTCCGACTATAGCCATCCCTGTCAGGCGTTGGGCGACCTGTTCACCATCTGGGAAAAGTTTGGTGAGCTGAGGGGGCGCAAACTGGTCTTTGTGGGGGATGGCAACAACGTGGCCAACTCGTTGTTGTTTGCCTGCGCCCGGCTGGGCATGGACATGGCGGTCGCTTCTCCGCCCGGCTATGAACCCCATCCGGCGGTGGTGCGGCTGGCCCGGCAGTTCGCAGCCGAATCGGGCAGCCGGGTGGAGATCGGCAACCGGCCGGCCGAGGCGGTGCGCGGCGCCGACGTGATCTACACCGACGTGTGGGCCAGTATGGGCCAGGAAGCTGAGGCCGAGGTGCGCAAGGCGCGCTTTGTCGGTTTCCAGGTCAACGAGGCGTTGCTGGAGCGAGCCAAACCGGAGGCCATGGTCATGCACTGCCTGCCGGCCCACCGGGGCGAGGAGATCACCGACGGCGTGGCCGATGGTCCCCAGTCGGCCCTGTTCGACCAGGCGGAGAACCGGCTGCATGCCCAAAAGGCGATCCTGGCGACCTTGCTGGGTGACATCCAGTGAGGGTCACTATTCAGCGGTGACTGAAATCACCCTGTGGGGCCTGTGGCCAATGGTCGGCCTGCGCCGACCGGTAGGCCGACGCCCGGCGCAGGGCGCCCCAAAAGGCCGATTTCATAGGCGCTTAGTGGATTTGACGTGGCGGGCGATAAAAAGGTCTATGACAAAGCAATACGCGCCGGTCTGAAAGCTGCCTGGGAGGGTCGCTGGCAAAAGGCAGTGGAGGCCTATCAGCAGGCGCTGGCCGAGATGCCCGACGACCCGGTGGTCCACAATCACCTGGGACTGGCCTACCTGGAGCTGAAACAGTTCCAGCCGGCCCTGGAGGCTTACCATCAGGCCAGCCGACTGGCCCCCAACGATCCGGCCCCCTTGCGCCGCATCGCCGAGATCCATGAACAGTTGGGCCAGCCCCAGGCGGCAGCCGATGCCTTCTTTTCCGTTGGCGAGCTCTATCAGCGACAGCGGACCTGGACTCAGGCCATCCAGGCCTTTCAACGGGCGGTCCAGCTTCACCCCGATCATCTGCCGGCCCGCCTGGCACTGGCCGAATTGTACGCCGAGCTGGACCAGCCACAACGGGCGGCGGCCGAACATCTCGGCCTGGCCCGGGTTTTGCAACGTCAAGGGCAGATCGAAAAAGCGTTGGACCAGTGCCGCCGGGCGTTGGAACTGGATGCGCGCAACGCCGAGGCCCGCGCCCTGGCCGAGGCGCTCCATCTGCGCAGCACAGCACCGACAGCGGTGGCGGTGCCGGTAGAGGAGCCGGTTGCCCCTCCCCCTGTCGAAGAGGGGGCCAGCCCGGTGGACCTGGCCCGCGACATGGCCCTGGGGGAACTGGCCGACATGGTGTTCGAGGAGGCACCGACCGGCGCAGCCGCCGACCTCTCCGCCTTTAAGCCGGGCGTGGCCCCGGCCGAGGCGCCGGCTCGCCCCTCCCTCAGCCGCCCGCAGATTGACGCCCTGATCGCCCAGGCCATTGACTTTCAGACCCGGGGATTGCTCGACGAAGCCATCACCTGTTATACCAGAGTGATCGAAGCAGGTGTGGATCGGCCGGCGGCCCACTTTAACCTGGGGTTGCTCTATCAGCAGCGGCTGCGCTTCGAACCGGCCATCGCCGAGTTCAAGAAGGCGGCGCGCTTCCCCCAGTATGCCCTGGGCAGTCACTTTGCCCTGGGTGAGTGTTACAAAGCCCTGGGCCGCATTGACGACGCGCTGGAACATCTGATCCAGGCGCTCAAGATCGTGGACCTGGATACTGTCCAGCACGAACAGGCCGATGATCTGATCCAGCTTTACGACGCGCTGGCCGACAGTTACATCGCCAAAGGGGACCGGGACAAAGCGTTGGAGTTCGCCAATTCGCTGGTTGAATTCCTGTCGGCCAGGGGGTGGGGGGACAAGGCCCGTGAAGCCCGAAGGCGGATTGACAGCCTGGCGGACGAAGGGGTGACGATGAGCCTGGCCGAGGTGCTGGCCACCCCTGGCGCTGACCGGATCCTGTCGGCGGTGTCGCTGAGCCAGGAGTATATGAAGCGGGGCGCTCTCACCGCGGCCACAGAAGTCTGCTACCGGGCCATCGAAGTGGCTCCGACCTACCTGCCCCTGCACCTGCGGCTGGCCGAAATCTTTGCCCAGGATGGCCGGATCGAGGAGGCGCTGGCCAAGTACCAGGCTGTGGCCGACCTGTACCTGGTGCGCGAAGAGATCCCCCGGGTCATTGGGGTCTACAAGCGGATGCTGCGCCTGATGCCGATGGATGTCGCCATCCGCTCGCGGCTGATTGACCTGCTGATCAGCTCCGGGGAGATTGACCAGGCCCTGGATCAATACCTGGCCCTGGCTGACGCTTATTACCAGCTGGCTCAGGTGGACAAGGCGCTGGAAAAATATAACGAGGCGCTCCGTCTGACCCCCAGAGCTTCGGAGGAGACCAGGTGGCGGATCCGCCTGTTGCACAAGATGGCCGAACTGGAAACACGCCGTGGCCGTTGGCGCGAGGCGATCCCCTTCTACCAACAACTGATCAGGCTCGATCCAGACGATGAGCGTGCCCGGCTGCACCTGATTGACCTGCATTACAAACTGGGGGGGGACAAAGAGGCGGACCGGCAGTTGGTGGCCATGCTGGAGAACTATCGCGCTCAGGGAAAGGCCGAGCAGGCCCTGGCCCTGTTGCAAGAGGCGGTGCGCCTTCACCCTCAGCAGATGTCGCTGCGGGCACGGCTGGCCCGGGCCTACATTGACGCCGGAATGCGCGAGGAGGCCATCGCCGAGCTGGACATGCTGGGGGAGTTGCAACTGGATGCCGGGTTGCGCGAACAGGCGATGGCCACCGTCCGCCTGATCATCTCCCTGGGTCCGAAAAAGGTAGAGGCCTATCGGCAACTGTTGTCCCAGATCTCAGGGTAGGTCGGCCCTCTCCGCCGGCAAACAGGTGATCAGCCAGCATGTCAGATGTCCTGTGGGTTGTTTCCCACATCGCCTGGTTCGATGTCGTTGATATTCTTCTCGTAGCGACGGTTTTCTATCTCCTCTTTTCCCTGGCTCGCGGGACCCAGGCTGTGCCCCTGCTGCGGGGGATGGTCCTGGTCATCCTGGTGGCCTTTGTGGTGAGCCAGATGCTGCCCTTCAGGGGCTTTAGCTGGCTGATCAGAACGGCACTCCCGGCCCTGTTGATCGCCATTCCTGTCATCTTTCAACCGGAACTGCGCCGTGCTCTGGAGCGGCTGGGGCGCACCGGCAGCCTCCTGGCCCGACGGCGCCAGGAAGAAGAGGTGGAGGCGATGGTGGATGAGGTGGCGCGAGCGGCACACCGCCTGGCCGGGCAGCGCCACGGCGCCCTCATCGTCCTGGAGCGAGAGACAGGACTCCAGGAGTTTATCGAAAGTGGAGTCCGGCTGGATGCCCAGGTCAAAGCCGAATTGCTGCGGACGATTTTTCATCCGAACACCGCCCTGCATGACAAAGCGGTCATCATCCGCAGGGGGCGGATCGAGGCCGCCAGTTGTATGTTGCCTACCTCCCATAATCCCCGCTATAGTGGCCTGGGGACGCGCCACAGGGCGGCCATCGGCGTGACGGAAGAGAGTGATGCCCTGGTGGTTGTCGTGTCGGAGGAGACGGGGATTATCTCGGTGGCATACAACGGGCGGATCGTCCGCCGGCTGGACATCAACCGGCTGCGAGGAGTGCTGTTAGCCTTCTACCAGCATCGGCTGGGGGGACGCGGCTGGACGAAGCGGGTGTGAGAGGGGAAGATTGGAGACCGGATCTCAGGGGTTGAGAAGGCGGTCAATCTCCCGGCGCAGTTCGGCCTGAGTGACCGGGCCGAGGATGTGACGGGCCAACAACCCTTGCCGGTCTATGATGAACGTTTCAGGCACACCGGTTACGCCGTAAGCCCGGGCGGTGCGGCCACCCGGATCGCTCCCACAGGGGTAGCTGACGTTGAACTCCTGGAGAAAGGCCATGGCTTTGGAGGAGGCGTCCTTGTAGGCAATGCCGAAAAACTGCACCTCCTGGCCCCGATAGGCACGCCAGGCCAGTTCCAGATCGGCCGCCTCCTGGCGGCAGGGAGCACACCAGCTGGCAAAAAAGTTGATCACGACCACTTTGCCCTGCTGCGCCTTCAAACTCATCCCACTTCCATCGAAGGCGGTGAGTGTCAGGTCGGGCACCGGGCTGCCGATCGGAAGGGAGGTTGCCAGCCGGGTCATCAAGGCAGATCCGACCAGCGCGATCACCAGCAGGGCAATGGCCGCCGTGGCGATCCAGGCCGGCGATGGCCGCCGTCGCCCCTTTTCTGTTGGCAGGATCGGGGATGGTTCCATTCCGTTTCTCCTGAACGGTCTGCTCGATTTCAACCCATTGTACCGCACTTTCCCCTTTCCGTCCAACCGGAGAGGGGGCAGGGCAAAGTCAGGGGGATGAGAAAATGTATCCGGTCAAGATTATCACCGTGGAAAAGAGCCGCGAGCTGGAGAACAGGGCCAACGAAGGTGGTCTGAGTTTTGCCGAGATGATGGAAAGCGCCGGGCGTGCCACCGCGCAGGCGATCCAGCGCCGGGTGGGGGCCGGAGGCAGGCGGGTCGTCGTGCTGGTGGGGCCGGGCAACAACGGGGGCGATGGCCTGGTAGCCGCCCACCATCTGAGCCAGATGGGGGCTCAGGTGACCTGTTATCTGTGGAAACGGAAGGTGGCCGGCGATCCGAATTTCCAGCGGGTTGAGGCCGACCGCCTGCCGCTGCTGTGGGCCGAGGAGGATACCGGTTTCGAGGCATTGCGCCGGCTGCTGGCCGAGGCCGATGTGGTTGTAGATGCGCTGTTGGGGGTGGGTGTGGATCGCCCTATCGGCGGTGTGCTCAAGGAGTTGCTGGCTGTGGCCAGACAGACCCTGTCCGAACGCCGGCTGCCGGGCGGCCTGGCCGAAATAGTGCCCCCCGCCCCGGTGGAAGCCGGTCCTCTTGTCGTCGCCGTGGATTGCCCCAGCGGCCTGAACTGTGACAGCGGCGCTCTGGACCCTGCTGCCCTGCCGGCTGACCTGACGGTGACCTTTGCCTATCCCAAGGTCGGGTTGTTGCGCTTTCCGGGGGCGGAGGCCGTGGGCGAGATCGTCGTCGCCGACATTGGCATCCCGCCCTCCCTGGCCGACGACGTGGCGCTGGAGATGGCCACGGCCGACCGCATCCGTGACTGGCTCCCACGGCGGCCCCGGTCGGCGCACAAGGGGACCTTTGGCCGGGCGCTTGTCGTCGCCGGGTCGGTTCACTATGTCGGTGCGGCGGCGCTGGCCGGCGCGGCGGCAACGCGGGTGGGTGCCGGCCTGGTGACGATGGCCCTGCCTCCACCCATCCAGCCGGCGGTGGCGGCCCACCTGACGGAGGCGACCTACCTGCTGCTCCCCCATGACCTGGGCGTCATCTCCACCGGCGCGGTCGAACTGCTCCGGGACAAGATGGGCGATTATGAGGCGTTGCTGCTGGGGCCGGGGTTGACTCAGGAGAAAGAGACGGTGGCCTTTGTCCACGCCTTTCTGGGGCTGGAGCGGGCGGAGCGCCGGGGACGCCTCGGCTTTGTGGCCAGTGCGGCGGCCAAAGAGGTAGAGCGGCCGGGCCTGCCGCCCCTCATCATAGATGCCGATGGGTTGAACGCCCTGGCCCAGGCTGACGACTGGTGGAAGGCGCTGCCCCCCGATACCATCCTCACCCCTCATCCCGGCGAGATGGCGCGGCTGATGGGAGGAGAGACGACGGCCAGGGAGGTCCAGGCCGACCGGGAAGGGGTGGCGATGCGGATGGCAGCCGCCTGGAACGTGGTGTTGGTGCTCAAAGGGGCTTTCACCGTCGTTGCCGCGCCCGATGGGCGGGTGATGGTGTTGCCCTTTGCCAATGCCGGTCTGGCGACGGCCGGCAGTGGGGACGTACTGGCCGGGGCGATAGTGGGCCTGCGGGCGCAGGGCCTGGCGGCGTTCGAAGCGGCGGTGACCGGCGCCTATCTACACGGTCTGGCCGGGGAGCTGGCCCGCGCCGACCTGGGGGACATGGGCATGGTCGCCGGTGACCTGCTGCTGCGCCTGCCGCTGGCCCTGCGGCGCATCCGGTCGCAGGAAGGTGCTTGAAAAAATATCCCCTCTCACCGCAGAGCAGGCAGAGAACGCGGAGGAAAAGACCTCAGGAGTAAAAAAGATGATTGCCCGTCTGGAAGAACTGATCAGGCTGGCTCAAGAGAGGCCGCCGACGAGGGTAGCGGTGGCGGCTGCGGCCCACAACCTGGTGCTGCAATCGGTGCAGCGGGCGGTCGGGCTGGGGCTGGTCATCCCGCTGCTGGTGGGCCGTGAGGAGGAGATCCGCGCCGAGGCGGAGGCCATTGGCTGGGACCTGCACGGCGCCCAGCTTGTCCCCACCCCGACCAACAAGGCGGCGGCTATAGCCGCCGTGGACCTGGTACGGCAGGGCAAAGCTCAGGTGCTGATGAAGGGCTACCTGCACACCGCCGAGATGCTCCACGCCATTCTCGACCACAACACCGGCCTGCGCACCGACCGGCTGCTGAGCCACGTCTTTGTCCTGGAAGTGCCCACCTACCACAAGCTGCTGCTCATCACCGACGCGGCCATCAACATCACCCCCGACATCACCCAGAAAGCGGCCATCACCCAGAATGCGGTTGACCTGGCCCGCCGGCTGGGAGTGGAGCGGCCCAAAGTGGCGGCCCTGTCCTCAATCGAGACGATCAACCCCAACATCCCCTCTACGGTCCATGCCGCCTGTCTGAGCAAGATGGCCGAGCGAGGGCAGATCAAGGGAGCGATTGTGGATGGGCCGCTGGCTTTCGACAACGCCATCTCAGCCCAGGCAGCGCAGGAGAAGGGGATTGTCAGCCCGGTGTCGGGCGACGTGGATGTCGTGGTGGTGCCCGACCTGGATGCAGGCAACATCCTGTCCAAGAATCTGGAGTATCTGGCCCGGGCCAAGATGGCCGGCATTGTCATGGGGGCAGCGGCCCCGGTGGTCCTCACCTCCCGCTCCGATCCGCCCGGGGCGCGGGTCTATTCGCTGGCCCTGGCCGGGCTGTTGTGCTGCTGATTCAGCCCGGCCTTCTACCCCTGCCCCCGCTCACTGCTGTGGCCGGGAGAGACCTGGACGGTTGGGTCCAGGTAGTTCCTGGCATAGTTGGCGGCTATGGCTGCCTCGGCCGTGGCCGTGGCGATCAGCTTGATCTTGCCCTCGTAGGTGGCGATGTCGCCGACGGCATACACGCCGGGCAGATTGGTGCGCATGGTGGCATCCACCCGGATCGAGTTCCCGACGATCTGGAGCCCCCAGTCGCGGATCGGTCCCAGGTTGGCCAGGAAGCCCAGACCCAGAATGATGGCATCCACCTCCAAGGTGGTCTCGGTGCCGTTGCGGTTGTCCAGAACCGTCGCCGCCCGGACCCGATCCTCGCCGTGAAGCGCCTTTAGCTCATGGCACAACAGAATTTTGCTGGGCGAGGCAAACAGCTCGCGGACCGATTCTTCATGGGCCCGGAAGCGGTCACGGCGGTGGATGAGGGTCACCTGATCGGCGATCTTGAGCAGGCTGAGAGCCCAATCCAAAGCGGTATCCCCCCCGCCGACCACCATCACCCGCCGGTGGCGAAAGGTTTCCAGGTCTTTGACAAAATAATAGACCCCCTTGCCGGCCATAGCCTGGAGATCAGGCAGGTCCAGGGTGCGGGGGACAAAAGCCCCGATCCCGGCGGCGATGATGACGGTGCGCGACAGATGGACATGGCCCGCTTCGGTGTGGAGGAGGAAGAGGCCCTCCTGGTCCTGGCGGAGGTCGGTCACCTTTTCGCCCAGACAGACGGTGGGCGAGAACTGCATGGCCTGTTCCACCTGCCGGTCCACGAACTCGCGGGCCAGGACCTTGGGGAAGCCGGGGATGTCATAAATGTACTTTTCCGGGTAGAGGGCGGCCAACTGACCGCCCAGTTGCGGCAGGCTGTCAATGATCTTGGTCCGGGCGGCCCGCAGCCCGGCATAGAAAGCAGCGTACAGCCCTGAAGGCCCGCCGCCGATGATGGTGATGTCATAAACCTCTTGAGTCATCTCTTCTTTGCCGATGCTGCTACGGCCTTTCACCCCGGATAAACGCCTCGGCCAGGGCTACCAGCTCCTTGTTGCCGATAAAGAGCGGTACGCGCTGATGGAGTTGGGTGGGCTGGATGTCCAGGATCGGCTGGGTGCCGTCCGACGCTGCCCCGCCGGCCTGCTCGGCCAGGAAGGCCAGGGGGGCACACTCGTAGAGCAGGCGCAGCTTCCCGCCGGGCCTCTTGGGATCGCGGCTGTCGGCCGGATAGTAAAAGATGCCTCCCCCCAGCAGGTTGCGGTGGAAATCGGCCACCAGCGAACCGATATAACGCAGCGACAGGTTCTGGCTCTGCAGGTAGTTGGTGAATTCCTGGATTTCGGGGGTCCAATAGCGTTCGTAGCCCTGGTTGACGCTGTAGAACTTGGGTTTGGCCGGGATCCTGATGTTGGGGTGGGTGAGCAGGAATTCGCCCACCGTCTGGTCCAGCGTGAAGCCGTGGACGCCGTTGCCGGCGCTGTAGACCATCATGGTGCTGGGACCGTAGAGGATATATCCGGCCGCCACGATCTCCCGCCCCGGTTGCAGGCAATCCTCGACCGTGCCTCGCGTTCCATCGGGCGTCTTGCGGCGCAAGATGGAAAAGATGGTGCCGATGCTGACCGAATAGTCAATGTTGGATGAACCGTCCAGGGGGTCAAAGAGCAGCACGTAACGGCCGGTAGGAAACTCGTCAGGGATGGGGATGATCTCCTCGATCTCCTCCGAAGCCATCACCGCCAGCCGGCCCGTGAACTGGTTCAGGCGGACAATGGCCGCATTGGCGTACTGGTCCAGCTTGGCCACCTCTTCGCCCTGGACGTTGAACCGGCCGGTCAGGCCCAGGATGTCGGCCAGGGCGGCGCGGGTCGTCTCCCGGGCGATCACCTTGCCGGCCAGGGCGATGTCGTACAGGATGCTGGTGAGCACGCCGGTGGCTTCGGGGTGCCTCTTTTGCTGCTCCAGGATGTGCCGCTCGATGGTAATGACTTTTTCCATTGGTTCGCCTCCTTGCTGACCATGGTTTGAGTAGCTCGACCCTGTTCTCGATTCGACCTCACCCCTACCCCCTGGCCCCCTTCCAGGTTAGGGGATGGGGTGAGGGGCAATCCGACCGCAAGCCCCACAAGGCTCCAAATGGCTCGGGAAAATCAAGTTGCACATGGAATATTATAACCTGGAATCGGCTTTGAAGCAAGTTGTAAGGCACGGGGGTGCGGAGTTTGCCAGGTGTCTGGAGTTGAAGTATAATGGAGGGCGTGGTGAAGGACGGAGGGAGACAGAGGTGGCTACAGATTTTCAACAGGGAAGACAAGACCTCACCCCTGACATCCGCCTGGAGCGCTATGCGCGACAGATGATCCTGCCCGGCTGGGGAGGACGGGCAGGCCAGGAACGGCTGGCGAGCAAGAGAGCGGTGGTGGTCGGTTGTGGGGCGCTGGGCAGCCATGTGGCTGCGCACCTGGTGCGGGCCGGGGTGGGCCGGCTGGTGCTGGCCGACCGGGATTTCGTCGAGTGGCACAATCTGCCCCGCCAGGCCCTCTATGACGAGGCGGATGCGGCAGCCGGTATCCCCAAGGCGGTGGCCGCTGCTCGCCGGTTGCGGCAGATCAACTCCCAGGTCGAGATCGAAGAACAGGTGATGGACGTCAACGCCGACACGGTGGAAAGGCTCATCGCCGGGACCGATCTGGTCCTGGATGGCGCCGACAACTTTGAGGTGCGTTACCTGGTCAACGAGGCGTGCGTCAAGCACCGCATCCCGTGGGTCTATGGTGGCGTGCTGGGCACCTATGGCCTGAGTGCGGCCATTCTCCCCGGCGAGACGCCCTGCCTGCGTTGCCTGCTGGGCCCGTTGCCGCCCCCTGGCTCGGTGCCCACCTGCGAGACGGCCGGGGTCCTGGGGCCGGCGGTGGCCGTTATCGCTGCGCTGGAAGCAACAGAAGGGCTCAAGATTTTGCTGGATCGGAAAGAGGAGCTGCTGCGCAGCCTGGTGATGGTGGACGTGTGGAGCGGTGATTTTGAGCGCGCCCGGGTGCAGAAGGGCCAGGCCCCCTGCCCGGTGTGCGATGAGGGTCGCTACGAGCTGCTCAGCGCCGAACAGGGCTCGATGACGGCGGTGCTCTGTGGGCGCACGGCTGTGCAGATCACCCCCCGACCGGCCCGCCCTCTTGACCTGACGGCGCTGGCCGGACGGCTGGCCGGGGTGGGCCCACTCAGCGTCAATGAATACCTGCTCCGCCTGGAGGTGGAGGGTTGCCAGCTCACCCTCTTTCCCGACGGGCGGGCTATCGTCAAGGGCACCGACGAGCCGGCCCGGGCGCGGGCGTTGTACGCCCGCTATGTGGGGGCATGAGCAGTCAGGCCATCGGCCCGGCTCGTCTAACAATTCACCACCAGGGCACAAAAGCACAAAGCTCTGAAAGGAGATGAAAGGATGATTCGATTCTGCCTGGCGCTGGTCCTCCTGATGGGTCTGCTCACCGGTTGTGGTGCTGGTCAGCCCGACGCGGCAGAGGAGGCGCCGACTCCATTCCCCACTGCCATCGGGCCGGCTCCAACCCCTCCGCCGCCGGCCCCTCCGGTTGGCCAGGCTATCATCATAGACCACACCTGCACCGACCTCAGCCGCATCCCGGCCCATTGGCTGGAGCAGGCCAGGCAGAAGGTCGTCTGGCTCTACGGCTCTACCTCCCACGGCACGCAGTTGTGGACCGGCGCCGGCTACCTGAGCCGGTATGTGGACCCACCGGCCTACAACTTTTGCCTGGAGTGGCAGGTCCCCCCTGCTCAGGGTGAGCCGCCCTGCCTGCGGATGGGCTACGATGATGGCTGGTCATGGGACCCCGACAGCTTTCTCGACACAGCCCGCAGCCTGCTCGACAACGCGCCGCAGGCGACCGCCTTCCTGTGGTCCTGGTGTGGCGAGCTGTCTGACGAAGGGACAGAGGTGCAGCGCTACCTGGAGATGATGAGCCAGCTTGAACGGGAATATCCCCAGGTGCGTTTTGTGTACATGACCGGCCACACCGATGGGGGCAGTGAGGCCCTGGCCCGCAACAACGACCTGGTGCGCCGCTATGTCCGGGAGCAGGGCAAGGTGCTGTACGACTTTGCCGATATCGAGAGCTGCGACCCGGCCGGGACCTGCTATCCCGACACGGACGATAGCTGCCCCTGGTGCGCTGCCTGGTGCCGACATCATAGCGAGGACTGCCGTCACCTGCCCCGGAACGATGACGAGTGCGCCCATTCCCACGGCTTCAACTGCCGGCTCAAGGGACAGGCGCTGTGGTGGCTGTCGGCCCGGCTGGCTGGCTGGGATGGCTCTTCGGAGTAGGGTCAGGGCGACAGCGGGGCAACTGCGAGCAGTTGCCCACCTTGGGCCAAGGGGAGGGCAAAGTGTCAGGTCAGGTTGGGGTATCGGGGGTGTTTTTATGGATCGTCGCTGCCCTCCTCCTGATCGGCTGCCTCCCCTCGACCGGGGTGTCACCGCCGGTCCCGCAGGGTGCGGTCTGCCTGACCATGCCGCCGGACCGGGCCGGTGACCAGAACCCTGCCTTCTCCCCTGAAAGGCAAGGTCCCTCCCCGGCCCTGGAGCGCACCCAGGCTGTCTGTGCAGGCACGAGCGAGACCGACAGGTTTCTCCTGCCCGCCATCTTGAAGAACGATGCCGGTGCGCCGGGATGGTGGCAACCCTCTGTCCACACCAGCTGGCAGTGGCAATTGACCGGCCTGCCCATAGACCCATCGTTCGACGTGGATGTGTACGATATTGACCTGTTCGACAATGAGGCCAGTACCGTGGCCGCATTGCACGCCCAGGGGCGGAAGGTCATCTGTTACATCAGCGTCGGTTCCTGGGAAGACTGGCGCCCCGACGCAGACCTGTTCCCGGCTTCGGTCCTGGGCAACGACTATGAAGGCTGGCCCGGCGAGAAGTGGCTGGACATCCGCCAGATCGACCTGCTGGCCCCGATCATGCGCGCTCGCTTTGACCAATGCAAGGCCAAAGGGTTTGACGGCATCGAGCCGGACAACATAGACGGCTATGCCAGCGACACCGGCTTTCCGCTGACCTATCAGGATCAGCTTGCCTATAACCTCTGGCTGGCCAACGAGGCCCATGCGCGGGGTCTGTCCATCGGCCTGAAGAACGACGGCGATCAGGTTGCCGATCTGCTGCCCTATTTTGACTGGGCCTTGACCGAAGATTGTTTTGTTCAGGGATGGTGCGACCAGATGGCACCCTTTATCGCCGCCGGCAAAGCTGTATTCGCCGCCGAGTACACCGACGAACTGACTCTCAACCGGTTTCTGAACCAGGTCTGTCCCCAGGCCATGGCGATGGGCTTGAGTGTGATCCTCAAGAACCGCGATCTGGATGCCTGGCGACAGGCCTGTCCCTGAGGGTATCTATTGAGATCAATCCTTGACCATCTATCTGCCTCTGGCGGTGCGGATGACCAGCTCGGCGATCCGTTCATTCTGCCTATCCCCGTAGCGACCTGCCGCCGCCGTGGGAACCGATCGCACCCCGGACTGGAACCAGCCCCATACCAGTTACCAATACTACCTGGTGGGGGACCATCTGAGCAGCACAGTCAAGGTCCTGGACAACAGCAGGACCCCGCTCCTCGTGTCGGGGGGTGCTTAAAAATATCCTCTCTCACCGCAGAGGCCGCCGAGGCCGCAGAGTTTTTGTGATTCCTCTGCGTTCTCGGCGTTCTCGGCGGTGAAATCGGAGGGTGGCGGAGCGGCGCTACAAAGCCTGGGGGGAGGCCCGCTACACCTGGGGGACGACGCCGACGACCTATCGCTACAC
>Ga0209101_1000870_pt1 | contig 24192 bp, 20 predicted proteins | sample ConPoolayeCmetaG_FD_185481 | JGI IMG/M metagenome (GOLD analysis project Ga0209101, IMG submission 185481) | Hot spring microbial mat communities from California, USA to study Microbial Dark Matter (Phase II) - Cone Pool mat layer C metaG... ...
TCGCCTGGAGTGGGAGGAGGAGTTGCTGGATATGCAACGGGTAGCCGATTATCTGGCGGGTGGCCGCTGGTATCGGCGGGTCAGTTCCCAGGGGCAGGTGGCCCTGGGAGGCCATTCGTACTATTTGTGAAAGGACTATGCTCGCCAGGAGGTGGAGATCACCTTTGACCCCCAGACGTGGGAACTGGTCTTTCAGCCGAAAGGGGATCTCCCTCCTGTGCGGCGGCCCATTCAGGGGGTAACGAAGGCTGACCTGATGGGAGAGGCGGTGCCTCTGGTATCGGGACCGTATCAGCTTTCGTTTCCCCTGACCGTCCCCGCCTGGCGGGAGTGGGTCCTGGCCGAGGCCTGGAGAGGCACGATTTTTTGAGACCCTAACCCGGCACGATTTTATGGGATTCAACAGCGGGGAACTCATATGCGTAGCACAGCGCGTCGCCCTCATCTCGCCAGAGGGATTGGGAATCGAGCGACGCAGCCCGTGTGGCGAAGGCAATGAAGACTAACAGGGCGACCCTGGCAAGTGAATGGGGATACCTCATCACTCGAAGCGGCGGTGCCAGCGTAGCATTAGAAAGGCAATGCCAAAGGCGAGCATAATCCCCAGAGCCACCCACAGCAGTGCCGTGCCGCCGTTGGTCCAGGAGGCAGGAGGAGGGGAGGAAATGGTGTCAATTACGGAGGGGGTGGTCTGCGGTGATATCCAGAAGAGAGTTGAGAGTGGGGATTGCTCGTCCTCAGGTGACATACCTCGCAACCACATCCCGCAGCGGCTATAAGCACGGCTGCAACCTGTGTGGCGGCGTTGGGCGTTGTGGGACAACTGCGAGCAGTTGTCCCACAATTGGACCCTGCGATTTGACTTGAAAACGGGATAGTGGTACACTATGCGTGGGTGGGGATGGTATATGTATGGTAACTACCCAGGCTGTGGCCGGTCTCTGACCGGGCCACCCAACCCGGCGGTTATTTGGCCGGATTACGGCATCCACTTCCCATCGTGGCGACGTCGGGCGCGGTCTGGAGACCGGCCCGAGCCGGGGAACTGGGTAGTTACTATGTATGTTCATAGCATGCTTTGCCGCTACTGGCAGGAGGTTTCCACATGGAGGGTGACAAAAAGGTTGTCGTCTGCATAGAGGATGACCCTCAGGTTATAGACCTGGTCAAGCTGATCCTGGGGCGCAAGGGATTCGAACTTGTCGGCGCTGTAGGCGGCCGGGAAGGAATTGAAACTGTGCGTCGGATCAAGCCTGACCTGGTGCTGCTGGACCTGATGATGCCTGATATGGACGGCTGGGAGGTCTATCGTCAGATGAAGGCTGACGAAGAGCTTAAACGCATCCCCGTGATCGTGGTCACCGCCAGAGTGCAGAGCATAGATCGGGTGCTGGCTCTGCACATCGCCAAGGTTGACGATTATATCACCAAGCCTTTCGGTCCTCAGGAATTGCTCCAGAGTGTGAATAGAGTGCTGGGCCTGTGATGACTGGCTGAAACGAGCAATTCAGTACGGCCGGGCATCTTCCATTGATATTTCGCTGATGAGGGAGGTACATAAAATGGCTGAGGAAAGAAAAACGATCGTATGTATCGAGGATGAGCCGGAAATGATAGACCTGGTCAAGCTGATCCTGGTACGGAAAGGGTTCGAGCTTGTCGGTGCTGTCGGCGGCCGGGAAGGAATCGAAACTGTGCGCCGGGTCAAGCCAGACCTGGTGCTGCTGGACCTGATGATGCCCGATATGGACGGCTGGGAGGTCTATCAACAGATGAAGGCTGACGAGGAGCTCAAACACATCCCCGTGATCGTAGTCACCGCCAAGGCCCAGAGCATTGATAAGGTGCTGGGCCTGCACATTGCCAAGGTGGATGACTACATCACCAAGCCTTTCGGCCCGCAGGAACTGATCCAGAGTGTGAATAAAGTGTTGGGCCTTTGACAACAACCTGGTAACATTGAGAGCGGCCAGCGCACAGGACCTGGCCGTCTTGTTTTATGTTCGTGACAGATCGCCAGGTATCGGAGGGGAGATGGAACTGACCACAGTGCAGATTGAGAAACCCGATGCTGTAAATCTCATCCTGGGCCAATCCCATTTTATTAAAACGGTGGAGGATTTGCACGAAGCGCTGGTGACCAGCGTGCCCGGCATCAAATTCGGCCTGGCTTTCTGCGAATCATCGGGACCTGCTCTTGTGCGTGCCAGCGGCACCGACCCCGCACTGGTCGAGCTGGCCAGGCAAAACGCGCTCGCGCTTGGAGCGGGCCACTGTTTCATCATCTTTTTGGGAGAAGGGTTTTATCCTGTTAATGTACTCAACGCGGTCAAGGCAGTGCCGGAAGTATGCCACATCTTCTGCGCCACAGCCAACCCGGTTGAAGTAATCATCGCCGAAACAGAGCAGGGGCGGGGTATACTGGGGGTGATAGACGGCGTCAAAACAAAAGGTGTGGAGAGCGAGGAGGACGTCGCTCACCGCAAAAATTTCCTGCGCGCTATAGGTTACAAACTTTAACGTTACCGACCGCGAAGGACATAAAGTGGCCTGCGGAAAGCGCTCAGAACAGACAGTGGCTGTGCGCAACGAGACGGAGGGGAAGCTCCTGCTGAGCAAAGTACGGTGCTGCGCCAGCTTCTTCTGTCAACTGCGTGGGCTGATGTTTCGCCGTCATCTGGGCGACAGCGAAGGATTGTGGTTAATTGGGCGGCGGGAAAGCCGTGTCATGACCGCAATCCACATGTTCTTTGTTTTCTTCCCCATCGCCGCGATCTGGCTGGATCGGAATGGCCGTGTGGTAGACGCACGGCTGGCGCACCCGTTCCGGCCTATTTACGTGCCACGTGTTCCGGCACGTGATGTTCTCGAAGGACCGCCCGGTCTGTTAGAACAGGTGCATACAGGGGACATACTGCTTTTCGGAGTGGAACATGCCGCGTAGAAGCGTTTTCATCGCTCTGGCCATTACAGCATTGGTCATAGCAGGAACGGGACAGCCTGCGTATGCACAATCAGGAAGCCAGCCAACCCAGGGAACGGTGCACATAGTACAGCGGAGCGAGACGCTCTTATCTATAGCCCGGCGTTATGGCTCGACCGTTGACGCCATCGCCCATGCTAACGGCATACCCGATCCCCGACAAATCTATGTTGGCCAGCGTCTTGTGATACCTGTTTCCTCGCCTGACTTTCCACCAACCACAACCATACCCTATTTATTCCAGGCCGGGGATACGCTCAGCACCATCGCCAGGCGCTACCACATTACATGGCAGGAACTGGCCAGGATCAACAGGCTTATCTCCCCTGATGTGCTCTATACCGGTCAGGTAATACAGGTGCCATCATCCAGTGGCGACGCCGAGACCAACACCGGTCTGATCTATGTGGTGCGTCCGGAAGACACTCTTCTGAGCATCGCTTTAAGATATGGCGTATCACCCTGGCGCCTGATGACAGTCAACGGGATCGGCAATCCGGCGCTGATTTATGCCGGTCAGAAGTTACTTGTGCCTGGCGCGGGTCCGGGTCCGCTGCCGGTGCCCTTTGTGTCTGTTGATGTGCGCCCGCTTCCCGCCACTCAGGGCGAAGCGGTGTACATTGCTGTCCGGACCACAGAGCCGGTGACTCTCACCGGCAGGCTCTTTGAGCAGGAGATACGCTTTGCGGAGGAGAACGGCGCTTATTATGGCCTGATGGGAGTGCATGTATTCACCGAGCCAGGCCTGTACGAACTGGAACTGAGCGCTGTAAATGCCGGGGGGCAGGAGACCACACTCAGCACCAGCATCGTGGTAGCAACCGGAAACTTCTATTATGAGCGGATTGACCTGCCTGCCGGGCGTGCGAGCTTACTTGATCCGGACGCTATCGCCCGCGACCGCGAACGGCTTGAAGCGGCACGTTCGGTATTTACCACAAAGCGGTATTGGACGATACCGTTCGAGCGCCCCTGTGTGGGTCCTGTCTCCGCCTACTTTGGCTCTCGCCGGGCTTATAACGGTGGGCCTTACACCAGCTATCACAGCGGTATAGACTTCCGGGTACCGGGAGGGACGCCGGTTCACGCTTCGGCGGCAGGCACCGTGGTTCTGGCTGAACAATTGGCTTTATGGGGCAACGCTGTGGTAATTGACCACGGATGGGGTGTGCTGACCGGATACGCCCACCTGAGCAAGATAGCGGTCGAGTTGGGGCAACACGTTGAAAAGGGCGAGGTGATCGCCGCAGTTGGGAATACCGGCCTGTCCACCGGTGCCCACCTGCACTGGGAAGTATGGGTCGGAGGTATCAGCGTGAACGGTATGCAGTGGCTGGAGGAAAACTCCTGGCCTGCCTCCGAGTGGCTCGCAGTTGGCGGTTAAGGCATCCCGATTTCCTCATTTAGTAGCGAGCGTGCCAGGTCGGCGTATTCCGATGGGACCAGGATATGTACCTCCCCGACCCCATCTACGGTGACGCCTATGACCGGCCCAATACTTTCGTACCTCAACAACACGGGAATACCCGCATCCTCGAGCATGGCTTTGATCACGTGTGCTCTCAGCAACCCCTGCTCGATGCAGACCTCGCTCAACCCACTTTCCTGTCCTTCCATGCCTCACCTCTCTAAATCCGGCGCTCGTTATATGGTCAGCACCACTATCACAGCCAGGTGACAGACCTGATCTGCCAGCGCGGCCAGGAGCGGGTTACGGATACTGAACCGTCGTGTCCAATCTACAGCCCAGTGGCTGGCAGCTCCTATGACCATCCAGATAAGTGCGCGACGCGGGTTTCCCGCAACCAACCCGGCAATAATCAAAGGAAGCCCCCCGGCAATCAAAGCGTGCATCAACAGGTAGCGCCCACGCTCTATCTTGCGCACAGCCGTTTCAGGCGATTGCATGGTAAAGTCAATCGCAAAATGCAATACAAGGGCCACGGTTGCCGGCGATGGAGTATTGCCCAGCATGACGAAGACGGCAAGCCAGACAAGCGCTAAGAACCCTATGATCTTACCCCACTCCCACCATTCAAGCGCAAGAGGGTGACACAGCCTGGCCAGTAGTGGTGTATGAACGCTCCTCGACAGACAACCTGCCCCATGGCTCATCAAGGCAGCCGTCATAATCATGCTCCTTGTATATTTGTTACCCGTAGCTCTCACGTCTCCAGAAAGCGTACACCTCAGCCCTGCCACGTGTAGAACAAGAGGGGGTATGAGGTCAACGCCTGGGGTATTTGGGTTAAGCGTCAATGGTGTCATCTCCGGATCGGCCTTCATAAGCGCATTTACAGCGTCACTTTAAGTTTAGCATATCTTCTACGCCTCCAGGGTTACAGCTCCGTTACAAATAAAAAAACCGGGGCCGGCAAGAAGCCGGGTTTCCACAGGAATCTGCACCTGACATCCCGGGCAGGGCATTCGAAGCAAAACACCAGGATAAGATGGGAAAAAGCAGGGGAAACGAGGGGATGAGGCAGGGTTGACTGAGCAAAAGCGCCCCGTCTGAAGCATCCGGAACGAAGCAAAAGCGATACAAAACCTGAACCAAGATGGGAATATCCCTGCTCTTGTCAGGCGAGAGGGTATGAGCGGCGGATCAGGGGGCAAAAGAGAATGCTCAAAATCGAGCAGCAGGCATGGGTTAACGCGCCTGGCAGCAAAGCTGCCAGGCGGAGGAGCGACTATGGGGCAGGCAGAAGCGTGTCAGGCGCCGGTGGCAGCCGTCGCCTCGCGGAAGAGCCGGGCCAGCGTGGTCAGGTTGGACCAGACAGCAGACGTTTCAGGCCCCAGCGCTTGAAGGTGGCGTTGCGGCTCTCGGAGGCATTGCGGGCGCGATGATAGAGCAGTTTCCAGGCAGGCGAGTCGAAGGCGATATCGTGGACGAGGCGGCAAGAGCCGTCATTCTTGAACGAGAAACCAACGTTGAGGATCTGACCATACTACAGCCGGGCAGGCCCTGCTCTCTGGCCGGGCAAGGGCGGGGGCGTCGGCGGATGTGGGCTGGCAGGGCGTCGTGAATCATTCCATCCGGGCAGGTGAGGGCCTCCTCCCAGGCCTGAGGGGAGAGAAAGCCGCCTTCGAGGAGCAGGGTGACCGATTGCGCAATGAGCTGGTTGAGGTACTCGACGGCAAATTCGATGAGTTTGTCTTCATCCACCTGTACGGTGACTGTATCGCCATTCTGCGAGTGGCGGCCCAAAGTCGTCAGCCAGGGGCGGAGTCCACTTGCGGTGGGGAAGATGCCATCCTGGAAGCCAAACAGACGGGCATAGTCGGCCCTGCAGGGCTTTTTCGAAAGGCAGTTCACCCGGCACTTGTTGGCGCACGAGAGCCTGGATCAGCCCGTCGTGGCGTGTCATCAGCTGGTTGAGACTTTCGGTACAACCAGCCTGTGCCTGGATGAACCGGGCGGCCTCTGAAGATTGTCCGCCGAGGTCGCTCGTTTCGTGAACAGTGAACATAGGGCACCTCCTGCATGTTGAGATGCCCCCTATTGTACCATATACGGATTTGTTAAGCTTTACTCGATCTGGGGGTTGATGCGGACGACTTTTTCTGCTTCGAACACCCTATTCAGGATGGATTTGCCTTTTCCGGGCAAACAGGATATGATATGCCAGATTAGCAGTTGTGGTGTAATTACCTACCCGGCTGCCTTCCGCCGTGTGCCGATTGGAAATCGAGCTTATACGGGCGCCTGCGGCGCCGGGCGTCGGCCTGCGCCGATGCGGAAACAGCGGTCGGCGCAGGCCGACCGAAGGCCTGCGGCCCAAAGTGGGCGACTTCAGTCGCAGGGGTAGGCAGTTACGTTGTGGTGCAGGTGAGCCATGCCGGAGATCGAACGTCCCGATATTGAGAACCTGCCCGCCTCTGTGCGGGCTTACATCGAGGCCCTTGAGGCAGAGCTGGCCGCTTTGAAGGCGAAGCGGCATGTTACCACCCAATCACAGAGAGAGAAGCTGACGCCAATGTCCGGACAGGCGGAGACATCTCCTGCCGATCTTCCTGAGGAACCGACAACGATCAGCGTCATCACGGTCAGCCGGGCGGGTGTGGCAAAGCGGACGCCGCGTCACCTATACACTCGCCAGAAGCGGGGCGGTATGGGCGTATTCGACCTTGACACTTCGGAGGAGGACCCTCCCGCCTGTCTGCTCATCGCCGACGTGAGCCAGAACCTGGTTTTGCTCACCGACCAGGGACGTGCTTTCCGCGTGCCTGTGCACGAGCTGCCGGAAACACCGGTGCGTGCCCGGGGCACGTCGCTTATGACTCGCTTCCACCTCAGCCCTGGTGAGCAGCTCGCTCTCGCCTTCCCAGACCCTGGAGCACCCTACGTCGCCCTGCTCACCAAGCGTGGCTATGTGCTCTGGTTTGCCGGCCATCTCTTTGGGGAAAAGTTGCTGGCCGGCACCGTCCTCTACGATGTGGCGAAGTTTTCCCCACCCGTGGCTGCCTGCGGGAGCCGGGGTGATGAGGACCTCTTTGAGCCTATCCGAAAAACCGTACAAGCGGCATCCCTATGCCGCTTATACCGACGCATAGGGATGCGTCGGTTACGTTTTTCGGATAGGCACTTTGTAGCCACCAGGAGCGGACTGGCCATCCGCTTTGCGAGCCGTATGGTGCCGGCACGCGGTTGCCTGGGTATACGCCTGGAGCGCGATGATGAGGCAATTGCCATAGCGGCTGTGCGGGGGGAAGACACCCTGTTTCTGCTCGGAGCCGATGGCCGGGGCGCCATGCGCATGGTATCTGGCTTCAGGGCTAACAAGGCGCCCGGCGCCGCCGGCAAGGTGGCGATGAAAACAAAACACCTGGCAGGTGTTGCAGTGGCCAGTCAGGAGGACGATATCTTTGTCATCTCACGCCTCAGCAAGATCATACGCTTTTCCGCTGCTGAGCTGCTGCCCAAGGCAGAGGCCGTGCAGGGTGTGAGCTGCATGGCGCTGCGAGCGGATGAAGCGGTCGCGGTCGCCGTGTCCAGAACGTCAAGAGAGTGAGGAGTGCGTGATGGAGGAGATCACCTTTATCCCAGTGGACGTAGTGGCCAACTTCATGCTGGACGTTTTCCGTGGGCTGGGTGTGCCCGAGGAAGAAGCCCGTATCTGCACCGATGTTCTGATCACCGCCGATCTGCGGGGTATCGAATCACATGGAGTGGCACGCCTCAAGTACTACTACGACCGCATCCGTGCCGGAGTCCAGTCCACCACCACCCGGCTAAAATTGATCAAAGAAACGGAGACCACAGCCGTGGTGGATGGACAGCACGGAATGGGACACGTAATCGCCTACCGCTCAATGCGCATGGCAATGGAAAAGGCCAGGAAATACGGCCTTGGAGCGGTGGCAGTACGCAATTCGACACATTTCGGTATCGCAGGCTACTACCCACTGATGGCAGCCCGCGAGGGTATGGTGGGCCTGGCAGTGACTAACGCCCGCCCCGCTATCGCACCAACATTCAGCACGGAGCCTATGCTGGGCACGAATCCCATCGCCTTCGCCGCGCCGTCGGATATGGATTTCCCCTTCTGCTTCGACGGCGCCACTTCGATCACACAGCGGGGCAAGATCGAGGTTGCGGCCCGTGCAGGCAAGCCAGTTCCAGAAGGATGGGTGATTGATGAGCAGGGCAATCCGCTCACCGATGCGCGGGATATTCTGAGCAGGCTGGAGCGGGGAAGCGCGGCCCTGCTACCGCTGGGAGGCGCCGGCGAGTTGATGGCCGGTTATAAAGGATACGATCTGGCAACGATGGTTGAAATCCTCTCAGCCTCCCTGTGCGCCGGCGTGTTTATGAAGGACCTGTTGGGAATTGCTCCAGATGGCTCACGGCGACCATACATGCTTGGTCACTTCTTCCTGGCCATTCACATTGAGCATTTCATCCCGTTGGAACTCTCCAGGTTCATTACCGGCCAGATCATGCGGGCGCTGCAGAATGCGCGTAAGGCCCCTGGTGAGGAGCGCATCTACGTGGCGGGGGAAAAGGAGTACGAAAGCGAACGACGTGTCCGCGAACAGGGTATCCCTGTCAACCTTAACCTGCGCCGCGAGCTGCAGATTATGCGCGATGAGCTGAACATAGCCGGGTATGAAGAATACTTTTAGTAAATATTCAGCCCGATTGAAATTGGCCTCTTTGGACGCTCTGCGCCGGGCGTCGGCCTACGCCGACGCGCGCCGGTCGGCGAAGGCCGACCGAAGGCCTGCGGCCCAAAAGGGTGACTTCAGTCATCGCCCGAACAGTTACTACTTTTAGTAATTGCCTGCCCACGCCGATGAAGTCGCCCGCTGTGGGTGCTGCCGGCGGTCGGCGCAGGCCGACCTCCCTTGTGACGTACGGCTAAGAGCCTGTCCGAAAAACCGTAAGCATAGGGATGTGTCGGTTACGTTTTTCGGGTCAGACACTCAGAGCATCTCCGAAAACCGTACAAGCGGCATCCCTATGCCGCTTATGGAATGAAATGCCCCGGGGAGGGCGATTCCGATCGGCCTGACGGTTGTGGGCTGCGGTTTTCTGTGGTCAGAGTGGGAACGGTTGGGATTGGCAGGTGGGCAGATGAGGTACAAAGTATGCCCGGATGACTTTGTGGTCGAGGAGCAGATAAAGCCCCACCTCGCGCCAGCAGGTGCCTTTGCCGTTTACCGCGTGCACAAGCGTGGCCTGACCACCCTGCAGCTCCAGGCACAGGTTGCACAGGCATTGGGCATCACACAGGCAGCGGTGGTCTGTCCCGCGTTGAAGGACAAAGAGGCCATCGCCGTGCAACATCTGTCCATACGCGGCGATGGCCCGCCACATCTGGCCGGCAGGGGCTTCGAAGCACAATTGCTGGGCCGTACTGAGCGTCCGCTTACCCCATCAGACGTGCTCGCCAACCGTTTTACCATCACCCTGCGCGACCTCTCTGCCGCTGAGGCTTCCCACATCCAGGAGAGAGCAACCCAGATAGCCATGTTTGGCCTGCCCAACTACTTCGATGAGCAGCGCTTTGGTGCCAACCCCAATGCGGGAGAACATATTGGCAAGTACATTCTGCGCCGGGACGCGGCGGGCGCGCTGCGCGCCTATCTGACCCAGCCCTGTGTCGGTGACACGGCCACGGTGAGGAAGTTCAAGTCCTTTGCCGCAGCCCATTGGGGGGATTGGGATGCACTTTTTGAAGCAGCGCCCCAGCCCTCAAACTACCGGTCTGTGCTCACCTACCTGCGAGATCATCCTGATCCCGGGGAGAGCAACTCCCGCAAAGCACTCAATTTGATCACCCGCCGGCTGCTGGGCATCTACCTGACCAGTTATCAATCCCTGCTGTGGAACCGCATTGGAGGGCGCTATCTGCCGACGCTGCTGGGCGAATCGGGCGGGTATACCTGGACCGAGATTGCCGGGGAGCGTCTGCCGGTGCATTACAGGCTGCCCGCGCACATAGATCGAGAAATAGCCATTCAACTCCCCAACCACCGGGCTGTCTACCACGACCCCAGGTTATCCGCCATCGTCACGCAAGTGCTGGCCGAAGAGGGACTTACTCTCCGTGACTTCAAGGCGAGAGTGCTGAAGCGAGCCTACCTCCCCAAAAGCAGGCGCGCTCTTTTCCTGTTTCCGCGACAACTGGAGGTCTCCACGCCGGCGCCTGATGAGCGCTTCCCCGGTCGCAACAAGCTCATCCTGAAGTGCACTCTGCCACCAGGGAGTTATGCCACCCTGGTGATCAAAGCCCTTGCAGCGTGAGGTAGAGATGAAGGTGACCGTTAATCGTACAATTCTTGAGCTGATGGAAGGTGATATTACGGAGCTGGAGGTGGATGCCATAGTCAACGCGGCCAACGAGCATCTTGCCCACGGCGGCGGCGTGGCCGGAGCGATCTTGCGCAAGGGAGGCCCGGTCATTCAGGAAGAGAGCTATAAATGGGTGCGCGAGCATGGGCTGGTACCCACTGGCTCTGCGGCCATCACTTCTGGGGGCAGGCTCAAAGCCCGCTATGTCATCCATGCCGTTGGACCAATCTACGATGGCACACCGCGTTCGGCAGAGTTATTGGCCGCTGCCGTGCGCGCCGCTCTCCGCCTGGCTGATGAAAACCGGGTTAAGTCTGTGGCCATGCCGGCCATCAGCACGGGCATTTTCGGGTACCCGGTAGCAGAGGCAGCCCGGGTGATACTGCGCACGGTGATCGAATACCTGAAAGGCAACACAAAGCTGGAACGGGTGGTTTGTTGCCTGTATGGTCGTCCCACATTTGACGTTTTCGCAAAGGAGCTCGAGGCACAGCTCAGTCCCTGATGAGGGCTGCTGTGATTGTGACGCGGGTCGCATAGATGGCTCAACCAGTAAATCCCTATGTGGCGGGGCCTCCGGTAGGGGGAAGGGGATTTTTCGGCCGGCGAGAAATTATGGAGTGGGTGGCTCATGGATTGAGCAACCCACTCACCCGTTCACTGGTCCTGTTCGGTCAGCGCAGGATTGGTAAGACGAGCTTACTGCTCCAGCTCCATCGTCTGCTGCCGGCGGACTTTTTCCTCCCCGTTTACTTCGATCTCCATGACCAGGCAGGACGTCCACTTGGCGAGGTGCTGGCCGATATGGCCAGCGCGGTCGCCGAGCGAGCGGGGCTCCCCCTTCCCGAGCCTGGAGCATTCGACGACCGTGGACTGTTCTTCAGCCGGACATTCCTGCCCTCAGTGTATGACGCGCTTGGTGAGAACCGTCGCCTGGTATTCCTCTTCGACGAATTTGAGGTCCCAGAGGCGACACGCAAGGATGCTCTGCCCCCGACAGCAGCGCTGCATTCTCTCTTCCGCTTCGCGCGTCGCCTCATGACGCAGGACCCCAGGCCGGCCTTCGTCTTCACCGTGGGGCGCCGCGTTGAGGACGTGAACGTGGACTTCACTGCCATGTTCAAGGCCTCAATGGTGAGAGAGATATGGGTACTGGAGCGCGAAAGCACCGAAGCGTTGATACGTCAGGCGGAGGCCACCCGTACCCTCCAGTTCACCGACCAGGCGGTGACGCACATCCTCAGCCTGACCGCCGGCCATCCCTATTTCACTCAACTCCTCTGCTGGTACATCTGGGAGCAGGCCTACGCGTCCGATCCGCTCAGGTTGCCACGCATCGGAGTGGGAGAGGTGGAGGCGGCTGCAGAAGCCATGCTCGGCGCCACCGATCAGTCCTTCACCTGGTTATGGCAGGGGCTTGGCCTGGCTGAGAGAATCTACGCTATCGGACTGGCTGGCCTGGCTGATGAGGAGGGAAAAATTGTACCTGAAGAGCAGGTATTGCAAACTCTGGCAGACCATGCCGCCAGGTTGTGCACGCGCGAGGTGGAGCTACAGGCGCCGCGTGATCTGGTCAGACGGCGTATATTGGAACTGGTAGAGGAGGGGGAACACCGCTTCACTATCGAACTCCTGCGCCGCTGGATACGCCGCCATCACACGCTGGATGATGCCAAAGAGGAACTGGACCGTGTAGACCCGCTGGCGGACGAGTTATTTGGCATCGGCCAGGAATTCTTCCGTCGTGAGCAATGGGAAGCAGCCGAACGCTACTTCCGGGATGCGCTTGCGGCCAATCCCCGGCACTTTCGCGCCAGGCTTCGTCTTGGGGAGACCCTGCTCAATCTGGCTCGTCTCGACAGCGCAGTCGCCGAACTGGAGCGGGCCTATGAACTCGATCGCAATGAAGCGCGTGTGGCACTGACCCGCGCCCTGGTGATGCAGGCCAGAGCACGCGAAGAGGCCGGCGATGAGGATGGCGCCCTGGCGACCTGTGAGCGAGTGTTCCAGATCTCTCCCGACGATCACGCAGCTCGACGCATCCGTAATAACATCCTGGCGCGGCGACTCGAAGCTCAGGCACGTGTCTATGAACAGGCCATGCGATGGGCCGAAGCCGCCGCCATCTATGAGCGACTGCTTCAGCAGATTCCAGGTGGAGAAAGGGCTGGCGAGTGGCAGGAAGCCCACGCACGTTGCCAGAAAGAATTGTCGCTCACCCGCCTGTTCGCCTACGGGCTGGCCGCACTTGAGAAGCGAAACTGGCAACAGGCCCGCCAGGCTTTTGCCGAGATAGTACACGAGCGCCCTGAGTACAGGATGGGGAAGCGCACGGCTGCTGAGTTACTGCTAAGAGCGGTACGGCAGCGCTCCATCAGGCCGCGTCGGGGTTACGGTGGTCTGCTGGCTGTCATTGTCATGCTTCTGCTCGTTGCGCTCGGCATAGGCGCCCGATATCTGTGGCCATGGGAGACACGTTTGCCGGTACAGTTGCCCGACCACTGGAAGCATGTGCGTACTTACCGTCTCGACACCAACCAGGATGGCCTTGAGGAATGGGTAGTACTCTACCGCTTTGACCTTGCAGACGAATCAGACGAGCATGGCAAACCGATCGGTGGGATAGTCTATCAGGCCGAGAGAGGCAGTGGGGCATTGGTTTCCTATGAACTCTGGCCGCGCGAGGAGGAGTACCTGTGTGAATGCGAGTGCGTTGCAGCGATGGAGGATTTACTCTCCGGCCAGAGGGGCCCTGAGCTGGTCGTGCGGGATCGTTGCGATGGGTACACGACCAGACTCTCCATCTTCTCCTGGGATGCAAACGAGAGAGGATACCTGCCGAGAGGCCACTTTGTGGGCAGCCGTATCGAGAGCACGCTGGATAGCGTGATCGTGGAGCAACGTCTGCCTCACCGCGCTCAGCTTGCCCTGCGACAGTTATACCGCCCACAGGGAGGAGAGGGCTATTATCAGCCTGGAGAACTTGGCGTGCTGGTCATGCCGGAAGAGTACGAGCTGGCTTTCTACCGGGAGGAGCCGGCTGATGTCTCGCGCTCCCCGTATCCCGAAAAGGTGGTCCTGGCTTTCTACAACCATTATAACGACATCGGTCGGGCAGCCAGGCTTTTCACGCCGGAGGGATGGTTGAGGGTGGCTCAATGTAATACTGGTCTGTGTGGATGTGATCTCCCTCCTGGCGAAGTCACCCACGTGCGCGTAACCGACCTGCAGGCCAGGGAACATACCGCAGAGCGGGCCGTTTTTGACTTCAGCATAGTCTGCGAGTCCAAATCCGGTGAGTCGGGGAACGATGCCACCGTGCGCTGGTACCTCGTGCGCCGGGACGGGCGCTGGTATCTGGATGAGGCAGAACAGCGCGGGCAGGGGAATCCCTGATATGGCCTCCTGATCAGGGCAGGGCGAGGGCGGCCCAAAGGGTCGCCCTCGCTGTTTTGTGCTTAGTGCCTATCCGAAAAACGTAACCGACGCATCCCCATGCGTCGGTATAAGCGGCATAGGGATGCCGCTTGTACGGTTTTTGGGATAGGCTCTTATGCAACCCACCCCCATCGTGTAAACATTGCTATCTCTACCAACTGGATCAGGATGAACACAAAAAGCACGGTGCTGAAAAGCCAGCGCCTGCGTGTGATCAGGGCAAGGGTTATCATATTGGGGAACAGCATCAGGAAGTAGCGAGGCATGCTGTGCAGTGACTCGCCTGGCCACAGGGCGGAGAGGAAGATCAGTTGGGATGGTATGGTGTAGAGCCAGTAGATGGGCTTTAACCTGCGTAACCCGCTCAGGATCAGCACCAGGGAGAGGAAGAATGTGGCCGTGTTTATCATATCCTGAAGATACCACTCTCCGCTCAGCGCACTCTGTATGGCCGCGGCGATGCTGGTCCATGGCGTCACGAATTGCACATACCAGTGACTGGCCTGGGCATCGAAGAACCCCGGCAACCCGGCCAGAGCAAGATATATGGTGTATGCCAGTGTTCCGGCAGGCGCGCTGCAGGCAGCGAGCAGACACCGCCAGGCATCCCAGGGGCGCCACTCAGCCTGGCGGAGCGCTTCATACGCCAGGGGTAGTGCCAACACCCAGCCCTGTTGCCTGGTCAGCGAAGCCAGGAACGCGGCCAGACCACCGGTCCACCAGTCCCCGCGTCTGGCTGCATACAGCGACAGCACGACGAAACACAGGAACAACGACTCGGTATAACCTGCCAGCAGAAAGAAACCGGCAGGACATGCCATCATATAGACGATCGTCCGCCTGGCTACCTCCTTACTGAAGTCCAGTTCTACAAGCTTGTGGAGCATAGCCAGCATTGCGATCAGAGCCACGTTCGACACCACGAGCGAGGCCAGCAGGTACTCACCGCCCAGCAGTATGCCGGTCAGTCTGATAAGCAGGGGATAAAGGGGAGCGAAGGCAGTTCTCCCATCATCTCCACGGTAACCCTCGACAGCGATACGGGTGTACCAGCCCGTGTCCCAGCGGAACCACACCCCTACCAGGTAGCCCATGAGAGCGCTGTTATGGGGATATACCAGGGGTTCATGCTCGTAAATCTCCTTCATACAGTCCGGCGCTCCCACTCTGGGAGCACCCACACTCAGGGCAGCCCAGGCGGAGACCAGCACTCGTGCCACCAGATAGACTCCCAGGGCCCAGCGTAATTCTCTGCTGACCCGTCTCTCTCCCGCGTTCATTTCACTCCCCCGTGGGCAGGCCCAGTGCGGCTGGCGTCACATGACGTGAGAGAGCGTGAAAGATATGGTAGTCCCCGATTTGCGTTTCCATGAATGTTACCCCTGCCTCTTTCAGCCTGTGTCTGAGCAGTTCATCCAGTCTCGGGTGATTGGTTGTGATATAGACAGGAGACGGGCTGGATGCCACCAGGTCACCATAGGGAGCGTACCGGTCATCACGGGGGGTGTAGCGCAGGTCCTCCTTATAGGGGAGGCGCGGTACAAGGATGATTTCTTCACCTGAGAGGAAGGCAATCGGGTAGGCGACCCAATAATTGGTGTAGCCGTATTTCTCGTTTTGCTCACGCAGAAACGCGATCAGCGCGGTATCATAACGGTGATCTATCTGGGTGATAGCCTCAAACTGGGTGGTGATCCCGGGCGGATTACGCAGCGCGGCGTGCGCTGTACCGGCCAGGTTAAATATGAGCACCACACCAGGCAACGCCCAGACCCACTTTCCGGTGCGCTCTCGCAGCTTCATTATCAGCTCCGCGGTGAAAATAAACAGCGGCAGATAGAGCGGCAGGAAGTAGCGCCCTGATGGGTCCCCACCAAATGGGGTCAGCACGAACCCAAGCAATAATGTGCCCCATATCCCTCCCAATACAAACGAGCGACGCAGTCCGCGCAGCAACGCACCAAGGTAGAGCGCCAGGGGCAGCACGGCAAGCCACAAGGGAGGACCTTCCATACCCCAGGGGAAACGCAACCCGAAGAGCACCGTCAGGCCGAAGACGAAAAAGTTGAAGAGCCGCATGCTTACGTTGCCCAGGAAAGTTTCTGCCACAGCGGTGCTCCGCACTGCCGTCCCCAGCAGCTCCGCGATGGCGATTTCCACGCGGCCCATGTTACCAAGCCACCAGGGGAGGCTGCCGATGACAAATCCAAGCGCTCCCAACAGATATCCTTTCCAGGCACGCCCACGCAATCGCCACAGCAGCCAGCCCCCTGCAGGGATCAGGTAGACCAGCACCAGGCCGAAAGCCCAGAAGCCCAGCCCTCCAATCAATCCCCAGCACAGCCACAGTCTGTAATCAATTTTCTGTGCGTCCTTTGCGTTCTCTGCGGTTAAATCCGCAAGAGGTTTACCGGCCCTGTCTGCCAGGCACTTTCCCCACCAGAGCAGTAAGTTACCGATCAGCAGCGCCTCGCCATATCCGCCCAGCGTCGCAGTGGTGTAGAGGGTCAGCAACACCGGCGGAAAAGCCATCAGAAGGACGGTCAATGCCCCGACCGACCATCTGGAGGTAAAGCACAGGGCGACCCGGTAACCTGTCGCCAGGATGAGCAGGAAGAGGGCCATCTGTACCAGGCGAATGGTCAGCACACGCTCCCCCAGGAAGCGAAAGGCGATAGCGATCAGGCAGGCATCCAGGCTTCCCATATAAGCCTGTCCGTAAAAGAACCAGGACCACTCTCCCCTGAGGATGTGCCGTGCCATCAGGGCAACGATTGCCTCATCTGAGTTGAAGGGGATTGCATCAAGGACCAAAAGTACGGACTTGAGAAGCGTCGCACCGAGGAGGATCAGGCAGATAATCGTGGGGATGTAGTGCTTATCGGTCGCGCTAAGTTTTGCGTGCATAGGCCGTGAACAGGTCGCCCAGGTTGATCGGTACGGCCACACCCCGCAGGGCCAACTTTGTCACCAGCCACCCGGCCGGGCGGCCTATCGCGGGGAAAAGCGCACTCACTCTGCTCATGAGGTAACCAAGCCTGAGGTAACGCCCCTGGGGACGGTCACTGAGCACTCTGAAGCCGCATTTTTCGAGCATCATCCGCAGCGTGCGCCGTGAGAAATAGTAGATATGCATCTCCATCAGCCATGGCCAGCGCTTCCCCATCAGGCGGGCAAAGAGGCTGTCAATGTCAATCGTGTGCACCACGAGCAATCCTCCCGCTTTAAGCAGCCTGTGTGCGCAGCGCAGGGTAGCGGTCGGGTCGCTGACATGCTCGATGACGTCCCACATGGTTACAACTTCGAAATAATCCTCCGGCAGCTCAGCCGTCTCCAAGACGCCGGGCACGATGTGCAACCCTCTGCTCCGTCCCTGTTCCACCGCCCAGAGGGATGGTTCGACCCCCCAGGCATCCCAGCCGTGGCGGCTGGCGATTTCGACGAAGACGCCTGTGTAGCAGCCCACATCGAGCAGTGGGCGGCCGCCAGGGGGGCCGGTGATCCGTTCCAGCGGTCTCAGGTGGTGCTCGAAAGTCAGGACTCTCCCTTCTCGCTCTTCCAGGTAAAGTGGGTCCTCAACAGCCTGGTAGGTCTCGAGGAGGTCCTGGCCATTCGGGCGTGGGTCCGTGTAAACCAATCCGCAACGGCGGCATTGGACGATGGTGTGATGTCGGCCATAACCGTTATCGGTACAGCGGAAAGAGCGCCAGTCGCCCTTTCCGTCCCGGTGAAGCGTGGAGGGATAACGTACAACGGTCTCGTCCGCGCCGCACAGATTGCAGCAGAAGTGTTCCAGCGGTATGGTTTCAGCCACGGTGTACTCTGGAGCAGGCCAGGCGCAGCACAGTCAGGAGCGCCCTGGTGATCTCGTTCCGCGAGACCTTTGAGCGGCCCAGCCGGCGGTTCTCGAAGATGATGGGCACTTCTCCAACGCGCCAGCCCATCCGTTGAACCCGGTAGAGCATTTCGATAAGGAAGGAGTATCCGCTCGCTTTGATCTCGTCGAGGTCCAGTTTCGCCAGCACTTCCCTCCGATAACAACGAAACCCGGCCGTTGTATCACGGGCCTGGAGTCCCAGCAGCAGATGGGCCAGAGCATTCGCTCCCCAACTGAGCAATTTGCGACTCAACGTGCACCCGCTGGTGCTGCCGCCCCTGACGTAGCGCGAGCCGATCACCAGGTCATAACCCTCCTCGATCTTCGCAACCATCTGGGGGATAAACCGTGGGTTGTGGGAGAAATCGGCGTCCATTGTGCAGATGAGGTCGGCCCCACCGGCCAGTGCCCGCTTGAAGCCGGCGATGTAAGCCGTGCCAAGCCCCAGTTTGCCGGCGCGATGGATGACCTCGACCCTGCCGTTATAATCAGCAGCCAGACGATCGGCGATTACGCCGGTGCCATCAGGAGAATTGTCATCTACGATGATGACACGCGGTGCTATTGGCAGGGAAAGCAATTGAGTGACCAGCGATTCGATGTTTTCGCTCTCGTTATAAGTTGGCACAATTACTGCGATCTGCATAACACCTCTTTCTTCGGACAGATTGGCAGGATGGCGGGCGGGAAAGCCCGTCTCACCGCCGTCTGCTCAGGCCAGTTTACCGGCTGCCCGTACAGGCGCCAGCCCCAGCCAGGACAGGGCAAGCAGCGCCGTTACGCTGATGATCCCGCCTGCCACTAACGACGCGGGTCGGTAGGCCATCTCCACGGTATGCTCGCCCCTCTCCAGCCACACGGCGCGGAAGGCGTAGTTGGCCCGCATCAGCGGTGCCGGCCGACCGTCCACGGTGGCCTCCCAGCCCGGGTACCAGGTATCGGCGAGCACCAGGTAGCCAGGGGTTTCCAAAGTGATGTGTATTGTAACGCGATTGGGCGCATCCTGCAAACTGAGTAGAGCATATCCCGTGCCAGAGGTTGCCGATATTCCCTGGGAGGCGTCTCCCCGCTGCTCCAGGAGCACTTCGGTTGCAGGATCAAAGTCTGGAGCGGTAAGCAGCGCCAACATTTCATCGCGCGCGACGTGACGGGCTTTTGGCACCACCCAGGCGCGGCCGGGGCTATCGGGCAGCCGGAAGACTCCCACCCGCGATACCGCCGTCCGCTGTGCAACCACCTCCTCTCCTCCAGGCCACGGCCGGTCGCTTATGACATGGGTCACGCCCATCACACGCAGTAACGAGGGGTATTCTACAGCGCGTGCCGCCATGTCCCAGTACCATGCTGGCAGGAGCGAATCGAAGTTATTGGCCGATGCCAGGCCATCCAGCATCGCCGTGTTGGGCAGCAGTATCTGGTGCATCTGGCTCCAGTAAGCCAGGTCGCGCGGTCCGAAGCTATTGAAAGCCAGGTAACCAAACCTGACCCGGTATTCCGCATCGCGGTCACTGCTGGGATTGCGTAGATCGGCCGGCCAGTAAATCCGCACCGGCCCAGGCTCTCTGGACAGAGCGGCGGCCATGCCGGAAGTGGTACGGTACAGGGAGCGCCCGATCGTTGGTATGAGCGGCCAGCCGGCCAGCAGCAGGTCCAGCACGATAAATCCCAGGATGGCCCCCTTCCACCAGAGCCTCTCACATATCAGCAGCACCAGCGCTCCGGCCACGACCAGTGTGGCTCCCAGCCTGATCACAGCCGGCCCGAAAGTGTCCGGCATACCGGCCACCATCCACCGGGCAGCCGTTCCGCCGAGGATCGCGGCCAGACCTGTCACGATGCCCCATGCGCCATAACGTCGGCCCGGTATGCCTGCAGGCCATTGCTCTGCACCCAGCGCACTCAGGGCGGCCAGTGCCACGGTAACCACTGCCAGCCAGCGAGCAGGGGCCTGAAACCAGTCGAATGTGGGAAGGTATCGGAACAGCAGAGGGAAAAGAGGGGTATTCCTGCCCAGCGCAAACGCCAGCGCGACCAGCGCCACGGCAGCCCAGAATATGCAGGCCTTCCGTCGCGCCCTTCGACCTGCCACAGCCCACAGCGCCAGGAGCAATGGCAACAGCCCTATGTAGCCGGCATCCTCCCAATAGCTGGCATATCCCCAGTAATCGCCCCGGCCTGGATTGCCGAACAAATCGGGAGCGAAAAGGGTGAGTATCCGCCATGGCCAGAAGGAATAGGTCATCGCAAAATCGTATCTCACTCCGCCCGACCGCTGCGACAGGAGCATCAGCTCGGCGGTGGGCAGGAGCTGTATCGCAGCCAGCCCCACTCCCAGCGCCATCGCAATGGCATATGCCATTGTGGTGGTTTTCCAGGATAGTGCGCTTCCCCGCGTCTGTACGATCCTGAAGATCAGATACGCTGACAACAATATAAGTCCGTAGAATGCTGTCTGGGCATGGCCTGCCAGCAGGCCCAATCCCAGCGAAAGCCCCATCCTGAACACGGTACGTCTATCTCTGCGTTGTACCAACTCTTCGGCGCACCAGAGCCATACGGGAAGCCAGGGAAAGGTGAAAACGACGCTGGGAAACAGGCCCACCCGTGCCACCAGGAAAGCGCTCCCGGAGATAGCCAGTGCCCCAATGGATGATGAGAACGGGGAAAGTCCTGTAGCCCGGCCCCAACGGTACATCCCCCAGCCGGCCAGGAGCAGATGGAAGGCTGTGAGCCAGACGATGGCCACCTCGGCCGGCAAAAGCATGTGTAGCAGGTTAGGAGGATAAAACGCGGCGGTCTGGTAATTGGCTGCCAGCGGCGCCCCGCAGCCAACAAGCGGATTCCACAGCGGTATGTGCCCGGCGCGCCACATCGAGGCTGCCAGGCGCAACCACGGCACGAACTGGAGAAGTGGCGTGCCCCAGAAAAATGTCTCCCCGGCAAAAAGCGGCCGCCAGAGCAAAAGTACAACGAAAAGAACCAGGATCAGAGCATAGAAGCGCGGTTCACTGAAATATGACTTTACCCCGGTCATAAGTCTGTCCGATTTCACAGGCTATTCAGACTCGTCCGGCACTGCGAAGATGGCGTATCCACTGGCCTCGTAGACGAGCCGTAAATAAGGGGCGGTATGCGGATCGAACTCACCCAGCCTCCGCTCCTCCGGCCCCCAGAAAACGTAATCCACTCCATACTCGCTCAGCAGTTCCTTTCTCCAGCTATCTTCCGCCTGCCCGGCAAAAAATCGGGCGACCATCATCTCCTTTCTGCTGAACTCCACGGTCTCAAAGCCGTGTCCCAGGAAGGCCCGTGCCAGCACCCGTGCCGGGAGGTAGTTGCCGGTGTTGTACGCGCTCAGGATCACATCGTCGGCCTGGGCCTGCCCGGCCAGCCAGTCGAGCGCGGCTATCTCAGCGCTCTCCCGAAAGGTGAGGGGAGGGCGAGAGAGCACCATCATGCTGCTGCCGGCAAGGATAAATATGTTCGTGAAGACCATCGTCGCCACAAGCATCACGACCACATGGCGCAGTCCTCCGCTGGCAAGTTTAACTGTTCCCATAGCGGCGAGCAGCATAAGCGGTATCTGCACCCCCTCGACCAGACGCCGCTGCAGGTTGAAGGGCAGGTAGACCAGCAACGGCACCACCCCAACCCAGACCGGCGCCGTCCACGTCAACCCTCGCCTGCGCCAGGCATCCCCCACTGCACACCCCGCCAGCACCAGCGGCACACCGTAGGCAGCCAGGTAGTGGAGCGGATGCGGAGAGAGGATCAGGTTCTGCTCCGACCAGGCGCGGTAGACCGGCTGCGTGGAGAAGACCCACAGGCTGTAGCCCACGATCGGCGCGGAGAGGAGGGCGGCCACAGCGGCGGCGATGAGCTGACGGCGGGGAAAGTGGCGCCGGCGCAGCCAGAACGCTGCCAGGAGCGCGCCCGTCACCGCCCAGGCAACGGGAACGTAGAACGGGACCACCAGCCCCATCAGCAGCCACAAAGCACCCGTCAGCAAGGCCATCCTCAACCACCCATTATGTCCCTCAAACACGCCGAGCAGGCAGAGAAGCCCCCCCAGGAGCAATGATTGGGCTGCGGAGATATGTGGAAAGCCGTATAATGCCAGGAACGTAAACCCCTCAGGTAAATATAAATCGAGTGGCGGGGAGTCAAGCCATTCAGGCAGGCCGAGCGCGATCAGCAGCCAGCCCAGACCGCCCCCCCAGGCTATCATCAGCCAGGCCAGGCAGCGCAAAGTCCGCTCCTCCGGGCCGGTAAGCGCAGCCAGGAAACGATAGACCGTCAGCAGCAGGATCATCCCGCAGATCACGCGCGCCCCGTGGTAGACCCAGACCATACGCGTGGTGAGGTTGATGCTCTCCGGCAACAGTGCTGCCAGCTTCCCCAGGAGGATGTGGAAGGGGAAAAAGAGTGTACCGGGATGCGGCTCCGGTGTGTACGCAATGCGAAACAGCCACCTCCCTGCCGCACCAAGTCGCATCTTCGCCAGATAGGAATAACAGTCGTCCAGAAGGAGAATGAAGCCACCAAAGACCCGCCCCTCATCTTCTTGTGCCCAGGCGACCAGGTAGGGGATGCAGGTGAGCAGCAGCACCGCAGCCCCGGCAAGAAATACCCAACGCCACTCTTGTGGGGAAACTTTGCCGGGCCAGTTCATTGCCTCACCTCGAACAGGTAGTACGGCCCGGACTCGAAGATGAGGGTCAGGTATCCAGCCCGGCGCGGATCGAAGTCGCCCAACATGCGTTCGTTTGGGCCCCAGAACACATAGTCCACACCGTACGCTTCCAACAGTTGCTGCCGCCAGTTATCATCTGTCGCCCCGTCGAAGAAGCGAGCCACAAGCAGCTTTTTCTCGGCGCAACCGACGCTCTCCGGACCATGGCCGACGAAGGCGCGCGCAACAGTACGTGCAGGCAGATAGTTGCCCGTCTCATAAGACGCCAGCACCACGTCGTCAAAGCTTGCAAGCCTGTCAAGCCAATCGAGCAGCACCACTTCGTCTATGTCCCGGTAGATCGGGGTCGGTCGCCCTCTCAGAGCCATAGCATTGCCCGCCACCAGCATCAGATTGGTGGGGATGAGCACAGCCAGCACCACAACCACCAGCAGCCTCAGGCGCAGATGCCCGACGAGCCTTAAAGTTCCCATAGCGGCGAGCAGCATAAGCGGTATCTGCACCCCCTCGACCAGACGCCGCTGCAGGTTGAAGGGCAGGTAGACCAGCAACGGCACCACCCCAACCCAGACCGGCGCCGTCCACGTCAACCCTCGCCTGCGCCAGGCATCCCCCACTGCACACCCCGCCAGCACCAGCGGCACACCGTAGGCAGCCAGGTAGTGGAGCGGATGCGGAGAGAGGATCAGGTTCTGCTCCGACCAGGCGCGGTAGACCGGCTGCGTGGAGAAGACCCACAGGCTGTAGCCCACGATCGGCGCGGAGAGGAGGGCGGCCACAGCGGCGGCGATGAGCTGACGGCGGGGAAAGTGGCGCCGGCGCAGCCAGAACGCTGCCAGGAGCGCGCCCGTCACCGCCCAGGCAACGGGAACGTAGAACGGGACCACCAGCCCCATCAGCAGCCACAAAGCACCCGTCAGCAAGGCCATCCTCAACCACCCATTATGTCCCTCAAACACGCCGAGCAGGCAGAGAAGCCCCCCCAGGAGCAATGATTGGGCTGCGGAGATATGTGGAAAGCCGTATAATGCCAGGAACGTAAACCCCTCAGGTAAATATAAATCGAGTGGCGGGGAGTCAAGCCATTCAGGCAGGCCGAGCGCGATCAGCAGCCAGCCCAGACCGCCCCCCCAGGCTATCATCAGCCAGGCCAGGCAGCGCAAAGTCCGCTCCTCCGGGCCGGTAAGCGCAGCCAGGAAACGATAGACCGTCAGCAGCAGGATCATCCCGCAGATCACGCGCGCCCCGTGGTAGACCCAGACCATACGCGTGGTGAGGTTGATGCTCTCCGGCAACAGTGCTGCCAGCTTCCCCAGGAGGATGTGGAAGGGGAAAAAGAGTGTACCGGGATGCGGCTCCGGTGTGTACGCAATGCGAAACAGCCACCTCCCTGCCGCACCAAG
>Ga0209101_1000871_pt1 | contig 24185 bp, 13 predicted proteins | sample ConPoolayeCmetaG_FD_185481 | JGI IMG/M metagenome (GOLD analysis project Ga0209101, IMG submission 185481) | Hot spring microbial mat communities from California, USA to study Microbial Dark Matter (Phase II) - Cone Pool mat layer C metaG... ...
CAACGCCTCGCGGATCATCACCATCACCCAGGGGGTCACCGTCAACCTGAGCGGGCTGACCTTGCGAGATGGTCGCAGTGATTACGGCGGAGGGCTTTACAACGCCGGCACTTTGACCGCCCACGCGGTCAACTTGCTTAACAACGTGAACAGCGATTCCGGCACCACCCTCAACGCTTTTGGTGGAGCGATTCACAATGCCGGAACACTGACCTTGTGGAACGCAACGCTATACAGCAACACGGCCCGCTATGGCGGCGCGATCGCTAATGGCGGCACACTTGTGGTGCAACAAACTCTGCTTTACAGCAACACCGCATCTACCACCGGTGGTGGCCTGTACGGCTTTGGCGGAACTGCCTGGTTCACCAACACCACCTTTTCGGCCAATCAGGCAAACTCATCTGGCAGTGCTATGACGGCAGGATCCTATGGCACATCTACCGTTGGCAAAGTGATTTTGAATTCCACCACCATCACCAACGGACATGGCGCTTCAAACAGCGTTTTGCGCGTCACAGCGCCAATTATAGCCGGCACCCCTGCCCTGACCGTAACCAACAGTATCGTCGGACGAACAGTTGAGGCATCGGTTTGTAGCATCAGTGGCACTCTGTCTTCTGGGGGAAGCAATTTTGCCAATGACAGCACCTGTGCCGGTTTTACTCAGGTTTCCGACTTGGGCTTGGGCCCCTTGCAGGACAACGGCGGTGACACCTGGACCCATGCCCTGCTTTACGGTAGCCCGGCCCTGGATGCCGGCAGCACCACCGCCTGCCCGGCGATCGACCAACGCGGCGTCTCACGGCCACAGGGCGCCCGCTGCGACAGCGGCGCCTATGAATCCGATACCCCCGAATTGAACATCGTCAAGATGGTAGAGCCGGCGCTTGTGTCGCCCGGTGAAACGGTCACCTATACACTGCTCTTTTCCAACAGCGGCTACGGCACGGCCACCGCTGCCGTGCTCACCGACATCATCCCGGTCAGCCTGACCGTGCAAAGTGTGCTCAGCAGTGGGGTCACGTTGACCGATACCGGCACTGTGCCGCCCTATGTCTGGGAAGTTGAGCCGCTGGCGCCGGGAGAGGGCGGCCTGGTGACGATCACGGCCATCCTCAGCCCGGCGCTGCCCGTCGGCGGCTGGATCACCAACACGGCGACGGTCGCCATCACCGCCACCGAGTTCTGGATCACCAACAATGAATCCGTGGCGGCCTTTTACGTGCCGGTGGCCGATCTGGCAATCACCAAAGCGGTGACCCCTGCGCTGGCCGCCCCCGGCGAAACGGTCACCTATACCCTCGCCTTTTCCAATGCCGGGCCGGATATGGCAACCGGCGTAGTGCTGGCCGATCTGCTGCCGATCAGCGTTTCCGTGCAAAGCGTGATCAGCAGCGGCGTCCCGCTTACCGAGACCGGTTCCTACGTCTGGCAGGTGGCCGATCTCGTCCCCGGCGCAAGTGGCATCGTGACGATCACGGCCCTGGTCAACCCCGGTTTGTACCCGAATGAATGGATCACCAACACGGCCATAATTGCCGCCACCACGCTCGATCCGGCTCCGGCCGATAATCAAGACATGGCCGCGTTTGTCACCCCGGCCACCCTTGACCTGGCCGTGACCAAATACGCCGATCCCGAACCGGCCGTCGCCGGAGAAAGCATCACCTATACCATCATCATTTCCAACCTCAGCCCTTACACCGCCACATTGGTCACTCTCACCGACACGTTGCACCTCTCGACCACCTTGCAGACGGTCCATCAGCGCGATCAAGATGCCGCCGATTTTGCCGCCGGAACTCACAACAACACCCGCTGGAACAACGACCGTCCCTATTACGACGAATGGCTTGAGCAGGTCAACCCAACCATCTCCGGCACCTATACCTCGCGCGTTTTTGATGCCGGCCAAGACGGCGCCACCTGGACGACTCTCACCTGGCGTCCACGCCGTCCTTACTGGAAGCCACTACCGAACAACAACAGTGCCGAGTGGGGCTATGACGACGGTAATGCCGACATGTGGGGCAACCGCATCTTGCTTCACCTGGACGGAACCGGCACCCCCTTTGCCGATTCCTCAGGCAACGCTCTGAACGCCACCTGCATCACCTGCCCGACCACCGGCACCCCCGGACGGTTCAACACCGCCATCGAATTCGACGGCACCCTCAGCCAGACCGTGATCATCAGCGACGTGGTCAACCCAACCCGCTATGCGCTCGAACTGTGGGTTTATCCTACCGCCGTCACCACCTCCAGCCTGATTCTACGTACAGATACACTTAGTGGCACAGAATATCATTATTCGCATATGTTAGGCATCGTCGGCGACCGCTTTTTCCACATGGTCAACGACGGCAGCGAACGCTGGGCGATTGGCTCCACCGTGGTGCAGACCAACACCTGGTATCACCTGGTCGGCACGGCCGAAAGCGGCGGTGACTTGCGCCTTTACGTCAACGGAGTCGAAGAAGCCGTTGTTCATCGCTTGGGTACGCTCTGGTCGGGTGGCGATCAATACGTTTTGGGCGCCGGCTATGGCCTCAGTGAGACGGCGCAGTATTACAGCGGACGTATCGACGAGGTGGCCGTGTACACGCGCACCCTGGCCTCATCTGAAGTGCTGGCGCATTACCTGCGCGGTGCCCTGCGTGCCGATTTTGAGGTGCGTTCGTGTGCCGCGCCCGATTGCTCCGACGGCACGTGGGTTGGCCCTTACTCGGAACAAACCAATACCGGCCTCACCATCCCGGCGGTGGACATTTCGGTACCCGCCAATCGTTATTTCCAATATCGCGTTGCCCTGGAAACCGATCAACCCGGCTATCGCCCGCAAATCGAGTGGGTGCAGGTCGCTCCGGCGCACTATGTCGTTGTCACCAGCCGCGGCACCTATACCACCGCTCTCGACGGCAAAGCGTTTACCTGCACCGTCGAGGCCATCGGCCCCGGCGAGACGGTGATCATCACCGCCTGGGCCGACATTGCCCGTAACCTGACCGGGACGATCACCAACACCGTCTGGATCACCGCGCCCGACGACATAGACGAGGGAAACAACACCGCCTGGGTGACCAGCACCGTCGAGTCGCATGTAGACATCAATGTGTATAAATACGATGAATATTGGGTTGATAACGAAACCTTTGTCGGCGGAGACCCGGTCAATCCCGGCTACCCGATCACCTACACGTTGATCGCCTACAACGCCGGGCCGAGCGATGCGTGGAATGTGACCATTACCGACACACTGCCGGTCACCATCACCGAGGTCCTGACGCCGGGTGGCTGGGCCAACTGCGAATGGACAACCCAAACGCTGACCTGTACCACTCCTCACCTGCCCTACAACGCCTGGCGACGTGTTGTTGTGGTGGCCGAAGCGCCGTCGGTGACCGGCTCCCTTACCAACACCGCCTGGATCACCGCCGAGGCAAGCCTGGTGCGGCCCACTTCAAATCTCAGCGACACCGAGGTCACGGCCATTGAACCGTTGGCCGACCTGAGCATCGCCAAAGTGGCCGAACCCAGCCCCGCCGACCCCGCCGGGGTGATCACCTATACGATCACCGTCACCAATTCCGGCCCTTCAGACGCCTTGGGGGTATGGGTAACAGACACCCTGAGTGGCGGTCATATTGGGTATGCTCTGCCTGCCGCGGGCTGGACATGCATGCCGGATTCGGGCAGCGAGATCGTCTGCTCCCAGGCCGTGCTCACCGCCGGCACAAGCAGCAGTTTCCAGGTCACCGTCACTGCCCCTGTAACCGGCGTGGTGGAAAACATGGCCGAGACATGGGCAGCGACCATCGATCCGCTGGAAGAAAACAACCGCGTGTATCTACACCTGGCCGTGCGGCCGATGGCCGACCTGATCGTGACCAAGACGGTCAACGCGCCGACCGTTCTCGTCGGCACACCGCTGACCTATACGATCACGGTCAGCAACGCCGGCCCCACCGACGCCGGGGCGACCCAATATGTCTTTTCGACCGGCAACGGGCAAAGCTACAACCTCAACGGACGTAACCGCGCCGCACCCTATCGCACCGCCATCCACGTGACCGGAGTGGAAGGGCAAATCGAAAATCTCACCGTCACCCTCAACCAGGTCAGCGACCCTTATCCGGCCGACTTGCGCCTGCTGCTGGTCGGGCCAAACGGCAACACCGTGTTGCTGATGGCCAATGCCGGCGGCGGCACCGACATCGTTGACCTCGACCTGACCTGGAACGATGCCGGGGTGACCATGCCGATCAGCGACCCGCTCGCTTCGGACATTCTCTACCGACCCACCAACCACGGTTTTGGCGGCAGCCTGCCCGCGCCGGCCCCGTCTGGACCGTATGGCAGCAACCTGAGCGCGTTCAACGGCAGCAACCCCAACGGCCTCTGGTGGCTTTATGTTTATGATGAGGTCGCCGATGGCGGCGGCGAAATCCGTGGCTGGACGATCACCCTCACCACCCGCACCACCGACACGGTGATCGTGAGCGATACCCTGCCCGTCGGCTTGAGCGCGGTGACCCTTTCCGGCCGTCCTGCCGATTGGAACTGTGCGCTGATAGACGAAACGCTGCTTTGTCAATTCGCCCGCTTGCCGCTGGAAAGCATGACCGTCGTCACCTTGACGGCCACCGCGCCGATTACGCCGGGCGTGATCACCAATACCGTGTGGATCACCTCGACCACACTCGATCCGATTACCGACTCGAACACGGCCTGGGTCACCACCACGGTTATTGCCGTCGCCGACCTGGAAATCGTCAAAACGGTCGAGCCGATCGGGTTGGTCGGCGCGGGCGCCCCGCTCACCTACACCTTGACCATCACCAACCACGGGCCGGGACCGGCCATTGGCCCCATTTTCGTCACCGATCTCTTGCCCGTTGAACTGACCGGCGTGATCACCGGCGGCTTGGGCTGGAATTGCGATCTTGCCTTGCCCCAGATCACCTGCACCTTGAACGCCGATCTGGCGGTAGACGAGGTTTCGGTGTTGATGCTGGCTTCAACGGCGCCGTTCACACCGGGCCTGGTCCTGACCAACACGGCCGGCGTGTGGCCACTATCGGCCTTTGACCCGATAACCGACAACAATACCGCCTGGATCACCGTCACCGTCGCCCCGCAGGCCAACCTGGAGATCGTCAAGACGGTCGAACCGACGCTAGCTCTGCCCGGCGAGACGCTCACTTATACTCTGCTGATCACCAACCATGGGCCGAGCGCGGCTGCCTACGTGACCATCACCGACCAGATCGAAAACGCCGCTGCTCTGGGCGATCCATCCGGCGCGAACTGCCTGCGGACCGGCGACGCCTTTACCTGCACCATCACCGGCCTTGATGCTCTGTCCGGCACGACGATCCTGGTTACCGCCACCGCGCCTGCCGCAAACGGACGGGTCACCAATACCGCCTGGATCACCTCAACAGAAGCCGATTTGCAACCGGAAAACAACCAGGATATAGCCATGGCCATCGTCACCCTGCCGCCGATAGCCGTCGCCGGGCCCGATCAGACCGTGCATGCCGGCACCGTAGTCACCCTGGACGGCAGCAGCAGTTACGATCCCGACAACGACCTGCCGCTCGACTACGGCTGGCAGCAGACCGGTGGCCCGACGGTTGCCTTGAGCAACCCGGCCGCCGTCCAGCCGACCTTTACCGCCCCGGCGACGCCCGCCGTGTTTACTTTTACCCTGCGGGTCACCGACGCACTGGGCGCATCCTGCCTGACCCCAGACGAAGTGGTGATCACGGTGACCAACCAGTCGCCGATAGCCGTCGCCGGACCCGATCAGACCGTATACGTGGACGATCTGGTCACCCTGGACGGCAGCAGCAGTTACGATCCCGACAACGACCTGCCGCTCGGCTACGGCTGGCAGCAGACCGGTGGCCCGACGGTCGCCTTGAGCAACCCGGCCGCCGTCCAGCCGACCTTTACCGCCCCGGCGACACCCGCCGTGCTCACCTTTACCCTGCAGGTCACCGACGCACTGGGGATGCCATGTGCTGTGCCGGATGTGGTGGTGATCACCGTGATTGACCGGGCTATCGGCGGCTTGCAGGCCTTTAACGACAGCCCAACTATGCTCGGCAATCCTACGGCGCTGTGGGCAACGGTGGTCACCGGCACCAATGTCACCTATCAGTGGGCCTTTGGTGACGGGCAAGGAGGCAATGGAATCAGCGTTACTCATACCTATGTGGCCCAGGGCTTGTATACGGCCATCGTCACTGCCACCAACAGCGTCGGCAGCATCACCGCCACCACCCAGGTCTCGATCACCAAATCGCCGACCACAACCGTTTACCTGCCACTCGTGATGCGCAACTATGTCACTGCCCCCGACCTGGTTGTCGAGCAGATCGTTGCTACGGCCAACAGCGTCCAGGTGGTGGTGCGCAACGTTGGCCCCAAAGCAATCGAAAAAGATTTTGCCAACGAATTTTGGGTTGATCTGTACATCAATCCCACCACGCCGCCGACCGCCGTCAACCAGACGTGGCGACATGTGGGCAGCCGGGGCGTGGCATGGGGCGTCACCCAAGATGCACTGCCGCTTCAGCCGGGCCAGGCGATCACCCTGACGGTCACCCCGGCCGGCGGCCTCTATGTCCGCCCCGACCAGAGCAACGTCACCTGGCCGTTGCCGGCCGGCACCGTGCTCTATGCCCAGGCCGACTCGGCACACTCGTCCACCACCTATGGCGCGATTTTGGAGAACCACGAGATCATCGGCACACCCTATAACAACATCACCGGGCCGGTGCTTTCCGTGGCCGGCGTTGACCGATACCGGGCATCACCCAGACGTTAGTGGAAAGGAAAAGCCAAAATGAACAAAAAACATCTTATATCGTTCATTTGTATTCTGTTTTTACTTTTCTTGTCAAGCAAAGTGCTGGCTTTGCCACCACGTCCGGACCCGATCCCGCCGATCCCAACGCAGGAGCCGAATCCCGGTGCCGGCATCGAATTGCGGGTGAGTGGCATTGACGCGCCTTACTGGGCGATAGTCCAATGGCAGGATGGCCTGGGCCGCTGGCATGATGTGGACGGCTGGCGCGGCGAAGTGGAAAACCACTATGTGATCTGGTATGTCTCGCCCGACCTGTTCGGCAAAGGGCCGTTTCGCTGGGTGGTCTACCGGGGAGACAAGACGCTGGGGATCAGCGAGTCGTTTAATATGCCCACTGCAGCCAACGCCCTGTTGCGGGTGACGATACTCCCACAAGTCCGACCCCAATCGAAATTGGGCAACGCAGGGACATAAAAGTGTGTTCCTGCGTTGCGCTTTTGTGCCTCAGTGTAGAAAGGCTTCGGCCCAATTTTTTGCCTGAAATCCGGGTGTCTGAAGTCCAGGGGATTGGAGGCTTGGGGCCTATTCGAAAAACGTAACCGACGCATCCCTATGCGTCGGTTAAGCGGCATAGGGATGCCGTACGGTTTTTCGGATAGGCTCCAAGCCGGCCCATCTGAAACCGATCAAACACCATCGGGGTGAAACAGACCTTCACCCCGATGGTTTACTATCTGCGTGCCTGCTACGCTGGCTGTGGCCGGTCTCCGGACCGGCCACAGCGTACACTCCTATCGTCGGTCTCCGCGATCGCGCGGCCACTGCGCCGCCAACCTCCGATTGTGCGACCATCGCTACTTTGCCGACGGCTTGTATTTGGTCACTGGACTCTGGCGAATCTACGTCTGGTAGTGGAGTCGAGGCTTTAGCCGGATTTTACCACCAAATGTAAACCGGCTGAAGCCTCAGCTCTCGAAATCGCCAGAGTCCGGTTCTTTTGTAGGTCAAAGCGAAACGAGAGGACAGTATAGCCACAATATGTGCGGCTGTCAACTCAAAGACTCGATCTCCAACCTTGCACCGGTCCGACCGTTCAGGCCGGCCAAACAAACTGCTCCTCGTTCGGGCCGTTTCCACGCCGTGCCCGCGCAGATCGGCAAGTTATCCCTAAACTGAAATGCGTCCGAGACGGATTTTCTGCTTGACAAATTTGGATTCGGTGTTATAATTTAGCAGACTAACTATTAGGCTATGAATAATTAGTCGGCTAATGCCGATGCATAGGGATGCATCGGCCACGGTTTGGGGATGCATCGGCCACGGTTTGGGGATGCATCGGCCACGGTTTGGGGATGCATCGGCCACGGTTTGGGGATGCATCGGCCACGGTTTGGGGATGCATCGGCAATCACCGTAGAAGCGGCATCAATCATCGTAGAAGCGGCATCAATCATCGTAGAAGCGGCATCAATCATCGTAGAAGCGGCATCAATCATCGTAGAAGCGGCATCCCTATGCCGCTTCTCCCTACAGGAGGTTCACCATGGGGCCAATCTCTCCCCCTGAAACAATCGGACAGTTATTGGGCCGGATCAGCCACTTGCACCACAAACAGATGCACGAAACATGGGAATCGCTCGGCTTGTATCGAGGACAACCCTTTATGTTACATCTGTTGTGGGAACAAGACGGCCGCACACACAGCGAGTTGGCCAGTCTGATGCGGCGTTCACCGGCGACGATCACCAACATGGTCAAACGGATGGAAAAAGCCGGCTTTGTCGAACGCCGCGCCGATCCCCACGATGAGCGCATTTCGCGGGTTTACCTGACCGATGCCGGACGGCAGATCAAAGAGCGGGTTGACGCAGCGTGGCGGGCCTTTGAAGAACAAACCTTTGCCGGCTTTGACCAGGCCGAACTGGACACCCTGCAAAAGTTGTTGGAGCGCGTGCACAATAATTTGATGCCCAAGGAGTGCAAGTGAAATCGTTGCTCAAGATGTACCGCTTTGTCAGGCCATATCGATGGCAGGCAATCGGCGCTTTGCTCTTGCTGATCGGCATGGTGGTGTTTGATTTGTTGATCCCACGTTTGACGCAGCGTATCGTCGATCAAGGTATTGCACGCCAAAATTTACAGATTATCGTCAATACGGCATTGTTGATGTTCGGGTCGGCCGTGCTGAGCGCGCTCTTTTCGATTGCCAACACGCTGCTGTCGGTATACGTGGGGCAAAATTTGAGCGCCGATCTACGAAGCGCGCTGGTACGTCGAGTGCAAACCTTTTCTTTCGGCAACCTGGATCGGCTGCAAACCGGTCAGCTTTTGGTGCGCACCACCAGCGATGTCAATCAGGTGCAATCGATCGTGCAAATGAGCCTGCGCATTCTCAGTCGCGCGCCGTTGTGGGTACTCGGCAGCATCATCATGCTCTTTATTACCAGCATTGATCTGGCGCTGGTGATGCTGGCATTGGCTGCATTGATCGTCTTGCTGATCTGGGTGATCACCTTTCGCGTTCGCGGTTTGTTTTTGCAAGTGCAGACCAGGCTTGACCGACTGAATCAGGTGTTGCAGGAAAATTTGGCCGGCGTGCGCGTGGTCAAGGCGTTTGTGCGCGCCGAACATGAAAATGCTCGTTTTGGCCGCGCCAATGATGAACTGACCGCCCAGACGATCCGTGTCTTGCAATTGATGGCTGTCTTGCAACCGACCATGCAACTGGTGGTCAATCTGGGGGTGATCGGGGTGATCTGGTTTGGCGGCAACATGGTCATCGATGGTCGTTTTCCACTGGGCAAAATGGTCGCCGCGATCAATTATATGAGTTCCTCACTCTTTCCTCTGCTGATGTTGGGTGGAATGATCGGGCCACTTTCTGCCGCCGACGCCTCGGCTCAACGCATTCTGGAAGTATTGGAAAGCGAACCGGAGGTGCAGACACGTCCTGAGGCGTGGCAAGAACCACGGCTCTTGCCGCAGGTGCAGGGCCGTGTGGCCTTTGAAGGGGTTGTTTTTGGTTACAATGGCGATGGTGACGGTGCCGCTGTGCTGCGCAACATCGATCTGGTTGCCGAACCGGGCGAAACGGTAGCCATTCTCGGTGCGACCGGCGCGGGCAAATCCACCCTCATCCACCTGATCCCCCGCTTTTACGACGTTGTTCAGGGACGGATCACCTTCGACGGCGTCGATGTGCGTGATCTGCCTTTGGAATACTTGCGTGCACAGATGGGCATTTCACTGCAAGAAGCGGTGCTTTTTAGCGGCACCATTCGCGATAACATCCGCTACGGTCGGCCGGAGGCGAGTGACGAAGAAGTGATTGCCGCCGCGCAGGCTGCCCAGGCCCACGAGTTTATCATGTCTTTTCCGCAAGGCTACGACACGCCGGTCGGTCAACGCGGTGTCAACCTCTCCGGCGGGCAAAAGCAGCGCATCGCTATCGCCCGTGCTCTGCTGGTACAACCCCGCGTGCTTATTCTCGACGACAGCACCAGCGCCGTCGATTTTGAGACCGAAGCCAGACTCCAGGCCGAACTGGAGCAGTTTATGCAAAGCTGCACCGGGCAGGGCGGAGGCCGTCGTACCAGCTTTATCGTCGCCCAGCGGATCAGCACCGTGCTCAATGCCGACAAAATCGTCGTTCTGGATCAGGGCCATGTAGCGGCCATCGGCACGCACGACGAGTTGATGAAAAATAGCCCCATTTATCAAGAGATTTTCAAATCACAACTCGGCGATGAATATCAAGCGTAAACAAGGTTGATGTGTAACCGCATCACGCAACACGAGTGAGAAATGCCCATGTCAAACAGACCTCCTACCGTACAATCAGGCGGACCTACACCGGCACAGGCGATGCCCGATCCGGGAAGCCGCGCCGGACGAAGCATGCACATTGAAAAAGCCCAAGATGTGCGCGGCACGCTGCGTCGACTGTTGTCGATGCTCCGATCTCACCGGCCGGCCTTGAGTGCCGTTTTCGTTTTGGTGGCCATCGGTACGACGCTGGGCCTGATCGCCCCTTACCTGATGGGCCAGGCCATTGACCGCTTTGTCGGCGGCGGCGACCGTGCCGGTTTGCTGCGCATGTCGCTATGGATGCTGCTCTGCTATGTCGGCTCGTGGGCAATTCAGGTTGGGCAAAGCATGTTGATGAACGGCGTCTCACAAAAGGTGATGCGCAATTTGCGCCGCCAATTGTTCGAGCACCTGCACACCCTGTCGCTCAAGTTTTTCGATCGCCACCCGCACGGCGAATTGATGAGCCGCCTGACCAATGACCTGGATGCCGTTGGTCGGGTGATCGCCGAAAACTCGACTCAACTTTTCTCCGGTGCTTTGACACTGGTCGGCATCTTGGGGATGATGCTGGCCCTCAATGTGTGGTTGACCCTCGGCTCGATGTTTGTCTTTCCGTTGATGATGTGGCTGGTCGGTTTTGTCGGCAAGCGCACCCGCAAGGGTTTCCGCGAGTTTCAAATGCGCATTGGGCAACTCAACGGTCAGTTGGAAGAAATGTACAGCGGGCAACGGGTGATTTTAGCCTTTGGACAACAAGAGAGCATGCTCGCCAGGTTCGATCAGGTCAATGAAATGGCCAAAAAGACCGGCATTCAGGCGCAAAACTATGCCATGCTCGTGCCGCCACTGATAGGCATCCTCAGCAACGCCAACATCGCCATCGTCGCCGGGTTGGGCGGCTGGTTGACCTTGCACGGTTGGGCCAGTGTCGGCACCATCGCCACATTCATCAGCTATTCGCGCACTTTTGCCAACCCCTTGCGTTTTCTGGGTGATTTGTACAACCAGATTCAATCGGCCATTGCCGGCGCCGAGCGCGTTTTTGAGCTGATCGATCAACCGCCCGAACAGGATGCATCGGATGCACTGCCGATGAACCAGGTGGTCGGGCGGGTCCGCTTTGAGCGGGTGAATTTTGCCTACGAGCCCGGCGTGCCGGTGATCAAAGAAATGAGTTTTGAAGCCGCACCGGGGCAAATGATCGCTCTGGTTGGGCCGACAGGCGCCGGCAAGACCACCATGATCAACCTGCTTTCACGCTTTTACGACGTAGACGGCGGCAGCATCCAGATCGACGGCGTCGACATTCGCCGCTTCAAAAAGGCCGATCTGCGTCGCCGGCTTGGCGTGGTGTTGCAAGATACCTACCTGTTCTCCGACACGGTGATGGAAAACATCCGCTACGGGCGGCTCGATGCCACCGACGAAGAGGTGATCGCTGCCGCCAAACTGGCCAATGCCGATCAATTCATCACCCGCCTGCCGCGCGGCTACCAGACGGTGCTTTCAGAACGGGCTGCTAACCTCAGCCAGGGCCAGCGACAGCTTTTGGCCATTGCCCGCGCCATCCTCGCCGATCCGGCCATTTTGATCCTCGACGAGGCCACGTCGAGCGTGGACACACGCACCGAAATGCTTATCCAGGAAGGACTGCTGCGGCTGATGCAAGGGCGCACCAGTTTTGTGATCGCCCACCGTTTGAGCACAATCCGTGAAGCAGATTGTATATTGGTTATTAACAACGGTGAAATCGTCGAGCGAGGTACCCATCGGCAACTGCTGGCCCGGCAAGGCTTTTACTACAATTTGTATATGAGTCAATTCAAAGGCACCCGTCTGACCCCAATTCTTGAACCGGCTCGAAAAGCCGGGTAGACAAAAAATCATGGTTGAGGAGTGTAGCGAGGATGAAATCTGTCTGGAAATTGGGTAAATTTCTCAAACCCTATTGGCATTGGGCCATTTTGGCCCCTTTGCTGATGATTCTGGAAGTGGCGATGGATCTGATGCAGCCTAAAATGATCCAACGCATCGTCGATGAAGGAATTATCCCCCTGGACATGAATGTGGTGATCAACACCGGGCTGTGGATGGTCGGCTTTGCCCTGATCGGTGTGATCGGCGGTGTGGGGTGTACCGTCTTTTCGGTGCTGGCCTCACAGGGCTTTGGTGCCGATCTGCGTTATGCGCTCTTTCGCAAAGTGCAAAGTCTCTCGTTCAGCAACCTGGATCGGCTGGAAACCGGCCAGTTGATCACCCGGCTGACCAATGATGTGACTCAGGTGCAAGAAATGCTTTCCATGATGCTGCGGATGATGGTGCGCGCTCCAATGACGGTGATCGGCAGCATCATCCTGGCCGCGTTGACCAGTCCTCGTCTGGCTATTTTGCTCTTGGTGTTGGCCCCGGTGGTGCTGTTCTTCCTGATCTGGGTGCTCGGCAAAGCTTATCCGCTGTTTATGCAGGTTCAGGAAAAGCTCGACGATTTGAACACGGTGATGGAGGAAAACCTGGCCGGCGTGCGCGTGGTCAAGGCATTTGTCCGCGCCGACTATGAAATACGACGCTTTGGCAAGGCCAACGATAATTTAATGAACCAAACGATCCAGGTGGCCCGCATGGTTGCCGTCACCTGGCCTTTTATGATGATTGCCGTCAACCTCGGCGTGATCATCGCTCTGTGGTTGGGCGGGCGGTATGTTAACCTGGGAACGTTGCAGGTTGGGCAATTGATCGCCTTTATCAACTATCTCGGACGCACCATGATGTCGCTGATGTTTGTCAGCATGCTGGTTATGCGTATGGCCCGCGCCCAGGCCTCGGCAGAGCGCATTCAAGAGGTGTTGGAGAACGAACCGGAAGTTCAGGACAAGCCCAATGCACTCAAGCCTTTTGTTTCGCGTGGCCGGGTGGCCTTTGAAGAGGTCACTTTTAGCTACAACGGCAACGGGCAAGAACCGGTCTTGAAAAACCTCAATTTTGTGGCCGAGCCGGGGCAAACGGTAGCCATTCTCGGCGCAACCGGTGCGGGCAAATCGAGCCTGATTCACCTCATTCCCCGTTTTTACGATGTCAGTGCAGGGCGGATCACCCTCGATGGGGTAGATGTGCGTGACATTGCCCAGGAAGAACTGCGTCGCAACATCGGCATTGCCCTGCAAGAGTCGATCCTGTTCAGCGGTACCATCCGCGACAACATCCGCTATGGGCGGCCCGACGCGAGCGATGAAGAAGTGATCGCGGCGGCCAAAGCAGCACAGGCGCATGACTTTATCATGTCTTTTCCGCAAGGTTACGACACGGTAATCGGTCAGCGGGGCGTCAACCTTTCCGGTGGGCAAAAACAACGCATTGCCATTGCGCGTGCGCTGCTTACCAACCCTGCTGTGCTTATCCTTGACGACAGTACCAGTTCGGTGGATGTCGAAACCGAAATTGAAATCCAAAATGCATTGGACGAGATGATGCGTGAACGTGTTCGCTCGGCCAGGGCGCTCGGCACCACTTTGGTGGTGGCCCAACGGATCAGCACTGTGCTCAACGCCGACAAAATTCTCGTCCTCGACAACGGGCGGATTGTCGCCGAAGGCACCCATCAGGAATTGCTGGTTTCCAGCCCGATCTACCGCGAAATTTACGAATCTCAATTGGGAAATGGAGTAATGTCGCATGTCGGAGCGTAGACCTGTTTCAACCAGAACCTCAACCGGCCCGGGTTTTGGCCCCGGACGTGGTCCCGGCGGCCCCGGCGGCCCTGGCGCCCACTGGATGCGCCCCAAAGAGCGCGCCAAGAACACCCGCGGCACCGTGTTGCGCATCTGGCACTATCTGAGCCGTCAAAGAGCATTGTTGCTGATCGTCTTGCTCCTGGTTGTCGTGGCTTCCGGGTTGGGGCTGCTAGGCCCATACCTGTTGAGCATGGCCATTGACCGCTTTATTTTGCAAGGCGATATGGCCGGTTTGGCCCGCCTTTTGCTGCTGATGTTTGCCGTTTACCTGTTCGATGCGCTGACGATCTGGCTGCGCACCTATGTGATGGCCACCGCTTCTCAGCGTGCCGTGCGCGATATTCGCAACGATTTGTTTGCTAAATTACAAACCCTTTCGCTCCGCTTCTTTGATCGGCGCACGCATGGCGAGTTGATGAGTCGTCTGTCGAACGATGTCGAAAACATCAGCAACGTGCTTGCCGATAGCGTCATTCAATTGATTTCCAGCGTTTTAAGCATTGTCGGTGTGGCCCTGGTGATGTTCATCATCAACTGGCGGTTGGCCATCGTCAGCCTGGTCATCATCCCTATGTTGGTTGTCCTGAGCCAGATGATCGGCGAACGCACACGTAAGGGGTTTCGGGAGCAGCAGGAGAATCTGGGTAACCTGAATGGGATCATTGAAGAAACGATCACCGGGCAGCGGGTGGTCAAGGCATACGTGCGTGAATCGCGGGTGATTCAGGAGTTCGAAGGGGTCAACCGCACGTTGCAGCGGGCATCGACGCGGGCGCAAATCCTGGCCGGCACCATGGGCCCGTTGAACAACCTGATCAACAACATCGACTTTGCCATCGTCGCCGGTGTCGGTAGCTGGATGGCCGTGCGCGGATGGGCGACCGTCGGCACCATCGCCGGTTTTATCAACTATGCACGCCAATTTGCCATGCCGCTCAACCAGATTTCTAACCTGTACAACACCATCCAGTCGGCCATTGCCGGCGCCGAGCGGGTCTTTGAAATTCTCGATCAAGAACCTGAAATGATCGACGCCCCGGATGCTCTGCCTTTGACCGAGGTGCGGGGAGATGTGGTTTTTGATGATGTCAGCTTTGGCTATGAACAAGGTGTGCCTGTGCTCAAGCACGTCAGTTTGCACGCCTTTCCCGGCCAGATGATTGCCCTGGTTGGGCCAACAGGGGCCGGCAAAACCACCATCGTCAACCTGCTGACCCGCTTTTACGATGTGTACAGCGGCAGTATTCGTATCGACGGCATTGATATTCGCCGCTTGAAAAAAGCCGATCTGCGCCGTGCTTTGGGCATTGTGCTGCAAGATACTTACCTCTTCTCCGACACGGTGATGGAAAACATCCGTTACGGGCGGCTCGACGCCACCGACGAGGAGGTGATCGCTGCCGCCAAACTGGCCAATGCCGATCAATTCATCACCCGCCTGCCGCGCGGCTACCAGACGGTGCTTTCGGAACGGGCCGGCAACATCAGCCAGGGCCAGCGGCAGCTTTTGGCCATTGCCCGCGCCATCCTTGCCGATCCGGCCATTCTGATCCTCGACGAGGCCACGTCGAGCGTGGACACACGCACCGAAAAGCACATCCAGGAGGCCATGCTGCGGCTGATGCAAGGGCGCACCAGTTTTGTGATCGCCCACCGTTTGAGCACAATCCGTGAAGCAGATTGTATATTGGTTATTAACAACGGTGAAATCGTCGAGCGAGGCACCCATCGCGAACTGCTGGCCCAAAAAGGCTTCTATCATCGTTTGTATATGAGTCAGTTCAAAGGACAGCAACATCTTGTCCCCGAGCTGGCTGCCGCCACCGCTGCAGATTAAGAGCCTGTCCGAAATCGTAAACGACGTATCCCTATGCGTCGGTATAGGCGGCATAGGGATGCCACCCGATTGAAATCGGCCTTTTGGGGCGCTTGCGCCGGGCGTCGGCCTGCGCCGATGCGCGCCCGCTGACGCGCGCCCGCCGACGCGCGCTCGCTGACGCGCGCCCGCTGACGCGCGCCCGCTGACGCGCGCCCGCCGACGCGCGCCCGCCGACCGTTGGCCGCAGGCCCAGAAAGGCTGACTTGAGTCAGCGCGGGCAGCCAATTTCGAAGGGAAAATGAACCATCCCTTTCGGACAAGTTCTGAAAGCACAGGCTCGTGGAACGGAACAAAAAATGCCCCAGGGTAAAACCTGGGGCATTTTCTTGGCCCGCCATCGGCAAAAGCTCAGTTTTCTGTTGGCGGGTAACTAACCTATCACCCTATGGTTGCGTTGATCGTCAGGTGCGGAAACCATCCACGAATAGACCCCCATACTCGAATGATGACGCCGTTCGTGCATTCATGAAGCATTCGTGGACGGTTCGCTCCACCAAACAGAACCAGGGCAGTCAACTATATTTGCGGTTTGTTGTCCGTTCGGCTACAAGGAATCACCTGGAGTGGAGCCTTCAGGCAGAACGCTCCGGCTAAAGCCTCGACTCTGCGACTCAAATTGAGGTTTACTGAGACGTTTCTTCGCTCGGAGATGCAGCTTTTTCGGTTGCTGCAGGCTCTTCTGTGGTAGGGGGTGTCGCCTCGGTTGTTGCGGTGGCCGCGGACTCTGTCTCCGACTCTGGACCCCGTTTGACCCGCCAGACGATAAAGCCCGTTGCGAACACAATGATCACCAGGGCCACGATTTGGGCCACGGCCAGTTTGCCGATCGCCGGACTGTCCAGGCGGATGAATTCGAGCAAAAAGCGGATCGACGAATACGAGATAAAATACAACGCCGTGATGATCCCTTTGGCCAACCGGTCGTGAAACCGCCAGATCAGATAAACCAGCACCGCACAGGTTATGACGTTCCACAGCGATTCGTACAAAAAGGTGGGGTGAAAACGCTCAAATTGCTCGTAACCGGGCAGGCGATGCGCCCGATCGATGAAAATGCCCCAGGGCAAATCGGTCGGTTTGCCGTACAACTCCTGGTTGATGAAATTGCCCCAGCGGCCGATTGCCTGAGCCAGCGCCACACCGGGCGCGACAATGTCCATCCAGCGCAGGATGTTCTTTTTGGCCCGTCGCGCAGCAATGTATAACCCCAGCGCACCGCCGGCCACTGCACCGTAAATGCCCAGTCCACCTTCCCAGGTGGCAAAAATCTTTTCGGGGTGGCGAAAATAATACCATTGATCTACGCCCATGCTGGGCGTCGGGGTGAGCACGTGATACAGCCGTGCCCCGATCACGCCCAAAATCACACACCATGTCAAGGCATCCCAAACAAACTCGGGGTCCTCGCCCACCCGGCGGGCTAACAAGGTCGACAAATAGCTCGCAGCGATGATCCCTACCACGATCAAAATTCCGTACCAATGAACGGCAATCGGCCCAATTTGAAAAGCGATCGGATTCATCTTTACCCTCTCAACGTATTGGATTGTTCTTGATGTACTTCCAGGTCAGGTAAATGCGTTGCAATGCAGTCAGCGTTGCAAAGATGGCCAAAATCCACAGGGCAATGGTCATCTGATTCAGGATCAACCCGGCGACGAATACGATCACCCGCTCCAAACGGGTAAATGCGCCACCTTTGCATTGCGCGCCGATCCCTTCGGCGCGCGCCCTAGTATAGCTGACCAGCAACGAAGACGCAAGTGCAACATAGATCAAGATCACTTCGGTTGATTTGCCGGCTTGGAGATACCAGATCAGCAAGCCCAAAAAGGCTACCGTCTCTGACCAGCGATCCAATACCGAGTCCAAAAATGCGCCAAAAGGCGACACTTTGCCCGCCGCACGCGCGATCAACCCATCTAAACCGTCCAACGTGCCGCCCAGCGTGATCAACACGGCTGCCAACCCAAAGCGTCCCATACTCAACATCACGCCGCCTATGGCGTTCAAGACAAAACCGAGCACCGTTACCGCATTCGCCGAGATGCCAACCCGGTCTGCCCAACGTGCCAACGGTAAAAAGAGCACCCCTACCACCTCACGGGCCGAATCGCTCAGCGATTTTGCCGGACGTTTCTTCAAGCCGTTTACCAATGGGTCTATATCACTTTCCATTTGACTCCTCTTGTTTTTGTTGATCGATCCAGCGCTCAAACCGCGCTTGAAATGCCTGAATGACCGGGCGGTTGAGTGCATAGTAAACCTGGCGGCCTTCCCGACGCAGGCTGACCAATCCGCTGCGCCGCAATACGCCGAGATGCCACGAAACCAGCGGCTGGCTGATTCGCAAGGCGGCAACCAGTTCGAGCACGGTCATTTCGGCAGTATGTGCCAGCAATCGCAATATCTGCAATCGCACGATGTCTCCCAGCGTGTACAAATACATGCGTAGCGCGCGTGCTTCTTCAAACAGTTCGCGCTCTTCCATACTGCCTCTGGCCGTGCCCTAGCCAACGTATAAAAGATCATTTAATAAACGTTTATTTATATATTATACTCAAAAGGGGCTTTTGTCAATTATCGTCCCAGACAGGCCAGGACAAGTAGGGCAGGCGATTGGTGATGGGGTCGGAAAACCGCAGAGATACCGCTTGGACGGGGGCACGAGTTTTCTGACCGTCGCGGTTTCTAACTTTGACTTGTTCTGCGTTTTCCGTTATACTCTGCGTGTGCAAAAATACCATTCGATTGCTCAGGAGAAATGATATGGTCTGCCCGGTATGCGAACAACTGGAAACCAAAATTGCCGACCAAAGTGCGCGCGTGTGTGTGATCGGGCTGGGCTACGTGGGCTTGCCGCTGGCCACGGGCTTTGCGCGATGTGGTTATCACACCATCGGCCTCGATGTGGACGAGCGCAAGATCAACGTCCTTCGCCAGGGTAACAGCTATATTCCCGACGTGCCGGGCGAAAGGGTGGCCGGGTTGCTGGCCGAGGGCCGTTTTTATCCCACCAGCGATTACGATATGGTGCACGAGGCCGATGTGGTCTTTATTTGTGTGCCCACACCCTTTGATGCCATGAAAGCGCCCGATCTGGTTTTTGTCAAAAATGCTGCACGGAGTATCGCTCCCCGTTTGCACGCCGGGCAACTCATCGTCTTGCAGAGCACCACCTATCCCGGCACCACCGAAGAGGTTGTCCAGCCGATTCTGGAAGCAACCGGCCTCCGGGCAGGGGTTGATTTTTGCCTGGCCTTTTCGCCGGAACGGATTGACCCCGGCAATCGCACCTTTACCGTCGAGAACACCCCCAAAGTGGTCGGCGGGCTGACGCCGCGTTGTGCGCAACTCGCTGCCGCTTTGTTGGAGCGAATGACTCCCCGTGTGCATATCGTTTCTTCGCCGCGTGCAGCCGAGATGACCAAATTGCTTGAAAACATCTTTCGCAGTGTCAACATTGCCCTGGTCAACGAGCTGGCCCTGCTTTCCGAGCGCATGGGGATCGATTTTTGGGAGGTTATCGATGCCGCGGCGACCAAACCGTTCGGCTTTATGCCTTTTTACCCGGGTCCGGGCGTCGGTGGACATTGTATTCCGGTCGATCCTTATTACCTCTCCTGGAAGGCTCGCGAGTTTGATTTTTACACCAAGTTCATCGAACTGGCCGCCGAAGTCAACCAATCGATGCCCTACCATGTTGTTGAACGGATCGGGCAGGCGCTCAGCGCACGGGGCAAGCCGCTCAACGGAGCGCATGTGTTGATCTTGGGGGTGGCGTTCAAGCGTGACATCGACGATGCGCGCAATTCGCCTGCCGAACGGGTGATCGAATTGTTGTTGCGGGCCGGCGCACAGATCGGTTACAACGATCCTTATGTGCCCAATTACCGCGTTGGTGGTGACGTGTTTTATCCGCACCCGGTCGAGTTGACCTCGCAGCCGCTGACCGCCGAATGGGTGCATGCGCAAGATGCGGTGGTCATCCTGGCCGGACACCGTGTCTACGACTATGCCTGGATTGTCGAACACGCCGGGTTGATCGTCGACACGGTCAATGCGACCAAAGGGGTTGCCGTTGGGCGCGAAAAGATTGTGCGCATCGGCACGCCAGGTTGATGTGGGCGGCACGGAAGAGAATTTTGAGGTTATGCATGTTTGAGCAGTTTCAAATCCATACCCCAACCCACACATGTCTGATCGACATCACCGCTCAGGTGCAGCGACTGGTTACCCAAAGTGGCATCCGTGATGGTTTGTGCCTGATTTGGGTTCCCCATACCACAGCCGGCCTGACGGTCAACGAAGATGCCGACCCTACCGTACAATCAGACCTGCTGCGCACACTGGACAAACTGGTGCCCTGGCGCGACGGCTATGAGCACGGTGAGGGCAACTCGGCAGCGCATGTCAAATCGAGTCTGGTCGGTGTTTCCAAAACGGTGCCCGTGGTCGGTGGACGGCTGCGGCTGGGCACATGGCAGGGCATTTATTTTGCCGAATTCGACGGCCCGCGCGATCGCTCCGTGTGGGTTAAGGTGATCGCGGGTTAAAGGCATGGACGATTCGCATCTACGCTCCCGTGAATTGAAAAACCGGCTGCCAGGCATGATACACCTTGAGCTGGGCGCCCCTGGCGCCCGTCGCGCGGCCGAACGAGGCGATGTGGCGGTGATCATTGACGCCTTGCGTGCCAGCACCACCATTTGTGCTGCACTGATGGCAGGGGCCGCACGGGTACATACTGTGCTCACCGTAGAAGAAGCCCTGGTTTGGCGGGGCGACCCGACTTGTCGGATTGCCGGAGAGCGGGGGGCCGTTCGGGTGGATGGGTTTGATTTCGGCAATTCGCCGACTGAACTGCTGGCCCGCCAAGAAGAGGTGCGCGGCAAAACGGTGGTGCTCACCACCACCAACGGCACCCGGTGCATCCATGCTGCCCTCGGCGCCTCGGCAATCCTGATCGGCGCACCGGTCAATGCGACGGCCGTTGCCCGCGCCGCCCTGAACCTGGCCCGCACCAACGGCTGCGAGCTGACCCTGGTTGCGGCCGGCCTGCACGATCAGGCACGTGACGAGGATGTCTTTGCCCAGGCCCTGCTCGCCCATCGCCTGGTTGCTCTGGGCGCCCTTGCGCCGGGTAACCTGCCTTCCGTCGATGAACAAAAGAGTCTGGAGGTGTTTCTGCACGCCGAATCGGGACAGTATCTGTGTAGCCTGGGCTATGAGGTCGATGTGCGCCTGTGCGCCGAGATTGACCGCTGGTCGGTGGTGCCGGTTTATCACCGGGGCTATTTTGAAAGCCTGGCCGAACTTGCGCCCCGATAGATAGACGAACCTGTAGACCAGGTCGTGCAAGTCACCTCACAAACCTTTATGAAGACAATCCGGTTGAATCCCAAGATTTTCAAGATCGCCCTCGATTTTCTTTGGAAAGGGCGCTTTTTTTACCTGCAATTGATCATCCTGGCAGCGGTGACCTGGCTGCTTGCGCCGCTGCGCCAGACCATCGCTTTGCCCATCCCTCCTTACCCGGCTTATACTCCCGAACCGCCTGACCGGCAAGCGAGCTTGCTGATCTGTCCCGATACCCTGTCGCCTGGCACATTGGCTTCGGCGCGCGTTGTGGTTTACGATCCCGATCGGAACACGGCGATCCCTGGCGCTCAGGTGCACGTATCGCTACGTTCGACAACACAATCCATCGTCATTCCTCTTTTGTCCGCCGAAACCGATGCACAGGGCAGCGCGCCGATTCAATTTACCGTGCCCGCCGATGCCACCGGCGATTATCAGCTTGCATTCGAGATCGACAGTTGGATCGGCGAACAGCGCGCCACGTGCCCGGTGCGCATCGCACAGAACTTGCGCCTCGATCTGACGACCGATCGGGTTGCTTATGCGCCCGGACAAACCATCCAGGCCCATTTGCTGGCCTTGGAGCAGACCGGGGGGCATTTGGTGTCCGCTTTGCCGGTTCGCCTGGAGGTGTACGACTCGCGTGATAATCGCATCTGCACCACCTCGACCCATACCTCGGCGTATGGGGTGGCCCTTGCCGAGTGTGTTCTGGGGCCAACGGTCAACGAGGGGCGCTATCGGGTGGTAGCGGCGGCAGAGGAATTGTCTTTGTATGTCGAGCAGCAGGTTTGGGTAGGTAGACAAGGAACAGGTAGACAAGGAGAAAGCGGGCAAGATGAAAAGCGGTCGGCTGCAGAAATGGGGAATCGGCAGGCGATTTTGATTTCGGCTGTGCCGGAAAGCGAGATGCTCGAGCCGGGGGTTGAAAATCTGATTTACCTGCACACCCGCTATGCCGACGATACGCCGGTCCCCTGTACCCTCGAACTGATCGCGCCGGGTGGCCCGTTTACGTTGACAACCGATGCGCAAGGCGATGCCGTGTGGCGCGTCACGCCGTCGGTTGACCTCTCGACCACCATGTCGGCGGTGGTTACCGCACGAGATGCACGTGGATACATCGGTCGGACCAACCTGTCGTTGCCGGTCGAAGGCGGTGGCCGTGGGTTTTTGGTGCGCCCTGACCGGCTGACCTATCGCAGCGGTGAGTCGATGCATGTCGAGGTGGTGGCTTCTTTTCCCCTGCGGGCCGTTTACCTCGATTTGATCTGGAACGGTCAGCCGGTGGCTGCCTTGTCATCCCCGGCCGGCGACCGTGCCGAATTTGACATCGTACTCGATCCCACTTGGGTTGGTGATCTTGTGCTGCGTGGTTATGCGTTAAATGATCAGGTGATCGCCGATGTGCGCACGGTGACGGTGTTGCCCTCTGCTGTACCTGTCCTCTCGGTGCATGCCGACCGTCCGACATATCAGGTCGGTGAACAAGCCCGGCTGGCGGTCTATGTACAAAATGGGCAAGGCAAGGGCGTGCCGGCCGTGCTGGCCCTGGCTGCCCGCGAGTCTACCGGAGGCTCGCCGACCCTTGAACAAGCCGTTGAGACGACCAGCGGCCGCCTTTTGCCCGGCGTGGCCGCATTGCCGCGTCTGATCGGGGCGGTTGCCAGGCCGCGCGACACGCCGGAAGAGATTCGCCGGCAGTTTGCTCAGGTCGATGCCGCCCGCGCCGCCCGGCAGGCCGCTTTGGGCGCGTTGATGACACGCTGGCTGTGGGGATGGGTTGGGTTGGCTGCTGCAGGCTGGCTTGCACTCTTGATCGGCGGTTGGCGTGGCGGTTGGCTGCGCGGCCGGATGTTCTTGTCGGCGCTTTTGAGCAGCCCGTTTGTGTTGGCGTTAGCCATCGGCATCGGCCCATTGATCGCCTATGGTGGGCAGCAGCTTTGGGGGCCGGGGGCGTTGATCGTCCTCGGCCTGGGCTGGCTGGGCGCGCTGCTGGCCTTGCTCGTGTACGGTTGGACGTATGGTGATGGCACGGCTCAGGTGCTCGTGGCTCTGCTGATCGGCGGGCTGGCGCTTGGCCGAGGCATTTATGTGCTGACAACGCAATGCGCGGCCCCGCTGTGCGGCGTGTCGATCTCTGGCCCCTTGGTGGCCGGCGCCGGGGCCATGATGGCTGCCCTCATAGCCCTCAACCTGTTTGCCTGGGGATGTCGTGCTGCCCAACGGCGTAGCGGTGCGTTGATCGCCATAGCGCTGCTCGCTTTGGTGACCGTCAGCGTGGCCGCCGGGCTGCTTCCTGCGCCGACGACTATAGAGTCTGTTCAGGAACCCCCGCCGCCGACGCCAACTGCCCTTCCAACCCAGGTGAACGTGCCCACACGCACACCGTTTGCCGCGCTGACCGCCCGTGCGCGCACAACGTCGCCCTCCACAATCCAGCCTCGCTTTGTGGACACCCTGTACTGGCAAGCCGGCATGCTCACCGACCCCCAAGGTCGGGCCGAGATTGCCGTGCCACTGCCGGCCGAGGCCATCGATTGGACGGTAGACCTGCTGGCGATCACTCAGGAAGGGCAGCTTGCGC
>Ga0209101_1000873_pt1 | contig 24176 bp, 15 predicted proteins | sample ConPoolayeCmetaG_FD_185481 | JGI IMG/M metagenome (GOLD analysis project Ga0209101, IMG submission 185481) | Hot spring microbial mat communities from California, USA to study Microbial Dark Matter (Phase II) - Cone Pool mat layer C metaG... ...
GCGTAGGGTGGGGCTGTTCCATCGAAGACCATGTCGGTGGAAAGCGCAATCAGGCGGGCGCCCACCTGCTGGGCGGCAGCACCGATGTTGGCAGCAGCATCACGATTCGTGGCCTCCATGTCCGGCGTGCGATCTGAAACTGCTGCGTGGATGATCACGTCGGGGTGCAGCTCGGCAACGATGCGGCGTACCGTAGCCCCATCCCGCAGGTCAAAATGGACGGCTCTTCCGCCGCCGATGTGGGGGGTCCGGCAATATCCGGCAAATGTTTGCCATCGGACAGCGGCCCTCGCGGATAGGGGCCGACCGAGGTCACCACTCCCCCCTGTAATGAATATCCTCACGGCTGTTGCTCAGCCCGGATCAGGTCTAGTGCGTGGCGAGCGGCAGCCTGGGCTGCAAGCTGCTTACGCGGTCCCGTGCCTTCCCCATAGAGCTTGTCGCCGATCATGACCACCACAACGAATTGCTTAGCATGATCAGGTCCTGTGCTGCTGACGGCGTGGTAAGTCGGAGTGAGGCCCAGATGCCGCTGACTCCATTCCTGGAGCAGACTTTTGGCATCCTTGTCGCGCTCACCCTCCAGGGTCTCCTGAGCAGCTCGCTCGAAGAGGGGGTACACAAAGCGACGCACCGCATCCAAATCCTGATCGAGGTACAGCGCCCCAATCAGGGCCTCAAATGCATCGCATAGGTTAGCAATTCGCTGCCTGCCGCCACTATCCTCTTCACCGTGCCCCAACAATAGGGCGTCTCCAATGCGGTAATCACGGGCGAAGCCGGCCAATGTTTCCGTTCGTACCAGCGCGGCGCGGAGCCGGGTCAGTTGTCCCTCGCTTGCATCTGGGAAGTGCTCGTAGAGCCACTCGCCGCTGAGGAAGTCTAGAATGGCGTCGCCAAGGAACTCCAGGCGCTGGTTATCTTCCAGCACACGGAGCGGCTTCTCGTTCGCGTAGGATTTATGTGTCAGGGCGCGGACGAGTAATGACTGGTCGCTGAATTGGATGCCGATCAATTCCTGGAACGTATGATGATCGATGCCCGCCATGAGCTAGCCACCTTAATCCTCGAAGGCGCGCATGATTAACACCGAGTTGTGCCCACCAAAGCCGAAGGCGTTGCTCATGGCAACCTTGATGGGCATCTCACGGGCTTGGTTGGGTACGTAGTCAAGGTCGCAAATTTCGTCCTTCCCCGTATAGTTGATCGTGGGCGGCGCAATTCCATCCCGGATCGCCTGCACACAGAACACAGCTTCGAGCGCGCCCGTGGCACCCATCATATGCCCGGTCATGCTCTTGGTGGAGCTGACTGGGACTTGGTAGGCGTGTTCTCCCAGCGCCAGTTTGATCGCCAGTGACTCTGAAGCATCATTGAGGGGGGTCCCTGTGCCGTGCGCGTTGATGTAGTCGATCTCCTCCGGTCCGATCTTCGCATCTTCCATGGCCCGGCGGATGGCAAGTGCGCTCCCTGATCCGTCCTCGGTCGGAGCGGTGACGTGGTAGGCATCTGCTGAAATGCCATACCCGATGATCTCCGCCAGAATGTCTGCCTTGCGCTTGCGGGCATGGTCCAACGTTTCCAGTATCAAGATCGCTGCGCCTTCCCCCATGATCAAACCGTCACGGTCTGCGCTGAATGGTCGCGGGGTAGCCTCGGTGCGCTCGCTGTAGCCTCCCACGCGGTGGAATCCGCCAATCGCCAGCGGGGAAATAGACGCCTCTGAGCCTCCGGCCACCATGATATCGACGATACCAGCCCGCAGAAGTAGAACGGCCATGCCAATGCCGTCTGAGGCGGAGGCGCAGGCGGAAGCAACGGAGAACGAGGGGCCGCGCAGCTTGTGCTGGATGCTGATCATCCCAGCAGCGCCATTGCTCATGATGCGCGGAATGGCAAATGGGCTTAGCTTGCGCGGCCCCTCGTTAAACAGGGTATAGGTCTGATCCAGGATCGTGTCCATCCCGCCGATGCCGCTGCTGACTGCCACCCCTGTGCGCAGGCCCATTTCCTCGCTGAGTTCTAATCCACTGTGCTTGAAAGCCTCCATAGCAGCAACACCAGCCAACAGCTCAAAGCGATCCTGGCGACGAACCTCTTTGCGATCAAGGAAGTTTTCAGGCTGGAAGTTCTTGACCTCCGCCGCGATTCGAATCGGGAAGTCGGTAGTATCGAACAGGGTAATTGGTCCCACGCCGGAGTTCCCCGCGATGATCCCCTGCCAGCTTTCCTCGGCAGTGAGGCCCAATGGACTGACCACTCCAAATCCTGTGACGACCACACGCTTCATGTTGGCCTATGCCCTTTCAGTAAGGAGGATGAGTGCGATCAGACCGATGCTTGCCCGGCTAATCTTTCTATCTGAGGTGTCTTCAAGCCCGATCCTGTGATGGATAACACCACCATTGCGTTACGGGGTAGCACGAGTGCGTACTGCTTGACCGCAGCCCACACTACTGCACTGGTTGGCTCTGCCAGGATACCGTGCCGGGCGAGGTCAAGCAATCCGGTCAGAATGTCGCGCTCCTCTACCGCCAGGATATCGCCTTTGCTACCACGAATGGCATTGAGGACTTGTTCAGCGCGAACCGGATCGGCGATCCGAATCCCCTCCGCGATGGTTTCGCCTTCGACTGTATCGGTGGCTTCGTGATGAAATCGCTGCCACAGGGGAGCGCATTGGCGGGCCTGGACACCGATCAGGCGCGGCAGGTGGGAGATCAAGCCCGCTGCGTGGAGATCACGGAATCCCCCATATAACCCCAGCAGTTGGGTCCCGTGACCCAGCGGCATGATGACTATATCCGGCACCCGCCTGTCGAGTTGCTCCCATATCTCATAGGCCAGGCTTTTGCAAGCCATCAACGTGAGGGGATGAAGGGCATGACTGGCGTAATACGAGGTTCTGTCACTGGTAGTTCTTTGCTGTGCTGCTAGTGTGGCTGCGCTGCGTGCCCCGGTGACTGCCTCTAGGTGCGCCCCATAAAGCGCGATTTGGGCAAGCTTGGCCGGGGATGCATGAGCTGGGACAAACAACGTGGCCTCTAACCCGCCACGCGCCGCATAGGCGGCAAGAGCAGCCCCTGCATTTCCAGAGGAGTCGTCATGAACACTCTGGATTCCTCGCGAGCGGAGAATGCTCACTAGGAGCGAGGCCCCTCGATCTTTGAAGGAACCAGTGGGGTTGCATCCCTCCATTTTCAGGTAGAACGCCCTGTCACCCTCCTGAATCTCAATAAGCGGTGTCCAACCTTCTCCGAGGGTAACCGGCTCTACCTCCTGGGGGGCCAGCAATTTCCGGTAACGCCACATGGTTGAGAGGCGTCCATCAATGGCCTGCGGATCAAACGGCGGCGCGTCAACTATGTCAAGGATTCCGCCGCATTTACAGGTTAAAACTGGTGTGGCGAGATCGTAGCGTTGGCCGCATGATAGACAGCCGAGGGCCATTGACAAACCATTGTGCGAAAGGTGCGCTGAACGCCCCGGTACATCGGCTGGGGTAGGGCGGTAGTGCCCTTCGATCCACAGGCTCCCATCCGGCCCCATCTCCTTCTTCCAGATCGGCACAATCTCCTTTAGACGGTTAATGCCGTAGCGTGCCGCCTCGAAGATACCGTCATCTCGATGGCCCGCAGCGCAGCCAACCAGCACAGTCGTTTCGCCTACAGTCAGTCTGCCAATACGCTGAACAATTGCAATGCCCTGCACATTGGGATAACGCTCCCGAATCTCGCGGGCCACCTGATGCAGCATCTTCTCAGCCATTGGCTCGAAAGCTTCATAAAGGAGGTGATCAGTGTTGAGGTGGCCCTCGCTCAACTTCGTGATACCGCGCACCGCACCAGTGAAGATCGCCAATGCGCCGGTTTCGGGGCGGGTGATGGCTGCTGCGATAGCATCAAGGTCAAGGTGATCCCGAGTGATGGCCAAGTATTCGGGCCAACTCGTTTCGCTGGAACCACCACTTACAGGAGGGAACAGCGCGATTTCATCGCCATCTTGGAGGGGATCATCCCGGAATGCGTATTCCTGATTGACTGCCACCAGTGCACTGCTGAGCGAGGCTTTGAGCGAAGGGAACTTAGTGGCTAGGACATCTAGAAGCGCGCCAACGGTAGCGGCATCGGGTAGGTCTACGTCGGTTGCGTTGATTCCGGCACGATCCCGGAGTAAGGCAAAAAGGCGCACTGTGACGCGCATAAGGCTACTCTGCAAGGATGTCGCCGGACTGCCCACCGCGCTTCTCGACGAGGCGAATGGCTTCAATGCGCATTGTCCTGTCAACAGCCTTCGCCATATCGTAGATGGTGAGCGCAGCGACGGACACAGCGGTTAAGGCTTCCATCTCCACCCCTGTTTTGCCGTGCGTGCTGACCCGTGATTCGATGAGCACACCGGGTTGCTCTTCGTCCAGCGAAACAGTAACCTGGATATGAGTCAATGGTAGGGGATGACAGAGCGGGATCAGGTCAGCAGCGCGTTTGGCCGCCATGATCCCGGCGATTTGTGCAACGGCGATAATATCCCCCTTTTCCAGGGCCCCATGCCGGATAAGATGAAGAGTTTCGGGCTTCATGTTGACCCGGCCTCGGGCGGTAGCCATGCGTTCGGTATCGGGCTTGGGGCCGACATCAACCATCACAGCACGCCCATTTGCGTCAAGATGCGTCAGCTTGTTCATGGGGATGGTTGCCTCTGTCCATAGCGTGGTGAGATTATAGCTGAAATAGGTATCGCGCGGCAATCACTGTGGCGGGGGAACCTGCGTGGTATAATCCGAGGGCCTTGCGTCCATTCGCGGTCTAGGCATTTGAAACCGGCGGCTTGGCCAAAAGTTCTTTCGGCCAAATACTTGAGCTATGTTTAGAGAGACGTTGCGGCTTACCCGGCAGGCATTCTTTGGCCGAGTGGCAGCTCTGGTGGGGGCTTCCGAGCTAGATGAGCGCGCCTGGGAAGATATCGAGGCGCTCCTCATCCAGGCTGATGTGGGCGTGGAGACTGCTTTGGCAGTCACTGATAGGCTCCGCACGCTCATTCGGCGCAATGGTCTGACAACCCGCCAACAGATGATGCAGGTGCTCAAGGAAGTGTTGTTGAGTCGCCTGCCCAGCCCAGGGCCAATGAACCTCGACCCGGATCGGCTATTGAATATCGTGCTGATCGTGGGCGTGAACGGGTCGGGTAAGACGACCACGATTGCCAAGCTGGCAAGCAGGTTGACCGGTGATGGATGGAAGGTGCTTCTGGCTGCGGCGGATACCTTCCGCGCCGCAGCGGCAGACCAGCTTGAGGCATGGGGTGAGCGCATAGGCGTCCCGGTTATTGTGGGGCAGGCGGGCGGTGATCCCGGCGCGGTGGTCTATGACGCGATTCGGGCTGCACACGCTCGTCGCTATAACTTGCTGCTGATAGATACAGCGGGCCGGCTGCACACCAAGTTCAACCTGATGGAGGAACTGAAGAAGCTCCAGCGTGTTGCTGCCAAGAGTGTACATGAGGCTCCCCATGAAGTCTGGCTGGTTCTGGATGGGACAACGGGTCAGAATGCGCTGGCTCAGGCCAGGCATTTCAAAGAGGCGTTGAACATCACAGGGGTCATTGTGACCAAGCTTGATAGCACTGCACGTGGCGGTATGATCTTTGCTATTGGTCAGGAATTAAACTTGCCAGTGCGTTATGTTGGGGTAGGGGAGACTCTGCTCGATCTGGTTCCCTTTGAGCCTCAGACATTTGTTGAGAACCTCTTTGCCCCGGCTTGAAAGCTATTGCATTCTGCATTGCACCTCACGAATTCACTTGGGTGGAAGGAGAAATAGGTAGCGTAAGCTATCTGCACAGACACTATGGATGATCTTATAGCTGAGCTTCAGGGACTTCGTAGCCGTGTCGAAGGGCTGATGGTGCATCTTTGACCACGCGGACAAAGTGCGCGATCTGGCCGCTATCGAGCAGGAATCGGGGAATCCTACTTTCTGGAATGACCCCCAAACGGCGCAGCAATTGATGCAGAAAGCCGCTCGCCTCCGGGAGGATATAGAGCGCTGGGGGAACGTTGCACAACGCATACGTGATTCGCTCGAACTGGCCGAGCTGGGTGACGAGTCGCTGCGTGCTGAGCTTGAGCAGGAAATCACCGAGCTTGCGGAGATAGTTGATCGCCTTGAGTTCACGACCCTGCTAGCAGGGGAGTATGATCGAGAAGATGCCATCCTTGCCATCCACGCGGGCACGGGAGGGGTTGACGCGATGGATTGGGCAGCTATGTTGGAGCGCATGTATGTGCGTTGGTGCGAGTCGTCAGGGTATCAGGTGGAGTTCCTTGATCGGAGTGAAGGTGAGGAAACTGGCATCAAGAGCGTCATGTTGGCAATCAGCGGCGCGTGGGCCTATGGTTATCTCCGCTCTGAACGTGGCGTCCACCGACTGGTGCGACTTTCCCCCTTTGACTCAGCGCACCGGCGGCATACATCGTTTGCCCTGGTCGAAGTATGGCCCGACGTGCATGGCGACATCGAAGTTACTATCAACCCTGCTGACCTTGTCATAGAGACGTTTAAGGCGGGTGGGGCAGGCGGGCAGCATGTTCAGAAGAATGAAACCGCCGTGCGAATCACGCATAAACCAACTGGGATCGTGGTAAGTTGCCAGAACGAGCGCTCCCTGACGCAGAATCGTGAGAATGCAATGCGTGTCCTGCGAGCCAGGCTATTTGAGCTTGAGCGGGAGAAGCAGGATAAAGAGATGGCCGCGTTAAAGGGTGACTACGTCAATGCAAACTTCGGCAACCAGATCCGCTCGTATGTGCTCCATCCCTACCAGATGGTAAAGGATCATCGCACAGACTACGAGACGGCCAACACCAGCGCCGTGCTGGACGGTCAGCTCCAGGGATTTATGGAGGCTTTTCTCCGCTGGGAATTGACATCTGCTTGAGAAACTATTATACTTATGGTTTGCAAATGCACCTGATTGCTGGGGCTAAAGCTATAAGCTGTCCTTGATTGAGTTGCACAACCGCGCTGGGGCAAATGTCCTTAGCGCTGTTTGCATTTGTCTGTCCCCTGGGATGTCACCAATTCGCGTGCCCGCATGTGACGAGGAGGTAACGTACCTTGGTCTACACTCGGATGCAGGAAGATGGGCTGGAAGCAAAAGATTTCAGGGCGCTGCGCATCAGTTTGGCGTCTCCTGAGCAGATCAAGTCCTGGTCGTACGGGGAGGTCACCAAGCCAGAGACCATCAATTATCGCCGGCTGCGTCCAGAGAAGGATGGCCTCTTCTGCGAGGCGATCTTTGGCCCGACGCGGGATTGGCAATGTTACTGCGGCAAGTACAAGAATGTGCGATACAAGGGCCTGACATGTGATAAGTGCGGCGTTGAGATCACGCGCTCGTCGGTGCGCCGTGAGCGTATGGGGCACATCGAACTGGCCGCCCCGGTGGCTCATGTGTGGTACACACGCCGCGTGCCGAGTTACCTGGGTCTGCTGCTAGACGTATCGCGCCGCAATTTGGATCGGGTTCTCTATTTTGCTCAGTATGTGATCACGTCGGTTGATGAAGAAGCGCGCCAGAAGGCATTGAAGCGTTTGGAGGATGAACTTCGTGCCGAGGAGGCAGCGCTACGGGGCGAAGCCGATGAACGCAGTGGCGCGGTGAAGGGTGTACGTGATGCGGCTCTCGACGAGTTGGAGGCCCGTCTGGAAGCAATCCGGACTCGCTACGAAGAGGAGCTATCGGCTCGTACAGATGAGTTAATGCAGGCTGCCCAGAGCTTCCAGCGCCAACTGGAGGCCAAGGATGGGGTGACCGTTCGCAAGGCGATGGTCTTCGAGCCGACGGGCACAACCATTGTTCAGGCTGGCGAGACAATTGGCCCTGAACATATCCGTCTAGTTCAGGAAGAAGCGGGCAGGCTGTTGAACGAGCTTCAGGCAGAGATTGAGGAACAGAAACAGCTTGCGTCTCAGAATATTTCGGGGCGCCCCGAGGATCTTCAGGCTGAAGCTGTTGAGCAAATGAGCGCCATTGAGGATGAGATCGCGCAGCGGATCAGCGCATTGCGCCAGATCTACGCGGAGCAGCGCCGCGAGCTGGAGGCGCTCGCCCCGATGCAGTTTCTGGGTGAGGCCCGCTACCGAGAGTTGAAGCAACGCTATGGCCAGGTCTTCAAGGCTGGCATGGGGGCGGGTGCATTCTACGACATTCTCAAGGCGATGGATCTAGATAAACTGAGCAAGGAGCTGTGGCACGAAGTCCGCACAACTCGCTCCAAGCAGCGCAAGAAGAAGGCTACTAAACGGTTGCGTGTCGTGGAGGCGCTACGCTCCAGCGGGAATCGCCCAGAGTGGATGATTTTAACAGTGCTGCCAGTGATCCCACCCGACCTGCGCCCAATGGTGCAGTTGGATGGAGGGCGTTTCGCCACGTCCGACCTGAATGACCTGTATCGCCGCGTCATCAATCGCAACAATCGCCTCAAGCGGCTGCTGGAGCTGGGTGCGCCGGATGTCATCGTGCGCAATGAAAAGCGCATGCTTCAGGAGGCAGTGGACAGCCTGATCGATAACAGCCAGCGAGGCAGGGCGCTCAGCCGTCGGGGTCGCCGAGAGCTGAAATCGCTCAGTGATATGCTCAAAGGCAAAAAGGGCCGCTTCCGCCGGAATCTCCTGGGCAAGCGGGTGGACTACTCCGGTCGGTCGGTCATCGTTATCGGGCCTAAACTTAAACTGCATCAGTGCGGCCTGCCGAGGACGATGGCGCTGGAACTGTATCGCCCCTTCGTTATCAGCAAGCTGGTGCAGTACAACTATGCTTCCAACGTCAAGAGTGCTAAGCGCATCATTGAGCGCGAACGCCCGGAGGTATGGGAAGTCCTGGAAGAGGTAATCCAAGAGCGACCTGTGTTGCTCAACCGTGCCCCAACATTGCATCGGCTGGGCATTCAGGCATTTGAGCCACAATTGGTCGAGGGCAAGGCGATCCAGATTCATCCGCTGGTTTGCACCGCCTTCAACGCCGACTTTGATGGCGATCAAATGGCGGTCCATGTACCGCTCTCGGACAAGGCGGTGCAGGAAGCACGCGAGCTGATGTTAAGCACCAAAAACCTCCTTAAGCCAGCCGATGGCGCGCCCGTAGTTGGCCCTAGCAAAGATATGGTGCTAGGTGTCTTCTATCTGACGATGGAGGAACCCGGCCAAGAAATCGATAAGGTAGATGAGCACGCCTTACATGCCTTCTACGACATTGATGAAGTTGAGATGGCGTTGGCCTTGGGCTGGGTGAAGGTCCACACCCCGATCCGGCTGCTGTGCATTTACGATAATGCGCCGCCTTTGGGAAGCCCGATTGTCACAACCGTGGGGCGCTGCATCTTCAATCGAATCCTTCCCGACGAGCTGCGATGGGTGAACATGACGCTTGATAAGAAGGAGGTCAGCAAGCTGGTCGGGCGTATCTATACCCGCTTTGGCCCGGATGTGACCACTGAAGTGGTCGATCAGATCAAGAGCCTCGGCTTCCGGTATGCGACCCTCTCCGGGGCGACTATTGCTATCAGCGATCTGGAAGTGCCGGAAGAACGGGCTGCGATCATCGAGGCGGCAACGCAGGTGGTCAATGACATCGAGCGCGAATACCGCCGCGGCTTGCTGACAGAGGAGGAACGTTACCAACGCACTATTGATGAATGGAACCGCGCCAAAGCCAACGTCGCCCGAGCGGTATCCACCAGCTTGGACCCGTACAGCAGTGTGGCCATCATGGCGAAATCTGGCTCAACCAAAGGCGGCATGGGTCCCATCACGCAGCTTGCAGGTATGCGTGGCCTGATGGCCGATCCATCGGGTCGGATCATCGATCTGCCGATTCGCAGCAACTTCCGCGAGGGTCTGAGTGCACTGGAATACTTTATCAGCACGCATGGTGCGCGCAAGGGTCTGGCTGATACGGCTCTTCGAACTGCCGATGCAGGCTATCTGACGCGCCGTCTCGTTGACGTAGCACAGGATGTCATCATCAACGTGACTGACTGTGGAACGCAGAATGGCATCTGGATCAGCCGTTCCAAGCCCGTGGCTGACCAGACGATGTTTGAGCGCTTGGTAGGTCGCGTCGCCGCTGGGCCGGTGGTCAATCCGGAGACGGGAGAGATCATTGTGGCCCGTAACGAGATGATCGAGGAAGCGGCGGCAGAGCTGATTGACCGGCTTGGCATCGAGGATGTGTTCGTGCGCTCGCCGCTGACTTGCGAGATGGTCACGGGGTTGTGCGCGCTGTGCTATGGACGCGATCTGGGGCGTGGCGAGTTGGTGGAGATCGGTTCGGCGGTTGGCATCGTGGCAGCCCAGTCCATTGGTGAGCCTGGCACGCAGCTAACGCTACGAACCTTCCACACGGGTGGTATTGCCGAGGAACGGGACATCACACACGGTCTGCCGCGTGTGGAAGAGATCTTCGAGGCGCGTAGGAAGCCGCGCGGCGAGGCAGTTATTAGCGACATCGATGGTGTTGTCCACCTTTACCAACGTGATGGTATTCGCTATGTGCAGGTGGTTGATAGTGAGATCGTGCACGATACGTATGACATGACCGGCTGGGAGGTGCTTGTTCAGGATGCGGAAGAGGTAGCAGCCGGGCAAGCCCTTGCCCAACGTGGAGATGAGGTTTTCCTCGCCGATCATAGTGGGCGGGTTGCCCTAGAGAAGGGCCAGTTGATCTTGAGCTATGAGCGACGCGACGAGCGCGAGTATGAGATCCCCAGCGCCGCTCGCCTGGTTGAAGTCGATGGTCCGAACGGGAAGCATCGCCTTGAGGATGGCGACAGGGTTAAGGCTGGCGACCAATTAACTGAGGGAGCCACTAACCCACATCGCATCCTGCGTATTCTGGGGATTGAAGCCACCCAGAACTATCTGCTGGTCGAAGTGCAGAAGGTCTACCGCTCTCAGGGTGTGAATATCAACGACAAGCACTTTGAGGTGATGATCCGCAAAATGCTGTCGAAAGTTCAGATCACCCGCAGTGGCGATACGGAGTTGTTGCCAGGCGAGCTGATCGACCGTCTGGCACTGCGCGAGATCAACGAGCGCATTCTTGCGGAAGGTGGCTCCCCAGCGATGGCGCAAAACGTGCTCCTCGGCGTGACCAAGGCGGCACTCAATACCGATAGCTTCCTTTCTGCGTCGTCCTTCCAGCACACGATCAAAGTGCTGGCGGGGGCTGCGATCGCTGGCAAGGAAGACCCCCTGATCGGGTTGAAAGAAAATGTGATCATCGGTAAGTTGATCCCCGCTGGAACGGGCTTCAACTACCGCCGCCCATCCGAAGCGGGCGATCTGGCCGCTGACGAACCGCCCGACCGGTCCGACATAGCAACGGAGCCTGAGGTGGCTTAGCTGGAGGAGACACCTTCGGATGCACAGACCCGGAGCACATGGCGCCGGGTCTGTTTCGTTCTGGAGGTACTTGTACTTATTGGTCGGTCTTGGGATAGTCACGAATGGCGAGGTACGATGGGCGAGGTCGATCCTCCTGGATCATGATGCTGTAGCCAGCCTGGTTGGCATCTATATGACCGTCCAATCCCGCGACGTTTAGGTTCCACAGAAACATTGGCCCCATAAAGGCCCATTCCTGGGCCATTAAAAAGGCATTGATGATGTACGTGCCTTGCTGCTCCTGATTCACGTAAGCAAAAAATGGCTGTTCGTCCGGAACAGGGATATCCAGCCCTTCCACTGTGCCCCAGCCGAATTCTGTGGCCCACAACTGGCGGGCCGTGTCCCCGAACTCGGCTTGTATTGCGCGGTAATCCTCAATGGTGTTGAGGAAGAAGAAGCCTGGATCATCATTATGTGTAGGCACGCCGCCAGAATCACCACAGCAACGAGACCAGGGCGGATTTGCCCAACCGTAAGGGTGAACGCCGACTGCGTCCGCGTAACTGGGCAATCCTGCCTGGTACATTTCGCGCAGGAAAAGACGGTCGTTACGAGCCATTTCGTTTGTCACCCCGGTGGGGGCAAGCCCGGCGCTGATAACGATGATGTTTGGATTGATCTCCTTGATGGCTTGGTATGCGCCTGCTAGGAGGCCAAGATACTCTGCGCCAGAGAGTGTTCCGCCATTCCACTCACGGCGCAGGTTGGGTTCATTCCAAACCTCAATGGCGGCAACTTTGTTGCCGTACCTCCCAGCCAGGAGGCGCAGGAAGTCGTAGTAAAGAGTGTAATCCGTCGGGGGGCCATCTTCCTCAACGGTGGCCCGTGCCCAGTCCGGCGCCTTGACAACGCTTAAGAGAATATTCAGCCCCCGGTTAAAGGAGTCATCGACAAAGCCATCGAGTTTGTCCAGCTCGACCGAGTAATGTCCCGGCAAATACTCAATGCGGCTCCAGTCTACCTGGGTTTTAACCCAGGTGAATTCCAGCGTGTAAGCGACTTTGTCCAGCAGCCTTTGACGCTGGTCGTCGGGTATGGAAAAGTGTCCCTGAATGCCGAGCCGGGAGCGGTGCAAGGGTATATTGCTTGAGGTAATGTCGGTGGCGTTTGCTTGGACCGTCGGGGGCATAGGAGTAGGGGTGTTGATGGCGGTCCCTCCTGCTACTGCCACGATATGCCCTCTCATGTCAGGGGCAGCAACGTTCTGATAATGAGCCTGAGCGGGCGTTGACCACCCATTGAGATACATCAAGGCGCTTGGAGGGCTTCCACTTCGGAGGGCGGTCCACCATAATCCTGCCTCGGGAATCATCTCGGTGAACAAGATATTCTCGCCGATTGGCCCAAAGGTTTCAGGTATCAACAGACGTTGGCCTTCGTGCAGTAATCGCGGATTGGTGACCCCATTGCTCTGCCAGATGGCTGTTACGGGGACAGCATATTGAACCGCGATAGCCTGCCAGGTATCCTGTGCAGACACGGTGTAAAACTCCGCACTCTGAGCAGCCACTGACCCTGAAGCCTGGCCACAGCCAGTGAGCAGCAGCAGGCTGATCACTCTGGCTATGAAAGGGCGCGCTCGCGGGCTGCCAGAACAAACCGCGCGAGGAGCTACCGCAACCATACCACGTCGTTGGCTCATGAAGGTGATTGTATCAGGCTATCCATGACTCTGATAGAGTGGCTATTGCAGCCTTGAGGTAGTCGATCTACAATTCTTAGAACAAATGAGCCATCCAGCATATCATTGACAGGGGAGCGGTTTGCCCCTATTATCCGGTAGCTCGAACCACTGTACCCAAACCGAGGTCAGCTCATATGGAAGTTGGTACCGTTCAACAGATTGATATCGATGAAGAAATGCGCGCCGCCTACCTCGATTACGCGATGAGCGTCATTGTTTCGCGCGCACTGCCCGACGCGCGTGACGGGCTGAAGCCGGTACATCGCCGCATTCTGTATGCAATGTACGATATGGGCCTACGACCCGATACTCCGTACCGCAAAAGCGCCCGTATCGTGGGCGAGGTCCTTGGAAAGTATCACCCCCATGGTGATGCAGCCGTGTACGAGGCAATGGTGCGCCTCGCGCAAGACTTCGCCATGCGTTACCCCCTTATTGATGGGCAAGGAAACTTTGGCTCAATTGACGGTGATGCGGCGGCTGCGATGCGCTACACCGAAGCGCGGATGGCAACCGCCGGTCTTGATCTCTTAGCCGACATTGATCGATCCACTGTTGACTTTGCTGAGAACTTTGACGGTAGCTTATCTGAGCCTTCTGTTCTTCCAGCAAGCTTTCCCAACCTTATCGTGAATGGCTCATCAGGCATCGCGGTGGGCATGAGCACCAGTATCCCCCCGCACAATTTGGGTGAGGTATGCGATGCCTTGATCTATATGCTTGACCACTGGGAGAGCCTGGATAGCGTTGGCCTCTCTGAGCTGATGCAATTCATAAAGGGGCCAGATTTTCCGACCGGTGGGCTGGTATTCCGATATTCTGAGGCTACTGAGTCCCGTTTGAAAGCGGTGATTGAGCATCCCGACGCCAGCTCAACATGGATTGTCCTGCCCGACATCCCCGGCTCGGTCGACCAGGATGTGCTGGTTGAGCAGATCGTCCAGGCCACATCCGAACCTGGCATGGAAGCAGTTCTTGATGTGCGCACGGACCTCGTTGGCGATCAATCCCAAGTTGTCATCGAGGTCGATCAAAGTGTCAGCCCTGATGGGCTTTTGGAGCAGCTTTATCAGCGGGTTCCGGCAATGCGCATCGGCCTCGGTGATAATCTGGCCCATGCCTATGCCACTGGGCGGGGCAAGGTTGTTGTGCAGGCAAAGGTGCATATCGAGGCGCTGGATCGTAACCGGAATCGCATCATCATCACAGAGCTACCCTATCAGGTGAACAAGACGGCTCTCATTGAGCGCATTGCGGAGTTGGCGCGGGATGCTCGGATTGAGGGGTTAACCGACCTGCGTGATGAAAGCGATCGCCAAGGGTTGCGTATTGTCATTGATCTGACCCGTACGGTTGACCCTTATGAAGTGCTCGCCGCGCTGTATAAGCTCACACCGATGCGCCAGACCTTCAGCATCATTATGCTGGCGCTAGTGGACAACGAGCCACGTCTGCTCTCTCTTAAGCAGGCCTTGCGCGTCTACCTTGAGCACCGCTTTGCTGTTGTCCGTCGCCGCAGTGAGTTTGAGCTAGAGCGGGCGAGGGAGCGAGCGCATATCCTTGAAGGCTATCTGATCGCTCTCAACCGCCTGGACGAAGTGATCGAGACGATCCGTCGTTCTCGCACTCCAGAGAGCGCGCACGAGAACTTGAGGAAACGATTTGGGCTTAGTGATGCACAGGCAGGGGCTGTCCTGGCGATGCCGTTGCGTCGCCTTGCGGCTCTGGAACGCAAGAAGATCGAGGATGAGTACAAAGACAGGATTCAACAGATTAACTTCCTTGAGCAGTTACTTGCCAGCCCCAAGATGATGCGCGAGCTCATCAAGGAAGAGCTTGGGGAAGTCAAGGGGCGGTATGCTGATCCCAGGCGCACCGTGGTGGTAGAGGCAGCGGCGGGGGAGGCGGTCACAGCGGCTGAGCTGGTCCCTGACGAGCAGACCTGGATCACTTTGACTGACCATGGCCTGCTGTCACGTACCTTTGGTGAAGATCAGCCGCAGGTGTTGCATGGGAAGAAAGCCGATCCACCTCGGTTGATGATCGCGGCAGGCGTGAATGAAATACTATACCTGTTTACCGCCGATGGGATGGCTACGACCCTGCCGGTTCATCAGATACCACAGACCCAGCAAGTTGAGGATGGCACAAGTTTTGCCAGCCTGGCGCCGCTTAGGCAGGATCAGCAGGTGGTTGTCGCCTTAACTCGGCCATCGATGGCAGACGAGGGGTATCTTTTTCTCTGCTCTGTGGGTGGAATGGTCAAGCGTATAGCGATATCGGACCTACCGGGTCTGTCCGCTCGGCCATTCCGTGTGATGGGGCTGGCTGAGGATGATGCGCTTGGCGGAGCTGCTTGGACCAACGGGAATGACGAAGTCTTTCTGGTTAGTGCTGAGGGCAAAGCAATTCGGTTTCGGGAAGATGAAGTACGCCCCATGGGGCTACCTGCTGCTGGCGTGAATGGAATGAAGCTGGGCAGCCAGTCCGACCTTATTATCGGCATGATGCTAGCACGGCCTGCAACTGGCGTCTGGGTTATAACTACAACCGGGCTGGCTAAGTCGAGTCCGATTGAAGACTTCCCTCTGCAGGGCCGCTATGGACAGGGGGTGATAGCTGTCAGGTTGGCGGATAAGAGCGTGAGGCTGGCAGGGGCAGCGATAGGTATGCCAGAGGACACTGTTGTTGTTGTCACCAATCGAGGCAGGGCAAAGCCGGTCCTGTTGGGAGCTGCACCGCGAAGTGGACGCAACACTGCCGGCAGTTCGGTCATTGCCTTAGGGCCCGATGAGTATGTGTTCCGAGTGGCTTTGCCCCGGGGGCGGTCGATGCCTGTTGGGTTGTCAGCGTCACCTCAGCCTGAAGAAGAAGTTAAGGAGTTCCCCATCCAGCTTCCCCTGGATGCCCCACATGGTCGGGATGGGGTAGGGGGGTGATGGCTCACAGCGGCGGGAGTGTGATAAAAAGGCCCCCGAGTGATCAGAGGCGGCCATCGAGTTTGGGTTGATCTGATGCCTGTCTGGATAAGCCGACTGACCGTCTGGCTGTTCACGGGAGGCACAGACATGCGTAAAGAAGTGAAGTGGATCGGGACGCGGGGGCGGATGATAATTCTGGCGGTTTGCCTGTGCGCCTGCCTCACCTCACCAAGCTCAACGGGAGTGGTAGCTTCTCTCACCGAGCCTTTGCCTTCTGCAACACCTTCCCCCGTCTTCAGTGGTGACCGTGCGATGCGCTTGGTAGAAGCTCAGATGGCATATGGGCCACGGCCATCCGGCTCTGAAGCTCTGCGCCAGACGGGGGATTTCATCCTTACTCAGCTAACCGAGATGGGATGGGACACACAGGAGCAGTCCTTTGAATACCGAGGCGTCGAGATTCGCAACCTAGTAGGGCGGGCGGGGTCGCTCAACCAACCTGTTCTTCTCTTGGGCGCTCACTATGATACCCGGCGACGGGCCGATCAGGATACCTTGAACCCCGAGCAGCCAGTACCGGGGGCAAATGACGGAGCAAGCGGGGTGGCTGTTCTTCTCGAGCTGGCTCGCGTGCTGGACCTACAGCGTGTACAGGGCGTAGTGTGGCTTGTTTTCTTCGATGCAGAAGACAATGGACGATTGGACGGGTGGGATTGGGTCGTCGGATCGCGGTATTTCGCTTCCCAGCTTACCGTCCGGCCAGAGTATGTGATCATTGTGGACATGGTTGGCGATGCAGACCAGAACCTCTATTATGAGGGCAATTCCGATCCGATACTACAAGCGCATCTGTGGGCATTAGCCGCTGAACTGGGCTATATCGAGTACTTCATTCCCGAGTTACGGCACACGATGCTCGACGATCACGTTCCATTTCGTGAACTTGGTATACCAGCGGTGGACGTGATCGATTTTGACTATCCGCACTGGCATACTGGCGCCGATACTATTGATAAGCTTGATTCGGGCAGTCTGGAACGGGTGGGGCGTGTTTTAGAAGTTTTTCTTGAGGCGGGTGGACGATACCCTGGTGGCGATTAGTGGCAAAAGGGGCCTTCGTGTAGCAACTAGATTGTTTTAGTGCTCCCCTAATAGGCAAGTCTTATGGAAGTGCAGGAACGGAAATCATACCGTGCATTCCTCATCGGGGCCGATGTGGCGAGTGCTCGATCTGGCTTCGGGGTTGAGGATTCGCTGGAAGAGCTGGGCCTCCTTGCTGACACGGCTGGCTTGGAGGTTGTTGGGCAGACATCACAGCGACTTCGGCATCCTGACCCGGCGACCTTCATTGGGAGTGGCAAAGTTGAAGAGGTGCGGTTCTGGTTGGAAGAGCTGGATGTTGATGTGGTGATCTTTGATGACGAGCTTTCACCCCGCCATCAACGCGAGCTGGAAAAAGCCTTTGGTGAGCGTATCCGCGTTCTGGATCGCACGGCACTTATTCTCGACATCTTCGCCCAGCACGCTCATACCAGAGAGGGTGCCTTACAGGTGATGTTGGCACAATATAACTATCGACTTCCACGGTTAACCCGTCAGTGGGCCCACTTAGCGCGGCAGGTTGGCGGTGGCGTGGCGCGAGGCGGTTCTGCAGGGGTGGGACTTCGTGGGCCTGGCGAGACGCAGTTGGAGGTGGATCGGCGCGAGATTCGAAGGAAAATCGCGCGTCTTGAGGCCGATCTCGCTAAGGTTCGTGCACATAGAGAACTCTATCGTGCTCATCGTCGCCGCACTGGAGTACCCATTGTCGCGCTCGTCGGTTACACGAACGCTGGCAAGTCGACGCTTCTCAATCGGTTGTCAGGTGCTCATGTGCGTGTGGCCGATCAGCTATTTGCTACACTGGATCCTACAACTCGGAGAATCCAACTTCCTCGAGGGGGGAAGGTTCTTGTTACAGATACGGTGGGATTTATCCAGAAGCTCCCACATACCTTGATCGCGGCGTTTCGCAGCACCCTCGAAGAGATTAGGGAGGCGAATTTACTGCTTCATGTGGTTGATTCATCCCATCCGCGCGCTGTGCAGCAAATTGAGGTGGTTCATCGGACCCTCAAGGACGAACTCGGTATCCAAAATACACCGATGCTTTTGGTGTTGAATAAGATAGACCTGGGGATAGACGAAGGAGAGCGATCAGGCCTTGCGTTGCTCCAGCAACAGTTCCCGGAAGCGGTATCTATATCCGCGCTCACAGGCTCTGGCATCGAGAAGCTCACGCTACGAGTGGAGCAGCTTCTCGACTCTCATCTCATACAGGTTGTCCTCAGGATTCCTCATTCGGAGTCAGGACTCGTGGCGCATTTCCATCAGCTAGCCGCGGTGCGCGAAGTAAAGCATACGCCGGATTATGTGGAGCTTACAGGTTTAGTTGACAGTCACTACTTGGGCGACTATGAACCTTATATTGTGGAAAGCGCCAAACAGGCAGGGCGGCAAGACGGCTTCGTGTAGCGACCAGGTGCAGTTAGTTGCAAGGGGTCTATAGCCCCACGAATGATAATGCAAGTACTCAAAAGATTGCTCACCAATCTTGTGCTTGATTCCGATTCCTGCTATGGAGTAGGGCGGTAGGGATCGGAGGAGTTTGGCGCTTCGTGTAGTCAACAGCCGCCTACCCATCGTCGCAATGCTTGTCAACTTGTATGAAAGTGAGTTATGCTACACGAAGAAACCCGTCCTCAACACAATGCAACCTCCTCAACGCCGCGCAACCCAAGACAATATATCCCACGCCGTCTCCTCCATTGCGTAAGCAGATAACGTCCTATACAATCCCTTTCCAACCCCGAGGACATACAAACCATATGGAACCAACTATCCAGGCTGCCGCCCAAACATACATCTCAACTGCCCTCAGCCTCCACTATTCACCCCAAACCCAAATCGCTTACGGGCAAGCCTTATCACTCTTCCACGTATTTCTGCGTACCCAACGTGGCATCAACCCCGATGCCACTACGATTGATCGGATGCATATAGAATGGGGGATCGAATTTGTAAAGCACCTCCAGCAAACCCGATCCATCGAAACCGAGCACCTCTACTCGCGCGCACTTCTTCATTTCTACCAACACATCAGGGATTTCTACCAAATCCCTCTCAATGTAGAACAACTAGAAGAAGCCTTCAGCCACCTACGCCGACCTAAGCCCCACCACATCCCAGACATTCCCCTTGATGCCATCAAAGCCGTTATCGATCGCGCCCAGAACTACATACCCACAACGCCCCTTGACCCTTCCCAAGAGCGCAATTATCTCCGGCTTCTCCGTGACAGAGCATTTCTTCTCATGCTTGCTGACACCGGGCTCCGGATTTCCGAAATCTGCAACCTGCGCCGTCACCACGTTAACAACGCGGAACAACTCCTGCACATCACCCCCGACCTATCACTGCATCTTCCCAAGAGAGTCACTCATGCCCTTCACATGTATCTCTCTGCCAGGCACAAGATGGATAGCAACCAACGACTCCTCCCCTCAGAACACCTCCCGCTTTACGCGCGGCACGACAAGCGGGCAGGCAAACACGTTTTACCCATCTCACGCTGGACTGGAGCCAACATCATCGACTACTGGGTCTCGCAAACCCTACCGCCTGATAAGCAAGTTGAGCTAACGAAGCCAGAGCAAACCATCACGCCCCATACCTTTCGTCACTACTTCGTGCTGATGACACTCACCGAGACTGGTGACATCACCACCACCCGTTCCCTCGCTCGTCACAAAGATCCCGCCACCACACGCCGCTATATCCAAAGCCTCAGGGGCTTGGGCAAAGCACTCGGCGAGAAACATCGCTGACCATCACCAGCGCCATGCGAACCAGGCAACGATACGCGCAGGCGAACATACACCTAAAACGCCCATCCACCAGATCGCACTTTCCAACCCTCCTACAGGATGAAGCGACGCTCAAACAACCGATCTGGACTCTTAGCAATGGCTAGCAAACCCCAACGCGCGAGTGAACTCGCCATCATCACCAGCCTCATCCTCTCGGGCTTTCTTCTCCGCGTCACCGCGCTCGACCAGCAACCCCTGAGCGGTGACGAAGCCTTCAGCATCATGAATTGGACCCGCGTTTCACTTGAGCACCTCCTCAATAACATAGCACTCATAGATCCGCAACCGCCCGCAGCTCTGCTCTCCCTCTACGCATGGGTACGCATCGCAGGCGATAGTATTTTTGCAGCCAGGATGCTATCTTGCCTCGCCGGTACTATCACTATCGCCACCAGCTACCGAATCGCCCGCTCCTTAACCAGTCCAACTGCTGCACGCCTCACCACCCTGTTTCTTGCGTTCAACCCATACCAAATCTGGCACGCGCAGGACATCCGCAGCTATGCACTATGGACGGCAATCAGCACAACATCCCTTCTCCTACTGATCAAAGCCCTGCGCCGCCCCACCAATTGGCGTCACTGGGCAGGATACGCGCTGACGGAAGCACTCAGCGTCTACACCTTCTACCTCGAGCTGTTCCTCCTTGCTGCACACAACACATACGTCATCACCGGCTCTCACAAATACCGCAAGCTCCTCAGACGATGGATCGCCAGCCAAGCGAGCATTGCCCTGCTACTCGCTCCGTGGCTTTTAAGACCCGCACTTAGGCACAGCGGCTATACTCCGACCGGTGGGCTCCCGAACATCCCACAGGCGCTCTCAACATTCCTCTTTGGCAGCACCTTACCAGCAACGTTCACGCAACCCCTCGCAACCCTGGCTGCCCAAACCCTCAGCATAGCAAGCGTGCTCGCCCTCATATTAATAATCGGCAGCTTACTCCTCCTACATCAAACCGCCCGCTCAGATGCCAGAAAACTCCTCACCCTCGTTATTGCGATGCCACCCCTGCTCTTAGCCACCCTCACACTCACCACTGGCCAGGGATACTTCCATCCTCGCTATATCAGCGCTACCGCGCCGCTCCTGGTCATCACTCTAGCCGCCGGAATCACCGCCCGTAGCATACGTACGTACCCACGCCCACACACAAGCATCGCATCCAGCATTGCTGCATTTGTGATGCTCCTCTCCATCCTCTCCCTAGTACACTATCGATTCGATGCCGCATTCCGCAAGGCCCCACCCTGGCCCCAGATCGTCTCATTGCTGGAAGAGCAAGCAGGAGCTAACGATCTTATCCTCCGCAACTTCCCAGATCCCGCTTTCGACTACTACTATGGGGGCGCAACGGCCAACACAACCCTACCTACCGCGGAAAACCCGCCGCCCTGGCAGACCCGGAATGAACTGCGCCAGCTCGTTGCATGTTATGACTACATCTGGTTCCTGCCAACTGAGAGCAGCGCATTTGATAGCGAACGTGTTGTCGCTAGCTGGCTGGCCGACAACACTCAGCTCATCTCCGATCAATGGATAGCATCCACCCGGCTCCTCCAATATGCACCCTGGGACAGCATCCCATCCAGCTACGAACCACTCACTTCCACCTCATTCCCGCCCTACGTAAGCCTGTTTGGCTACCGTGTCACACCATCCCCCAAACACTGGCTACCAGGCAGCACCATCTTCGTGGAACTCTTTTGGGAACCTCTCTCTCCCACACCCCGCTCACTGACTATCTTCCTCCATCTTATTGGACCGGTACACACAGATAGCCTCCGCCTATGGAGTCAGGATGACCACCCACCGCAGCATGGTCGCCTCGCCACAAACACCTGGACGCCTGGCAAGCCCTTCCGGGATGTGTACATCCTCACCATCCCATCCTCCATTCCACCCGCTACATATGCCATTACCACGGGGTTCTACGATCCGGAAACCGGTGTGCGCCTGCCGCTTGCGCACACCTCCCCTGCGGGTGAACCCGACGGCTCGCTCGTCCTGGAAGTCTCGATCCCACCCGCGAACGAATAACAAAAAGGGCGTGCTGATAAAAGGCACGCCCTCTCAACAAACAGCCGACCTCGAACTCTAGGCCCCGTCCAGGCGAGCCTGCCATTTCGCAACCAACCGCTCGTACGTATCCTGACTGATCTCACCACGAGCAAGGCGCATATCCAGACTATCCAACAAAGCCTGGATCTCCTCACGAGTGCGCGGCCCCCGTTCCTCTGCGTCCTCCGTCGCCTCAGAACCACGACCGGACTGCTGCTGCATCATACCAGCCATCATCTGGCCTAATCCCAGCCCAGCGCCAAGGCCCACTCCTGTGGATGCCGCGCCGCCAGCCGGATTCTGAGCTGCATCTCGCAGAGCATCGGCTGCCTGCAGTGCCTGATAAGTTGCAACATCGAGAAGCCCCATCCGCCGCAGGTCCTCCGCCGTCGTCGTAGCGGCAGAGAGTGGCTTCATCTCAAACGCCTTGATCTGCAAGCCAACCGCCTCAAACTTCACACCAATCTGCGCCAGCGCAGCGGCCTCGATCTCGCTAATCATCCGGTTGAGAGCCATCAAATCACCAGGTGCATGGGTGGCGATAATATCTTGCAACTCACCCAGCACGATAGCCAACAGACGCTCCTTAATATCTGCCACTGTGACTATAGGCTTTCCAATAGCGTATTGTGCCGCAAACCGCTGAGGATCACTGACGCTTATACCCATCACGCCGTGCCCCTGCAGCAACAACCATCCGAGACCCTTCCCGGGGGTCTCAAGAGCCAGCGGCTGAGATGTGCCCCAGCCCACCTGCGGCAGATCAGCAGTATTAATAAAGTAAACCTCAGCAGTAAAAGGTGTCTGATTGTTAAAGGCCCTCCCAATCAGATCCACCAGCAGCGGAATGTTAGCCGTGGTGATGGTATGAGTACCAGGCCCCAGCACATCTAGCGCGTGGCCACCCCGCACGAATACAGCGGCCTGATTCTCCCGCACGATGACCTGCGAACCGAGTCGGAAATCACCACTTCCAGACTGCGGCTCACGATAGGCCAGTTCATCCCGCCCAACGTTAGGATGATCGACGACATCAAAAATCCTTGCCATGCTCCAATCTCCTCTATCGGCTACCCGAAAGCTGCAAAGGCGTCGCGTCTACAGCCCCTGCAGAGTCTCGACGCGGCGCCGGAACGCATTGTTTGCCTCACGAACGATGCTCTCTAGCTGTTCCAGCACGCCAGCCAACGCCTCTGCCGAGCCAATGGCACCCGCAAGCTCCTGCAGACCCGCGGAAAACTGGTCCTGATACGCCAACAGCGCGTTGTCGAATGCATATACACTGGCCAAGCTATCGGGCGTGATCTTGACAGAATCAAACACCCCCGCATACCCCTGAGGCGCTGTCCTGATCCGGTCAATGAAGGTTCGAAGCTGGGTATCAATTGCCTGGACACGCTCCATATGTGTCAGCCCGCCCATGGCGACAAGTTGCTGCTGCAAACGACTAAACTCCCCCAACTGCTCCTCAAAAACACGCACCAGATGCTCGCGCAGGAGACGGTCAGCGGCCCGTCTGTCCTGACGCTCGAAATATCCCCTGAAGCCAGGTATCCTCCGAACTACATCTTCCAGCGTGCCCTGCACATTTGTGATCTTCTGGTAGAAATCGGTCATGACAACGTCCTTTCCCACTTCCCATTCTACTTGGCAAGGAAATACTCCGTCCCACAGAAAGGGCACTTGATGACTCCCTTGCCGGCAAGGGTCAGATTCCCCCCACAATGTTTACACTGGCTTAGCTCACGCAATGCTGCTGCCTCAGCCGAATACAGCACTCCTTCATCCCAGTTAATATAGCCGCTGAAGATTTCCATCCCAACCAAACGGTAGATCAATGCCTGCACAGACGGCTGGTCCGACCCCAACTGGACTACGGCATCCGATATGCTCACCCGCCCGTGTGCTTTCACCATATCCAATATGGTCCGCATCCTCTCAGCCTCAGCTTCCTCCACCTCTTCTCTACGACCGCGCGCCAGAGAAACGATTCCGAGTGTCGAGAGCGGCGCCACCAGCACAAGCAACAATACGCCAAATCCCAGCAACGCTGCCTCGAGACGCAACCGTCCCCCTGCCACTGCCGCAGCCAGGTAAACCGACCCGATCAAACAGGTCGCAGCAGCGACCCCTACCATGATCGCGCCAAGCC
>Ga0209101_1000874_pt1 | contig 24159 bp, 17 predicted proteins | sample ConPoolayeCmetaG_FD_185481 | JGI IMG/M metagenome (GOLD analysis project Ga0209101, IMG submission 185481) | Hot spring microbial mat communities from California, USA to study Microbial Dark Matter (Phase II) - Cone Pool mat layer C metaG... ...
CGATAAAGAGACCAAAGAGCCCGGTCTCAGCAAACACCTTCATGATTTCATGGGGAAATTCTCCCGTTTCATCATAGTGCGCCCGGACCGGTTTGATCTTTTCTTCCGCAATTTGCTCGCAGAGTTCCTTGATGTTCTGCTGCAATTCCGTCAATTGATACATCGTCGGCTCCCTAACACGGGGTTGAAATGCGGGACACTTTAGCCCACCCCTCTGCCCGACTCAAGAAAAATCGCCCTTGGCCCTTTCCGCCTGGGGTGAGAGAGAGTATGATATCGGCGATGGCCCGATTCGTTCATCTCCATGTCCACTCCCAGTACAGCCTGCTCGATGGCGCCTGCCGGGTGACCGACCTAGCCCGGGCGGCTGCCGCCCAAGAGGTCCAGGCCATTGCCCTTACCGACCACGGCGTGTTGTACGGGGCTGTGGATTTTTACAAGGCCTGCCGCCAGGAGAATGTCAAACCCCTTATCGGCTGCGAAGTTTACGTGGCGGCCAAGGACCGCCGGCTCCGCAAGGGGGAGGCGGAGGGGAACCCCATCCATCACCTCGTCCTCTTGGCCGAGACGAACGAAGGCTACTACAATCTCTCCCGGCTTGTTTCACTGGCCCATCTCGAAGGATTCTACGGAAAACCCCGCATAGACAGGGAGCTTCTGGCCCGCCACAGCCGGGGATTGATCGGACTGGCCGCCTGCCTCCAGGGGGAGGTGATGGAGAAACTGGCGGGCGACAATGTGACCGGTGCCATTCAGGCCGCCGGGACCTATGCCGACATCCTGGGCCGGGATCGCTTCTTCCTCGAGTTCATGGATCATGGTATTCCCGAACAGAAACGGGCCAACCGCCATCTGTCCGAGGTCGCCCGCAAGACCGGCCTGCGAATTGTGGCGACGAACGATGTCCACTACATGAAACGCGAACACGCCGAGGCCCACGAGGTCCTGCTCTGCCTTCAAACGCAGACCGTCCTCAGAGATCCGAACCGGATGCGCTACCCCACGCCGGAATTCTACCTCAAAAGTCCGGAAGAGATGGCCTCCCTGGCGGCCGAATTTCCCGGAGCACTCGAAACGACGGCCGAGATCGCGGAGCGTTGCGAGGTTTCCTTCGATCTTTCCGGGAAGCCTCGCTTTCCCCGTTACCAGACCCCCGGAGGAATCCCGGCCCGCGACTACTTGATGCAAATCGGCGCCGAGGGGTTGAAACGGCTTTACGGCATCGCCGACCCGGCTCATCCCCGCGACCGCCGCGAGCGTGAGATCGTCGAACGCTTCCGTACGGAACTGGATATTATCGAAAAGGCCGGCTTTCTCGATTATTTCTTGGTCGTCTGGGACTATGTGGATTTCGCTCGGCGCCGGGGCATTCCCGTCGGTCCCGGCCGTGGCTCGGGCTGCGGCAGCCTGGTGGCCTATGCCATCGGCATTACGGCTGTGGACCCCATTCGCTACAACCTCATCTTCGAGCGCTTTCTCAACCTGGAACGGGTCAGTCCGCCGGATTTCGATATTGATTTCTGCCAGGACCGCCGGGATGAGGTCATCCAGTATGTAAAGGAGAAGTACGGCTTGGAGGCGTGCGCCCAGATCATCACCTTCAACTCCCTCCATCCGAAGAACCTCATCCGGGATATTGGACGAGTGCTCGAGGTGCCCCTTTCCGATTGCGACCGTTACGCCCGCATGGTGCCGGAAGATCCCAAGATCAAGACCTTCCGGGACGCCTTCGAGGCCAACGCCGAACTTCAGACGCTCTACCAGAAAGACCCCGTCTTCAGCCGAATCTGCGAATACGGCTTTGTCCTCGAGGGTCTCTTCCGAAACTATGGCGTCCATGCCGCCGGCGTGGTGATCGGCGACCGCCCGCTCATCGAAATCGTGCCGCTGACCCAGGATAAGGAGGGCAACATCATCACCCAGTACGCCAAGGATCCCATCGGCGAACTGGGGTTGCTGAAAATGGATTTCCTGGCCCTCAAGAACCTCACGGTCATCCGGGAGACCTGCGACCTGATCCGCGAGCGATACGGACGCGAGGTGGATCCCAACCAGCTGGATCTCCAAGACCCGGCCACCTACCGGCTTCTCCAAAGCGGCCAGACCGTAGGGGTTTTCCAGGTGGAATCGGGTGGGATGCAAAAGCTCCTGCGCGACAGCGGCATCTCGAACATCGAAGAGCTGATTGCGGTGATCGCCCTCTATCGCCCGGGTCCCATGAATATGCTTCCGGACTACATTGCCCGGAAAAAGGGGCGTCAGCCCATCACCTACGACCACCCGCTGCTCGAACCGATCCTCAAAGAGACCTTTGGCATCATGGTCTATCAGGAGCAGGTTCAGAAGGCCGCTCACGTTCTGGCCGGCTATTCGCTGGGCGCGGCCGACGAACTTCGCCGGGCCATGAGCAAAAAAAAACCCGAGGCCATGGCCAAACACCGGGCGCTTTTCATCGCGGGATGCAAGGCCCGGAACAACATTCCCGAAGAGCAGGCCATGGCGATTTTCGACCACATCGCGAAGTTCGCCGAATACGGATTCAACAAAGCGCACGCCGCTGGCTACGCCATCATCGCCTACCAAACCGCCTGGCTGAAAGCCAACTACCCCGCGGAATACATGTGCGCCCTTCTCTCCTCCGAATTCGGGCGCTATGAAAAAATGGCCGTCTTTCTGGCCGAAGCCGCCGATCTGGGATTCACCGTTTTGCCCCCCGACGTCAATGCGGCGGGGGTGCGATTCCGCCCAGAAGGGGAAAAGGCCATCCGCTTCGGCCTGGCCGGGATCCGGAATGTGGGCGCCGGTGCGGCCGAGGCGATTGTCCGGGAACGGGAGACCAACGGCCCATACCGAGGACTCGTGGATTTCTGCGTCCGCCTCGATTCCCAACTGGTCAATCGGAAAGCGCTGGAAAGCCTCATCCGCTGCGGAGCCTTCGATTCGCTGCAGCCGAACCGGGCCCGGCTCTTCCACGGCCTGGACTGGGCCCTGGGACGAGCGGCCGAGGCCCAGCGCGACCGCCGCCTCGGCCAGCGGTCGCTCTTCGGTGACGACCACCTCTTGTCGGATGACGGCCTTCCCAACGTCGAGCCGTGGCCGGTCGGCCTTCTCCTGGCCGCGGAGAAGGAGTTGCTCGGCTTCTTTATGACGGGCCATCCGCTCAGCGAATACGAGACCATTCTTCGCCCTTACCAGACGGACGGCGTCCAGGCGATGGCGACCCTGCCGGAACGAACCTTTGTTCGATGCGCCGGCGTGATCTCCCGGATGGAAATCAAAATGACGCGGAACAAGGAGCCCATGGCCGTTCTTCTGGTGGATACCTTCGACGGGGCGTTCGAAGCGCTGGCCTTTCCCAAAACCCTGCCGCGGCTCAAGGCGTTGCTGCAGCCGAATGCGGCCGGGCTCTTCTGCGGGACGATTCTGAAACGCGAAGAAGGGCGCTTTTCGCTGGCCATCGAGTCCTTTCATCCTCCCGATGAGGCGGTCCAGCGCTTTGCAGAGGCCGTGGTCATCCCCCTTTCCGCTGAGGCGGCGGATGAGACGCTCTTGGCCGCCCTGCTGGCCTGTCTGAAGCAATATCCCGGCCCGGCGACTGTTACGCTCCGTCTGGAATTCGAAGAAGGCTCGGAGGTGGAGATCGCCTGCACTCCCGATCTCTCGGTTCTCCCCACGCGGGCATTTCAGGACGCGGTCGCCCAGTGCACGGGCCGCCGGGATCTCGTGATCCGGGCTCGCCCCCGACTGGTCGGCCAGAGCGGAAGGAACCCGGACTTATGGAAACGGAACGGATCATGAACCCGGACCTCTGGTATCTCCAGGCGCCTAACGGCCATGAATATGGCCCCGTCCCCTTCGATCGCCTTCGCATCTGGGCCGCCCAGAACCGTTTTGCTGCCGGGTACCGCATCTCTCGGGATCGTTCCGAGTGGCAGGCCGTCGAGACGGTTCCGGAATTGGGCATGGACTGGTACGTTCAGACGGCCGCTGGCGCCCGATACGGGCCATTCCACCCCCTGGCCCTTTTGGATTATGTGAGAGAGGGCGCCATTCCACCCGAGGCGGTCGTCGTGCACAAGGGCAAGGGCGGCACGGCACGCGCCTACCAAGTTCTGCTCGAGGCCGTCGTGGATGCGATTGATCAGACGGCGGAGGATCAGGCTGCACTCTTCGAACAGGTCGCTCAGCTCCGCGAAGAGCTCGAAGCTCAGACGCGGGCCCGGCAGGCCGCCGAGGAGGAGCGAGACGCGCTCCGACAGCAGGTCCGGGAGTGGAACGACCGGCAGGCCACCTGGGAGGCCGAACGGACTCGCCAGCGGGCCGAGCTGGAAGCTGCCGCCCAGGAACGAGAACACCTCAAGGCCGAACAGGAGAGGGAAGCGGAAAACGCCCGCCGGGCTCAGGCGGCGGCCGTCGAGTGGGAACAACGGGCGCGGGTGGCGTTCGAGGCCGCCGATCGGCGCGTCGCCGAAGCCGAACGCCGGTGGGCGGACACCGAACGCCGTCTGGAGGAAGAGAGGCGGGAGTGGAAACGGCGTGTGGAAACCCTTCAGGCCGATCTGACCCGCGCGCGGCAGGCCTCGGAAGCACCCGAACGGGAAGTCGCGCGGCTGCGCGTCGAGATCGAAGCGTGGAAACGCCGTTGGGAGGAGATCCAGCAGGAACGGTTGGAACTCCTCCGCCTTCGGGAGGAACGGGAAAGCCGGGAACGCGAATGGACGCGCCGGGCGGAAGAGGCAGAGGCCCAACGCCGGCAATTGGAAAGCGAACGGGAAACCGCCCGCCGGGCGGCGGAGGAGGCGGCCTCCGCCGCGCAGCAGGCGTTGGAACGGGTTCGTTTCCTCGAAGCCGAGCTCCAGAGCGCCCAAGCCCGCCTGGCATCGGTAGAACGCACACGTCCCCCCGATCGCCCCGCTCCCGAAGTTCCCGTCGTGGAAATCGAGACAACCGCCCATGAGAAAACCTCCTCGAAGACGCCTCCACCGCCCCGGCCCGCCTCCCTAATCAGCCTGGAAGCTCGCGCCCAGGCGGAGTTGCGAGCCTGGCAGAGCCGTCGGAAAAATGCCCCGCCCCTGGACGATGAGAAAGCACCCCCGAAGATCACAAGCTGGTTTCCCTGGAAAAAATCATGAATGACCATCCGACCTCTCCCCCCGACGCTTCCGGCGACGCCCGCGAACCCCAGAGGCGTCCGCTCCCCCCGGATTGGGAAGAATATGAAGAGGAACCCGTCCACCGCTCGCGCCCCCGCCGCGAACGGGCCGTCGTCCTCTTTACGGATGAAGGCGGATCGCTAATCCGGGCGGGTGATGCCGCTCTGGATGAGGACGATCTGCCGGTCCTGACGGCCTTCCGGGAATTTCTCGAAGCCGAACGCCGTCGGACCCGGCGCCAGATACGACGTTTGATCGCCCTCTTTATCACGGGGTTCGCCCTTGTGGCGGCCGGTGGGACATGGCTGGTTCGCCTTTGGATTCTCCAGCTCGAGTCGCGATGGGAAAATGAAAAAGTTCAGACGCTCGTCCGCCAGGCGGAAACGACGTCCAACCTTCAAACGGTCGCCCGGACCGCCGTGGCCTTGAAGCGGGAAGTGGCCGAAAGCGCTCAAAAGAGCGCCGCCGTCGAAGCCGACCTGGCGCGCCAGCGCGAAGAGGTCGCCCGCCTGCTCGATTCCCTCCGCGCCCTGGAGGTGGAAAATGCGCTTCTGGAACGGGCCGTTCGCCGTATGGAGCAGGTCCCGCCGACCCCCTCCTCGTTTCCGCCGTCTGCCCCGATACCGCCCACGCCCACGAGCACTCTCGACACCGTTACGATTGAACGGCGGCCACCGGAAACCTCCGCCGCCGAGCCTCGCCCGCCCCCTTCCCAACTCTCGGAATCGCCGCCCGGTCAGACCACGCCCGCGGGCATCCGATTTCGATTGCCGTTGCCGAAGGAGTAGGATCAGGAGGATGTGGGAGGCGGCGGCAAATAGGCCTCGACGATCCAGCGGGAGAGTTCCTTTTCCGGATTGTGGATTGCCGCCTCAGTCAGCGTGAATAGGGTCTGACCCGTTTGTCGGGCGATCAGCTTCAACCCGTGCGGCAGCGCGGAGAACTTCTCCTGGCACAGGGCTTCTGTCGAACATCCCCTCTCCACACTGAGGTCCAGCAACGCGTTACGGGCACCCTCCGTAAAGACCAGACGAAGCCCATGCTCCTTTTCGAACCGCTCGGCAAACGCCAGGAGTTCAGCCTGAAACCGTTCGCAGTGGCGGGAGTAGCCCTCACGGACAAGGGTGCGGAGTGCCGCCGCCGGATCGGCCAGCGTGTCGGTGGTAATCTCGAAGGAGGTCACGCCGGACGAGGGAAGCTCGTACTTGAAGTCACGCAGCAGCCGTTCCAGGACCGTCATCAATCCTCGTGCGCCCGTCTTTTCCTGATGAGCCCGCCGCGCAATCTCACGGATCGCCTCCCGCGTGATCCGCATTTCAATTCCATACCCGCGGAATTCGGCCCGGTATTGACGGAGAATGCTGCCCTCCGACTCCGTCAAGATCCGCTCCAAATCATCCACCGTCAAAGGATCGCAGACCACCCGGACCGGCAGTCGGCCGATAAACTCCGGCTCGAACCCGAACGCGATGAAGTCGGACGTCTGAACGTGATGGAGAAGGCGGGGACCCGTCTCGCCCGGCTCGGTAGCCGAAAAGCCGATGGAGCCTGACCTCAGACGGCGTCGGATAATCTCCTCGAGTCCATCAAAGGCGCCGCTGACAATGAACAGAATGTGGCGGGTGTTGATCGTGCGCCGGGCCGGCCCCCGGCCGCGTTGCAGGTCCATCAGCGCCTGCATCTGGCCGATCAGATCGGTCTGGCTGAACAGATTGACTTCGGTCTCCTCGAGCAGTTTGAGAAGGTTGGTTTGGACCCCACGCCCCGAAACGTCCCGCGTGCCGGGTGTGGCCTGCGCCGCGATCTTGTCTACCTCGTCCAGATAGATGATCCCATACTGGGCCAGTTCCGAATCGCCACCGGCAGCCTTGACCAAATCACGGACGAGGTCTTCGACGTCATACCCCACATAGCCGGTCTCGGAAAACTTGGTGGCGTCGGCCTTGACGAAGGGAACCCCGATCAGGCGGGAAAGACAGCGCATCAGATAGGTTTTTCCAACGCCAGTCGGTCCCAGCAGGATGATGTTCGGTTTGGCGTAATCCTCGTCCCGGAGCAACGGATCTTCGAGACACGCCCGGACGTGGTTGTAATGGTCGCAGACGGCCACCGAAAGAACCTTTTTTGCCTCGGCCTGGCCAATCACATAGCGGTCCAGGAAGTCTCGAACCTCCCGCGGTTTGAGGCGGAAACCCCGGATACGCTCCAACGCTTCGGCCCGTTTCTTTTCCTGATCGGCGTCCCCCGGTTTCGCAGAAGCGGGCGAGGGCTCCTGGAAAAAGGAGACCCGCGCGTTTTGAAACATCTCCCGCAAGGATTTCGACAAGTCTCCCCAATCGGGTGACTCAGGCTCCGGAGTGACGCGCTCCTCAGCCCCTTTTTTCTCGTTACTCATGACGCTTCCTTTTCATTATGGTACCGGCTCCATCGTGCTAAGGCGAATGAAAAATCTTGCATATTTTCTGATAAATACAGTATCTACACGGCTATGGTGTGGAAAGGACACCGGACAGAGCGGGATGCGCTCCAATCGCTGCGACTGGGGAGCCAGGCGGTCTGTCTTTACGAAGGGCAGGAGGTTTTTGGGCGATCTAGGAAACATCCATGGCCGCCGGCGTGCCAGGGCCGGCTTGGACGGATCTGCTCTCGGACCCTGCCGAAGCCGCGTCGGTCTGGAAACTGCCCCGGGGAACCGGACGATTCAGCGGCATTTTAAAGCTGCGCAGCCCCGGCCCAACGGTCCGGTCGTTTTGGGGACAGATCTCCCTTCAATACAATGAGGTGAGTGAACCTCTGCGAGTCGTTCTGGCGCTCCTTCCCGACTCAGGAACGGACGATCGGACGTGCGTCTTTGAGCGGACCCGCAACGAGATTCTGGCCGGAGTCTCGCATGAATTGTTCACACCGCTCAACGCCGTGATTGGCTTTTCGGAGATGCTGCTGGAACCCTCGACGGGGCCCCTCAGTGCCACGCAGGCGGATTATCTCCGCCACATCCTGGACAACGGCTTCGCCTTCAGAAGCTGTTCGAGAAGCTGCTCGCCATTGCGGACGAAGCGGGACGAAATCCCCGTCCCTCCGAAAAGCCGGTCTTATCATCGAAGACAACGCGGTAAACATGAAGCTCTTTACCCTTATGCTCGAAACGGCGGGGTACGCGGTGATCGGAGCGGAGAATGCCGAGGTGGGGATTCCCCTCGCCGAGACGAAGCAGCCGGATCTGATTCTGATGGATATCGGACTGCCGGGAATGGATGGTCTCGAGGCAACCCGGCGGCTGAAACAGAATTCCCGGACGCGCCATATTCCCGTCGTCGCCGTCACCGCGCACTCGCTTCGCAGCGACCGCGAACAGGCGCTTGCCGCTGGCTGTTCCGACTTTCTGGCCAAGCCGTCGCGCATGAAGGATTTTCTGGATTGCGTCGCCGCCAATATGCCGCGGACGGCGCGATCCACCGGCCCTTCGACCCCCGACTAACCGTTTCCGCCGGTTACGTTTGCGCCCCGCCCGGCGGTGTGGTATCGTAGGGCCCATGAAGGACGCTTCACCCTCTTCGACCATCCGGGTCCGTTTCGCCCCGAGCCCGACCGGTCAGGTCCATATCGGAAACATTCGCGTGGCGATCTTCAACTGGCTCTTCGCCCGCCATCACGGTGGCCGATTCTTGCTTCGGATCGAGGATACGGACCGGGAACGCTCGACGCCCGAGGCCGTGGACGCTCTTCTGGACGTCATGTCCTGGCTGGGGCTGAATTACGACGAACCACCCGTCTATCAAAGCCGCGAGCTGGACCGGCATCGGGAGGCGGTGGAGACCTTGTTGGCCCGCGGCCACGCCTACCGGGGGACCAAGGGGGAAGGGGGCGAGGTCATCTTTTTCCGCATGCCTGGCGAGGCCATCGCCTTTGACGACGCGGTCAAGGGCCGGCTCGAAAAACAGGCCAAAGATCTTCCCGATTTCGTTATTCTGCGCTCGAACGGCACGCCCGTGTTCCATCTGGCCAATGTCGTGGACGATATCACCATGGGGATCACCCACGTCATCCGCGGCGATGACCACGTGGAAAACACCTTTCGCCACATCGCGCTGTTCCGGGCGCTCGGCGCGCCTGTTCCGACCTACGCCCATCTGCCCATGATCGTCAATGCCCAGGGCAAACCCTATTCGAAACGGGATGGGGCTGCTTTCGTCGGCGAGTTTCGACAAAAGGGCTATCTGCCGGAGGCGCTCTTCAACTACCTCGCGCTTCTGGGCTGGTCGCCCGGCGCCGACCGCGAAATCCTTTCGCGCGAGGAGATGATCGCCCTCTTCGATCTGGCCCAGGTTCATGCCTCTCCGGCGCAAATGGATCTGCGCAAACTCGAGTGGATGAACGGCGAGTATATCCGCCGCCTGCCTCTCGAAACCTTTGCGGAACAGTTCCAAGCCGCTCTCGCGTCGAGCGGCGTGCTCTCCGAATCTCCGGATCCCGCCTATCTTCGCCGGGTGGCCGCACTCATGCAGGTTCGGACGCACACCTTCGGCGACGTGGCGGCAGGGGCGGCCTTTTTCTTTCGCGACGATTTCCCCTGGGATGAAAAGACCGCGCGCAAACGCCTCCAGAAACCCGGCCTTTCCGAAAAGATTCAGCGGTTCCGCGAAACCCTGGCCGGTCTGGCGTCCTTCGAAGCGCCAGCGATTGAAGCGGCCTTGAAAGCCTTCGCCGAAAATGAGGGGCTTCCGGCGGCCGATCTGATTCATGCCGTGCGCGTCGCCGTCAGCGGGCTGGGGGTCGGACCAGGCCTCTTCGAGATGTTGGAAACCCTCGGACGGGAACGGGTGTTGACCCGCCTGGAGCGCGCTCTGCAGCGTTATGGAACAGAGGCGCTGGAGGATCGTCCAAGCCATGCCGCCTCCTGAGGGCTTGTCTGCTCCTTCCGTTTCGTCGCTTCCCTCGGTGGTCATTGTCGGTCGCCCCAACGTGGGTAAATCGGCCCTTTTCAACCGCCTGGCCGGTCGGCGGAAGGCCATCGTCCACGCCGAGGAGGGAATCACCCGGGACCGCCTCGAAACGCCTGTGGTTTGGAATGGGCGCCAACTCCTATTGACCGACACGGGGGGACTGGCCACCTTTCAGGGTGAAAAACCACCGGCCCCCCTGGTGCGCGAGGTTCAGCGCCAAGTGGATCAAGCCCTCTCGGGTGCCGACGTAATCCTCTTCGTGACCGACGTCGAGACCGGGCCCGCGCCGCTCGACGAGGAGGTGGCGGACCGAATCCGCCGTTCCGGACGGACGGTCTTTTTGGTCTGCAACAAGTGTGACCATCCCGGCCGCGATGCGGAGACCGTCCCCTTTGAACGGTTCGGCTTTCCCGTCTTTCCCGTCTCCGCGCTGCACAACCGGGGATGCGAGGCGCTGAAGGAAGCCGTTCTGGCCGCGCTTCCGGAAGCCCACAAGCCGGCGCCGACGACTGCTGAGGAACCGCTGCGGATTGCCGTGGCCGGTCGTCCCAATGTGGGCAAGTCCAGTCTCGTGAATGCCTGGCTGGGAGAGGCGCGTGTGATCGTCTCCCCGGAGCCGGGAACCACGCGGGACAGTGTGGAAATTCCCTTCTCCCTCGAAGGGCGGTCCTGCATCCTTGTGGATACGGCGGGCATGCGGCGGAAAGGTAAGGCCGATACCGCGGTGGAACGATTCAGTCTGCTGCGGGCCGAGCGAAGCATTGCCGCCGCGGACGTTGTCGTTCTTGTCCTGGATGCGCTTCAGGGGCCGACGGAACAGGACAAGAAGATCGGGGCGCTGATCCGCCGCTACGAGCGAGGATGTGTGCTGGCCGTCAACAAATGGGATCTTGTTCAGGGGCGGGTGAGCCAGCGGGCGTATGAGGATGGGATTCGGCGTGAGGCGCCCTTCCTGTCCTATGCGCCGGTGGTGTTTACTTCCGCGTTGACGGGGTATCACCGATCCGCCTTGACAGCCGCCGTCCTCACGACCGCCGATCACCTTGGCCTCTCGCTTCCCACCGGCCCGCTCAATCGCGTGCTTCACGAGGCTCAGGAACGAACACCGGCGCCCCGGCGAGGCGGTCGGCCCCTCCGCCTCTACTATGCGACCCAGGTTGGATCCCGGCCGATTCGTCTTCTGCTCTTTGTCAATGAGCCGGAGGCCATGACGCCGGCCTACCAGCAATACCTCGAACACGCCGTACGGGCTGCCTTTCCGCTGGAAGGTGCCCCCCTGGTCTGGATCCTGAAACCCCGGCGGTCGCCGTCGGATTCGAATCCTCGCCGTTGATTACCTCCGGCGAAATCAAGGGCCATTAGCGCAGGGATTCGGCAATGGCTTCCCGAATAACCTGGCACCCTTCCTGCACGGCCTCCTTCGTGATGCAGAGGGGCGGCGCAATTTTGATCGTGGCGCCGCCAAAGCCCACCGGTGCAAACATGAGAAGGCCCTTCCGGAAACAGGCGTGGACCACGTCCCATGCCAGATCGCCATCGGGCTCGAGAGAACCCCGCTTGACCATGTGAAGTCCGGCGACGAGGCCATGGCCGTGCCGAGCGCCGATCACCTCCGGGAACTCGGCTTTGATCGCATCCAGTTCCTTTTGAAGAACGACGCCGACCCGGGCGGCGTTCTGAACCAGTTTTTCGCGTAGGATGGTTTCAATATTGGCCAGCGCGGCGGCGCAACAGACGGGGTTCCCGGAATGGGTGCTGGTCATCTCGTTCGGCCCATACTGGTCCATCACCTCCTGGCGCCCGATGACCGCGCTGATCGGCAGAGAGGAACTGATTCCTTTGCCGCAGCAGAAGAGATCAGGAACGACGCCGTACAATTCGAACCCGAACATCCGGCCACAGCGACCGAACCCGGCTTGGACCTCGTCGAAACAGAGAAGCGCCTGATGGCGCGTGCACCAGGCGCGCAAGGCCTGGGCATAGGCCACGGGCATGAAACTGCTGCCGCCCCCCTGGTAGGTTTCCACCACCACACCGGCCACCTGATCCGGCGAAATACCCATTTTCTGGAGCGTCTCTTCGAACAGTTCGAATCGGGTGTCGGGCGTCCGGAAGCCGTCCGGGAAAGGAACCTGGACGATCTCCGGATCCAGATTCTTGATCCAGGCTTTCCCGGCTGGAATGCCCCCGATCTGCTGAGCTCCGAGCGTGCGCCCATGAAAGGCCCGCTCGAAGGAGACAATCACCGCCTTGCGGTCGCCTCCCAGCCGCCGCCCATAGGTGCGCATCAGCTTGATCGCGCACTCCAGCGTTTCCGATCCGGTGCTCAGGAGAAAGACCTTTTTGAGCCCCGGAGGAGCCAGCGCGGCCAGTTTCCGCGTGAGCGCGATCCGGGGTTCGTTCGGGAAACAGTAGGAGGTCAGACACTTCTGCGCCTGGCAGGTGATGGCCTTGACGATGGCCGGATGGGTGTGGCCCGCATTGGTGATAAGCACACCCGAGGAGAAATCCAGCCATCGGTTTCCCGCGGCGTCGAAGACGGTGACGCCCCGAGTCCGATCCCAGATGACCGGCGGTTGCCCCCGCATGCTGATCGGCTCGACCCTCCGCAACTGACGCAGGGCCGCGACCGTTTTCGGGTCGGGCAGAAGACCGAGAATCCGTCGAAAGCGGGTACGAACGGGAGGGACGCGGGTTGGGGTCAGAGGGAATTCTTTGGCCATAATCATAGACTCCGTGAGGACATGGAACACCTTGGTTTCACGTGCGGAAGGCCACGCCGGGTGGGTTGTAGGAGATCACCACCTCCCGCCCGCCGTTGAGGATGGACAGACGTCCGGCCTCCAAGACCAGCTCGTTATAGGAGCTGTTGCGAGGGGTCGCCATGATTCCTTCGTCGTCCACGCGGCGGAGAAAGGCGCGACGCTCTTCGAGCGAGGGAAGGGATCGGCATTCCAGGATCTTTTCCACGATATAGGCGATCGAACGGTACCCATAACCGGCCGGAATAAGGCCGGGCCCACCGACGTCGAGATACTGGAAATAGGCGGGATTGGGCTGGGCATAGATGGTGTCGCCAGGACTGTCGCCCCGCTCCGTATAGGCGTGTTCCACTCCCCGGAACTGATCGTTGTGGACGACCATCGTGCCGACGCGGCCGTTCGAACCGAACAGGCGCAATCCCTGATAGTTTCCTCCTGGACCGTCGTCCGGATAGCTCAGCGAATTCTGGACGTTCAGAATGGCGCCGTTTTCCCAGATGACCCGGCCGTCGGTCCATAGAAACCCTTCCCGACCGTTCGGATATCGGTCCCGGATGCCGACGACGGAGACGGCCACCGGCTTCAGCCCGGTGAGAAAGTGCACGAGGTCAATATAGTGGCAGCCAATATAGGCGAAGGTGTCGGAATTTTCGACCGTACACCAGTTCTGGAAGTTGGAGTGGCGGTAGTACCAGCACTCGTGAAGATCGGCGTGGCCAAGGCGAAATTCTCCAAACCGACCTTCCCGCCACAGGCGCCGTTCGATCAGATTGATATCGTCGAAGCGCTTGTGATACTCCACGCCGACCAGAAGACCGCGTTCCCAGGCCTTGTCGCCAATCTCTTCCGCCTGCGCATAGTTCAGCACCAGCGGCTTAACGCAAACGATGTGATGGCCGCATTCCAGCGCCGCCTTAAGCACCGGATAGTGCAGCGCATCCGGAACAGCGACCACCGCGATGCTTCCGGCGGGAAGCGCGGCCAGTACGCTTCGGTACAGATCCGGCTGAAGGCGGGCCGGATCGCTCTCGAGCGAAGGGTAAGGGATGAACGTCTGGCCCGGAAACGCTTTTCGAAGCAGCGCATCCTCCGTCAGGGTCCGAAGCGGGGCGCTGTTCAAGGCGCACACATGGAGGTCGCCAACCCGGCCCAGACGCTGAAGGTGATAGAAGGAGGGCAGGATCTGGACCTGCGTGATCATCCCACCGCCTACGATGCAGACCGGAACCTTGCCGTTCATCGCGTCTCCTCGGAAAAGAGACCGGAATTATAGCCCTCGCGGAGCCCTTTCGACAATCGGAAAACGCTACGGCGTGAATGGCAGGTGGATGAGCCGGACGGTCAAGGAACCCCGGTTGTTCCTCCGGAGATCCTTGTCGGACCGTTCGTTGACGTCGAGCGTTGGCACGCCCTGAAGCGACACACGAAAGAGGCGGGCGTTCGTTACCGCGATCGGATCCTCGAACGGCCCGAACCGGATCAGGAGGGCCCCGTACGGATGGGCCAGGGACTGACGGGGGTCGGGGACCGACTGGTAATAGTGGGCGAAGGCGGCGTTGTGGGGATAACCCTCGGGGCCACACCGTTCACCCCGTGCGCCGATGACCCAAAATCCTTCCGGAAGCACCCAAAGACGGTCGCCTGGGCGGACGACGAGGTCGGAGGAAATCCACGGTCGGGTCGGGTCCATCCGGATCACTTTGGTGGGCGGAAGATTCGTCTCGTGGGGAAGAACGAGCGCCACCGAAGGCGTGGTCTGAGGGTTCCAGTTGCTGAGAGTCTGGGCGACGTGGTTCGGCAACGAGAGGGTCAAACGATAGATGCCTGGGAGAATCTGAAATTGCGCCGGGGTTCGGAGCGGGCCGCCATCGGGTCCCGACGCGGTCCGCCCATTGATTTGGATCTCAGCGCCGGGCGGACGGGAGGCCACTTGCGCTTCGATCCCCCGTCCCCCTTCTCGTTGCCCGACGACGGCCGTTTCCAGCTCGAAGCCGTGAGGGCTTGGAATCGTGGTCACCGGTTGGGTGCGGAACTCGAGGCGCCCCCGGTTCTGGAGGGAAGGCCAGGCCATGACCTCCACCGGCTCCCGATCGGGAAGCCGTTTGAGTCGGTAGAAGCGGACGACACCCGCGTCGGCGGGAATCGGCTCGACCACCTCGTACGAGTAAGGGGTTGGATCGCCGCCGATCGGGGGGCGCTGAGCACCCTGGTAGGAGGAAGTCACCGCCAGAATCGGGATCGAGAAGACGTCCCGGGCCATCACGTCGGCCGTCCATCGCCCCGCTGTCCGCCAGTTTTCGGCCTCGCCGCTGACCGCGAAATAGAGGGGGGCCGACGATGTCGCTTCTTGGGGTGGGGAGGAGGAGGTGGGGGACTTTTCGTCTGGCTGGGGCGGTACGAAGGGAGCCGGAACCGCGGCCAGAAGGGAATCAAAGAGCCGATCGAGTTCGGGATCAGACGGCGCCGGCTGGCCGGTCTCACGCACCAGGGTCTCCACCAAACGCGTTTTAAACCGGGCACGGGCCTGAGCCAGGCTCTCGGCGGTCCGGGCATCGGCCGCCGCCTTTTCCGCCGCCAGCTTCTGAAGCCATTCCGTCAGTTCGCGCCGAATCGAACCGGGGAGTTGAAAGGTCCCATTCGTGCGAACCGATTCGAGTCCCTCGCGACAAATCTCCAGCGCCCGGCGGGCGACGGCCATGCCTGTGACATTACGCACCGCCGTCTTGTCGCGCAGCTCCGCCTCCATCTCCGTCTGACGCCGTTCCAGCATCTCCTGGTAAGCGAGGCGCCGGGCACCCTCGAGGGCATTGGTTTCGCTTTGCCAGGCGCGGCGAATCTCCTGAAAGGCTGGACGAGACCAGTCCGGCGGGGCGGCGAGAACAACCGAGAGGGCCGGTCCGGCCAGCAGCGCCAGGAACCATCCCGTTTTCATCGCAAGACGCCGTCGTTGGGAATCACTACCGGCGTCGCCTGGAAGGACCAGCGAACCACGCCGTTGGAGAGGGCGGAGACCTGTACGCGGGAGATCGTCACCGGCGCGTTGGTGACGAAGGTGGTCGGTCCATGCGCCTCCCGCAGTGTCTTCACGTCCACGGGCACAACGAAACTGATTTGCGTGTCAAGCGAATCCACAAACCGATGATTTTTGACGCGATACACGAACACCGCCGGTTCGATGACCCGCCGAAACGTCTTTCGCCCCCGGGGCGGCCAGTCGAACTCCTGGCGGTATTGACATTCGACCTCCAGCAACTCCTCCGTAAACGTGGCGGTTGGCGTGGCTGTGATCGTCACGACCTGACGGCCCCGATCCGGTGGGTCGAGGCGGACGATGATATTGGTCAGGGGCGCCTCCTCGGCGGCAGCCTTCAAAAGGCTCCCCGTCAGGAGAATCATCGCGGCTGGAAGGATTCGGTTCATCTCAATCCACCCGACTGACCCGACGATACTGGCCCTTGTAGAGCCGGGCCAATCCCTTCAGGAATTGGCCCCCTTCGTCGTCAATGTTGTATCCGATGCAATGCACGATGGGAAGCTTTTTGCCCTTCTTGAGGTAGTAGGTTTCGTGGAGGATCCGGAAATGCTCCGCAAAATCGTTGAGGGTCCACCAACCCGGATCCGGCATGGGCGGCGGGGCCGGCCGCGGCGGCCGATTCCCATACACCCGTCGGGTGATCCAGTAGCCCGGCTGCGCCGGCTGGGCCGGCGAGCCCAGATCGGGCGGTTCCCCTTCACGGGGCGGCTTGTTCGACGGCGGACGGGCCGGCTGGGCCGGTTTGGGCGGCACCCAGACCCGAACCTCTTCGCCGGGATCGTTCGCATATTTTTGATCCCATTCCTCGATTCGGGAACGATTTTCTTCCATCCACCGGCGGCGCATTTCATCATAGTTTTTTCGCATCTCATCCGTCATGGCCTTTCGTACGCGGGGGATGCCGTCGCTGATAATCAGAATGGTATCGGCCTCCTGTTCGAAGGCGGCGGTCAATGCCAGATCGAGTCGAGTCGTTCCCCCTTCGGCGGGAACGCCAATCGAGGCCGGCTTCAAATTTCCCTGGCTCAATCCCCAGTTGCCCGGCGTGTTGAAGGGGCGGATAAAAAGTTTCGCGCGCGTTTTGTTGGCCGGACTGGCAATGACGAGTTGCGGTTCCAACGCGCTGGCGGCCTCGGCGAAGACGATGACGTTGAAGAGCGCCGCTTCCGAAAGGGCGTCAATGACCTGTTCAATCCGGCGTTTAACCCGCTCGAACCCTTCCACGCCTCCGATCTCTTCGTGCACCATGCTCACCGAAACATCCATGAGAATTGCGATTCGATCTCCCCGGCCACGAATGCCAAAAAAGTTGAAAGCCGACACCCCCGTCCCAAATCCCCCCAGGCCATAGCCGGTTCCTAGCCCCACACCCAATCCGGTTCCCGTAACCGCTTTGAACGTGGGCTGGAACGTCGTCTTGACCACCTTCGGGTTGGCTTTGATCTCCGGCAGGGCGAAGTCTGTCGGTTTCGCCGCCAGCATCCGGGGCATCATCGCCGGGCGACTCGAACTCCGCTGCTGCTTCTGCACCTTGACCTTGTGTTCGAGTTTGCGCGGCTCGTAGGTCTTGAGCGGAGGCGGGGCGACGAACACGGTCTTTTCTTCCCGAAGCGCCCGCATGACCACGACCCCGCCGAAGATGCCGAGGGCGATCAGGTGAAGGCCGAGGGAGATGAGCAGCAGCGTCGTGAGTTGCCGGCGACGGCGCTGGGAGAGTTTCAGGAACCCGATCCCGGCCAGCATCGCCTCCCATTCGGCTTTCATGATCGTGTCCCCTTATTCGGTTCCCGTCAGAGCGAACGAGACGCCGCGGATACCGGCGGCCGCGCAGGCATTCATGACGTCCACCACCCGCTGATGGCGCGCCCCATCCTCCGCCTGGATCGTCACGAGCGGTTCCTGGCCGGCCGCGGTGGCGGAAAGGCGGTATCGAACCAGGATGGTGGTCAAGCCGGGCAGATCCGGAGAATCCGGTCGGTCCGTTTCCAGTCCGTTCAGGATGATATGACCGGTGTCGCGAACTTCGATGATCTGTTCGTCGGGCAGATCCACCGCCCGTGCCTGAACCAGCATGCCGGGAAGGCGGATACCCAAATCGGCTTCCGAGCGGATCAGGCTGGCGGTGCTCATGAAGTAGACGAGCAGGAGGAAGACCATGTCAATCAAGGACGCCACGTTGATATCCGGGTCTTCGAGAGAGGGGATCGGGAGCTTCATGGCGCGCCTCCGCCGGCTTCTGAGGCGCTGGGCGTGTAGACGCCGAAGATGAAGTCGTCTACCCCCGCTTCGGCCAGGGTCGCCATGACTTTTTTGATCGGTTTGTGGGTGGCGGCCGCATCGGCCCGGATATAGACCTTGAGGGCGGGGTTGGCTTTGACCGCCGCGGCCACGAGGTCCTTCAACTGCTCCACCGTGACGGGGGTGGGACCGCTGAAAATCTCCCCGTCGCGGGTGATGTTGACGGTCCATCGGTCAGGACGGTCTTTCGGGACGACTCCTTTGGAGGCGAAGGGGATGTTGAGTCGAATATTGCGCTGGGTCGCCAGATGGGAGGCGCACATAAAGAAGACGAGGAGGAGGAACACCATGTCAATCATGGGAGCCATAGCGAACTTGGCGTCTTCCAACTCGGGCAGCGGCAGCTTCATGGGGCGGTGGGGGGAAGGGGGGCGGATGGTGAGGCCGGCGAAACCGGGGCGCCGGCGGCCTGGGCGTTCAACGCCCGGTCGAGGTCATGGGTCAGATCGCCCATGATGCGCCCGATCCGGGCCATGTTGCCGACGAACTGGCTTTTGAGATAGAAGTAGAAAAACATGGCCGGAATACCGACGAGAAGGCCGAAGGCGGTCGTGATCATCGCCTCGCCGATGTCGTTGGCCAGCTTCTCGGGATCGCCCATGCCGCCGAGACCGATCTTCTGGAAGGCCTTGATCATGCCGGAAACGGTGCCCAGCAGACCGAACATGGGCGCAAGGGTGGCAATGATGGAAAGGTAGTTGATCGAACGAAGCCCCACGGTGTTCTCTTCGACCGCTGCCTCCTCCATGGCCTTCTCGACGGAGGTCTTATCGTAGGTATCCGCGATGCGGCGAAGGCCGGCGTGAAGGATGTTGGTCATGGGGCAGGGGGTTCCCGTGCACAAGGAGACGGCCGCAGAGAGATCGGCCTTCGACAGGGCATCCTTCAGAGCGGGCACCAGCTCCATATGGATCATGCGGTTTTCGGAGGTATTGAGGAAACCGTAGATGGTGAACGCCACCGCCCCGATCGAAAGGAGGGCGATGGGATACATGAAAAAGCCACCCTGCACCCACAGATCGAGAAGCGTTTTGTTGGCGACCTGAGGCCCCTCCGGGGGCGGCGCCGACGTCTGGGCCAGGCCGAGCGAAAAGGCGAAGCTGAACGTGAACAGAGCCATTACCGGGAGCCATCGTCTAAGCGGGGTGATACTCATGGGGTGTCCTTTGGTGCAGGGGGTTCGTCTTCGTTCGGGAGAGGGGATTCGGGGGTCGGTTTCCGCCGTTTCAGAAACTCCCGCACCACCGCATTCACATCCTCCACCGAACCGAAGAAGACTTTCGCGATGTTGGCCTTTTCCTTCTCGTCCGTCAAGCCGTTCGCCATGATCTCGGTCAGCCGCTCGACCGCAATTTCACCCCATTCCGTGGCGCCAAACAGACGAGCCACTTCGAAGTAAATGTCCCGCGCCCGGTAGTAATCCATGATGGCCTCATGGGCACGGGCGGAGAGAAGAAGGGCGTCCGGAAAGACCCGCAGGTCCTTGTTTTCGAAAGCCACCGAGAGCGCAACGTCGTTGGCGGCCTCGAGCGCCCGTCCTTGGGCGAAGAGGAGTGAGGCCCGGGCGAGGTGGTAAAGCCCATAATCGCCGTCGCCGGGATCGGGCAGACGGGCCGCGCTGAGCAGCTTTTCGGCGGCCTCGAACCGGCCGCAGGCGGTTTGGCACATGGCCGCTCGGAGCAGGGCCTCTTGCCGGTCGGGGGACCATTCGGCTTTGGCGGCATGGGAGAAGAGGCGCAGGGCGCGTTCGTAGAGCGCCGTGGCCGCCGGGGTGAGATTGCCCTGATTTCCACGCGTCGCTGCGGCCGCCGCCCGCATCAGATAGAGACCCGCCTCCATGACCGGCGCCAACGCGTTGTTGTCGGGAAGGATCAAAAAGGGGAGAGTCGGCTCGAGAGGTGCCAGCAGGATGTTGGCGGCCGTTTCCCATTGGCGCTGGAGCGTGGCCTCGAAAATGCGGTACTCCTCCAATTCGATGGGAAACCAGGCCGATTGGATCGTCTCGAGCCGGAGCGCCGAGAGCGTGCCCGCAGGCGCGCCGACGGGGCGAAAGAAGACCATGCCCTTCTCGATTCGGACCAGATAGAGTTCCTGTTCCCGGTTCTGGATCATGAGACGGGCCGGGCACTCTCCCGTGACAGCCCCGGCCGCGAAGGAGGGAGGCGCGGGCGTCTGGGCCTTTGCGACAGCGGCCAGGATCAGCAGCACCACGGATGCGGCGCGATGAGCAATCCTCGTCACAGCATCTCCCGGATTCGGGTCAGCAACGTTCGGGCCTCTTCCGTTTCCGGCCGATCGGAAAATTCCGGAAGCGCCAGGAACTCCTCGAGTGTCTCCATCGCCTTTTTTCGCTCGCGGAGGCGGAGAAGCGCTTCGGCCCGGGCGAGATAGGCTTTGGCCGCCCACTCGCGGTGGGCGGTATAGAGGACGTAAATCCGTTCGAAATAGGCGGCCGCTTTGCTGTAGTCACGCCGCTGCAACGCCACCTCTCCCCGCCCGTAGAGCGCCTGGGGCCAGAGCGGACGCCATTCGCGCGCCGCCAGAACGTCGTTGTAGGCCTGATCCGCCTCATCGTACCGCTTGGCCTTGAGATAGATCCGCCCGAGTTGGAGCAGCGCCTCCGCCGCCTCGGGGCTCGAGGCGAACACTTCGCGAACGACCGTCAAATGGCGGATGGCCGCCTCGAAATCCTGCGCGTCTTCAGCATGACGAGCCAGCACCATCCGGGCCGAGAGCGCATAGTCGGTCTCGGGAAAATCCGCCACGATCCGTTCCGCCACCAGCGCTTCGGTATCCCGGTCGTTCCGCTGCTGGGCCTCATCGAGCAACAGTTCAAGGATGGCGGGACTGGCCAGCGCCAGATTCTGGGGATTTCGAAGGTTGTTCATGATGGCAGCCCGGTCGGCCTCCGTGGTTTTCGGGTCATAGAGGAGGAGTCGCTGAAGCCGCAGGGCCAGCACGAGATTCGTTCGGGCCAACGAGGTGCGAAGCAGGTCCCGGGCTTCGCGCCAGCCGAGTGCGGCCAGATCGGGAGGCGCGTCGCGGAGTTTGCCAGCCCACTCGTCGAGGATGAGATCCACACCGAGCGCCTCGCGGTCGTGGCCATATTCCGCCATGGCTTTCCGGTAGAACAGCAGGGCCCGCTCTTTCTCCCCCAGCTGCCACCAGGCATTGCCCTCCCAGTAAAGCGCCTGGGGAATGTTGGACCCTTCGCGGGCCCGCTCGCGGTACCGCTCAAAGTGGGCGATCACGCCGTGATAGTCCTTGAGATCCCGGAAGAGAATTTCTCCAGCCCGAAACGCCGCGAAATTGTAGTGTTCAATATTCAGCTCCAAGGCCAGGGCCTGCTGGTACTCCTCGACGGCACGGCCCAGCTGTCCCCGCGCCCCGGCGATATCCCCCAGAATCAAATGGGCCTCGCCGGCCAGCCGCGTACCCGGATAGCGATCCAGGAAACGCCGCATTTTGTCCTCTGCCCGCTCGAAGAGCGACAGACCATAATCGCAGGTCGCGCTGCGAAAGGCCGCGTCCTCCGCGTAGGAGGAGTTGGGGAAAAAGAGGACCACATGGTCGAAATAGGGCCGCGCCTCGTCGTACTGGCGATCGAAGAGAAACGACATGCCGATCCAGTAGGATCCCTCGACCTCTCGGTCGTTGCCGGGATAATCCCGATTCATCCGGACGAGGCTGGCCACGGCGTTCGAGAACTGCTCCTCCATGAAGTAGGCGTACCCCAGGAGATAGAGGCACTCGACGATGTCGGCATGCTGGGGACTGACGTCCAGCGCGTTGGTGAGCGTCTGGATCACCTGCGGCCAGTTCTGTTGCTGCGCGTAGATCTGCCCGACCGTCAGCGAGACGGTGTCGTAATACTCCCCGGCCGGATAGACCGTCATGTATTCCCGCCCGATCGAGACCGCCTGTTGCCAGGGCTGCACCTGGGCCGCGCAGAAAAAGGAGAGGTAGAGACACTCTTCCATCCGGTCCGGAATCTCCGTCTCGTAAAGGTGATGGAAGAGCTCACGGGCCTCCCGATAACGCTGGATCTCTTGATAGCCGCGTGCGATCCGGTAGCCCAGTTCGGCATCGTAGTTCGGGATCTCGTCCAGCGCCTTGAGCTCCTGTTCGATCTGGCCGATCTCTTCCTGAAGACGGATCAGCTTGCGGATCTGTCCAGGCTCTCGACGGAGCCGGGAAACACTCTTCACGAGCTCCTCCTTGTACTCGGTCGCACGGATCGTAATCACGTCGTGAGGATAGACAACCCGGTAGATCCACAACGAATCCCGATATTTCTCATCCTCGAAAAGGGCGTCACCCGCTTCGAGGAGTGCCAGGTTCAGTGCGACGCTGTAGGAGGCATAGGATTTCGGGTGGAGGAGATAGGGCATCATGTCGTACACGGGCTCGACCCGGAGATCCTTCAGGTAGGAGACCGCGAGCAGTGAAGCCGCCCAGTTGCGCCGCTGAAAATCAGGCGCCGTCCGATACACGTCAAGAAGCAACGGCGCCGCCTGGGCCCATCGTTCCTCGGCCAGATGGCATTTGGCCATACCGATCAGAATATCGGCCCTCCAATCGGGCCCGTAGGTATACGTGCTAAGCGCATCCTGGTAGGCCTTCAGGGCCTTGGCATATTGAGTCTGGAACCGGAAGGCATCGCCGCGGTAGGCAGCCGCCTGCCACGCCCGGGGACCGTGACGGTACTTGCGGAGGTATGTGTCGAACACCGTTTCCGCTTCGGAAAAATGGCCGCAGAGAAAATGAGCCATCCCCAGATTGAAATAGACGCTTTCCATCATGGAGATAATACGGCTTTCCTGACTGTCCGCAAACCAGGTCACCAGCTGGTTGAGGGGGGGGATCGCGTCGAGATAGTTCCCCAGGGAGAGCATTTTGGACGCCGTCTGATACACCTCCTGAGGGGTATCTTGAGCCCAGGCCGAGGGGATCGCCAGAAGGAGGGACACCATCCACGACCGAACGTGGAGGACCAAGAAAACCTGCCGAAGCGCCATGACCGGTCAATCCTAAAACGGCCTGCGCGTGAAGTCAAGGACGGGGGCTCATGCGAACTCGACAAGCGAAGCCTCGGTTGACAGAATAGCTGCGATGATTGCGCCGGAGCGTCTTCATGCCTTGAATCGGAACGACGAGCGCCCCGGGGGGCGTTACGTGCTCCTCTTGATTCAACAGTCCCAACGGGCGTCTTTCAATCATGCGCTTGAATGGGCCATCGAGCGGGCCAATGCCCTGGACCGTCCCCTCCTGGCGGTATTCGGACTGTTCCCCGGCTTTCCCGAAGCCGGGCGGCGCCCCTACCGATTCATGCTGGAAGGATTGGCAGAGACGAAAATCGAATTGGCCCGCCGGGGGATCCGCCTGGTGATCCGCCCCTTTCCCCCCGATGAGGCTGCCCTGTCGCTGGCGGACCAGGCGGCGCTGGTCGTAACCGATGTGGGGTACCTCCGGATTCAACGAGACTGGCGGCGGCGCGTGGGAGCCAACGCCCCCTGCCGGGCCGTGGCCGTCGAATCCGACGCCGTCGTGCCGGTGGAGACGGCCATGCCCAAAGAGGCATGGTCTGCCGCCTCTCTCCGGGCCCATCTGCGCCCGCTGTGGCCACGTTTTCTCGTTCCCTTGGCGGAAGGCCATCCCCGCCGGTCGTCGCTTCGTCTCTCGGTTCCCGGACCATCCCTCGACCTTGATCCCGCGCACCTCGATGACGTGTTGGAGCACCTCGGCATCCGAGAAGGGCCCCCTCCCACCGCTGATTTCCGGGGCGGCCTTCGTGAAGCCCGCCGCCGTCTCGAACGCTTTCTGAGGGAGCGACTGGCGGAGTATCCGAACCGACGGAACGATCCGACGGTGGCCGGAACCTCGGAACTCAGCCCCTATCTCCATTTCGGACAGATCAGTCCGCTCGAAATCGCTCTGGCCGTCCGGGAAGCCTGGCATTCACCGGCGAT
>Ga0209101_1000875_pt1 | contig 24116 bp, 20 predicted proteins | sample ConPoolayeCmetaG_FD_185481 | JGI IMG/M metagenome (GOLD analysis project Ga0209101, IMG submission 185481) | Hot spring microbial mat communities from California, USA to study Microbial Dark Matter (Phase II) - Cone Pool mat layer C metaG... ...
CGTTGACTCCCTGCCTGGGTGAACCCGGCTTTGTTCTGTTTTTCTGTACTCTGGCAGCGTGGACATTGTTTCATCTCTCTATTTTGCCACGAATCCACTCTTTTGGACACTCCCTATCAGGGCGTCAGGCTGGCAATCAAAACCGGCGTGTGGCCTACCGGCTTGCTATTCGTCATTCGTCTGAGGTGCTTCTCCGCGTCCCCCACTCGGTGATGGTGCGCATGATGCCTAGCAGAGAAAGGCCCAACCTCACGGCATCACGTGCAACGGGAGCTTCCGGCATTTTCCCTGTTTTGCCCGTTTCTTCCGCCGCCCGGATGTAGAAGAGCGCGGAAAGCAGCCCGACCATTGCACCGATCAGCCCGCCGATCAAAAGGACGCGCCCGCGCCAGGTGTTGTCTAACTCGGCGCGTTGGGAAAATTGTGCAAGGCTTTGCTCACTGTCCACACATACCTCCAGGTATCAATCTCTGTTAGGCCTGGCCCGGTGGTTCGGATGCTGGGCTTGGTTGGTCGCTTTCAGGGACAATACCGAGCTTTCGGATTGCTTGAGACAGACCACCCAAAACAGCCAGGCCACCGATCATCATTGAAGCAGCCTGCGTCGTTGCTCGGTCTACCGCGAAGTATAGCCGCTTCATACCACGTTGAGCTTCGTTAGTGTAAGGAGGGAGTGTCTGGATCAGCCAGGCCACCCCGTAGATCAACGCAATGGTGACCCCGAGTGCCAGCAACCCAATTAGCAGGAATAGCAGGATCACTAGCATCAGCGAGAAGTCTGCGACAATCGATGTGCCTGCCGAACCGGTAGCCACAAACAGCAAGACAATCCCGGCCAGCAGAAGGATGACCATTAGTGCTACTGGGAACACAATCTGCCAGAACGATTGCCGCCGGAATCGCAGCGTTGACTCAAGCGGGCGTTCTTTCAAGTCATTCATATCTTATATCCCTTCCCCTCGGCACGTCCCTCAGCTAACCTTGTGGCTCTCGTGGGGCAGGCTGAAGCTCGCTACGGGTAGCCAAGAATAGTCGGAGCAACTGTGCCTCGATCAGCCCGCTGATGAGGGACTCATCTACGGTTACCCCATGTTCTTGAAGATACCTGCGTGCCATCTCCATTGCGTAGGCCTTCTTATCCACAGCCGTATTCTGAATTAGCCCCTTCATCCCACTCTGCTCAGCAGCTAAGACTGCCGCTTCAATCGTTGCCTGGAGCAGAGCTTGCCGTGCCTGGGCAGTATCGACGGGTAAGGACGGATTCCGGACCTGGGATGCTAGCTCTGCCTCGACCAACATTGCTAGCCTATTGACATCGATCTGGACGCCGCGCTCGTCGAGAAAATCCTGAGCTAGTTGAACTGCCCTTTGGCGCAACCCTGCGAGGCTGTCAGTAAGGCCGATCTGCCTTGCAGCCGCCACACCCAACACAACTGAACGCTGGATCGCTTCCCAGCGCTCTTCGTCCCCGCTGGTTCGCAGGCGTCGAGTCATGACCCGGAAGTGCTGGATTGCCGCTGCAATCACAATGGGCAGCGCTACAATCAGAAGCCCCTCCGCCAGAAGGGCCAGAAATTCCCGCAGTTCCATCAGTTATTCCTTTTCCCAACCAGCCAATCACCAATCAACCACCCGAACCCAAGCCTATGACAGTTCCGCTGCGTGGGCCACAAACTCCAACAATCGACGCTGAAGATCGGGGCCGTCTGCGCCATCGAAGATGAACGTACCTGGCAAGCTGCTTCCCTCGTAGATCCACAGTGTGCTGTCGCCGGTGGGCGTGAGCGCCTGCATTTCCTCGACGGTCTGTGTCATATCGTTACGGGCCCCAAGCCACAGCGTTGGCATTGAAAGGGCTGCTAGATCGGCATCGGAAACTTCAAGCCCCTGGAAGGAACGTGGCGCAGAGATCACCGCCAGTCCGGCGACTTCCCCATCCTGGGCTGCTGCCTTGATCGCTGCTGTGCCGCCGATTCCCGCGCCGATCAAGATCACTGGCTCGAACTGGTATGCTCTCAGGAAGGCTATGGCAGCGGCGATGTCAGTGGGGGCGCTGACTGGATTGCGCTCGCCGGCGGATAGATTATACCCCCGATAGTCGAAGGTCAGGACACGGAATCCCTGAGCCGCGACCTCCTCCGCGAAGGGCAGCCACTCCGTTTGATCACCAATGTACATCGAGGCCAACACGACGCCCACTGCGCCCTGCCCATACAATGTGCCGTGCAGGGTGAGCCCATCTGTGGTGACAAAGGTAACCGCCCAAGGTCCCGAGCCGCTGAACAGTTCAGATGTGGCTGGAGCCACCGGGGTGATTGGAGGGTCGGGGGAGGGTGTGACTTCCTCTGGAATGTCCTCCACGGGGGTAGCTGTAGGTGTGGTCGCCTGCAATCGCTCGCAGGCGACCATGAAACCGGTCAAGGCGATGCCGAATCCAATCGTCAACAGGCTGCCTGCTCGCGCCAAGCGCACGGCTAATGCTCCTGTAACTGACTGTGCTCCTGAAGCAGGCGCCGATAGGCTCCGCGCCACAGGCTGGCCTTACGAGTGTACTTGGCGATCTTAACCTCTTCGAAGTGCGGCAACACTTTAACCAGCATTGTCGGAAGGTGCTCCCACGACCCATCCAGCACAACCTGCTCAAGCTCCCTCGATGCTGGGCCGGCCCATGACCAGCGCGCCCGGAATCGCTCTGCTTTCACCCAATAGTCGCGCTTCTCCCATGCGGCCACCGAGGCGTCGATCCCCTCGTCAATCTCACGGAAGCAGTATACTAGGAGTGCGGCCATATCCCGCGCCTCCTCATCCAGCTCTGCTTTCTCGCTAAGGCGGCGGATGATCTCAGCAGCTGTCCGCATGATCTGGCTACGCAGCTTACCAGGGCCATCCAGTTTGACAACCCGGCTCATTCTCTCTCCCGATCCGTAAATTGATGTGGTAGAAACACTCCGACAGACCCCATCCAATGCCCTATGACATTAGATCTCCTCGCGCTCCCGCCATGCACGAATGTCTGCCGCGTGTTCTTTCTCGTGCAGGGTAGCATTCTCCTCAATCAGGTAGGTCAGCGGCTCACCCTCCATCCAGTCATAGCTTCGGTTATCCAACAGTAGGCGCTCATCGAAATCCTCTACCATGTGGAGCAGCACGCGATGAACATCCTCAAAATCGGATAGCACGGCCTCAAGCGGTCGCCGTGCGTTAACGTGGTATTGCTCTTCGTTCCATTCGTCAATGTCCTCTATCTGCATCATTGAGGGCATACGATGGTTCTGCGCTTGATTGAGGGCGGTGACCAGCTCTGACTCCCAAGCAACTAGGTGAGCCAACAGGTCCTTGATGCACCATATCCCTACCACACCCGGGCGCATCATTTGATCCGGCGTCACCCCCTGGAGAGCTTCAAGGAGATCGGCGCGGGCCTTCTTCAACTCTTCTAGAACATCCTGCTTCCCCATGCCCGCGATGATAGCTTGGTAGGAATAGGGCGTCAAGCCGGAGCCGCCTGGGAGCGGATAAGGTGATGGGTATTCAGGGCAGTTGTGAGCCATTCCTTGTATAGGCATCCTCGTGGTTATTCACCCCCACCACCCATGAACGCCATTCGGCTGCCAAATCCATATGCTATAATTTCGCCCGCGTGCGTTCTGGGATCCGGTAACAGGAACCACCATGCTCATCTCCCTGATCGTCACCGTCCGCAATGAAGGTGAGAACATCCGCCGGTTGCTTGATTCCCTCCTCCAGCAAACCCGTCTTCCAGACGAGGTGATCATCAGCGATGGCGGTTCCACTGACAACACCCTGGCTGTTCTGGAAGAATATCAAGATCGGCTGCCGCTTAGGATTATCAAAGCGCCGGGAGCGAATATCTCTAAGGGGCGCAATATCGCTATTCGTGCCGCTTCGTATCAGGTCATTGCTGTAACTGATGCTGGTGTCCGCTTGCACCCGGAGTGGTTGGCGAAGATCACCGCCCCGTTCAACGACCCGCAAACTCAAGCAGTGGCCGGGTTCTTCCTGCCCGACCCGCACACTCCGTTTGAGGTGGCGCTGGGGGCAACTGTCCTACCTGTTGAGAGCGATGTTGCCCCGGAGCGATTCATGCCGTCCAGTCGCTCGGTGGCGTTCCGGCTGGCAATATGGGAAGCCGTGGGCGGCTACCCAGAGTGGCTAGACTACTGCGAAGACTTGATTTTTGATTTCCGCCTAGTCGCTCGGGTAGGGCCATTCCGCTTTGAACCAGGGGCCTTGGTGTACTACCGACCACGTACCACACTGCACGAGTTCTTCCGGCAGTATTACCTCTATGCGCGGGGGGATGGCAAGGCCAATCTATTCCCGCTCCGCCACCTTATCCGTTATCTGACTTATCCTATTGCTCTGCCAGCCATTCTGGCGATGGTGGTGATGGATCGTCCATTGTGGCTGCTGGCGCTGATCCCAGCCGGGCTATATCTGTTCGGGCCGGCGTATCGGCGACTGATCGGGCAATGGGGGCCACTGAATTGGCGCGAGCGGCTGGCCGCAGCGGCATGGATTCCGGTGATCCGCGTTGCGGGAGATGTTGCTAAGATGGTTGGCTATCCAGTTGGCTGGGTTTGGCGGCTACGACATCATCCGCCAGAATGGCGGATTAGCCCTCTCAAGTCCAGCGACCCCGTAATATCGGTGTACCGGGGGGCATGGCTTAAGCAGGACGTGGCACTCAGCAGCCGGATCAACCTGGTTGATAAACCAGGGCTGTTGCGCAATCTGGCAATCCTGATCACACGCACAGGTGATGGGCTTTCCTTCCTGGTTGGGATGGGGCTGCTATACCTGTTTGGCTCCCCTTACTGGCGTGCGTTGGTGCTGGTCTGGCTGCTGGCTGATCTGGCCGCGTTCATCCTGGTGCAGATCGTCAAAGCAATGATCCAACGACCACGTCCGCTGGGTGAGTGGGGGAAAGTATACCGGATGATGGACCCTCATTCGTTTCCCTCTGGTCATGCAGCGCGAGGCGGGGTACTGGCAGCTATTGGCTTACTGTTAATGCCGCTACCCATCAGTCCCCTGGTAGCTGCATGGGGCTTGTTGATCGCTTTATCGCGGGTGGCTCTGGGCGTTCACTATCTCTCAGACGTGGCAGTGGGGTTTGTGCTCGGCGCAGTGGTAGGGAGTGTAGTAGCTCTGGTGGTGCGGTGAGATAGACAGGCTGCTGAATATGTCTCAGCAGAGCAATATCCCCCTTCCCCGATCGCTGACGGAGAGCCAGATCGTCTCGTTGCTGCTGATCGCTGCGGTTGGCTTTAACTTCATCACCTTTGCGCCAGAGGCCGCGATCCCAACCCCGTACCTAAACGACAGCGTTCTGCATATCCTAGCCCTGGAGCAGACGGTTCAGGCGTTGCGCACAGGGCACGATCCAACTGACTTCTGGCTGGCCCCTATCGTGATGGGCTACCCGTTGCCGCATCACTACCAGCACCTTGCCTACGTGTTTCCCGCGCTGCTCTACCTTCCTCTTCAGAACGTTCTCACCGTTGCACAGTTTTACCGCTGGCTTCTGGTGGTATTATGGAGTATCTTTCCGCTCTCGATCTATGTGTCAATGCGACGCTTTGGCTTCTCCACTCTGGCCGCCGGGCTGAGCGGGCTGATTGCCTCACTTCTGTCTAGCAACGGTCTGTACGGCTTCGAGGCAGGGAGCTACGCCTGGCGAGGTTTTGGGCTGTATACCCAACTGTGGGCGATGATCTTCATGCCCCTGGCGCTAGGGCAGGGATATGCTGCTATACGCGATGGACAAGGGTTTGCCCTCTCCGCACTGCTGTTGGCTGCTACGCTGTTGAGCCACTTGGTAATGGGGTATATCACCACCCTATCGTTGTATTTGCTGGTAATCCTGCCAGTGCTCGGCTCGCCAGAAGAGGCGCGCCCAGAGACGGTCGGGCGTAGGCTAGCAAGATTACTGCTGATTCTGGCCCTATGCGGGTTAGTGACGGCTTATTTTTTCTGCCCGTTTCTCGTCGATCGAACTTATCTAAACCGGAGCGTCTGGGAGGCACAATCGAAATACGACTCGCTGGGACATCAAGCAGTGCTTGACAGTTTGCTGCGGGGCGAGACCTTCGACCACGATCGGCTGCCGATACTGACCGTTTTAATCGGGGTGGGGTTGGCGATCGGCATCCTGCGGTGGCGTGAAGAGCAGAGCCGCTTTCTTGTCGTTCTGTTTGGCACCTGGCTACTGCTGTACTTTGGTCGCCCGACATGGGGCGCGCTACTTGACTTACTACCTCTATCACATGATCTCCATTTGCACCGGTTCAGTGCGGGGGTTCATCTGGCAGGTATTTACCTGGCTGGGACGGCGCTATCTGCGATCTGGCTGGTTGTGGTTGGAAGCCCTCGTGCAAAGAGTAACACGCGGGGCCATTTGCCCCATCCGGTCGGGAAAGATAAGCTGGCGATCCGCATCCGGAGAAGGGAGCGGGTCTGGGTCGCGCTGTTGCTGACGGCGCTGCTCGTTACCTCCCTCTTCGCTGAGCGCTCTAGCTTTCTGGCTCAGAACGCAGCTTGGCTGCGCGAGGGCATGGCGGATTACATCGCTGAGCGGGCTGATTTTGAGGCTCTATTAGCCAAGCTGCACGAACTGCCAGCCGGGAGGGTCTATGCCGGGCTGGGGGCCAACTGGGGAGCACGCTTCAGGGTCGGGTTTGCGCCGGTATACGCATTGCTAACAGGGCACGGGGTTGACACGGTAGGCTACGCTTACCATGCCCTCTCCTTGAACGCCGATGCCATGCTGGCTTTTGACGAGACCCGAATCGACCACTATGACCTGTTCGGGGTGCGTTATACGGTCGGCCCACCGGACCATACTTTCCCCTATTGGGTACGGCCTGTGCAACGCTTCGGGCGTTTCTGGCTATATGAGACCTCTGCGAGCGGCCTTTCCGAGGTTGTGCCGACCGGGCCCACTTATGCCGGAGATCGGCAAACCTTCTCTCAGGCGATGCTAGGGTGGATGGGTCGCCCGCGCCAGCCGCTTACTCCCCATCCTATTGTGATCCTAGTAGGGAAAGAGGTGGGCAGCGATCCCGCTGTACGGCCACTGAGCGAGCTGGCTGGCGCCGATCCGTTCCCATCACCCGACAGGCCGTTGGGCCGGGTGCTGGAGGAGAATACTGGGCCAGGTTCTTACTCTGTGCGGGTTGCGATCATCCGCCCATCTATGTTGATGCTTAAAGTCACCTATCATCCGGGCTGGCATGTAGCAGTGAATGGCGAAGCTGTGCAGCCGGTGATGCTTATGCCGAGCTATCTCGGCGTGCCGCTAGAGGTCGGTGAGCATGAGGTACACTTTGACTACCGCCCCGAACCCTTACGAGCGCCATTGATGATCGGTGGGCTGCTCTCAACCCTCTTGATCACGCTGGGCGAGTGGCAGATCGAGCGGCTCTGGCCGTGGTTGCATCGCGCGGGGCTTCGGTTGCCAATAGCACCTCGTGGCTAAGCGTTTGGCCAAAAGAGTTTTCGGCCAAACAGCCCGTTTCACGGAAAGTCTTTGACGAATCACTTGCCCAGCTTGTCTTTCAAGATTTAGGATAATGCGGTTACGGTGGGAGGTTTGGATGCTCGCCAAGGTCAAAAGCTGCGCCCTGGTCGGGCTAGAAGCGACATTGGTTGATGTGGAAGTTCATTCCGCAGGTGGGATGCCCGCTATCACGCTGGTGGGACTGCCTAGCATCTCAGTGAGGGAATCCAAAGACCGGGTTTGGTCGGCGATCCGCAACTGTGGGTTACAGTTCCCCGGCGGGCGATTGACCATTAATCTAGCGCCTGCTGATCTGCGTAAAGAAAGCCCGGCCTACGATCTCGCTATCGCTCTGGGAGTGTTGGCGGCCAGCGGGCAAATCCCTCCCGATGCAGTGAATGACGCACTCGTCATGGGCGAGTTATCGCTAGATGGGGTGGTTCGGCACGTACGAGGCGTGATTGCGGCGGCAACACTGGCACGCTCTCTTGAACTTGACCGCCTCTTCGTTCCAGCAGCAGATGCTGCCGAGGCGGCATTGGTTCCTGGTGTCGAGATCATCCCGGTTGATCATTTGATTTCGCTTGTTGAGCACCTGCTGGGGTTGGATACTATCCCGCCATACAACGCAGAAGGTGCTAGCCTTGTGAGAGCTGCTCCTCGCTACGACATCGACTTCGCCGACGTGAAGGGGCAAGAATTAGTCAAAAGAGCGCTCGAAGTGGCGGCTGCAGGCGCACATAATGTGGTAATGACGGGGCCGCCTGGCGCGGGCAAGACCTTGCTGGCTCGAGCAGTGCCGGGCATCTTGCCAGAGATGACCATTGACGAGGCACTGGAAGTCACCCGCATTTACTCGGTAGCGGATATGCTTAATGGCGTGGGGTTGGTGCGCCAACGCCCATTCCGCGCGCCTCACCACACGATCAGCCACGCCGGATTAGTCGGCGGGGGAAGTTGGCCCCGCCCCGGTGAGGCTAGTCTGGCCCATTGTGGGGTGCTCTTTCTAGATGAACTTCCGGAGTTTGGGCATGCCCTTGAGACATTGCGACAACCGATGGAAGATCGGGTTGTCACCATCAGCCGCGCAGCAAGGGCGCTGACCTTCCCAGCTAACTTCATGCTGATTGGCGCTTCTAATCCGTGCCCGTGTGGTTACTATGGGGATTTGATGAAACCATGCACCTGCTCCCAGGCAGCTATCACCCGTTACCAACAACGCATATCGGGCCCCTTAATGGACCGTATCGACATCCATATTACCGTGCCGCGTGTGGACTACGACAAGCTGGCGGACGATCGGCGGGGCGAGGCCTCTGAGGTTATCAGAGCGCGGGTACAGGCAGCTCGCGACCGGCAAGCGGCGCGATTTAAGGGAACACGGTTACTAAGCAACGCTGATATGGGTGCGCGGGAGATCCAGGTTCATGCGAAACTCGATGCAGAAGGGGAGAGCTTGATGCGCTCAGCGATGGTACGGATGCACCTCAGTGCGCGAGGATATCACCGAATACTGAAACTTGCGCGGACGATTGCCGATCTTGAGGCAAGCGATGTCATCCGAACGCATCATCTGGCTGAGGCACTACAGTACCGGCGGAGCGAGGGATAAGTTGATGTTCCTGGGTGTAGACAATTGCACGCTTGGGGGCAAATGGTGACAGCGGGAGACTTTTTTCTGACTCGAGCATCCTGCGCTGGATGCTGATGCCTCCCCCTACCTACAAGAAGTGATGATATGGATCATCGGGTGTTTTCCTCACTGGTCGTGCAGTTGCCCGCTGGTAGGCTTTCCACTAGCCAGGCTGATAAGCAGGCCCATTCGAAGGACGAGTCCTTCCACCCGCCTCATGCCCCAGACCTGATAGTCTGGCCAGAGAGCACGGAGGAAGTTAGCCTGGTGCTGCAGTGGGCTAACGAACGCGGCCTTCCTGTCACTGCCTGGGGGGGTGGGACTAGCCTGGAAGGTAATCCGATCCCAGCACAGGGCGGGATCGTCCTCGACATGACGCGAATGGACCGGATCGTTGAGGTGCTCGCAGATGATTTCCTGGCACGTGTGCAGCCAGGCATCATCGGCGACGAACTCAACAAGCAACTCAGCCGATATGGATTGTTCTTCCCGGCATTACCTGGCAGCTCCAACGTAGCGACCATCGGGGGGATGATTGCCAACAATGCAGGCGGGATGATCGCAGCGCGGTATGGGGTAGTGGGCGATAACGTGCTAGCGCTGGAGGTGGTGCTAGCCGACGGCACGATCCTCCGCACCGGCAGCCACTCGCTGAAGAGCGTGGCTGGATATGATCTGATCAGCCTGTTTGTGGGATCGGAGGGGACGCTGGGGATTATCACCGAGGCGACGCTGCGGCTACGCGGCCTGCCGCCCGGTAGGTTGGTCATGCTGGCCTCCTTCGACGATGTGCAGAACGCGGGTGATGCCGCGCGGGACCTGGTAGGATCGGGCATCCAGCTCGCGGCGCTGGAACTAATGGATGCGGAGTTTGTGAAGCTAGCGAACCAAGCTAAGGGTCTGAATTGGCGAATCGCTCCAACCCTGCTGATCGAATTGCATGGAATCCCTCAAGGCCTAGCCATTGATGCGGCACTAGCCGAGACACTGTGCCGCGATCACGGGTGCGCTACATTCGAACGCGCCACTGCCACGCACGATCAGAACCGGTTGTGGGAAGCGCGTCGAGGCGTACGACCTGCCGTGCGGACATTGCTGCCGAATCAGGGCGTGCTGGCAGGAGACATTGGTGTGCCTCTGTCAGCTATCCCCGGCTTGATCCGCAAAGCACAGGAATTGGGCCGAGAGCACAGCACCCGCATTGTGACCTACGGCCACGCCGGGGACGGGAACTTCCATATCTGGGCGCTGTATGAGCTGAGCGATCCTGCCTCGCAGGAGCGAGCACGCGAGGTCAACGAGGCACTCATCCGGTATGCCCTCTCTGTAGGTGGCACATGTGCAGCAGAGCACGGGATCGGACTCGGTAAGCAGAAATTCCTGCTGCTGGAGCACCCTTCCAGCACACCGATAATGCTCGCTATCAAGCGGTTGCTTGACCCAAAGGGGATTCTCAATCCGGGGAAGATATTCCCGCCGGGCCTCGACGTTACTTGATCTCTTTACTTGGTCTCTTTCCATTGCCCCTCATGGGGAAGGGTCGGAGTGAGGATCATCGCGGTGTATGATGCGAAGACTCTTTGGAGAGGGTAGGGTTTGTGTCCAAGCTGCAGGGCGGTTTGACTCTCAGGTATCGCCGCTATGGCGATCTCATGGGTTGTCTTCGCCAGGCGGAGGGGGAACTAGCTCGTGGATGTTGTGTTTGACCGCATAAGCAGCAGCCTCAGCGCGGTTGGAGGCCCCAATCTTCGCCAGCACGCTGCTGACGTAGTTGCGTACCGTTCCTTCACCCAGGTACAGCTTCACCGCGATTTGCCGGTTGGTAAGTCCCTGCGCCACTAATGCCAACACGGCTAACTCCTGAGGCGTAAGGTCAGCGAAAGCAGCCACATGCTGTGCCTCCCGCGCTTTGCGCATCTCCGAGAACACTGTGACAGTCATCGCCGGATCGAGCATCCCTTCGCCCCGACTGACACGATCTACCGCCTGCACCAGCTCATTGTCGCCGATTCGTTTCAGCACATAGCCGGCTGCTCCAGCCTGGATCGCGGCAAACAGCAATTCGTCCTCCGCATAGGAGGTCAGCATAATGACTCTACATCCTTCGACCGTCTGCACGATCTGCCGGCAGGCTTCAATGCCCGATAGGCCCGGCATACGGATATCCAGTACTGCCACATCGGGCTTCACTTCCTGAGCTTTGGCAATCGCTTCTTCACCGGTTGCTGCCTCAGCCACAACCCGGAATTGCTCCTGCCGCTCCAACAGCGCTCGCAGCCCGGCCCGCACGACGGAATGGTCATCTGCGATCAAAATCCGTACAATCTTAGACATAGACGTCTACCATATTCCTGAGTCGGAGTCGCCCGTTCCGGGATAAATCGGATTGGATTCGTATCAAGTTTAGCCTCGTAGTCCTGCACCGCAAGTCATATGACCAGCGACGAGCATTCCCTTAGCCACCCGCTTGGCAATATGAGCACTATTTTAGCGCGTCTCAACGAGATCGCTTCTCTGGTCACGCACGCTGCGGAAGCGGAGACTATCGAGGAAGTTCTGGAGCGAATCGCTCAGGTCTCGCGTGAGCTGGTACAAGCCCGCTACGCAGCACTTGGGGTTCCCGATGGGAAAAGTGGGCTTCGCTATTTCAAAGTTGCGGGGATCAGCCCGGAGCAGATTCGGCACATTGGCCACCTCCCGCAAGGGCGCGGTTTGTTGGGTGTACTGATCAAGGAGCGCCGGCCTCTCCGCATTGATCGTATCCAGGACGACCCGCGCTCAGCGGGGTTCTGTGTGGGCCATCCCCATATGACCAGTTTGCTGGGTGTGCCGATCCTGATGGGCCATGAGTTATATGGGATACTCTATCTATGCGACCGGGTAGATGGTTTGCCATTCTCCGAGCACGATCAATGGCTGATTGAAATCATGGCAAGCTATGCAGCTTTGGCAATTGCCGGAACACATATGCGCGAACAATACAGCCGCCTAGCGATGCTAGAGGAACGTGAGCGGATCAGTATGGAGTTGCACGATGGGATCATCCAAAGCCTCTACGCCGTAGGAATGCAGATTGATCTGATGCGGACTGCTGCAGAAGGTCGCCAAGTGGCGGAGTTTCAACAGATTATCCAGGGTCTTAACCAGGTGATCGAGGACATCCGTAGCTACATCCAGAACCTCAAGGCGGCCAGTTATAACCAAAAAACCATTCGTGAATGTTTTGAGGAACTTCTAACGCGCGTTCATATCCCGCAGAAGCTCTCAGTCGAGATCGAGGCACCTGATCTACGCGCTCCATTCGCGCCTCACACATTCGAGGCGCTATGTCAGATCACTCATGAGGCAATTAGCAATACCATTCGCCATGCTGATGCCACTCACTTGAAGATCATCGTCTCCTACCGTGACGAGGTGGTGGAAGTCCAGATTGCGGACAATGGTCGCGGGTTCGACTCAAGTGAGGCACAGGATTGCAAGGGCCTGGGATTGCGCAACATCCAGCAGCGAGCGAGACTGCATGGCGGTCGGGTGGATATTCTCACTGCACCGGGTCAAGGAACCCAGCTTACGGTTAATATCCCTATCAAGCCATCCTCATAACCACAGGGACCCATTTTGGCGTAAGCGAGTCGCTGGCTCCGGGCCTTTCATCAGCAGGTATGCAACGAGGGAAGTGACATCCATCACCCGCATCCAAGTACCAACGTCTTGGCGTAAGGTCCTATCGTATACGTATCATCAAGGCACTCCTGCAAAGTCGGACTGAGTGTGGCTCTGTGCCCATTGGACACGTTCGAACTAAGCAGAAAACTCACGAGGGACATTGGCCTGCAAGCAAGAGGAATTGCCGGTGGGGCTGCGCCACATGAATGTGTCTGACATCATGACCGCAAAGCCGGTCACCATTCATCAGGATAGCACGCTGCGACAGGCGCTCGAAGCAATGGAACAGGCTGGCTGTCACCACCTTCCTGTGTTGAGCGCGGACGGGCATCTGGTTGGCATTCTCAGTGACCGGGACATTCGCAAGGCGCTGAACCTTCCCCAAGTGCTGCGTGAGCACTGGGAGGATGATGACCTAGCAAATCACCTGATGGTCAGAACGTTGATGACCCCGGCGCCAATCACAACCGAGCCAGATGCTTCGTCTGAGGAAGCTGCCCGCCTGATGCTGGTCAACCGGATCAGTTGTTTGCCAGTGATGCGGAGCGAGACACTGGTCGGTATTGTGACCAAGTCCGACATCCTCATGGCCTTCATGCGGATGGCGAAGTCGGTCCCCACCTGATATTCTAAAAAATAGCCCTTACATGGCGAACTGAACCCCGGCGGCCTTTCTACAGGCCGCCGATCTGTTGCGCCGGTCACATCCATCCTTGACGTATTGGAGCTGCCGGGTAGGCGTGGATCGGCCCTGACAGGAGGGGATATGTCCCTTATCCATACACGCACGTTCCGGGTACGCCACTACGAGTGCGATGCCTATGGACATGTCAATAATGCCAACTATCTGCACTACATGCAGGAGGCCGCCTTCGACGCTTCGGCGGCAGCAGGCTATGATCTGGCCCGCTACGACGCAATGGGCCGCTTGTGGTTGATCCATGAAACGGATGTGGAGTACCTCCAGCCACTGCGCTATGGAGACTCTGTCGAGGTCAGGACATGGGTATTGGATTTCCGAGGGGTAAGGTCACGGCGGGCCTACGAGTTCCGCGACATGGAATCCGGAAGCATGGTCGCACGAGCGCAAACAGACTGGGTATTTCTTGATGCCACAACTCTGCGACCTGCGCCGATCCCCCGCGAGTTGAGGGAGGCTTTCTCCCCAGAGGGTGTACCAATCAAGGCCCAACCTCGCGAACGGTTCCCTACTCCTCCTGAGCCGCCACGAGGCACCTTCCGAATGCGCCGATGTGTCGAGTGGCGCGACATTGACCCTATGAAGCATGTCAATAACGCGACCTATCTGTCCTATATGGATGAGTGTGGTATGGAGGTCAGTGAAGCGCATGGCTGGCCTATACAGCGCATGGGGGAGGCCGGGTTTGCCATCGTAGCGCGGCGTTGTCGGATCGAGTACCGGGAACCCGCCATCTACGGAGATGAGCTGGAGCTAGCAACATTCGTCTCTGAACTGCGCCATGCGAGCGCAACGCGATGCTATATCATCACGCGCGCGTGGAGCGGAAGTGTCCTGGCGCAGGCGCGAGTTCTGTACGTGTGGGTGGACGTACGCACTGGGAAACCAATCCATATCCCCGCAGAGTTCATAAGTGACTTTGCGGCGAATCTTGCCCCTGGCGCTCTCCCTCCCCAATCAAGATTACGTTAGGTGAACCTACGTACCCCATCTGCGGCCCTCGCAATAGCTTTCACGATCCACAACTGCTCTCCCCTTGCACAATCCGCTTAGCGAGTCTCCGCTTCATCGCCCGCCCAACTACCCTTAACCGCAGCCACAAACTGCTCGCTTTAGCAGTCAGTTTTTCTTCTTCGGACTTCTATCACCTCTCATTACGCCCTCATCTTGCGGCGAAAAAGCGCACGATTGCGTCCACTTTACCGGGGATGTATACTGATCACCATGCCACCGATGGGACAGCAATTGAAGTAAGGGCTTGAGGCTATGGGTGACCAGGACGCATACCAAGCAGCGATGCAAGAGGCGGCCAACGCGGCTTGGGATCGGAATTGGGAGCGGGCTATCCGTGAGTACCAGCGCGCCATCGAGCTTTCCCCTAGTGATCCCCAGGCTTTGGCTGGCTTGGCTCTCAGCCTGATAGAGGCAGGCCGCCTTGATGAAGCCCTGATTGCATATGAGCGGGTCAGCCAGCTCGTGCCCGGCGATCCACTGCCGCATGAGAAGATGGCGGAGATATACGAACAAACCGGACGGCCCGCTGAGGCTGCTAAGAAGTATGCTGCGGCTGGCGAGATCTATCTAGCCCGCAAGGACCTGGAGCGTGCCCTTCCCAACTGGCAGTGGGCCGCCTACCTCGATCCTGACCTTCCTCAACCGCACATGCGGCTGGCGGTTGTCTATGAGCGCGACGGGCAGACACTACACCAAGCCATTTATGAGTATCTAGAACTGGCACGGCTTCTCCAGGCTTACGGCCAACTTCAGAAAGCCGAGCAGGCCCTTCAGCGCGCCCGTAGGCTCGATCCTCTCAACACCGATGTCCGGGATGCGCTGGATGATCTGAAACGCGGCAACCCGATCCAGCGCCCCCAAGTACCCGCCCCTAAGCCCAAGTCCAGGCCCGGCACCAGCCCCTTGACAGTGGAAGAGGAATTTCTCCCGCCCGGCGAAACCGAGGATAAGGCAGAACAACCGCGCACTCTTGCTGATGAAACGGCCCGTCATGCGCTGGGCACGCTGGCTGACCTGGTCTGGGCCGGTCAGGTTCCTAACTCCGCAGTAGCGCCGCTGATGCAGGCGATGGATCTCCATCAGATCGGTGATGCTGAGCGCGCTATTGCAGCGTACAAGAAGGCTTTTGAGGAGGGCCTGGATCATCCAGCCTTGCGCTTTAATCTGGGATTGCTCTACCAGTACGCGCACCATGCAGAGGAAGCGCTTCCCCTGCTCGCTCAAGCCAGCGCTGATCCAGATTACGCCATCGCTTCGAACCTGTGTATGGGTTTGGCTTATCTGTCACAAGATGATGTGCAGAATGCTGCTCGCTATCTGGTGCTGGCTCTGCGCGGCGTGGATCAGATGCTCAATGCCCGCTTCGATGCGAAAGGCTACGACCGGCTGTTAAACGGGCTGGGCGAACAAGGTCGCGATCAGCAGGCTGAGCTGTGCAAGGCCCTGGCTATTGCACTGAATGATCCTGGCTGGCGAAGCAAGCTGGGTAATGCTCTGGCGGGTTACGCTGCTCAGGGAAAGAACAATTATGTGTCGGACCTGCTGGAGCTGCTGATCGAAGGTGGCCGTCCGGAGATTGCCGAGATAATGCAGCGCATTGACATGTTTATAGCACGCAATATGCTTCGGATGGCCATGGACGAGGCTCACTATGCCATCCAACGATCCCCCGACTACTTGCCTGCCCATCGCAGTATAGCCGATATTCTGATTAGGGAGGGGCGGGCCCAGGATGCGGCGGTAAAGATTAACCTTGTCGCGAGCACCTACCTGCACCGAGGCAATGTTGAAAAAGCCGCCGATCTCTTTGCTGAGGCGATCCGACTGTGGCCTGCTGACATGGCTGCCCGTGAGCGAGTGATCGACATGCTCAAGGTGCAGGGCCGCGTCGGTGAGGTCATGCGGCACTACCAGGAAATGGCCGACCTATATTACCGCCTGCGAGCCGATCCGGAGCAGGCCATTAGCATTTACAATCAGGCGCTGGCCTATGGATCGCACCATGGCGCTGATGTAGCCTCACAGGTAGCAATTTTGAAGGCTCTAGCCGATATTGAGTCGCAGCGCCTGAATTGGCGCGAGGCGATGGGCTATTACGACAGGATCGTGACCCTGGCTCCCGGTGATCACGATGCAGCCCTGGCATTGATCGACCTCCACTTCCAGATGGGGCAGCCTGATCGGGCGATCAAGGCGTTGGATGACTACATGCGTTTCTGCGTAACCAGCGGCAATACCGGCCCTATCCTCACCACGCTCGAAGAGCAGACCCGACGCCATCCCGATGAGCCGGCCCTCCGTCAGCGACTGGCCGATGTGTATCGCCAGCAGAAGCGTTACCCGGAGGCTGTCGCTCAGTTGGATGCTCTCGGCGAATTGTACTTGGACAGTGGTCGCAAAGAAGCGGCCATTGGCGTGATTCGCAAGATTATCTCGCTCAGCCCGCCCGATGTGGAGGGCTACCGCCGACTCTTGGAGCAACTGGAAGGGAGCGGCTAGCAACACCCCGTTGTTACCTCCCAACAAAGGGCCACAGGGTGGCTGCCAGCCGATAGCCAATCCGATCCCCTACAGCTCGACTCGGTTGAGGAGTGGTGGGCCTGCAAGAGATTCTATGGGCACTTCAGAATCTGCCGCGAAGTTGGCAGAATATTCTTGACCTTCTGCTGGTAGCGTCTGTTTTTTACGCCATCCTTCAGTTGGTGCGTGGCACGCGCGCGGCGACCCTGCTGCGCGGCATCGGGATCGTCTTGATCCTGGTCTGGTCGCTATCCTTCCTGCTCAATCTTCAAGCCTTTTCGTGGCTGCTCAGTCGCACACTGACCGCTTTGGCTGTCGCACTGCCGGTAATCTTTCAGGAAGAGCTGCGCCGCTGGTTAGATCGGGTTGGGCGCGTGTTACCCCTCTCCGCTGAGGGGGCACACACAGCCAAACCAGAGGGCCTGGTCAACGACATCGCCGATGCCGCTCGTTACCTCTCCCGGCGGCGGCATGGTGCATTGATCGTACTGGAGCGCGATACAGGTCTACAAGAGTACATTGAGACCGGGGTGATAATGGATGCTTTGGTGAGCAGTGAGCTGATACAAACCACCTTTTTCCCAAACACCGCTTTGCATGATGGCGCAGCCATTATTCGCGGCAATCGGCTTGTGGCCGGAGCCTGTACTCTGCCCATCTCCTCCTCCCGCCGTCTACCCGACAGCCAGATGGGCCTGCGTCATCGGGCCGCACTGGGCATCAGTGAGGTCAGTGACGCAGTAGCGGTCGTCGTTTCAGAGGAGACCGGTCGCATCTCCATTGTGGTGGGCGGACGGTTCATTCGTGGTATTGATGCAGAGCGCCTAGCGGTGATCCTGGGTGAGTACATCGAACAGAAGCCACCGCCAGGCTTGCTCGGCTGGCTCTTGCGCCTCCGCCGGACGGCCTGAACATGCAACTCCTTCGGCAGCTCCGCTCGAATCTGACTTCTCCGGTATTGGCCCTTTTGCTTGCGCTGACGGTGTGGATCGTCGCCAGCCTGGAGGAGAATCCGCCTGAGGAGGCCGATCTGCCAACGCCGATCCAAATTGATGTGGTGGGGTTGGCTCCGGGTTTGGTAATTACCAACGATTACACCGACACCGCCCGCGTGCGCCTGCGCGCGCCGCGCCAAACTTGGCGGTCGCTATCAGCAGAAGATGTATTGGTGACCGCTGATCTGACTGGCATGGGACCGGGTACGCACCAAGTTGACCTCGAGTTCCGCATCAATGCCCAAGCGATCCTGGTCGCTGCCAACCCGAACCATATCCGCATTGTACTGGAGGAGCGCCGCGAACGCGAGATGCCCGTACAGTTGACCCTTGAGGGGCAAACCGCCATCGGATATAGCAGCGATGAGCCGATCCTGAATCCCCCCATCGTATCGGTGCAGGGACCACGCTCCCGCGTTGATCTGATCAGCGAAGTACGAGCAACAGTTTCCATCGAAGGGCAGCGTGACACCTACCGCAGCGATGTCCCGCTGGTGGCTTTAGATAGCGACGGTAGCCGGGTTGAGGGCGTGGCGATTGTGCCGTCCAGCGTCAATGTAACCATTCCTGTTCGACAAGAAGCGGGCTTCCGTAACATCACGATCCTCGTGCAGACCGTTGGTCGTCCTGCCCCTGGCTATTACATGACTGGTATCACCACCACGCCACAAACGGTCACCGTCCAAGGTGATCCTGCTGTGATTGAGGCAATGCAGCCCTACGCTGAAACCCAGACTATCGACCTGACTAACTTGACCGACGATCTGATCGTTCAGGTTCCGTTGGAATTGCCAACCGGCGTGTCGCTGGTCGGCGATCAAACGGTCACTGTCCTGATCTCGATTGCGGCGCAACTCAGCAGCCGCACAGTGCTCGATGTCCCTGTTGAAGTGGTGGGGCTGGATGATGAACTTGCTGCTGAGCTATTGCCTTCGGCCATTGATGTGATCCTCTCCGGGCCGATCGCCATATTGGATAGCCTGAATCCTCAGCAGGACCTACGCGCTGTGGTTGATCTGACCAATCGGGGGCCTGGAATCTACCAGATCGAGCCACAAGTAGGAGTTCTTCCTAGCGATATTCTGGTAGAATCCGTGCTCCCGTTGGTGATTCAGGTACAGGTGACACCCAAGCAAGGCCAATAAATATATGGCGGAGCTTCCTCTGGTAGCCCTTGTTGGCCGTCCGAACGTCGGCAAATCGACGCTGTTCAACCGAATCATCGGTCAACGGCGGGCAATTGTCCATGAGCGCCCCGGCACCACCCGCGACCGCCAGCAAGCGGAAGCGGAATGGAATGGTCGTGCTTTCGTCCTGGTCGACACAGGGGGGCTGGAAGTGTTCGAGACAGTGTCGGCGGCCCCTGCTATGCCGTTGGCGGAAGACTCGGCTCAATATCTCGACCCTATGCGCCGGCAGGTGGAGATCGCCATTGCCGAGGCTGACGTGATCGTGTTCGTTGTCGATCTGCTGGATGGGATCACCGCTGCGGATCAGGAGATAGCCGACCTATTACGGCGCACTAGCAAGCCGATCATCGTTGCTGCTAGCAAAGGGGATAACCCTGCTCGTCGCGCCCTCTCGGTCGAATTCTATGGCCTGGGAATAGGTGAGGTCTATCCTGTGTCAGGGCTGCATGGATCGGGCGTGGGCGATCTGCTCGACGCGGTGGTGGGTGCGCTGCCCTTGCGCCCCCTGGAACTTGAGACGACCGATGATTCTCTGAAGATCGCTATCCTGGGACGGCCCAACGTCGGCAAGTCATCATTACTCAACCGGCTTTTAGGCGAGGAACGGGTCATTGTCAGCCCGGTAGCGGGTACGACCCGCGATGCCATCGATACTCATCTAACCTGGCAAGGTGAACCGATCACTCTGATCGACACCGCCGGGATCCGCCGCCGGGGGAAGATCGAGCATGGTGCGCCGGAGCAGTACAGCGTTCTCCGTGCGCTCAAGGCCCTTAAGCGGGCAGATGTGTGTTTACTACTAATCGATGCGACCCAAGGTGTCGCCGCGCAGGACGCACACATCGCTGGCTATATCATCGATGAGCGCAAGAGTGTGATCGTGCTGGTCAACAAGTGGGATGCTGTTGAAAAAGACTCCTACACCCTGAGCGAGTTTATGGTTCAGGTGCGTGAGGTGCTTAAGTTCATGCCCTACGTGCCAGTCGAGTTCATCTCTGCCAAAACTGGCTTGCGCGTCAGTCGGGTCCTGCCCCTAGCAAAGCAAGTGCACGAAGAACGGTTTGCTCGCATTCCGACCTCGGAGGTTAACCGCATCGTGCGCGACGCCGTCGCGCGCCAGGCTCCGCCGATCAAATCGGGGCGGCGGCTGAAGATCCGCTATGCTAGCCAAGTCGCTCTTGATCCCCCCAAGTTCCTGTTCCATGTCAATGATGTGGATTTGGTCCACTTCTCCTATCAACGATACCTGGAGAACCAGATTCGAGCCGTGTACCCCTTCACTGGCACACCTATTGAGATGGAATTCCGTGCCAGCAAGAAATGAGGTCGAGATCAGCAACGACTTCCTATTCTTCCCTTCGCATCACCCGCACCAGTGCTGCACCGCCATACAACCCCACGTCCTCCCGTAACTGGGCCAGCACGATCTGGGTCTTCTGCCAGTAGATCGGGTGGATCACATATTCTTGCACCGCCTTGTGGAGTGGCTTAAACAGAAGGTCGCCGAGTTGGCTCACCCCTCCACCAAAGATGAACCGCTCCGGGTTGAACAGCACCATCAGAGAAGCAACCGCCACCCCCAGGTAGTGGCCGGCCTGAGTGATGATATCCAGCGCCATCGGGTCGCCTTTCATAGCCTCTTCGCCAACGATGCGTGAGGTGACTTCTGGTAGGTTACCCCCAACACGATCTCGCACCGAAGATTCCTCTCCAGCCGCCAGACGCTCGCGGGCGATCCGGGCTATCCCGGTGCCGGAGGAGTAAGCTTCGAGGTGACCACGCTTGCCGCAACCACATAGAGGGCCGTTCGGATTGACCACCATATGTCCAGCCTCCCCGGCCTGCCCACAACCGACGTAAGGTCTGCCGTCGATGATGATCCCGCTACCCACCCCCGTGCTGACGGTGACGTAGATCATATAGCGTGTGCCACGCCCTGCACCGAGCTGATGCTCTGCCAGCCCTGCCATATCCGCATCATTGCCAATGAACACGGGGCCGCCAACTGCTTGCTGCACCATGCTGGCAATAGGCATTTCCTTCCAGGGCAGGTTTGGCGGCGCGATCAGTATCCCTGCATAGGGATCGATAGGACCAGGCAGCACCAATCCGATCCCCAGCAGATCGTTGGGGGACTCGGGCAGGACCTGTCGGATGGTTTCTACCAACCGGTCGAATACAATGTCTCCGCCCAGCTCGGTCCTGGTTTCCTGCTCGGCACGCTCCAGCAGGTTCAATTCCTCGTCGAAGCGGGCCGCCCGAAGCCATGTGCCACCCACATCTACGCCGATGATCGTCTTCATGTGAGCTACTCCCTTGAACACCTGTCAGTATAGCATCGCCCAGGAGCACCCCCAAAGATGGTATCTAGCTTGCTTCACCACGCCGGCTTGGTGGAAGTTCGATACGGATCTGCTCCACCTTTCCTGGGGTTCACCAACCATACGTAGATCACAGATTCAGGCGCGTGGGGGCAACCGGCCATTCACCCCTGCGGGAAGATCGTGATCGACTGATATAAGTTGCGGCCCAACGGTGGGCGTGACCTGATACATGGCATGTCTGTCAGCATGGTATAATTCTCCCACTGCAATCACACCTGGCGTGGGGAGAGGCAATCGGATGAGTTTTCGACATATCGTCGTACCCTCCGAAGGCGAGAATGTAACGATAAAGGAGGGTAAGTTATACGTTCCCGACCACCCGATCATTGCTTTTATCGAGGGTGATGGCATTGGGTACGATATTATGACTGCCTCACGGCGGGTCTGGGATGCGGCGGTCGAGCGCGCTTATGGGGGCAGACGGCGCATCGCCTGGATGGAAATCTATGCCGGTGAGAAGGCGGCCCGCGTTTACGATGGCGATTACATGCCGAGGGAAACGTTCGATGCGCTACGCGAATTCTTGATCGGCATCAAGGGGCCGCTGACTACGCCGGTTGGCGGCGGATTTCGCAGCCTGAATGTGACACTCCGCCAGGAACTTGACCTGTATGCCTGTATCCGCCCGATACGTTGGTATCGGGGTGTGCCCAGCCCCTTACGGCAGCCGGACGAGGTGGATGTAGTCATCTTCCGCGAGAACACCGAGGATGTGTACGCCGGAATTGAGTATGAAGCCGGTACACCAGAGAACCAGAAGCTCGCCCGTTTTCTGCGCGAGGAACTAGGGGCGGAATTCTTCGAAGGCGCCGGGCTGGGCGTCAAGCCAATCAGCTCTTTCGGCACCAAGCGACTCGTTCGAATGGCGATCCAGTACGCCATTGACCGGGGCCGTAGAAGTGTTACGCTGGTGCACAAAGGCAATATCCAGAAGTTCACCGAAGGGGCTTTCCGGAAGTGGGGCTATGAGCTGGCTGCCGAGGAATTCGGCGATACAACCATCACCGAGGAAGAACTGGCTGAGAAATATGGAGGCAAGCAGCCGGACGGCAAGATCATCATCAAGGATCGTATCGCTGATATCATGTTCCAGCAGATGCTCCTGCGTCCCTCTGAGTTTGATGTGCTTGCTACGCCCAATCTAAATGGCGACTATCTTTCCGACGCCATTGCTGCCGAGGTAGGTGGAGTGGGCGTTGCCCCTGGGGCCAATATCGGAGATACCGTCGCGTTGTTCGAAGCTACACACGGGACTGCCCCCAAATATGCCAATCTTGACAAGGTGAACCCTGGCTCGTTGCTCTTCTCTGGTGTCATGATGCTAGAATATATGCAGTGGTGGGAAGCTGCCGAGCTGATCACCCAGGCTTTCGAGCGGACTGTTGGGCAGAAGGTCGTGACCTACGATTTTGCGCGGCTCATGCAAGGGGCAAAGGAGGTCAAGACCTCAGAGTTCGCCTCGGCGATCATCGAGAATATGGATCGGATCTAACAACTCTGACAGCAAGCGAATCGGTTGTATCCTACCCCGCGATGTTCAGAAGGAAATGGTTATGTCTACCCAGTCCAGTCACGACGACCGAACGCAGTCTGAGCTACTAAATGACCTGCGCTATGGCCCCCCCCAAGCTCAAGAGGAAGCACTGGGGCGGCTGGCCGCGGTGGGTGAGGCGGAAGCGCTGGATGCCGTAGTGGACTACCTCCGTGATCAGGCTTCCGCCCCCAGTCGCGTTGCGCTGGAAGCCCTGCGCGTTCTTGCTAACAAGTATATGCCGCTTGATCGCTATAGCTTGGCCGAGGTGTTGCTGCCCTTTCTCAGCGCAGAAGACTGGGATCAGCGCCTCACAGCGGCCCGCCTGCTGAGCGCACACCCCAATGAACTTGCCACTCCTGCATTGCGCAACTTGGTCACAGAAGCACGCGAGAGGGCGATACAGGAGCGCAGCCATCGTTTTTCCACTTTGCGGGTCGTTGTCGAGCGGACTCTGGCGGAAGCTGTTCAGGCATTAGCCTATTGCGGTCGCCTGACAGTCCTCCCCGATATCTTGGATCTGATCGAGGATCGATTATTGCGCCCCCTAGCCACCCGTGCCATCGGAATTATTGGCTCAGAGACCGAGCGCGTTCGCCTCGAAGAGCTGGCAGAAGACGATGACTTCCGCGTGCGTGACGCAGCACAGTGGGCGTTGGGCCTGATGGATGAGCGCATCGAGCAGTTCACTCGCCCTCCTGACCAGATTCCGGATCCCCCTCCCGACCGTCTTGCCCCTTTGTATTGGGCTCACAGGCAGTTGTTTGCCAGTGATGATGACCTTCTGCAGTTTCTGATTGTGCGGGTTGCCATTGAACACCTGTTGTTGGATGCTTTCATGAGTGATGGCCGCGTGCCCGATCAGTGCACCATCCAGGTGCGTCGTTATGAGGGTGATGTGCCGCCTGATCACCGTTCCAACACAGGGGATGTGATTGGTGTGTGGAAGTATCAGTTCTAC
>Ga0209101_1000876_pt1 | contig 24114 bp, 13 predicted proteins | sample ConPoolayeCmetaG_FD_185481 | JGI IMG/M metagenome (GOLD analysis project Ga0209101, IMG submission 185481) | Hot spring microbial mat communities from California, USA to study Microbial Dark Matter (Phase II) - Cone Pool mat layer C metaG... ...
GGTCAAGGTCGATGCTCAGGTCCTCTGCCGTCAGGCGCGTAAAGTATTATTTTCAATATCGAAGGAAGAAACGCGGCCGGCGCTGGGCGGCGTTCTCTGGCAATCGGGCGAGGACGGATTGAGTCTGGTGGCCACCGACGGCCATCGGCTAGCCAAGGTGTCTCGCAAAGACATCAAGATCGGCGCTGCCCGAAAGGATATTATCGTTCCGCCAAAAGTACTGGACAATCTGGTCAAGCTCGTGGGTGATGAAATCGAGCAGGTGGGCGTGATCCTCAATGAGGCGTCGATAGTGTTCGTGCTGGCAGACGCCATTATCACCAGCCGTCTGCTGGAAGGACCGTACCCGAATTACGAACAGGTCGTGCCGCAAGGGAACAACAAAATCCTTCTGGTGGAGAAAAACCTATTGCAGGCGGCGGTGCGCCGGGTTTCGATACTTTCCAACTCGCTGACGCATCAGGTAAAGTTTTCATTGAAAGAAAACTCGCTGGAACTGACGGCGGCGAATTATGATTTCGGCGGTGAAGCGAGGGAGAACCTGAAAGTGTCATACAGCAGCCAGCCGATGGATATCGGCTACAACGCCACCTACATACACGATGTGTTAAAAGCGCTTGACGACGATGAAGTCAGGTTCGAACTCGACAGCCCGACCACGGCGGCGGTGATCAAACCAAATAAATCGCCTGACGGCGAAACGTCGCTTTATCTGGTGATGCCGTTGCGGTTGATGGAATGATATTGTAATCGGTGACGATTCGGGGGGGCGGCTTACGGGACTGATGCCGAATCGGCATGGCAAATCTCCTCGGCAACGGTGCGGAATCAGATTTCGGGCGGCAAATTAGGTTGTCTGAAAATTACCGATGTTGACTGATATAAGCGTAGAATCATTCCGCAATCTTATCGGACAGACGGTAACGTTCTCCCCGGGAATCAACTTGTTATATGGTCCGAACGGCGCCGGCAAGACGAACCTTCTTGAGGCTATCGGGCTGTTCGCTCTTTCGAAATCGTGCCGCGGCGCCCGGGATTCCGAGATGGTGGCGTTCGGCCGCGAACTGGCCGAAATAAAAGGGGACATCTCCGATATAAAAAAAAAGTCGAAATAACGATCCGGGTCGACCGCAGCGGCAGAAAGAAGATCATCGGTGATGGTTTCCGGCAACTTCGGCCGGGAGATCTTCTGGGAACGCTTCCGGCGGTCTTCATTTTTCCCGAGGACATAGCTCTGACGGCCGGGCCGTCGATTCATCATCGACGATTTTTCGATTTGAATCTTTCCCAGGTGGATCGACCCTATCTCGACAGTCTGCTTTCCTATAAAAAGACAATCGGCCAAAGAAACAAGCTGCTAAAAGAGATCGCCCGGGGGCAGGCCGGCGAGGAGCAGCTTGCGGCGTGGGACGAAGTTCTGCTCGGCGATGCCGTTCGGCTCATGGAAAAGCGAGCCGCTTTCGTCAATCGAATACAGGCGGCCGCCGCCGACCGTTACGGGCGATTCGAGGGGGGCGGATTAGCTATTTTTTACGCACCCAAATATCCGGCCGGCGGCGACAATCCGGAACGCGAGTTAAGGACACAACTAAGGGCAGCCCGCGTCCGTGAATTGAAGGCGGGGATGACGCTGGTCGGGCCGCATCGCGACCGGCTCGGCATCGAACTTGACGGCAGGCCGTTGCGCCATTTCGGTTCGCGCGGCCAGAAACGGTGCGCCATGATATCGATAATGCTGGCGGCCGCAGGCGAGGTGGCCGAACGTGCCGGTCACGAGGTTGGGCTGCTTCTGGATGAGGCTTTCGCCGAACTCGATAACTACAAGAGCATGGCTTTGATCGAGATGCTCGGCGATTTCAATCAGGTGTTCATGGCGACGGCGGGAACTCTGAATTTCAACCGGCTGCCCTGCCGGCGATTCAGGGTCGATCGAGGAAAAATAACGGAGGAGTAATATGCTGTTGGTCATCGATATCGGCAACAGTTTCACGAAAGGGGCGCTGTTTTTTGACGGCGAGGCAAAGGCTTTCTTTTCGTTCCCCTCAGCCGTTCCCCACGATCCCGATGCGCTCGGCTCAACTATCGCCGGCAAACTGGGTTTGGATCCGAACGGGAAACCCGGGATTAACGGAATCGCCATCTGCTCGGTCGTGCCACAGTTAACTCCCCTTTACTATGAGACGGCTTTCGATTTTTTCGGGATCGAACCTTGGCAATTCGATTACAACGCCGACATCGGAATGAAAAACCTTTACGTCAGGCCAGATCGAACCGGTCCGGATCGATTGGCGAATGCGCTGGCCGCCAAGACGAATTACGGCGCTCCCGTGGTGGTTGTAGATATGGGAACAGCGACGAAATTCGATGTCGTCAACGGCGATGGTGATTTCGCGGGCGGTGCGATAGCCCCGGGAATAATGAGCGCAGCGCAGGAAATGTTCAGGAAAGCGGCCAAACTCTATCCGGTGGAGCTGAAGAAGCCGGATAAAATAATAGCAATCGATACCGCCCCGGCGATGCAGTCGGGGATATTTTGGGGGGCGGTCGGGGCAATCGATTTCATAATCGAGGGGATTACCGCCGAGCTCGGGCTGGAAAAAATCAGAGCCGTGGGCACCGGGGGCTTGGCGGCGGCGTTCCGCGGCCATTTAACAAAAGTAAGCGATTACGACGAGCATTTAACGCTGAAAGGCATTTATCTGGCGTTCGAGCGCAACAACCAAGCATAATCGGCGGTCAGCGCGCCCATGCGCGGCATTTGCTTATCTTGAAAGGCTCAACGACGCGGCCAAGGTTTCCCGATTCAATAAGCGGCATATCGTCCGGGAAATAATAAAGCTGCCGAACCTTTATGGCCCGGCAGCAAGTATCAGCCTCTTTTTATTTTTCTACTTTTCGAGCAACTTCGTTTCGGCATCGCGGTTCTGCCTTAAAAGCGGCGGCGGGAAGAAATGACAATAACTCAATTGGGCCGCTCCTTTGAAATAGGCGACCAGCCGGGTGATGTCGGAGCCGCGGAATTCGCAATTGCCGTTGACATCTCCGGCCACATATATGTAACCGGAAATCGAATCCATATAACAACTATCCGGCGGCGGAAGCCCAAAACCCTTGAAATAGCGGACGCCGAAAGTGACATCGCCACCCAGAAGCTGGCCGTCACCGTTTATATCACCCAGAACATAATCGCATTCACCACCACCGCCGCCCCCGACGACCAAAGTAACCGGAATCGTTATCGTCGGGGCATCCGGATCGTTGGAGTAAATATCGATTTGTCCGGTGTATGTTCCGTTGTCAAGATCACCGGCATCGAGAACGACATCTATGGTATCGCTGGAAAACGGATCGACGCGGCCGGCGGTCGGACTGACAAGCAGCCAAGCTGGCCTAATCTCGACAGCCAAGCTATTCGTCAAATAGGGGGCGTTGTAAACCACCTCAAGACCGATCGAAGCGTCCGAATTCTGAATGCCGACGGTGGCCGAGTTGTCGGGGTAGTTCAACAGCTGATATTGGAATACCATCCTGCCGTTGCCGAGCAGAATCGCCTGGAACGTATAGGGCCCGCCGCTGCCGAAATGCGGCACGTTTTCCCATGAGATGACCAAGCTGTCGACGTTATTGGTGTAATAGTAGGCATTGCCGCCGCCGGGGAAATACAAATCGTCCCAGAAAGGAGCAATAAGATCCATCGGCGCGTATGTGCTGGGCAGCCCGTAATTGTAATAAGCCGTCGAGGTCGAGCTGAACGATATCCAGCCGTTGGAGCAGAAGCGGAACGTCGAGTAGATACTGCCGTAGAAACTGAAATCGAAACCGATCGGAAAAGGACCCTGATTGTCATCGTCGTAAAGCGGACCGATCGGAATACCGATCGAACTTATGTCGATCCAGTTGTAAACCGGACCGCCGGGTTCGTCTGAATCGACCCAGCGATAGCCGAAAGCATCGGGACCGCCACTGTTGTTGATCACCGGCGGATAGTAAGTCTCCGGGTCGGTTTTGGATCTCAAAGGTTCCGCGTTCGCGTTGCGGATCGTCGTCGAGGAGACCGCCGACGAGCGGGCGCCTGCGGCGCCGCCTCTGATTATGCGCCTGCCGAACATAGTATAGGTTATTGTGTAATCGAGTTTGCCTCTGGCGCTGTTGTGAATGAACAGATGCTTGACGTCACTCTCTCCGGGGGCCAAGGTATCGACAATGGCCGATGGAGAAACGGAAATGTTCGGCTCGAACACCTTAAGCGTCACGTTCAGATCACCGGAGGGAGTATCTGGATCGTTGCTGGTGAAATGAATCGTGCCGTTGTAAATGCCGGGGGCAAGTCCGGCACTATTCAATATGATATTGATCTGCAGGCTGTCGCCGGGCGGTATATAGCGCGGCCCGCCGCTGAACTGTATCCATGGACTGGCGGTGCTGTAGGTGACCGCAAGAGTGCCGGTGCCGGTGTTCTTGGTTTTGAGCGACTTGCTCACCGTGCTGTCGGAGGCAAGGCTATCGGCGAAAGAGGTTGGAGTGATCACGATATTGGGCGTACCGCCAGAGCCGACATTGAAGACGACCGGGATATTCACCATCGGATTCAAACTATCGTTGCTGGAAAGATGGACCGTGCCCGTATAGGTGCCGACATTCAACGACGTGCCGTCGAAAGTAATCGGCGCAATCAGGTCGCTATGTGGCGGAATAACGCCGGAAGAAGGCGAGGCGAAAAGCCAGCCGCGGCGGAATTCAATGGCCAAATTGTTGTGCATATAGTCGGCGTTATAGACAACCGTCAAACCATCGGTTCCCGAGGAATTTTCGATGCCCACAGTAGCGCTTCTAAGACCATCGAAGTAGCCGCCCGGATCCATGACGCCGTATTGCAGTTTTATTTTTCCGTTCGGGTACAGTATGGCTTGGAAAGTGTGGCTTCCGTAGTTGGAATATCTGGGCACGCCGATATAGCTAACCACAAAATAATTGTTGGCCGCGTCAAAATAGTAATAAACGCTACCCCCTGTGCCGGGATTCATATCGTCCCACCAGACCGCTATCAGATTGTTGGGGGCGCTTGGGTTTGGAAGGCTCGTGTTGCCGAGGGAAGAGCTGCCTGAGCCGAATGTCAGGATGCCGTTGGAGCCGATATACAATTCGTTGTAGCTTGTGCCGTAAAATTCAAAAGGGAAACCGATGGGAAACGGGCCGGCATAGTTGTCATCGCCGAGATAGACCGGTGTGCCCGGCCCGGTGATGTCTATCCAGCTGTAAACCGGGCCGTTCGGCTCGTCGGAATCGATCCAAGTATGGCCGTAAGCATCGGGGCCACCGGAATTGTTGATGACCGGCGGATAATAAGGTTCGCTTATCGAACCGGGCTTGGATCTGTCTGCGGCCCCGTAGCCCAAAGGCTCACCAAGCATTTGCGAACTCGATTGGGGCAACGATTGTCCATCGCCAAGGCGCAGGAGATTATTCGTCGACGTCGACATGTTGAAAAACAGAGGGCCGTCGCCGCTGTTGGTCAGGGTAAGATTGCGCACCTCAATCACCCCAGGGGGGGCGTTTACGCTAAACGACGAGGGCGACCAGGACAGGTGCGGAGGCGGTGGGGGGGTAGTGCCTATCAAAACGACATCATCTATATACCAACCGGCATCAATCACCGAGCCGTCAGTCCCGAAACGCCACCTGAGGATGATTGTTTGGTTGTAATAACCCGAAAGATCAAACGAAGCGGGTCTCCATCCGCCGCTGTTGCCTGTATATCCCGGCTCAAGATAACCAAAACCGCCGATATCCTGATCGGGATAGCCGCCGTCCGGCGTTATCACCGACCAGGTGGCGCCGTTGTCGGTCGACACGCCGACGTTGCCTCCGTCGTAGCTGCTTTCCATGGCATACCAATGATAAAAATCGAGACGGGCGGAGGGGGAAGTCACCATAATAGGAGGGGTTTTCAACGTATCATCGGCATAATTCGGGTATGTCCCGCCAAGGACGGTCCCCCAGCATTTGGTGCCCGACCAGGCACCGGGAGGACCATAAGTCGGAACCCCCCACTCCCAGACACCGTCGCCGGAATATCCCCCGTTGGTAATTTCAAAGTCTTGAGCGGGCCAGAGTGAAAAATTAAGCACGTTGGTCTGCCCATATTGCACGAAAATCGAATCGAGACCCCGACCATAACCGAGCGCATTTACCTGAATCCTGTAGGCTGCGCCGGAAGGAACGGCCGGGAAAATATAGAAGCCGTTGGCATCGGTGGTCTCGGGAGCAAGCGGCGTATCCAGAATTTGCACCACGGCATTGGGGATATTGCCGCCGCCGACTGCGGAGACCGTTCCTTGCAGCACAGCGGTTGGGGCTAAATTGAGAGCGAAATCACGGGTAACCGTGTCATCGCTTATCACGGTCACTTGATGCTGGAGCGGCAGATAGCCGAAATATGAGGCCTCAAGCGTCAATGTAGTATCCCCCGGCAGGAACATCAGGTAATGGCCGTTTATCCCTGCGGTGGTTTGGATCAAGCCGCCGACAAGTCTGACCCGCCCCGGCAAGGGGTTCAAAGTGACGGCATCGCGAATATAACCCTCGACATAACCCCCCTCGGCAGCCATCAATGCGGCGGCATAAAGGTTTATTATACCATGGCCATAGGTGTTTTCCTCGCCTGTGGGCCCAAGATCAGTAGCTGTCAACATAAGAATATTTTTCATGCTGTTGACATCGATATTGGGGTTCGCCTGACGGATAACCGCACAAGAACCGGTCACGTGGGGCGAGGCCATCGAGGTGCCACTGTAATAGCCATAGCTGTTGCCGGGCAGGGAACTTCTCACGCTCACACCCGGAGCCACAACCTCCGGCTTGATAGCAAGGTTGCCGGTGGCGCACTCGGTCGGCCCCAACGCCGAGAAATAGGCAATCGGCAGATTGGGATCATTGCCATCGACCGCGCCCACGGAAAAGCAGTTGTAATAGGTGGTGGCCCGGTCGGCGGGCGAACGTAAACCGCTCGTGCTTTCGTTGCCGGCCGAGAAAATGACGGCCGTGCCGGCTGCCTCGCAGTTATCGATCACAACCCAAAATGTCTGGTCGCAATTGGGATAACCGGCACCATCGGGAATGCCCCAAGAATTGCCCACGGCATCCGGGTTATCCTGTGTGTTCGGATTGCCGTCGGGATCGGCGATCCACTGAAACGACAGAACGGCATCGGAGATCGTTCTGGCGATGCCGCCGCCGCGATCAATCGGAGCCGCCGAAATCCATAAGGCATCGATGGCCACACCGATAGTGTCCCCCGATGGGGTGCGACCGCAGATGGTACCCATCGTATGGGTTCCATGGCCATGGGTATCGGTCGGGAAAGGATAATGCGTATCGTAAGGATCGTACCAGCTTTCTTCATAAGCGCCGTTGCCGTTGACATCGCCCCTGAAACGTGATGCCAGCGCGGGATGATTGCCGTCAACGCCCGTGTCCATATTGGCGATAACCCGCCCGGCGCCCGTAAGGCCAAGCGCCCAGGCGGCCGGGGCGTTAATACGGTCAAGACCTATTTCGTGGCTGGTGATGACTCTGTCGGCCGGATCGGCTTTGGCTTTTACCGGTTCGATCAGCTCGATCGGCAGGTCGAAATAGATTGCGGCGACATCATTCAGCGATGCCAGCCGGCGGATCGCCTCGGCCTTGCCCTCGAACACAATCATGTTTGCGATCCAGAGGTTGATTACGTTCTTCACGCTTCCGGCGGCCTCAAGGTCGGCCAGCACGGCCAATACCGGCCCTTGGGTTCTGCTTGCGACCGCTTGAAGGGAGGTGATCACCCGTCTGTTCCTTTCGGCCAAGGTCGTCCTCGCGGCCGTTAATTGCTGATCCAGAGTGTAGATATCCGCCTGTTCGGCCATCATCAAAATGACCTTGTGGTAGGTATCTTTCCCGGATTCCTCAAGTTTTTGCGCCAGATAGGGCTCGATCGTGCCCGCCCCGGCCGACAGCGAAAGCATTATTGTCGCCGCCAGAATGAGGAATGCCTTGATCGTTTTCATAACCATCCTCTCATAAAAATGTTTATTTGATATGGACATGTATTTAAGCCGCTCCTGCATGGCCGCTTTATCGGCGATTACGAGGTTGCAACAACATTAATAATACAGAAAATTCTTAAATTTACAAACGATTTTTCGCCGCGACGGGGGCGATAGGCGACAACAAAAAAATCCGCCCCGGTCGTAAAATGCCGGGGCGGTAAAACTTGATGGAAAAGCCGAACTTATCTGATAAGCTAATTGCCCTTGAAATCAACCGGCGGCGAACCGGTGGAGGCAAAGAGATCGACGTTTATTTTCTGGGCTTCGTCGAGCTTGAGGATTACAAACTGTGGCCTTTTGATCGAGTAATCGCTCAGCATTATGGTGAAGGCGGCTTCAATATGCAATAAGTCTCCGGGAAGACGCGATCTAGTGGCTTCGCTTTCTTTCATATAGGTTACGGTGGCTGGAATCTGGATCAGCTTGGTCACCCCGTGGACGCTGAAATTTCCCTCGAGCATAAGCTGGATTGCCTTGCCATCAATCAGCTTGGGGCTCTCCGCAGAAACGACTCTGGTCAGCTCAAAGACGGCTTTGGGGTATTTATCGGTTTCCAGGTATTGTTCGCGCATATGCTGGTCGCGCAACGAAATACCCGTTTTCACACTGGCCAGATCGACATCGAATCTGCCCTTTGTCCCTTCGCCGACGTTGTTAAGATCAACCGTTACATAGCCGGTAACATCACCCGTTCTGCCGACTATCGTCTCCAAGGGAGCTTTCGAGGTGAAACTGACCACATCCTTTTTCATCTCGTCGTTTACATAGAATGTTTTTATTTCGCCCTGCTGGGCGAAAGCGGCAACGGCCACGATCGATACGATCAAAGTAGAAAACAGCTTTTTCATATTGCCTCCGTTGTTCTTAGCTTTTCTTTTCCAACTATGACCATTAACCACAACCATAAAAATGGGGTTCCCCAAATGGAATGCCGGCCAAGCGCTCATTCTTCAAGCGACTATTATGAGCTCAACGGGGCGGAGGCGTGGATTGCAAATCTGATCGCCTGATTCAGGCGGTTAAGCGTTTCAATATCGTGTCGAGGCGGTGCCGAAGCGTGGCATCGATCGATAAAGATTCGGCTACTTTTTTTATCGAGTGAATAACCGTGGAGTGGTCGCGCTTGCCGAAAAACCTGCCTATCGATTTTAGAGAAAAAGCGGTGTGGTGTCGGGCGATATACATGGCGATTTGCCGGGCGCTGGCAATTTCCATTGTCTTGCCATTCCCTCTCAGCGCTTCGGGCGGGACGCGCATGATTTCCGCAACGGTTTTCTGAATGTCCTCCAGCGAAATTTCTTTCTGACGGCTGTTGGCTCTTTTCCCCAGCAGTTGAGTTACCAGATCGGTGGTAATCTCCTGGCGGGTCAATGACGAGCAGGCACACAGGCGGATCAAAAAACCTTCGAGTTCGCGAACGTTCGACCGGATAGCATCCGCGATCATGGCGGCTATTTCGGGCGCGATATTCAACCCCTCGGCGGAAAGACGCTTGTTCAAAATGGCGAGGCGCATTTCGAAATCGGGCGGCTGAATGTCGGCCACCAGTCCGCATTGGAATCGCGATAACAGACGCTCTTCCAAGCCATGGATTTCGTGCGGAGGTCGATCGGAGGTCATGACAATCTGGCCGCCTGTCTGTTGGAGTGAATTGAAAGTGTGGAAAAACTGCACCTGAGTGGCTTCTTTGCCGGTGAGGAACTGAATATCATCTATCAGTAGCAGGTCGACGCTGCGATAATAATTGGCGAAATCGGCCGTCTTTTGTTCGGCGATAGCCCGTATGAAATCGTTAGTGAATTTCTCGCTGGTGACATAAAGAACATTGAGGCCGGCTCCGTTGGCGAAGACTGCATTACCGATCGCTTGGGCAAGATGGGTTTTGCCGAGGCCGACGCCGCCGTATATGTAGAGCGGATTGAATTTATTACGGCCGGGCGCCTCGGCCACCGCAACAGCGGCGGCATGGGCAAACTGATTCGAGTCGCCGACGACGAAATTATCAAAAGTATAGCGCCTATTAAGAAGAGTGCGGCTGTAGTTGTCGGCGGGAACCGACGGCGAATGAGGCGGCTGTGCCGGAGCCGAGGGAGTGGGGCAGGAAATATTCGGAGAAACGGAATACTTCAGTTTTCTGGGTGCCCCACAAACTTCGCGGACAGCCTGCATGATCTCATTGGAGTAGTTGTTTTCCAGCCAGTTGGCCACGAAACGATTGGGAACTGCGATCTCCAGAGAATGGCCGTCATCGCTTAGCAATTGCGTTGGTTTAAGCCAGGTTTTGAAACTTTGCGGTTGGATACGTTCGCTTAATACGCTGAGGCAATCCTGCCAAGAAACATTCGCCGGTTGCATCGAGACCTGTTGAAAATCTGTTGATAATTGTTATTAAATAAATTTTGGCTCACCTGCGAACCAAAATGGAGAGGCAAAGGTTAACTGCAAACCCCCTTACCTTCCCTGGCCCTGAAGGCCCTCAAATGCCGCAACCCGGTAACCATCATGGTAACTCGAACGCCCGCCCAGCGCGGGTATCACTTGTTGCGGCACCCCTTACTGGGTTGCATGCCTATAAAATGGGCGGGTGCATATAATGTCAAGATTTTAGCTGGCTGTAATTTCAGAATTTTGTATCCTCTTTGTTTTTTTTCGATTATGACGATCAGTTGAAAATTTGCCGATTTTAATAATGCGACTTACGACGATGACGAAAAAAAAATTAGAATTTCATTCGCTTTTCTTTCAACATTCGATCGTGGCAGATAATTTGTTCTTAAAAATTTCTCCATCGATATGCGGCCGCTACCGCGAAAGAGAGCGGCACACGCCATTGGAATCATGTCGAAATGTTGTTGGGCGATGGTTAAAAAAAATACGGCCGCCGCTTTTTCAACAGCGATAAAAAAAGCTTCCCCATTTTTTTCCACATGCCGTAGCTTGCCGAAAAGAATGAATTGTATGCGGTTGGCGCAAAACCAACCGCGTCTAAACTCATTCAACTGCGTTATTATGGTTATGATTTATATTCCTATCATATATATCATATAATCAGCCTGTTGGCCGGAGTATAATAAAGACGAAGTTAGGTTGTGTTGACAAAGAGCCAATTCTTGAGCTACAAAGAATGCGGCAGACCGACTTTTATCGTTTCGGTGACCGCGCCGTCAGTTTATTGAATATCGGTTGAAAGCTTGAAACGCAAGATTCTATTATTACCGCTGTCGACGATAAACAGTGTCTTACGGTTGGGATGACTATCGTAGGCGACACCGCGCGGGTTCAATAATTGCCCGGCCCCGTTGCCGGGTTGGCCGAATGCCTCTTTAAGCCGACCCGTGGAGTTGAATTTGAAAGCGCAATATATGGCCCCGGCGCTTTTCTGAACAACATATAGATTGCCTGATGAATCGATAGTTGCCGCCAGCGGCGCCGTGAAAGCATTTGCCCGATACAGGTCGTTGTCCGGGCCCGGCAATATCGTGGCCGCATACCAGCCGATTCTATAGTAAGTATTATAGCTCCAGTTCAGAAGCTGGACTTTGAAGCTGGCAGAATCTTGGACAATTACCAGATGCTCGATATTGTTGCGGCGGAAAGCGACGAGACCGATCGGATGGTCGGCATACCCCAGACCGGTGCCATACGCGATAATCGGATTACGGGCTGTATCACCGGAAACAAGAAATTTCGGATCATACAGAGTATCGCTGTTTTCACCTATGGCAACGGCATTGCCGAAAGCCAGCACCTTGCCGCTCTGGTCAATCAATGGCGAGGCGGAGGCTACATAATATTTTTTGCGATAATCAGGAGCATCGGCCACCGCCGTGAAAACCTCGGTTGAGTCTATTCCGAGCAGTGAATCTTTGGTGCTTCTGCCGCTGAAACAGCGCACGGCGACACCATCCCCACCGGGGCCGACATCGATTTTGTATATCTCGCGCGATTGACCGGTGACGACCAGCAGCCGCAACAGTTCGTCCTGAGCGATCGCCACAGGATGGGGAACGGAATAGTAGGCGCTTATCGTGCCGGCGGCATCGAGCCTGATAATCCTGTTGTTGTCGGTGTCGGCGACATAGAGATAGGTATCGTAGCCGATTATTATGGCGCCGGGATTGTTGAATTCATAGCCTCGCTCGCGGTCCCAGGGCGGATTCAACTGCACGAAAGTGGTTTCGCTTATGTTCCCCGGGAAACGGATCAATGACAAACCGCGGTCGTCCGCGGCCAAATATAAGACGTTGCCGTTTGCGAAAACATCGAGCGCCGCCCCGGCCAAATTCAAATCACCGGCAGATAGGAAATTCGTCGGGGTCGCTATATTGGCGATTTGCAGACCTCCTGAACTATCCGCAATGAACAGGAAATCATCCTGAACGAAAAGACCCAGCGGCGTCCCGGGTGTATCCCAAGACGATAGAAGGACCGGAGCCGATGGATTGGCGATATTTACTGTCAGAACGCCGTCTGCGGCTGAGCCGATGTAGGCGTTGCTTCCCGAGAGAACAACCTCCCTGCCGATGCTCGGCAGCGACAATGATGATTTCTGGTGGATCGCCTGCGGATCGCTGACGTCAAGGCCGATCATTTGCGCATCAGCATCGACCAGCCAAACTATATCCCCGGCCGCCGCTATGGCGTTTATCGGCGCGGCCGGACTATGGGTTGCCAGGATTTGCGGCGATGACGGATCGGAAATATCAACGAGCAAGAGGCCATCCACTGAATCCGCCACAAAAAGCGTATTACCGGCTATCGCCAGCCGCTTTGCCGACGTTGCGGTTATCTGAGTGGCCGACACAGGCGCGGTCGGAACGGTGACATTGACTACCTGTACTCCCGCCGAGCCACAGGCAACAAACGCGTAGTTGCCCGATATCAAAAGATCGATGGCGGGCACGACGGACTGCAAGCGGCCGACGATGATCGGTGCGGTCGGCTCGGCGACGGCCACTATTTGAAGTCCGCCGAGAAAATCGGCGATATAGGCGTAATTTCCTTGCTGGCGAACGGCACGAGCGTTACCGGGCGTATCGATTGTCGAAAGCAATACGGGTGCCGGCGGCATGATTATTTCCTGCGGCTGAGTAATCTTGCGACCGCAGGACAAAAGAACCAAGCTACTGGCCAGTAGGCTCAGGAAAGCAACGGCATTGGCAGGCACTCCCAATCGCCATTTCCGTTCTCTGTTATTTCCCGGAACCGACCCCATAGGCACCGCGCCCTCCCTAAAACCCCAGCACCAACGACAGATTACTTGTTCCGCCGAGGTCGTTCATGCCAGTGTAGGCGTAATCGAACGAAAAACCGGCGAAGGGCAGATCGATTTTCAGTCCGCCGCCGAGAGAGAGGTTTTCGACCCTCGAATTGACCAGATAACCGCCCCTGAGGAACAATCTATCATTGAGAGAATACTCAAGGCCGAAAGCGATATTTTCGGCGTTGTCGGTCGGATGATTGAGCTGAGAGATACATGAAAGCTTGTTGCCGTTGTCGGCCAGCGGATCGAAAGCCACGGATACTTTGAATACGGTGGGAGGCGAAAAAGACTGATACTCTTTTCGGATCAACTCACCGGAAACCGTGCGGTAATCGTAGTTCCCCGCCGGCTTGAGACGCGGGCCGAAATTGGCCATGTTTATCGCAAAACGGGTGCCGTAAAAATCGGTATGGTAAAGGGTGCCGAGGTCGATGAGAGTGGCTTGCATTTTCAGATCGGCCAGATTTTCCTGCGCATATTTTATCGTCAGTCCGAACGAAAAATAGTCCGTGAGCCTGACGGAATAACTGCCGCCGATCGCTAAATCCGAATAATCGACGGTCTCACCGGTGCCGAACGGGTGGTATTCATCGGTGACGGCTATCGGATCGGTGGTCAGGCTGGTCAGGGACAGGCCGATTATGTTGTTTTCACCGAGATGTTTGGTAATTCCGATAAAATTATGGCTGATATCGGCCACCCAGAAACGGTGGGCGAATGCGATATTGTCTTTTTCGGCCCAGACCGCCCCCGCGGGATTATGATACAGAGAAAAGGCATCGGTGCATATCGCCGAATAGGCCCCTGCCATGGCGGCGGCCCGGGCGCCGGCCGTTATGCGCAGAAACGTCATCGCCGCGGTGCCTGAGCGGCTGCCGCCGAGACTCGGGAAGATATTGAACGCGGACGCGGGTTCAGTCGCTCCGAGGCTCAGCAGACCGGCAAGGACAAGCGTCAACGATATCAGTCGGTTTCCGGTTACCACGAAATCGCCACTCCCAACTTTATGTTGCGCGGAGCCAGATAGCGTGACGGATCGAACGGGAACGGCGAGGTAGGGTTGCGGTCGGGATTCAATGGGTCGTTCCAGCCGGGCAATACCTCATCGCCGTATTCATACGCCTTGCCGGTGAGCGGATTGATAATTTTCGAATTCCGGGCGTTCGTTATGTTGGTGATTTCCATGAACAAGGAATATTGCAAACCCTGGAAGCGGAAATGTTTCTTCAAGCTGAGATCCGCCCAACGCCAAGCTTGAGCGGTGCGGCTGTAAGGATCGTTGTTATTTTTGATATACTGGGTTTCCTGTCCCTCGCTCTCCACTCGAGTATAGGTGGTATATCTTTTGCCGGATTGCCAGAACAGCCTCAGGTATAGGTTCCAATAGTCGGGCAGGCGCAGGCCGAATAGATTATAATGCTCGTTACGGCCGGCAAACAAGGAGAAATCGGCCGAAAAACTGAACGGTCTGTCCCAAGACAGGTAATTTTCCTTAATCGATTTTTCCTCGAGCTCTCCCCTGGCCACCAGAAGTTCGTCTTTCGGCGATGAGCTTTTACCGGTGGCTACGGAATAAGAAGCTTGCAAGGTCATATTGAGAAGGCGGCTGGCCCGTTTCTTGAATTCGACCTCGATTCCCCGCGATCTGGCGTAGTCGAGATTGAAATACATGGTGAAATTTTGATTGGAATAGCGGCCGCCCTGAGTGATGCTGAAAGCCGCGATGTAATCGAAAATATCTTTGTAATAGGCGGTGACGGAAAGGACATCGTTGGCGGTTACCTCGTAGCGCAGTCCCAGTTCGTAGGAAACGGTGGTTTCCGGATTGAGATTGGGGTTGCCGAACAAAGGATAGGAGCTGGAGGTTGAAACCGACGACAGCTTGGCATATACCCGCTGCGGCTGGGGCAGTTTCGAGAAATGCCCGTAGGAGTAAAACAACATCATGTTTTCGGTTACCGGGTGGGAAATTCCCATACGGGGGGAAATATGCGCCTTGCCCCGTCTGCCGAAAAGGCTGAAAGTGTCTTTGTAGTATGACTCCCTCAGCGTCGGCGAAATTATTTCGGAATTTTGGTCTTCGATGATGCGATCGATATAAGAGCCGGGAAACCACCAGTCCAGACGAAGACCTACATTGACGATAAGTCCGGACGAGTTGATTTTGTCCTGAATATACATCGCCCCGGTCGAGGGGTGTACCTTGTATATATCGTGGTCGAGACCGAGACGGCCGCGGCCGACGCCCGGATTGTTTATATCGACCATCTGTATTTCCTGAAAATTGCTCTCGAGACCCCCCTTGAACAGGTGCCGCGTCCCCGAGCTGAGGTTGCCATCCCACTTGACCGTGTATTGCTGAAAGTAATAATCCCTCCACTGGTCACCTTCGCCGTAATCATAGAAGCCGTCGCCGGTCGTTATCTCATAATGGGAGTCGTCGATTCCGTCGTAAGGGTTGGAATCCGGCACGTAAAAATAGTTGATCGGCAGGATATCAACCGGCTGCTGATGGTAGTCGTACCAGTTCTTATCGGCGACCGCTGAGCGCAATTGGGTGAAAAATCTCGCCAGTTTCAGTTCATAGAAGAAACGGGTGCTGGTGGTGTGATTCAGCGACAGAGATTGGCTGTTGGACACCCGCGTTCTGGTGTTGTAATTGGCCAAGATATTCTGGAACCGATAGGGAAAAGATTCGAAATCGGGATCGGGATTTTCGAAATCATTGGCTTGGAAGCCCTGGTCTATTTCGGCGGAACCCGAAAACGACGCCGCCAGCTTTAGTGTCGGTTTGAAACGGTGGGTAATCTTAAGCATGCCGGAATAAGCGTTGGCCTCGCGGGGCGTGAATCTTGAGCCGTAGAAGATGGGAGTATACAGATTGCGGGTATGCGGCAGGTAGGTGTCGGAGATATTTGTATAAAGCGAGCCGAAGAAGCTGGTTTTCGAACCAAGCGGAACCGGTCCCGAAAGCTGCAATTCGGCCACATCGGTGTTAAAGTTCGACGACTTGACTCTCCCCTGATTGTCGACGGTCGACGGTTTGAACAGCCCGAAGTCATCGGTTTTATATTGCAGCCGGCCGGAGTATTTCTGCGTCGACCCCTCTTTTGTCCGAACCTGAACGACCCCCGACATCGCTTGACCGTATTCGGCGTTGAAACCGCCGGTCAGCACCTCGAATTCCTCGATGGCGCCGGCCGTGATATTCAAGCCGGCCGTGCCGCCGGAATAGGGGTCTTGTATGGAAATACCATCGACAAGATAGGCGTTCTCGTAAGCGCGGCCGCCGCGGATATGAATTTCATCGCCGATCGAAACAACGCCGGATTGATTTTTCAGGATATCGGAAACGTTTTCGACTACGAGGTTTTTTATCTGTTCGGCGTTCAAGGTGGTTCGGCTTTCGGTGGCTTCGATATCCATCAACGGCTTCTCGCCGAGAACGACGATATCTTTGCCCAATGTCAGGACCGTTGGTTCAAGCCTGAAATCAAGGCTCAACGTGTCGTTGTCGCCGATCTTGACTCCCGTTTTTTGGACCACTTTGTAACCGATCTGGCTGACCTCGATGGTGTACGAGCCGCCCTTGACATTGACGATACGATAAAAGCCGTTTATGTCACTGGCGGCGCCGTAATAGGTTCCTTTAACCATAACGGCGACACCCGGCAGCGGCTCTTTGGTGGTGTTATCGCTGACGGTTCCCTTTATCACCGCCGCTCGGCAGTCCTGGGCGCCGATTATGGCCGCCGTAAGGAAAATGATTATCGCTTTTCCCATACGCTTGACCATCAACGAAACTCGCTCTGCAAAATATTGGCGAACATATTGCGAAAGTTGTTATTGCCGTTGCAATCGAAAACGGCAAACGAAAACATGACCACCTTGGCCGGCTGAGGATCGGTGATTTCATAGGCGGGGAACCGAACGGCTGTCGTCTCCCCGGCGGTGACATATAGCACCTCGTAGCCCGAACCGGAGATTCCCTGAGGTTTGGCCGGAGCGAAACCGAACGTAAAAGAAAGCGGCACCGTGGCGTATAATGTGTCGGGATATACCTGGATTGACGTATCGGGCCAGCCCCTGATAGTATCGTAACCGGCCGGTATGGTGAAAAACATAGGCCTGTCTATATTGGTTCGGGTGACCGCCCTCATCGGCAAGAACGGATGGATAACGGTATCCCTGCTTGAATAAGTCAGATTTATCATCAGGTGACCGCCGTTTTGCACCATGGCCGTTATTCCGCCGGCGGCCTGGATCAAATGTCTGTCGGATCCGGCGTTCCAGATGACGATATCGAACAGGCTCAGTGTCGAATCGATATCGGGCAGGTAAAAGAAAGTCCTCTTCTCGAAATTGAGGGTCGAATAGCCGGCCGGATAAAGCGAGTCGAGAATATTTGTGAAAATCGATTCGCTGCTGAAAAAATATACGTTATCATCGACATAAAGAATATTTCCGATTTGTTCTTTTACTTCCCACGCCCCCCGTAGCGTGTCCGGATAAAATTCGACGGGACTCACTGCGCCGGCTATATCGTAATTTCTTATAAAAAATCGATAGAAACCCGGCTGCAGGTCGGTGAACGTGTAGCTGGTGGTCAGCGAATCGAGGCGGTTCCAGGTGACGGTATCCAGATCCGCCGGCCGCATCGAGGAATCGCCGAGATACCATTGGTAGCCGGCCACGGTTTCATCGCCGTCTGGATCGCCGCCGGACCAGATGAAAGTGAAATACCTGAACGAGGCGAAGTAGGCGGTGTCATAGATGTTAGAGAAAGCAGCCGGAAAGCGGACCCACGGCGGTGAATTCACGATCGGAAAAGTCATAGCGGCGGGGGTGGGATCAAGAGCCGAATCGTTGTCCATGGCCCGTACAAAAAAGGTGAAGAAGTCAAATTGCTGACGTATCGGCACATAAAACGTGTCCATGGTCAAGGGGGTGAATGTCCAGGCTCCCGGGGATTGAGTATCCTGCCAGGCCCATTGATAGCCGATAACCTCACCGTCGGGGTCGTCGCCGTACCAATAAAGGATCTTCATCGAGGTGGTCGTATCGGGCATGGCCGTCGTGTCGGGAACGCCGAGCGAATCGCCCAAGACCAAAAATAGTCTTGTTTCCGGAGGTCTGTTCGGATATGGTTGCGATGGTTTGTCTTTATTGCACCCGGAAATAAGCCCGGCCAGCATCAACAGAAAACAAAATCTGCGCAATATCTCCCTCGCTTGCCGCGCCCGGCAAAGGCTACACCGAAGAATATCGCGATATAATCATCCCGATATTGCATGAGCGGGCACGTAGACCACGATACAGTTATTCACCCGCGGTTATTTCAAAAGCAACATCCTTTTGGATTCGACGAACCCGTTTGCCGTCATCCTATAGAAATATATGCCGCTCGCCAGCGGTGCGCCATCGTTATCAAGGCCGTTCCAGACAAACGTATGTTCGCCCGCCGGAGCGTCCTCTCGGTTGAAACTGAATACGACGCGCCCCATGATATCGTAAATCTTGATTGAAACATCACCCGGCCTGGCCAGATAATAGCCGATGGTTGTCGAGGGGTTGAACGGGTTGGGGTAGTTCTGCCTCAGTTCGGCGGCATCGGGCAGCGACGGCCGATCTTCGATGCCAGTGGAATTGGTGAAATCGGCATACATCCGAGGCATAAGTTGGTAGCCGCCGCTGTAGGGCTGGCTCGGGTCATACTGGCCAATGACCCCGACGATTTTCTGCGGTCCCACCGGTCTGTTCTGCCCGGGTATATTGGTGCTGCGGTCTATTCTCAGAGCGGCGCTGCCGGTGGCATCGGTGATGGTCATCGTCGCCGACGCTCCCAGAAGCGGCCAAGTATCGGGACCATCAAGTATGATGACCGGATTGACAGTCGCCAAGCGCCCTTCATTAGCTTCGCCGACGTTTTCACCGAGCTGAGAGCAGGTAACCAGCAGGGTGTCGAAACGCCGGTTATTGGCCAGAACCTGGATCCGGCTGGCGCGATTGGCCACCAATTGTGTTTTGCCGTAGTACTGGTCTATCGTGCCGGTTGCTTTCACTGAATCGCCGATGGAGATGTTGACCATAGGGGTCCCGAAAAATACGACGCTTATTCCGGCGTCGGCATCCTGCATATAGAAGTCGGTGCGGGTGGTCGAAAAATTGTAGCTGGTCGCTATACCCGTCAGAGTAACCGCCGTATCCATCATATCGGGCACGAAGTCGTTGTTGGAATCGATCTTGGCTTGGGCGATAGACATGACGCGCGGCTGCTGCACGCGGAACTGGTAAAAACTGATAGGCGCCTGGTCGGGCGAGCGACTGGTATCGCCGCTGATATCCTGAGCCTTGATATAATAATCGACCCTGTAGTTGGCGGGCAGCGGCGGGAAACGAAAAGACCAGTAGTTGTTGGTTCCCCGGTTCATCACCACCGTTTGCCAGCTCCCAAGGTTGAAGCGATAGCGTAGCCAGGCGTTGGTCACCGAGTCGTTATCGACGATATTGGCGTAGACCGCCACACTGTCGGCGTCGGTGGGACCGGCATTGATAGGGTTGGTCGGTGAATGATAGACATTGCTGATGATCGGTGCCCCCGTGGGTAATTGCATATCGCGCATATAGCGCGGTTGCAGGTTGTAGTTGCCGAATCGATGATAGATTACTCCCTGAACGTAGGCGAACGTCATGCCGGGTGTCGGCAGGAAACTGATCGAGTCGGAGGCCTCACGGACCATAAAACGGTGCCCGGTGGTGTCGTGGCAGATCCAGGTGCTGGTATTGGTGTAAACAATCACCGAATCTACCGTAACCTGGTTAACGCGGCAATAAACGCCCTCGAATTGCTCGCCCAGTGAATCGGAATTATTAGTGGAATCCAGCATGGCGGCCGTCGTCACCAAGGCGGGCGGTTCGGGGTTGCCAAACGAGTGAAACTGGAACGTCCCCGGCAAAATGTCCAATTCGGTCATCGTGCAAAAAGGCGGACCTGTCCAGCCGTATTCACTTATTTTGGCGATGCAGGAAATCGAATCGCCCGGAATGAGCGTGGGAAATCCGGTGGCCGACGGGTTATAGGCCATGATACCGGACCATGGTCCGCCGCCCGTGTTTTGCATATAAAAAGTCACTCCCGCTCCGGCGTAGTACAGGCCGGTGCCGGCCACCACCACGCCGCTGACCCTGACGGTATCGCCGGCGTAGAATGAACTATCGCGGCCGACCGGGACCTCCTGGATTTGTCGGATCGACACCAGCGGGTATTGGGCAAGGCCGCTTGCCGCTATCGCCACAACCCCCAGCAATGCGAAAGCCATAACCCTTTTCATGTCAAACATCCTTTCATTTGATAATTATAAATTTTCCCCGTTGAATATTCCCCGTATCTTCGTCTTTTACGCTGAACAGATACATGCCGCTGGCCAGAGCCTGGTCGGATTCGGAGACGATATCCCAACTGTGAAAGCCGCCGGAAAACACCACGTCCGGACCGGCGTAATTCCTGTACCAGGCGATATCTTCACCGCGGTAACTGGCCGCATCGTGATAGATTCTATCGACGATCTCCCCGGCCAGCGTATATATTGTGATGGTGCATTTCGCAGGCAGGTTGTAGAAATGCAGTTTGCGCAGCCGTTCTTTCGGGCCGTCCGTGCCGCGGCCGTCCCATAACGCCCAAGCCCGATAAGGATTCGGAAAAACGCCCACTTTGGCCTGCGCCGCCGGCGTCGATCCGGGGATCACCCGCGCCGCGTTCAAAAGAACACTCGATTCAAGGCTTTCGAGATTGTTGACCGGGTCGCCGGTGTCAAACGCCGTCACCGCGAAAGCGTACTGCCAGCCGTCAAGCAAATTGTCGCAGGTGAATCTATAATGCATCGTATCACCGTCGATTATGACCGGCTCGGGCAAAGCGATATAACCCAAGCCCGTGTTGTAGCCGATTGAATCGATTATGTCAAATTCGCCGATCAGCGCAAGCAAATCTCTAAGGCCTTGTCCCTGATTGTCCTGAGTGATTCTTGCCCGGTAAATTCGATATCCCTCGAAATCGATCCTCCCTAAAACCGGGTCGATTACGCTCTCCGGTAAATTGTTCCAGTATATTTCCACCTTGTTGCTCGAGGCCGCCAGTTTCATGACCGGCGACGGCGGTGGAACGGGCAGGCGATAGCGGTCTATCACCCCGTTCGGAGGCTCGCCGTTCGGTCCGGGAAGATCTTCGCCGGGATCGAGTATACCATTGCCGTTTTTATCTTCACCGTCATAGGCGATCTTGGCCCAGTAGGCGCTCTTGACGAGGTTTGTTTTGGACGCCCAGGTATCCTGATTGACCGGGTCCGTGCCGAATTTCCTGCCGCAGACGACAGCGAACACCACCTGCATCGTCGAATCCTTATGCAGCGTCGGATAAGGACCGGTCGACAGCAGCATCACCCAATTGTTCGGCGCCAGAACTCCCGGAGTCTGCCTCCAGGTGGGGAAATCGTTCAAACCGCTGGAGAGTCTGTTGTATCTTTCAAAATCATTTGCCGGAGCGGTGAATTCCTGCCCCTGACGATTGTTCCATTTCCAAATATTATATTTCACTATTCCCGAATCGGTATAAAGGCGTTGCTGACCGTGGTCGTCTCTGAAAAAAGCCGGATCGCTTCCCAGAAAACGCAACCCCGAATAACTTTCGGCGAAACCGTTGTCGCCGTCGTAGTCGAATTTATATCCCATGGCCATGGTATCCAGAAAATTGCAGGCGTCGTCGTACCAGTTCCAGCGGGCGTTCGGGCCGCTGAACGGCGTGAGATCGGTGTTTCCGATAGTCGGTTCATACCAGAACCCCGCCCAGATATTGTAAATTGAGTCGGCGGCGGTGGCGCTTGCATTGGTGATATCGAAACGCAGAATGACGAAGGCATCGGCGAAAGGCATGCTCCAGGCGTAGGTTTCCTGATGGACTATTATTTTGAAAGGTTCGTGAAGGATTATTGTATCTCCCGTCTGCGGCACCGAACGGTTGGAGTCGGTATATTCGCAGATGAAGTCCTGATGGCTTATCGCCGTCGGATCGTAGTAGCGGGAGTTTATCAACGATGACTTTTCGATTATCACCTTAATGTCGTTTGGTTCGTCCCTGTTGGTGAACTCATAACCCTCCAGAACCCCGCTGCCGGGATAGCGATCAATGGCGCCGGTCGAAACTTTTCGCAGGCCGTTCTGTTCGCCGCCGAACCACAGGCCGCCGTACCACATATGTTCGACATGTGATCCGTAAGGATATTCGCAAGACGGCTGTCTATCGGTCGAAAAACCTGTCCCGAAAACGCCGTAGTTTGTCACCGTCAGCGATATGTTGCCGACGGTGGTGAAGTGGGTGTTGTCGTCTATTGCATACACCGGAACGGCGCCGCCAATAAGGTAAAATGACAGCCCCAGAACCGCCCCCAAACGATAAATATATCCCCCGGCTCGGCCGATCATATTTCTGCTACCACCGAGAATAAGTTAAGGGATATTCATCAATAAGCAAGCGATTTTATGATAGGGAATCGTTAGATGATACCGCTGTTCAGTTTTTGACCAGGCGGTCCGCAAGATAACGTCGTTCGGCGGCTGTAATTGAGCTAAGACCCCTGTTTTCGAGACTTCAAAAAGAGATGATGCGCAGTTATTTCAGCAACACCATCTTGCCCATCGAGGCTTGGATATCGCCCGAGATGCGGTAAAAATAAATTCCCGACGGCCGATCTGAAGCATCCCAAACGAAAACATGTTTGCCGCTCCCGACCGTTCCATCGAACAAGACGGCTACCTTACGGCCGGTTATGTCGAAAATCTCGAGCCTCAAGCTGGCGCTTTTTTCGAGCTGGAATTCGATAGATGTTCTCGAGTTAAAAGGGTTGGGGTAATTGGCGAATACGGCGAATTGACACGGCTTTTCGCCAGTTTCATTGAGTCCGGTTGTCGTCTCGTTAGAAATCAGCGTGATCAGCGTATCCGCCCCGTTTGACAGCGAGCCCTGCAAGCCGGCCAGATACAGCCGGACCGGACCAGTTCCGGCGGCCGGAGCCATCCAGAGGAATGTGCCGCTGGTGCGGTTGGGGCTTGACCAGTGAACACCGTTTGTCTCATTGGCGTGATTGTAGGTCGCCGTCCCCGTGCCGGCGCCGATCAGGCCGGCGTTGGCCGAACCGTTACCGATCTTCACCGAGGCGTTGAATTGAGTTATGGGGGAGCCGGTTGTCCCCGCGACGGTTATCGTATATTGCTGTTCCGGGACGTAAATTTCCGGAAAACCGCTCACGCTTATGGACGGGGCGAAATCTCTTACATGGTGGCATGATATGCTACAGGTTCCACGCGATCCGGGGGCGCCGGAATAGCCTATGTAATTTGTTCTTGCCGCCGCGCTCAACAGCAACGCAACCGAAAAAAATACAATCGCCGGGGGAATAATCGAATTTCTCATTATCAGACTCCGGTCATAGTCCTCTTTTTACCAATTCCTGAACTCACGAACAAAATCCGTCCACGTTTTGTTCCATTGATTAAAGCTGGTCGGTGTCGGCGGCGGCCGCAGGAATCGGTGGCGGCGCGGAAGTAGGCGGTTTTGGCCTGGCTGGGCGCATCTGCCGATGATGCGGATCCTGAAAGAGGAGTTGTTGTGGCTGCGAGAATGGGGTGCCCCGCACGACGTGTCGACGACGCTGGAGCCATGGATAGAACATTACAACCAGAGTTACCTGCATTCGGCGCTGGCATACAAAACGC